>OGON01000744.1_pt1 | contig 24959 bp, 20 predicted proteins | sample 1552671 | NCBI WGS metagenome assembly OGON01 (sample SAMEA2580136, study PRJEB22360) | human gut metagenome | biome: human gut; feature: human-associated habitat; material: faeces | place: Denmark | collected 2008/2010 | reverse complement strand
CTCGTTCATGCGCTTGACGATGGACAGGGCGAATTCCTTGCCTTCCGGATCCCAGTCGTGGTCGCGCATCCAGTCCTTGCCATAGAACACGCTGGTCGCCTCATACAGGCCGATGTAGCCGAGGGACACGGTGGCGCGTTCGTTGCGGAACAGCTGGTCGACGCTGTCGTTGGCGCCGAGACGGCCGAATGCGCCGAAGCGGAACAGGGTCGGGGCGTTGACCGGAGTGGCCTGCTTGCAACGCATGATGCGGAACTGCAACGCCTGATGGGCGACGGTCATGCGCTCGTCGAAGATCTTCCAGAAGCGGTCCTTGTCTCCGTGGGATTCCAATGCGATGCGCGGAATGTTCACGGTGACCACGCCGAGGTTCATGCGGCCGTCCTCGACATCCTTGCCGGTCTTCGGGTCGATCCAGCCCTGCAGGAAGGAACGGCAGCCCATCGGCGCTTTGAAGGAGCCGGTGATCTTCACGATGTTCTCGTAGAAGATGACGTCCGGGTACATGCGCTTGGTGGCGCATTCGAGGGCCAACTGCTTCAGGTCGTAGTTCGGGTCGCCCGGATCGGCGTTCACACCGTGCTTGATGGTGAAGACGAGCTTCGGGAAGATGGCGGTGTGATGCTCGGAACCAAGGCCGCGGATGCGGTTGAGGAAGATGGCGCGCTGGATTTCGCGCGCGAACCAGTCGGTGCCGAGACCGAAGCCGACGGTCACGAACGGGGTCTGGCCGTTGGACACACGGTTGGAGTTGATCTGGTATTCCATGGTCTGCATGGCGTCGTAGATGGCCTTGCGGGTCTGGATCTTCGCCCAGATCTCACGCAGCTGCTGCAGACGGTCGGACGTCTTGTCGAACGGCTCGTCCATCGGCAGTGCCGGACGATCCTTTTCGAAGTGCAGGCGCTTCGGCTCGACGGCCTTGGCCATGCGCACCTGACGTTCGGCGATCTCGATCGGCAGATCGTCGGGCATGATCTCGTGGGCCTGCTCAAGGAACTTGTCGTAGTCCTTCTTGGCGTATTCGGCGAAATGCTCGTCGGCGCGATTGGCGGTCTGACCACCGTACTGGCTGGAGGCCACGTCCTTCATGATCTGGGTGATCTGCGTGGCGGCGATGGAGATACTGTTCGGCGAACCCATCGGCGCGTTGCCGAGGGTGAAGCCGTTGGCGAGCATATCCCAGTAGTTCGGCAGCGAGCAGTTGGACTGCGCGGTGAACGGCGAGTAATCGGCGTCGTGGAAGTGGATGTCGCCCTTCATGTGGGCGTTGGACACCGCGTCCGGCAGCATGGAGAAGGCGGATGCTTTGGACACCGCGCCGGCCAGCAGGTCACGCTGGGTGGAGTAGACGTTGGAGTCCTTGTTGGCGTTCTCACGCACCAGCGCCTCGTCGCGGTCCACCAAGCGGCGCACGGCCTCGTTGATGTCCGTGGCCTTGGCGCGCTCGATGTCCTTGTTCAGACGGTAGTTGGTGTAGGTGCGGGCCACGTCGTACAGATGGTCCTCGATGAGCCCATGCTCCACGAGGTTCTGGATGTCCTCGATCTTCGCCGGACCGTTGTAACGGTCCTTGATTTCGGCCTCGACCTGATTGGCGATGTCGCGAATCAGCCGTTCCTCCTGAGGACCGATTTTCTTGTCGAGGTCGGCGAAAGCCGATTTCACCGCGCTGATGATGTTGATCGGATCGAAATCGACCACACGCCCGTCGCGCTTCTCGACAAGCACCTTGACCATTTCCGGCGCGTTCTCGGTTTCGGTCGCAACGCCTTCCAGAGTCTGGGTTTCCATGTATATTTCCTTTCCGGGCCGGACCCATCCGGCCAGGTTTCATGCTTCGTCCGCATGCCCGTTCGTACCTACAGATGCACACTCTACGCCAAGGTTGGCACTAAATGTAGTGTCACCACGCCGCTAGAGAAACTATATATTCTACTTTTGGCGAGATTTCGCCATTTTTTGCCTTGTGTGACAAAAGTAACGATTTCATCTCGGAGTGTCGTTTTGACACAGCCCCACACACCGTACTATCTTCACGCACGGAGCATTCGCAACACTCGAACATATGTTCCATTTGTCCGCAAGATGATGGAATCTTGACTTATGACTTGGAACCCGGATTACAACCCACCGACGGCGCAGCGGACGTCGAAGCCGCTGCCCCGTCTGGCGTCGGAAACCACCGCCGACAATCCTTGGCCGGTGAGCCTGCTCAGCGAGAAGTTCTACACGGCGGTCGAACGTTGGCCCTCCGTATGGGTGGCCGGGCAGATCACGCAGATCAACACGCGTCGTCAGGGAAGCGCCTACATCACGCTTCGCGACGACCAGCAGGACATCGCTATGGAAGTCAACGGCTTCGGACGGTTCGCCGCGGCGGCGGCGCCGTTTGTGCAGGGCGACCGTGTCATCATCCACGGCAAGCCGAACGTGTGGATGAAGCGCACGTCGCTGTCGTTGCGCGGCGACGCGATCATCGCGGCCGGCGCGGGCGGCAGCCTGAAGGCCATGATCGACGAGCTACGCAAGAAGCTTAAGGGAGAAGGTCTGTTCGACGCCGATCGCAAGAAGCCGTTGCCAGAATTTCCGCATTGCATCGGCTTGATCTGCGCGCCGCAGGCACGTGCGGAAGGCGACGTCATCACCAACGTGCGTCTGCGTTGGCCCGTCGTCGGCTTCAAGGTGACGCATGTGCACGTGCAGGGCGAGCAGTGCCCGTCGGACGTGGTGGCGGCCATCCGGCAGCTGGATGCCGATCCAGATGTGGATGTGATCATCGTGGCGCGTGGCGGCGGCGCTTTCGAAGATCTGATTGGCTTTTCCGATGAGAACGTGGTGCGCGCCGCGGCGGCGGCCCACACTCCCCTGATTTCCGCCATCGGGCATGAGGACGATTGGACCCTGCTGGATTTGGTGGCCGACCTCAGGGCCTCCACGCCGACCGACGCAGCGAAGAAGGTCGTGCCGGACGTGCATGAGCAGATGCAGCTGATTCAGGTGAACCTGGACCGCATGCGCGTGCGCATCGACGCCACCGTCTCCAACGAGACCAGGCTTATCGAAGGCTACGCGAACCGTCCAAGCCTCACCCAGCCGCTCACCATGTTGGAACCGCATCAGCGTTTCCTTGATGACGCACGCACAAGAATGCGGATCGGTCTGACCCGTATTCTTGACGACGCGAGCCTGACCATCGAGAAAGCGCACGCGTCGCTGACCGCGCTGAGTCCGCAATCCACGCTTGACCGCGGGTACGCGGTGGTGCAATGCGCCGACGGGCATGTGCTTGACGACGCGGACAAGGTGAAGACGGGCGACCAGCTGACCATGACCTTGAAGCACGGCATCGTCGTGTCTGAAGTGAAAACCGTAACGAAGGAGTAGCACATGAGCAACGAAGCAGCACCGGCATCCAGCCTGACCGACAAGGAACGCGAAGCAATCGCGCAGATGCCATACGAGGAGGCGCGCGACAAGCTCATCCAGACCGTGCAGGCGTTGGAGGCGGGCGGCCTGAACCTCGACCAGTCCATGCGGCAGTGGGAGATCGGCGAGGCGTTGGCCAAGCGCGCGCAGAGCCTGCTTGGCGAGGTCCGAGCCAAGCTCGACGCCGCGCAGGCCGAGCAGGCCACCGCGGCCAACACCGCAGGAACGCAAGACAATCTGGCCTGAGCATCCGTCGCGGCACAGCCGCTCCCCTCACCTACGGACGTTCCACCGGAACGTCCGTCAAACGGCTTGAGCCCGAACAATCAGGTCCGATTACCCGTCATGTCGAGTCCATATTGTGTGTACAATGGTGACTCGTTGCCTCAGTAGCTCAGTGGATAGAGCACTTCTCTCCTAAAGAAGGTGTCGTAGGTTCGATTCCTATCTGGGGCACTTTTTCATATCCCCGTACATTGTCGGCGCGCATCGCCATCGGCAGCATCCAAGATCAATCGCACGTCCGCAATCCGGACAACACCATCTCACCGCCACCCTCCAGCACAGGCACAATGAGCATCCCTCTGTTATAGTGGCAAACGGATACTTAAGCGGTTGAGTGAATGTATCCAAAAGGTTCCCCCTTCTGCTATGGAAGCATCGGAAAGCAACCGCACAACCCATACATCACCTTTGGAAGACCAAGGGATCAGCATGCAAGACATACCATATTCCTCTATTGTGGAACGGCTGGCGCACACGAATCCGGTAGGACAGTTGCCCGGACCGCTCTCCTACAAGCTGCTCGACCAGTTCACCATGCCGATGCAACATGCCGGCCGTCCGCCGGCGTATCCAAGAAAAGCCTACAAGCTGCTCGACCAGTTCACCATGCCGATGCTGCCCACAGAACCGCAATGCACGAACGTCATCGCCTGCATCCGATATTCGAATAACATGCCGGTCGTCACCGTCTAGCCGCGGACTTAGCCGACCCGCACAATCGCCAGCAGCGCCTTGTGGTCGCTGCCGTCCACTTTGACTGTGCGCACCTGTCCGGCCTGCATGCCGGAATCCAGTACGATATGGTCGATTCCGGCGAACGACGGCACGTAATCGACATTCGCAGGCCATGAGAATTTCAATCCCTCGCCGGCCTGACGGGAGGCGTCGGAGAAACGGTTTCCCAGAATGTTGCGGAACGGCGTATGGTCGTACGTCGCGTTGAAATCACCCATGAAAACGTACCGTCGGCTAGTGTCGAAACGTAGTTTCGCCAGTTCGTCGAGCGACCGCTTCCACTGCTGCCAGTAATCGTTCGTCGGCGACGTGGTATGCACGGATACGAAACGCACCTGCGTGGCTCCCCCATTGAACGAAACGGTGCCGCCCGGCATGAACGACGCGCTCGAATCGACATCGTCATCGGAAGGGTCGTCAAGCGGACTCGCCGACCAAAGGCCGTTGCCGTACACGCCGTCCGAACTCGACACCTGCGCATAGGGCAGATACGAGGCGATGCCGGCACGGTTCAGATCGTCCACGAAAGCGTCGGTCGTCTCCTGCAACGCAAGCACCTCGACGTGTTCGCTGCGCACCAGATCCACGATCTCACGCGCATCGGCGCGCCCTTTGTACACATTGCACGTCATCAGCCGCGCGTAGCCGTCATCCGTGTTGACGGTTTCGCCGGACGCCGCCGCGACTGCGGCACGTGGCAGTTTCGAAGGCTGGTAGAAGAACGGATACTGCCAGAACGTCTGCAACGCAATCGCCAGAACGGCCATCACGATGGACACCGTACGTTTGGAGATGATGGCGCAGACGAGCGCGATTACGGCGAGCAGCGTGAACCATGGCACTAGGGAGACGACGATCGGCATATACGGCAACGCCTGCAGTTCTTCCGGCAGCATGTGCGTGACAGTGCCCAGCAGCGCGGCGAGCGCGAATATGAAGGCAATCACCGCGCAGATGAAATTGCGTACGCGATGCGTTTTCGTCTTATTCAGCGTGCGTAGCGGCTTGACCGGTCTCGTTGCGGCCGGTTTTGCTTTAGCCCGATTCGCTTTGGCCGACGCTTGCGATTTGCCCGTTGCCGGCCCTTGCGGCTGGCGTGTTTTTGCCTGAGCCATACCATTCCCTTGTTTTTTCGGAACGCACGTCCGCGACCATCCATGTCCGCCCGTGTCCGTTTATGTCCGTTCCGTTGATGTTCCGACGGTTTCCTTCACGCCTTCGGCTTAGTCGTCGAGGCCGAGCTCGTGGCGGATGCCGTCGATGATGATGCGGCTGGCGGTGGTGCCGCGTTCACGCGCGTTTTCCTGCAGCATCATTTTCAGATCGGATGGAATTTTGAAACTCATGAGCACACGTTCGCCGTTGCCGTTGCCATTGCCACGGCTGCGGGTGTCCTGCACGCTGGTCAGCGGAGCGGTGGACGCTGCCTTCGCACCACCGTTCGGTTTTCTAATGGCCATCAGGCGATCGCCTCCTCAAGTTCGCTGTAGACATCCTCATACCCGTTGAGATTGCTGGGGAATGCATGGCCGATTACCTTCTGCATGCCCACCCTCTTGGGTACCGAGGCATCGAAGACGCTGGCACCGCGTTCGCGGATGAGATTGACCGCGTTGCCCGCCAGTTTGTTGTTCTCCACTTTGAGCAGCAGCAGCGCGTACGGCTTGCCGGCCGCGTCGAGGCTTTCTGCGGTTTCCAGCGCGTGGCTGAGTTCGAATGGGCCCTGCGTCGCCGGCACGATCACGAAATCAGACACATCGCAGGCCACGTCCACCACGTTGCCGGCCGGCGGGCAGTCGATGATGACGAGTTCGTCATCCGCCATGGTTTTACGCAGTCGTTTCAGTTTGCCGATATTGGCGGAGTCCACGGTGAACGGCAGGGTTTCGCCGGCGTCTTCGGCGTCGCCCGCCCATGTGGTGGCGTCGCCTTGCGGATCGGTGTCCAGCACGGACACGTTGCGGTTGTGCCGTGCGGCCGCGGTGGCCAACGCCATGGCGGTGGTGGTTTTGCCGCTGCCGCCTTTGAGGTTGATGACCGAGATGATCATGAAGGTTCCTCCGCTTCGACAATCAATTTATATAAGACGTATATACTTTTTATATATTGGATAGACGACAGTCACGCTGACGGCGTAACGGCATTGGCAATGTAAAAAATAGTGGCGACGCGCTCTTGCCAGTTGCTTTGACGGGTAACGAAAAATCCCGAGGAGCTCAGCTCAACTCGGGATTCGAAAAGAGTAAACGCGGCGACTTGCTACTCTCCCACACCCTCTCGAGTGCAGTACCATCGCCGTGCTAGGCCTTAGCTTCCGGGTTCGGAATGGGACCGGGCGTCTCACCTAGGCTATGATCACCGCAAGAGAAAACAATACGCGAACATGCGGCAATCGGCAAACTTCGGCGTGTCGCGCACTGCAATCGCATTCCCCAATCGCCAATGATCGCCAGTAATCGCGCGAATGCCGGCAATCGCAATGCATATGCGCTACAGTCGAAGCAATGCCGCAACAATTGCGGCGTGCTTACGAAAGAAGGCCAGCAATGACGATCGCCTCCTGCGGTTCCGTTTCCGCAACCACTTTGGGTCTGCCGAATTCCACTGCGATTCCCGCCGAGAAGGCGAGGCTGCCGAAAGGCCTGTTCGTGGCGAAGATTCCGGTTTCCGCCAAAACAAAGCAGCGATTGGCGAACGACATCGAATCAATCACCATGCTGTCGCTGCTGCAGGCGCGCAACACGAAGCTTGCCGCCGGTACGCGCGTGCCGGAAATACTGGTGATCGGCCTGCGTTTGCACGAACCAAACGCCGCCGTTCCGACGGATATCGTCGAATTGATTGCAATGCAACGCAAGTCGGGCATGCTGTTCGTTTGCGTACGCGACGCCGATTTCGAAGGTACGACGCGTCGGGAGTGCGCGTTCGCCGTCCGTCGAGCGCTGCCGGCACGTGCCGGGCACACGACCACATCCAAGGTGTTCGCTTCCGATTGGCAGCCGGCCGGCGAGGCCACGCTGAACGCCACGGATCCGGCGGTCGATTCCATGGACGCCTTGTGGGAATCGCTATGCTCGCAGGTGATTCTGGACGACCCCTCCCCCATCGACGTGAACACGCGTCTTGCCCGACGCATGCAGATTGCACAGCTCACCGCGCAGGTCGACAAGCTCACCCGCGACCATCAGCGTGCCAAGAATCCCGAACAGCGCAATGAAATCTACGCGAAACTGCACAAGATGAAGCGCCAGTTGGAGGAACTGCAAGGGCAATAATACCGCCATAATACAAAGCTCGGCTGTAATCGTTGTGATTGCATGCGATTACAGCAACCGCAACGCCTACAGCCGAGCCGTAAGCGAGGTTTGGCAACGTGACCAAAGCGCGCTCTCAACAACGCGCCACAGCCGCGAAGCCGCTAGAAACCAAGGCTCGTGCGGCCAAACTGGTCAAGCCAGCGCAGAATCGCGCCTTCACGCAGCGCCCACGGGCAGATTTCGATTTCCTTGACGTCAAGCGCCTTCATGATCTCATCGATCACCAGGCCGCCGCCGACGATCTGATACGTGCGTTCCGGCGTGACGCCCGGCAATGCGGTGCGCTGGTCCGGGGCGATGGCCGCAAGACGCGGTAGCCAATCCTCGAGCTGGTCGATCGTCATGATCGACGTGTCCACACGGCCCGGTTGGCGCATCACCGCACCGGCGAGACGGGCCAGGGAGCGAATCGTCTTCGACGTGCCCACGGCATGCATCGGATGCTTCGACTTAGGGAACGCCTTGACCATTGGCTCGAGGATCTTGCGGATGTTCTTGCGGGCAGCTTCCAGATCGTCATCATCCGCGACGCCGCTTTCCGGCAGGAACTCGCGCGTCACGCGGCCTGCGCCGGCAGGAACGGACAGTGCGACTGTCGGATCCTCGTCGGAGCCCATGGCCACTTCGAGCGAGCCGCCGCCGATGTCGATGACGAGCAAACGGCCGGCATCCCAGCCATACCAACGGCGGGCGGCCAGGAAGGTGAGTCGGGCCTCATCCACACCGGACAGCACGGTGACCGGCTGGCCGATGGCCTCTTCGATCTTGCGTAGGATCTTGCCTCCGTTCGGCGCTTCGCGTAGTGCGGAAGTGGCCAGGACCAGCAGCTGGGTGATTTCGTATTCTTCGGCGAGTTTCATCGCCTTTTCAACCGCGCTGAGCAAGGCTTCGATGCCTGCTTTTTTGATGCTGCCGTCATCTTTGAGATACTGCATCAGGCGAATGGTGCTTTTGGTGCTGGCCTCGGGCTCGGGGCGCGCGCCCGGAGCCGCGTCGACGATGAGCATGTGGACGGTGTTCGAACCGATGTCAAGCACGCCAAGTCGGGTGGCGTGCGAATGCAATGTAACCATGGTTCACAGCTTAATAACTTAAGCGATTAACCTATTGCACGACATGCCTTGATAACCTTTGCAAATATGCCCACCCTCGGAAAGGAGGGTGGGCACCCAATAATCACAGTGCAGGAAACGATTGCATCGGCGTGAAAAATCGCGCTTCAGGCATATGTTTCAGCCGAATATCTCAACCACGCACCTCAGCCACGCACTTTGGCTACGAAATCACCGAGTCGCTTCAATCCTTCGCGCAGGGCTTCGCGGGAAGCCGCGTACGACAGGCGCACGTGCGTATCCGCGGTGGCCTCGCCGAAATCGCGGCCAGGCGTCAACGCGATATGCGCTTCCTTCAGCGCACGCTCGCAGAACGTCCACGCATCCAAACCGGTGCTGGAAATGTTGAAATACGCGTAGAACGCGCCGTTCGGTTCGACTTCCAGCGGCAGACCGATCTCGGCCAGACCGTCCACCACAATGCGGCGGCGCTCCAGCAGTTCCTGACGGCGTTCCTCGCACACGGCCAGCGTTTCCGGCGTGAAGCAGGCGAGCGCCGCATGCTGGGTCGGCGTGTGCGCGCACAGGAAGAAGTTGGTGGCGAGGTCGTCCATGGCTTCGAGCGCGTATTCGGGCACGACCATCCAGCCGAGCCTCCAGCCGGTCATGCCGAAGAACTTGGAGAAGCTGGAGCAGACGATGGCGTCCGGATCGCAGGCCAGCACGGATTTCACGTCGGATCCGTCCGGTTCGCGGTCGGCCAGGTCAAGGTAGGTTTCGTCGACGATGCGCCATGCGCCACGCTCACGGGCTAGGTCGCACACGGCTTTCAGGGTGTCGAAGGCGATGGTGGTGCCAGTCGGGTTGGACGGCGAAGTGATCATGACGGCCTTGGTGCGGTCCGTCCAGTATTCTTTGCACAGTTCCGGCGTCAGGTGGAATCGGGTGGCGGCGGACGTCGGCACGTCCACGACTTTGCCGCCGAACGCGCGTACCAGCTCGCGGTTGCACGGGTAGGACGGGTCTGCGATGAGCACTTCGTCGTCATCGTTGACCGTCAGCGCGGCGGACAGCAGCAGTGCCGTCGAACCGCCTGCGGTAATCGCGATGCGTTTCGGGTCGACGTCGACGTGGTGACGTTCCTTATAGAAATCGGAAATCGCCTGGCGCAGTTCCGGCAGGCCCATCGCCGCGGTGTACGGCAGCGGACGGCCGTCATACTGTTCGCGCATGGCGTCACGCACGGCCGGCGGCGCGCCGAAGTCCGGCTCGCCGAGGCTCAGCTTGACCACATCGGTGCCGTTGGCGATCATCTCATCGGCCATGGCTCCGAACACCATGGCGCGGAACGGATTGGCAATCTGCGCGCGCTTCGACAACTGCGGCTGCACGCCATTCTCAACATTTTCCATATTCCTGTTTTTACCACGTTTCGTACAACGCCGCCTGCCGACTGTCATTCCCCGGAATCGTCCGCCTTTCCGGAATCGTCCACGATTTCGCGGTAAAGCCGTTCCAACCGTTCGTCGCGCACCTTCTTACCGAGCTCGCATTCCCACACCACGATGACTTTCCAGCCGTCCGCTTCGAGTTCGGCGCGCTGCCTCGCGTCTCGTTCGTGATTGCGCAGCAGTTTCGCGGTCCAGAATTCGACGTTCGATTTGGGCACGCGTGTGGCTTTCGGACAGCCTTCGTGCATGTGCCAGAAGCAGCCGTTGACGAATATGATCGTACGGTATTTCGGTAGTACCACGTCCGGGTGGCCTGGGTATCGCTTGTCGTTTTTGCGGAATCGCAAGCCTTTGGCAAACAGAAAGCTACGTACCATCCGTTCGATGGATGTGTCTTTGCCTCGGATGTGGGACATGGTGTAGCTGCGCGTGCCCCGCTCGTATTTTTCGGGTTTGCCGGTTTTTCTAGGTTTGCCGGTTTTCTTGGGTTTGCCGGTTTTTCCGGGTTTGGCTGTCTGCCTGCGATGCTCTGCCGTCACGGCTTCCCATTATGGCAAAAGGGCCGATCAATCGTTTTCGCATAACGCGTGCCGCCGTCGCATGTGGCGTACGCTGGTCATTGCAACGTAGCAAACAGGCAGTTCAAAACAAGGAGATTTCATGGCACAGATCAATGTGGCGATTCTCGGCGCGGGCCGTATCGCGCAGAGCATGGCCGAAACGTTGGTGAAAATGGCGGCGGATGACCGGTACCGTGATCTGGTCGCACCGTACGCGGTGGCGGCCCGCGACGGCGAGCGCGCAGCGGCGTTCGCGGCGAAATACGGTTTTCCGGTGTCGTACGGATCGTATGAGGAGCTTGTCGCCGATCCGAACGTGAATCTTGTGTATATCGCCACTCCGCATAACTTCCATGCCGAGCAGGCGATTTTGTGCATGCGCGCCGGCAAGGGCGTGCTGGTGGAGAAGGCGTTCGGCGCGAACACGCAGCAGGCGCGTGAGATATTGGACGTTTCGGATGAGACCGGCATGCTGTGCACGGAGGCGATTTGGACGCGGTATATGCCGTCGCGTGGCATGATCGACGATATCATCGCGTCCGGCGTGATCGGCGAGGTGCAGGCGATCGACGCGAATCTGTGCTATCCGACCACGGCGAAGGCGCGTATCACCGATCCTGCGCTGGCTGGCGGCGCGCTGCTGGACGTCGGCGTGTATCCAATCAATTTCATCGACATGATCATGCATAATGCGCCGATCGCACGTGTTGAATCGTCGATGCAACCGTATGAAACCGGCGTGGACGCGCACAATTCGATGACGTTCTATTACCAGAATGGTGTGATGGCCACCGCGCAAAGCTCGATTCTGTGCCATTCGGACCGTATGGGCGCGGTGTGGGGCACGGAGGGGTATCTCACGTGCCAGAACATCAACAATGTCGAGGCGATTGACGTGTTCGACGGCTCGCATGCCGTCACCGCGCATTATGACGTTCCCGAACAGTTGACCGGCTACGAGTATGAGGTGGCATCGGCCGCACAGGCCATGCTGGACGGGCGTACCGAATGCGATGAGATGCCGCATTCCGACACGTTGCGCATCATGGAATGCATGGATTCGCTGCGTGCGGATTGGGGTCTTAAGTACCCGTTCGAAGCGTAGCGATGCGATCGATGACGTGGGCGTGACGCGCTCCGCCCACGTTATAATTGCCCCTTGCGGCGGTTTGGAAACGCATGGAAGGAGCGTCATGGGATTGCTGAGGATGCTGAAGTACGTGCTGGGCACGGAAGATGAGACGCAGCAGCCCCGGCAAACGCAATCCTCTGCCAAGAATGCCAACAACGCCAAGCCTGCGCGGACCGGACAGACCAAGCAGACGGGACAGGTTGCGCGACGAGTCACGCAACCGCAACTGCAACCGCATGCCACGCCGCAACGTCAATCGCAACGCCGTCAATCGCAGCAACACCAATCGCAACGGCCTGCAAAGCTCACCCCGCAACCGCTGTTGCCAGCCGACCGCATCGACAAGGCGCGTGACATCATCGGCAATATCGAAAAGCACGAATTGAGCGACGAGCAGATCAACGCGATCGCCGGCGCAGGTCACAACACCCTCGTGCTTGCGGGCGCGGGAACCGGCAAAACCACTACCATCGTCGGATATATCGCATGGCTGCTTGCCACAAAACGCGCCACCCCCGAAGAGATTCTCGTATTGTCGTTCACCAAGGCGTCCGCGGACGACATGTCGCAACGCATCATGGCAAGCACCGGCAAAACGATCCGCGCATGCACGTTCCACAGTCTCAGCCTGGAAATCTGCCGTGCGGCCACCATCGCCAACCGTCCCATCATCGACGGCCATGCGTCGAACGCCGTGGTACGAGACACGTTTGACCGGCTGCTCGCACAGAACATCCCCTACCGTCTGCTCGCATTCAAGCTCATGTCGAAGGAGCTGTTCGGCAAGTATGGCGCCGCCGCGAAACGTGAGGATTTCCAACTGCCGACGGATGATTACGCTTTCAACCAGTACAGGCAAAGCCTTGTCGAGAACGCGCAGACCATCATCCAGCACATGCGGCAGAACAATATCGGCATCGACGGCATGCGCGAGCTCAATGAGAGGCGCGGCGGCAAACATATCGGCCGTAATCGTGAGATGCTGCAGCTCGTCGGGCCGCTGTACAACGCGTATGTCGGCAATTTCCGCGCGACCCAGGGCATCGATTTTCCCGGTATGATCACCGACGCCATTCGCTGCGTAAGGCGCGGCGCGTACCGTCACCTGTACAAATACGTGCTCATCGACGAGTATCAGGACATGTCGCGGCCACGTTACGAGCTGATCCGCGCATTGCGTGAGCAGAGCGATTTCACGCTGTTCTGCGTGGGCGACGACTGGCAGTCGATCTACCGTTTCGCCGGCAGCGACATTCATCTGATTCTCGATTTCGCCGATATTTGGCGCGATTGGGGGCCGACACGCATGTTCCAGATCACGACGACGCGACGGTTCCGGCAGAGTCTCATCGACGCGAGCGGCGCGTTCGTCATGCAGGACAAAAGCCTGTACGCCAAGCAATTGCGCAATCCGAGCGACAAGAAGGATTATTCGCTGAAGGCGCTTGGCGGCGCAACGCAGGAGGAACGGTTCGATGCGATCGTCGAGCAGCTGCGCAAACTGCCGAAAGCCGCGTCGGTACTTATGCTGGGACGTTACAAAAGCGATCTGAATCTGCTGTCACGCAACGATCGCGACGGATTGTTCCAGATTGACGAGCACACTGGTGGCATTGTGTTCCTTGAGAAGCCAAAGATGGATATCGAGTTCATGACCGCGCATAAATCCAAGGGTCTGCAACGCGACTTCGTTTTTCTGCTGTGCTGTTCCGGCGGTTTGAAAGGCTTCCCGAGCGCGATTCCTGAGGAGCCGCTGCTCGGTCTGCTGCTGCCGGAAGTGGAACGGATGCCGCATGCGGAGGAACGACGACTGTTCTACGTGGCGATGACACGTTGCCGGAAGAAACTGTTTTTTGTGGTCGACCAGTCGCATCCATCGCGGTTTATGTACGAATTGCATGACAGGATCTGCCCGAACATCTTCCGTGGCGTGAAGCTGCCGCCGCAATGCCCGAATTGCGGTGAGGCATTGCGATTGCGACACACCGGCTCCGACCCGTCCCGCGCGTTTTACGGGTGCACCGGTTTCCCCAACTGCCGATACACCAGGCCATGCAAGTGATTGCGTAGTTCCGCACCGTACGATTCGAAAATTGCTCTCTTTTTAGAATCGCACAGTGCACCTGCGAAAAATGTCATGTCTTAACCCGTCGCTCAATCGCCATCTATTAAACAGTTGACTTAAAATCGGCCGTTTACTACGCCACGCTGAACATCACCCCACCTCATTTAACGCCTATCCTGGATTCAACAGGACGGTGAGCATATGGCAGGACGAAACAACTGGACACGCGAACAGACCATGATGGCGTTCGCACTGTACCGAATCCTGCCTTCTGGAAAATGGGATAAACGCAATCCAACCATCCAAAGACTTGCAGATCACATCCGTCGCTCGCCTTCGGCGGTGGCGCTCAAACTCGGCAACCTGGCCTCCCTCGACGAGAACAGGACGACCAAGGGACTGACCAACTGCAGCAGGCTGGACAGGGAAATATGGGAGGAGTACGCGGAACGAGGCGACGCCCTGGTATTCGAATCCGCCCAACTGCTGGCATCAGCATTGAACGACCCCGACAACCGTCCAGCCGTGAACGGCGATTCCGTCGTTGAACAAATCATCGCTCCGCAAATCGGCTACGACCGTCCGGCCTTGGTTACGCAACGCGTCAACCAGCAGTATTTCCGCAACACGCTCATCCACAACTACCATGACCGCTGCTGTATCACGGGAATCACAATCGACCCTCTGCTGATTGCCAGCCACATCAAACCATGGAAGGATTCGTCTCCGACAGAGAAAGTAGCCGCCTCGAACGGCCTGTTGCTGAACGCGTTCCACGACAAAGCTTTCGACCAAGGCCTAATCACCCTTGACAACGATTTCGCGATTCACGTCTCACCACACGTCGAACACACAGAGATCAACGACGAATGGCTGTATCGTTACGACGGACAGCGTATTTCCCTACCTGTCGTCTGCAGTCCATCCCGAGAATTCCTCGAATTCCATCGAGAGCATATCTATCAACTTTAGCCCCCCCCAATAAACCATGCAATGGTTATAATCAGAACATGGATAAAGGTCATATTTTCCAAAAATCAGAGCTAGAACGTATTCTGTCCGATTGCATCGATAAGACTCTGTCAGAAGTTGACAGCAAACACGTTCTTGCCAGCAAAAAAGCAAATAAGGGTTATCCGGGAATGGTCATCGAACAGTCCGTACTTAATTACCCTGCGGACAACGCTCGAAGACCAGATCTTGTTGTTGACGGCGTCGAGACAGAGCTAAAAACAACGGGAATAATCAAATCCAAAAAACACGGCATAAAATACGAAGCCAAAGAACCGGTATCCATTACCGCAGTTAGACCAAAATATATAGTCAATGAAGAATTTGAAAAATCCGGTTTTTGGGAAAAGACTGCACACATGTTGCTGGTCTATTACCAATACACGCATAAAGCGTCAGCAAACGCTCCATTAACATACGGCGATTTTCCAATTCGAGGCTTCGAGTTTAAAGCCATTGACGGCGAAACCAAGGAAGCTCTCGAGAAAGATTGGACCATTGTCCGCGATTTTATTCGACAAATACAACACGACTACCCAGATAAACCCGAGTCGCAATATCCTCGCATTTCTTCTGATTTGAATCGACAGCGCCTCACTTCCATTGATACAGCACCAAAATGGCCCAACCCGCCACGCTTTAGGTTCAAACGTCGTTTTGTATCCACTCTTGTCCAAGAGTATTTCGGGAAAAAGTTCGACAAGCTTCCCGACACCTATACAAGTTTTGAAGAGATTGATGCAAAATGCCATGAATTAACCCAAAAGTATAGTGGAAAAACGATATCGGAACTTTTTGATATTTTCAATATTAAGACGGGAAAAGCCCCGTCGAAAGAGGACGCTGAACGCGTAGTTGTCAAAATGTTCGGCGGTACGGCATCGAAAATCAACAAGGTCGAGATGTTCAACAAATATTCCATTATCGGGAAAACAGTCGTCATCACGAAAAAGGGATACCGAACAGAAGATATGAAACTCGACTCAATAGATTTCGAGGAAGTGCAGAAACAGTCTGTGACTTTCGAAGAATCCTCATTTAAGACGATTTTCTCGGACCCACAATACTTGTGCATTATTTTCGAAGAGCCAAGTCACGACGCTCCTTTCGCAGAAAATAAATTCCTTGGCTTTAAACGCTGTTTCTTTGATGATTCATTCATCGAGAACGAAGTACAGCCAATTTGGGAATCAATGAGGAAACTTATCTTCGACCACACCCTTAAAAACGTCCCCCAACTCACAAGCAAAGGCGAAAAAAGATATAACAAAAACGGTACACTACGCGAAGCTCCGAATTGGCCAAAATCCAAAGACGGCATTGTTTTCCTACGCGGGTCAGGCCGTGATTCGTCCGACAAAATCGTCAATATCAATGGCGTTCAAATGTACCGTCAGAATATCTGGGTAAAAGGAACATACATTGTCCGCAAGCTAGAAGAACTACCCTACCTGTAAACCACATCTGTTCAACACCCACAGTTCGATTAAGCCCCTGCGGAATAATCACAACACTCCGTGGGAGCTTGATTTGTTTCCTGTGATTAAATAAGATGTTGGTCAATTATACTTCGAACGATCGTTCGGATCGCAAGAGTTGAAGGAGCGCGAGCGCTGTAATGAGCAAGGAAATCAAAGTCGTTGAACTATTCGCCGGCGTTGGCGGATTCCGACTTGGACTTGATGGTTACAGCAATCCCAAGTATCCCGATTTCGAGATGAAGCCAGCCGGCAATTTCCACACCGTCTGGGCCAATAATTGGGAGCCAGATGGGCGACCCACCAAGCAATTCGCATGGCGCTGCTACGAAAAGCGTTTCGGAGAAGGAAGCTGCGTCAACGAAGATATTGCAGTCGTCGTCGAACAAATCAAAAACGGCGAGCGCGAACTACCGGAATTCGACATGCTTGTCGGCGGCTTCCCCTGCCAAGATTATTCGGTTGCGAAACCAGCAAGCCTGGCATCAGGTATCGAAGGCAAAAAAGGCGTGCTTTGGTGGAACATCAACGCCATTCTTGAAATGCGCCACCCAAAATACGTACTTCTTGAGAACGTCGACCGACTTCTGAAGTCCCCTACCGCACAGCGCGGCCGCGATTTCGCAATCATCCTTTCATGCCTATATCGTTTGGGCTATTCTGTGGAATGGCACGTGGTGAACGCCGCCGATTACGGCATGCCACAACGCCGTCGCCGCGTATATATTTACGCCGAATACGACGCCCCGAAGTGGGATTTGGAAAATCAGCTCTTCCATGTGGGGGTCGAAGCACGAGCTTTCCCCATCGAACCGGATGAGCGATTCGGAGCTGAAAACTTCTCCATCAGCAAAGACCCTTATAATTCCACGAAAGAATTCGGCCTCGGAGACAAAATCTCACGATTCAAGGAAGCCGGCGTAATGCAGGACGGCAAGGTGCTTACACGCCGAGTCGAGCCCGTCTACAACGGACCACAGCGTACGTTGGGTGAATTCCTCATACCAATCGAGCAGGTTCCGGAAGAATTCTTCATCACTGGAGACAATCTCAAGTCTTGGGAATATCTCAAAGGCGGTAAACACGAGAAGCGCACCGCCAGCAACGGACATGAATACATCTATTCCGAAGGCCCCGTTGCCTTCCCCGATCCACTGGATAAGCCGAGCCGCACCATTCTCACCGGAGAAGGTGGACGCGGCGCGAGTCGCACGAAACACGTGGTGATGCAGAACGGGCGCCTAAGGAGGCTTGTCCCCGACGAGCTGGACCAGCTTCAGTGCTTCCCGAAAGGCTGGACCAACGACGGAATGACCGATGGACATCGTGCCTTCTGCATGGGCAATGCCCTCGTTACGGAAATCCCACACCGTATCGGCAAAATCATCGCCGAAGACAACGATTCGAAACAGTAAAACCAATGAATTCCGATGGCTGTTGAACGGAACAGAACATACTCTGGAATGGCAGAATCGCCATTTTGTGCCGGTTTTCATCCGTCGTAAAGCCGAGGAGCAGGAGAAATCCTATTATTTCGTCGGCAGCGCGGTTGCATTGGATGATGTGCGCGAATCGGTGAACCGCAGCGAGGACGGCAGAGAGTCAAAGGTGGTCGTTTCCACGATCAAACTCATCAAGCCGGTCGATCCGGAGCTCTACCGCCATCTCACCGGCAAGTCCGCGCTGTAATCCGCGGTCGTTTTGTAATTCCTTTTGCCTATCTCGAGTCGGATACGCCAGACACAAGTAAGTCGTCCATCATCGGCGCCCAAAACACGACTTATCAAAATCAGACGCATTCACACAGACCATAATCAACTACACATGTTCATATGAACACTAGAGCAACACGAATTTCCAAAATAAAAAGAACACGCTCAATGTTATATTTTTCCATTTCTTTTACCCCATGGCAGATTGCCTATATTGCAACGAATTAACGCACACAACCACAAATATAGCTTATTTTCAGCGATTCCAACGCCCATTAATCGTGATATCGTTATTCATGGACAGAAAAACTATCCACCACACATGTTCGCTTTTCATCTAAAGAGAACACGAAAACAAACATTACTCATGTTCACAAATACAAGGTAAAAGGACAAAGCCATGGCCGATAAGACCCCCATCATCACCGTAGATCTCAACATGTTCAGCCAAGACGCCGAGGCGAAGACCACTGAAGCCAATAAAGTCGCCAAGAGCCTCGGCATCAGCGACGAGGCACTCGCCAAAGTCGAAGACTTCAAACGAGCGCTTACCGAGCATAACGCTTGGGATCTGCCGTTCATGGGCTACGTGAACGAGGACGGCTACGGCTACGCCTACGTACCGGACGCGGCCATCACCATGAATCCCTATTGGGACGCGCATAAGGAATTCATGAATCTACCCGAAGACGTGCAGACCGCCTTCGCCATCCGCATGCTATTCACGCATCGTCCGGTCGATCGCTACGGCGCGGATATGTTCCTGCACTACCACCGTGGCTTCCAAGTGAACTTCATCGGCTCCGGCGCCAACAAGTACTGATCGGGATCGCCCGAATAGTTCTCGTGCACAAAACCATTCCGAAACAGACAACCCAAACGACAAGGTGGTTTGCACATATATCGAACCTATGCGCAAACCACCTTCATCGACTCATTTCGCGCCGCTACAGCTTACTGACCGTCCGCATAGGCACCCGCATCAAAACCGTCGACATCCAGACCATCTGAACCAGGACCAAATTCCCGTCCACCCGGTCCTCCGAGGAACTCACGAGCGGACATGCCATTCTCCTTCCGGGACGCATCCACAGCCTCCTGCAGCACCTGACGCACCTCGAAACCGTTAATCACGTTCTTCAGTGCCACCACGCCGTTGCCAGACGACTGGTCACGCGTATCCAGCACAAGCGTGCTCATACCGAAGATACGCTGCAGGAACGTACGCTCCACACTGATGTCAACGATACGAAACAGCTTGATCAGGTTGAATCTCTCATTCAAGATACCGGTTTTGACGCTCAATTCCCGATCGGTAAGCGTGTATACGGTGAATGTGAATGGCGTACGGCACCAATTACGCTTACGCTGCCGCCACAAGACATTGCCACTTGCAACCTTCATAGGTAATTCTCTTTCTTACCTGACCATAACGGGCCTTTATGGACCCGCCTAAGTCCACGGAATACGCCGCGACTACGTGACGTATGCAACAACAATCGTAATTCTACCGGCCAGGACACCCAACTTATCTCGAGTCACGGAGACAGCGGCAACGGCACGAATCGCAATCACGACCAAGAGCTCATAATAAGCGCGCAGAAGTGTTTCACAGAATGTTTCATGCATCGAAACTGGAACTTTCGGCACAAGCGCCATATCATGCTATAAGCTTGGGCGTCAGTAGCGAACTGATAAGACATATTCAACCAGCAACACCGCCTCACCTAGATGCGCAATGGAAAGGCATGCAATGGATTCTGGACAGGGCAGCTTCAATCGCAGGCAGGATGCCGACGATCTCACCGATTACGTCAACAACGGATGGCTCAGTTCCAACGAATTCGACGGACCGACCTTCCTGTGGAACCACATGATACGCGAAGCCAGTCGAGAAGGCTCCGACCAACGCAACGATGTGCCGGTCGCCAATCTTTCCGACGCGGACGTGGTCATCACCATGCCCATGCAATGGTATTTCGACGCCCTCGCCTCCATGGTGCCCACCGCGGAACGTACCGATACGGGCGTGGAGATTCCACGCATCGATATGCCGACGTTTTCGATCGATTCGCAGGCGCTGTCCGGCGTGGACGCGGTGGTCGGCAACGCGGTGATCAGCACGCGATGGCTTGACGCGGTCGGCAATCTCGCCAAAGCTGTGGAGATGACCGCAAGGTTCGTCGGCAATGTGGCTGACCGTGACAACGAGGGTTTCGACTACCTGAAAGATCTGATTCAGACCGTACGCGTGTACATGGATGCCGTGGCCTGCAACGCCGATCCGATGACGGGCGAGCAGGCGTTGCGCATGATCACGCAGGTGGCGTGCAATGAGGATTTCCGGCTCAACGCCATGCAGATGGTGGAGCTGCTGTCTTGCGGACTGTCGTTCGCGCAATGGGATGATACGCGCATGTTCGCCTATGACGCGTTGAACAAGGGCATTGCCGCGATGCGTGATTTCGCAGCGAAGTCCGGTAATGGCGATGCAAGCAGCACGACTGGCGACACTATGAACAGCGTCGGCAGTATCGACAGTGATGTTACGGGCGATACGGGTGCACGCGACGCCACCGCAACGCAATCGCATGACCTTCGTGATACGTCCTCTGACGCGGACAGTGCGCATAGCACGAATAGTACAGACGCTGCGGACGGCGCGGATACCGCGAACTCGATCACGCATTCCACGGGCGCTGCCGGCGATTCCACTACCGGCGGTTCGCCCACCCTCTCCCCCGAGGAACTGAACGATCTCGCCATGCTTGACCCATCATTCCTGTCCAAACAGCAGCTTGCGCAGACCGCGCAAAACCAGTTCGACCATGCCGTGCAGTTCCTGCGGCACGATCTGATGCGGATCAGTGGCGATGCCGAGGAGGCCGATCGTTTCCTGCGCGACAACCATACGTCCGAGCCGCTTGCCGACGCGTACGCGGCGCGGCTGATCGCTGCCGAACGGTGGCAGGATCTGCTGAATTTCGTCGATCTGGTGGAGCGTGACGCACCGAACCAGTGCACGGTCATGTTCCCCGAGGAAGTGGTGCCGTACGAATGGGAGTCGATTCGTGAGGCCGCTTTGGAGGCGTTGGGCCGCGGCGGAGAACTGGTCGCGATGTATCAGGAGCGGTTGGATGACACGTACGATCCCAACACCGAGCTCAATCGTATGAAGCTTCAGGCGTGGACTCAAGCCAAGGAATAGGCGGCGCACGGCTCAGCGCATCCGCCGCCAGTTCCTCATCTATCGCAGACTTCCACTCTCATTCCCATCAGTATTTCCACCATCGCTTCCACAACTGACGCGCAACGTGGCCAATTGGAACGGATGCAGGCTCAGCATCGCTCCTTGCGCCGTTCTTGCCACGGACGGATCACCGTCGGCAAAAGCCGCGGGCAATTCGGCATCCAGCCGCGCATCCTCCATAATGGAACACTCGCGTACCGTGGCCTTCCCCAAAGCGGCGTTGACGGCAAGTCTCGCATGGGCTTCGCCGCCGACCGCCTCATAGACGCGCAGTATCAGATCTCCGGAACCGTCATCGGCAAGCTTGACCCAGTCAAGCACCATGACGCCATCCACCGGGTTGAGCTGCGCCAGCGGATCGAACGCCGGCACGGCAGGCAGCACGGCCGCGTTGAGACGGTTCGCCTCGTCAAGCACAGCCGGCATACTGGCATCCGCCACAACGTTCCACGCGAACTCATGCACGCCCTTGTCAGTGTTCGGATCGGGGTATAGCGGGGATGACAGCAACGAAAGTCGAATCATCGTGCCACGCACCGGCCCGGAAGCCGTGTTCCGGTGAATCGGCGAAACGTCGGAACCGTAGGTGCTGGCGTTGACGACCGCAGCCGCATAGCCGGCATCGGCGACGCGTACGAACCGGTGCGTGCAGCTTTCGTATTTCGCCTCGTCGGAACGTGTGTTCTTCTGAATGGGCCGTTCCACCATGCCGTACTGGCATTCGTACTGCGCCCGGTCGGCCTGGATAGCTATGGGAATGTCGACTTTGAGGAATCGTTCGGATGCCCGCCAATCCACTTTGGTCCGGAATTCAAGGCTTTTCGACTTTGGCCGCAATGTAATGCAGGCATCGATGGACACCCCGTCGGCGGTGCTGGACACATGCACGGTGGCTCCGCCGCGTTTTGTCTCCGTCACTCGTTCCACATGCGAGTCATCGATGCCTTCGGCGCTGAGGAAGGCATCGCGCTGGATGTCCCATGCGTCCCACTCGTATGGCTCGTCGCGGAGAAGCTCGTAATGCCCGATTCCACTGCCGTCGGGCACCAGTTCGTGTCCATTATCAAGGTCGATCAGTGAACGGACCGTACCGTCTGGTGCGATGATGGCACGTAGCAAACCGTTGTCAAGTATGATTCGACCGTCGTCGCATGTCGTTGCGATGGTGGATTCATCGGCGACCGCGTCGGTGCCGTTCGCGTCATCATCCTGCGTTCCCACTGCCGCGGTGCGAGCAATCCACGAATCGCCATTCTTTGCCGTATATGGGACGATGGCCGCGTTCGATCGCATGTCGGCATCATCCCGCGCCGATGCGATGGAAGCACCCGCTTCAGCGGCGATATCACGCAGTCTTGCGATGTCGCGCACGTAGTCCGCACGCGCCTGCCGATGCACCCATGCGATCGCCGATCCGGGAAGAATGTCGTGGAATTGGTTCAGCAGGAGCGTTTTCCAGATACCGTCAAGTTCCTCACGTGGATATCGGTATTTTGGGTTGAACACGCTGGCTGCGGCGCACAGATATTCCGTTGTTCTCAGCAGGTTTTCTTCCCGCCTGCATCCGCGTTTCATTTCCTGTTGCGATGTCAGTGTGGCGCGATGCAGTTCCAGATACAGTTCACCCTTGAAAACCGGGGTTTCGTCCGGAGCCTCATCGACGATATCGTGTCGGACGCGGTCGAACAGTTCGTCCGGAGTGCCGAAATCGATGCTCGGAGCGCCGGCAAGATCATGGTCCCTGCGGATACGTGCGACCATTTCGCGGGTGGGACCGCCGCCGCCATCGCTGTATCCGTACAGCAGTATGGCGTTGCGCGACAGGTCCTTGTCAAGGAAGTTGCGCTGGGAATACTGCAGTTCCTGCATGCTTACGGTCGAGCCGTACGTGTCCGACGGCGGGAAGTGCGTAAGGATTCGCGATCCGTCGATGCCTTCCCATTCGAAGGAATGGTGGGGGAATTTCGTGGTGTCGTTCCATGAGATCTTCTGTGTGAGGAACCATTCGAAACCGGCACGACGTGCGATTTGCGGCCATGCCCCGCAATAACCGAAACTGTCGGGAAGCCACAGTCCTTTTGGTTCCACGCCAAGATGCTCACGGAAGTAACGCATGCCGAACGTGATCTGGCGGATCAGCGACTCACCTGTGGGCAGCATGTTATCGGATTCGACCCACATTCCGCCGACGGGAATGAATCGTCCTTCCTTGATGCGCTGCAGCATGCGCGCGAACAGGTCTGGATGTTCCTGTTCCAGCCACGCATACTGTTGGGCGGAACTCATCGCGTACGTGAAATCCGGATCCTCGTCCATCAGGGCAAGCACGTTGGACACCGTGCGGGCCACTTTACGGTGGGTTTCGCGCACAGGCCACAGCCATGCGGAATCGATATGCGCATGGCCGACCGCGACATGATGGATGACGCTGGAATATGCGGGTTCGGATAATACCCCGGCAAGCTTTTCCTTGGCTGGCTCCAGAGTTCCGGCGATATCACGCTCGTCATATGTGTTGAGTGATCGTTGCAGCGCTTTGGCCAGCTGCCAATATCGAGGATCATCATCCTTGAGTTCCCTCATCAGCGAGGTGACGGTTTCCAAGTCCATCAGATAGTCGAACACGTTTTGGTTGAAAGCGCACACGTCCATTGTGGTGAGCACATAGTCGGATGGACGACCGTCGGCACGCTCCCCCAGATTCATCGGCGCGAATGGCAGGTCAGCTTCGACCAGTGGATTCGATGCGGCCTCGACATATACCGTGAAACGACCGGCATCGTCAAGCTCCACATTCGCCACGCCATTGGCATCGATAAGCGGAATCCAGCAATTGTCTGGATTCACCGCTTTGATGACGCTGCCGTCAGGGCGATAGCATAATCCTTCCGCTTGGAAGCCCGGGCCACGATGTCGTTTCCATCCCAGATCTACAACCAGTTCGACGGCTCTGCCTTTGACCGACTCACGGTCGATACGTCCACGAACCTCGAACCATGTGGTACCCCATATCGTGCCCTCAGGCACCAGGAACCATGAAGTCGAGAAAATCCACTTTGTTTTCCCTGACACGGGCAAGAAAGTCGGCGCTCTGTTCGGGTTCGCCTTCATTGGCGAAAGCGCGTAACTGACAATGCGATAATGTTTCGTGCACATATGGCACAAGTCGTTGCCGCATCACTCGATCGGCACGTCTGAGTTGCTGATCTGGAAGAAGAAACATAGCTATCCCCTTGGCACATGATTCCTATGGTGTATCCATGGTGCCACAGCACAATCTCAAATCAAAAAACATCAAAGAGAAAAGTGGTTCTCAAAGCGGACATCCGGTGGAGACTCCGGATAAGGACCTTCGACGAGCCCGAAAGGCGTTGCCGGGAGGCCCGGGAGGTGATGAAAAAACGGGGGTTCCCGGAGCGACGCCCGACGGGAAGCCCGAAAAGAGAGCATAAAAAAAGGGGCCTCCCGGGAGCCAAAGGCTC
>OGON01000734.1_pt1 | contig 25229 bp, 16 predicted proteins | sample 1552671 | NCBI WGS metagenome assembly OGON01 (sample SAMEA2580136, study PRJEB22360) | human gut metagenome | biome: human gut; feature: human-associated habitat; material: faeces | place: Denmark | collected 2008/2010 | reverse complement strand
TTTTGTTTCATCGCTGTTCAGAAAATAGCTGTTTTCCTGAAAGTTGATTACATCGCCTTCTTTGATATTTTTCGGCAGGGCTTTAAGTTCAAGATTCACCATATCGCCGTTTTCACACTCAAGAACAGCCTTGTCGCCTTCTATTCTGTCAACAATAAATTTTTTCAAGCTTATTCATCCCTTTTCATTGAAGTTTGTCCCGTTTTGATTGTCACACCTGAACCCTCGGTTGAAATGACAACTGTTCCGTTTTCATCAGTTCTGTATGTTTCAACTCCGAATTCATCAAGCAGCTTTAATGTGCTTTTGTGCGGATGTCCGTAGCTGTTGTCCTTGCCGAGTGAAATAACCGCATATTTAGGATTTACCTTTTCAAGCAACGCTTTTGTTGTTGAAGTTCTGCTTCCGTGATGACCTACTTTAAGAACTTCTGCACTCATATCTGCCGTAACGGTTTCAAGCTCTTTCTTTTCGGCATCTCCGAGGAACAGAAAGCTGTCGTTTTTGTAAGTTATTTTTAGAATTACAGAGCAATTGTTCAGATCATCCTCGTCAATTGTTACGGGAGCAAGAATATTTATGCTGAAATCGTTGTCATCAATAATATTCATACCCGCTTTGGCTGACTTGACTTTAAGTTCCTTGTCTGCAATTGCCGTGAGCAGATTCTCATAGGTCTTGGTTGTGGTTGTAACTTTAGGCATATAGATTTCGCCGATATTATTATGCTTTATAACATAAGCCATTGAACCGATATGGTCGGCATGAGGGTGAGTTGCAACGAGATAATCAATATTTGTGTATCCAAGATTATTGATATATTCGGTAATACTTTTGCCGTACATATTTTCGCCTGCATCAATCAGCATACACTTTTGATTTGGCAGTTCAATAAATATGCTGTCACCCTGTCCGACATCAAGGTAATGAACCGATAATGTTCCGATTTCTGAAACAGTTGTTTTGCTTTCCGAATTGGAACCGTTCACATTGATATTGATTGAACACGAACAAAGTGCAAGACAAATTACCGCAAACAATGCAGTAAGCTTTAATATTAATTTTGAATTAATTTTAATTTTTGACACCTCACAATTCTGAGTCTTATTGTACAATAAACAAGTCAATATTTCAAGAACAGAAAAAGGAGAGCCTTTGCGACTCTCCCCTTTCGATTATCATTATGCGGTTTTGCCTGTATAAAGCTGATAGTATCTGCCCTTTTGTTCAAGAAGCCGTTCGTGTGAACCACGCTCGATGATTCTGCCCTTTTCAAGAACCATAATACAGTCTGAATTCTTGATTGTTGAAAGTCTGTGGGCAATAACAAAGGTTGTTCTGCCGTGCATAAGCTTATCCATGCTGTCCTGAACCATCTTTTCGGTACGGGTATCAATTGAACTTGTAGCCTCATCAAGGATAAGTGCGGGCGGATCTGCAACAGCGGCTCTTGCAATCGCAAGCATCTGGCGCTGTCCCTGACTGAGATTGCCGCCGTCACCCTTGAGCAGGGTGTTGTAGCCGTCAGGAAGTTTTCTGATAAAGCTGTCTGCGTTGGCAAGCTTTGCCGCTGCGATAACCTCTTCGTCTGTTGCGTCAAGTCTACCGTAACGGATATTTTCCATTACGGTATCCGTAAACAGGTGCGTATCCTGTAAAACTATACCGAGTGAACGGCGAAGGTCGCCTTTTTTGATTTTGTTGATATTGATTCCGTCATAACGGATTTTACCGTCCTGAATATCATAGAATCGGTTAATAAGGTTTGTGATTGTTGTTTTGCCTGCACCTGTTGAACCGACAAACGCAATCTTCTGACCGGGTTCTGCGTACAAATCAATATTGTGAAGAACGATTTTATCATCTGTATAACCGAAGTCAACATCATCCATAACAAGCGCACCCTTGAGTTCACGATACTCTGTTTCGCCTGTTATGCTGTGAGTATACTTCCAAGCCCACATACCTGTTTTTTTCTCAGTTTCAACAAGCCTGTCGCCCTCTTTGCGTACATTAACAAGTGTTACATATCCGTCATCAACCTCAGGCTCTTCGTCAAGAAGTTTAAAGATACGGTCTGCACCTGCAAGCGCCATAACAATTGAGTTAAACTGCTGGCTGACCTGATTGATAGGCTGGGTAAAGCTCTTGTTAAATGTGAGGAAGCTTACGAGTTTACCGATTGTAAATCCGAGGAAGTTGTTGAGAGCAAAGATACAACCTACGATTGCACAAAGTACATAGCTGATGTTACCGATTTGTGCGTTAATCGGCATAAGGATATTTGCAAACTTGTTTGCGTTGTATGAACTGTTGAAAAGTCTGTCATTAAGCTCATTGAATTCTTCAATGCTCTTTTTCTCATGGTTAAATACTTTTACAACCTTCTGACCGTTCATCATTTCCTCAATGTAACCGTTAGTTGCACCGAGATCTGCCTGCTGTTTTGCAAAAAACCTTCCGCTTCGTGACGCAAGCTGTTTTGTTACAAAAAGCATTACACCAACCATTATAAGTGTAAGAATTGTAAGAGGAATACTGAGTGTAAACATACTGACAAGAACGGCTATGATTGTAATTCCGCTGTTGAAAAGCTGAGGAATACTCTGGCTGATCATCTGACGGAGGGTATCAATATCGTTTGTGTAAACACTCATGATATCACCGTGAGGGTGTGTGTCAAAGTATTTTATCGGAAGGCTTTCCATATGTTCAAATATCTGACAACGCAAATCACGCATTGTACCCTGTGTTACATAAACCATAATTTTGGCGTAGATAAACGCCGACGCCGCACCGATTGCATAGAAAATTGCAACTCTTAAAATTGCTCCGAGCATCGGTCCGAAGTCACGGCTTCCGCTCTGAATCATCGGAGTGATGTAATCGTCAATAAGATTCTGAATAAACAATGAACCCTGAACATTTGCAAGTACGCTGATGAGGATGCAGACGAAAACAATAATCATCTGAAATTTATATTTTTTGAAGATAATACCGAATAGTCTTTTAAGAACCTGACCTGAATTTTCAACCTTTTGTGCAGGTCCTCGGTTTCTTCTTCCCATTGGTCCCGGCATAATTACAGCTCTCCTTTCGCATCAAAATCACCGTTGCCGCTTGTCTGGGCAACATAAATTTCATTGTAAATCGGACTGTTTTTGATAAGTTCTTCGTGAGTACCCACTGCGCTTATCTCACCGTCATCCATTACAATAATCTTGTCTGCGTGTGAAACGCTTGATACACGCTGTGAAATAATCAGCTTTGTAGTATCGGGGATATTCTCGCTGAATGCCTTGCGGATACTTGCGTCTGTTGCGGTATCAACTGCACTTGTCGAATCATCAAGAATAAGAATTTTTGGATTTTTCAGCAAAGCTCTTGCAATGCAAAGACGCTGTTTCTGACCGCCCGAAACATTAGTACCGCCCTGTTCGATTTTTGTGTTGTACTTATCGGGGAAGCTTTCGATAAACGCATCTGCACAGGCAAGCTTGCAGGCATTGACGCATTCTTCCTCTGTAGCATTTTCGTTGCCCCATCTGAGGTTGTCAAGGATTGTACCGCTGAAAAGAACATTCGACTGGAGCACAACCGAAACCTTGTCACGCAGAGTTTCGATATCATAGTCACGAACATCTTTTCCACCGACCTTAACAGAACCTTCGGTTACATCATAAAGTCTTGCAATAAGGTTTACAAGGCTTGTTTTTGAAGAACCCGTACCGCCGATAATACCGATTGTTTCGCCTGATTTGATTTTTAGGTTGATATCGTTGAGAATCGGTTTTTCGGCTTTTGTGTTGTATGAGAATGAAACATTGTCAAACTCAATGCTTCCGTCCTTAACCTCGTAAACAGGGTTTTCGGGATTTGCAAGCGTTGATTTTTCATTAAGCACACCTGCAACACGCTTGCCGCTTGCAAGGCTCATTGTGAGCATTACAAACACCATTGCCACCATAAGAAGATTCATAAGAATGTTCATACAATATGTGAGCATACTTGTAAGTTCACCTGTTGTAAGCTCACTGCTTACGATCATATTTGCGCCAAACCAGCTTACAAGGATGATTGATGCGTATGAAGTAACCATCATAATCGGTGATACTGTTACCATGGCATTTTCAGCCTTAACAAAGAGTCTGTAAACATTGTCGGCTGCCTTGCGGAACTTGCCAACTTCGTGTTTTTCACGAACAAAAGCCTTTACAACTCTGATTGAAGTTACATTTTCCTGAACGCTTGCGTTGAGTTCATCGTACTTTTCAAAAACCTGACTGAAATACTTGTATGTTGCCTTCATAATAAAGGCAAGAACAACAGAAAGTAAAATTGTTGCAATGAGATAAATACAGGCAAGCCTTGCATTGATGATGAATGTCATTGCCATTGCACAGATGAGCGATACAGGCGCTCTGAAACACATTCTTAAAAGCATCTGATATGCATTTTGAAGATTTGTTACATCCGTTGTCATACGGGTAACAAGTCCTGCGGTTGAGTAACGGTCAATGTTGGCAAACGAGAATGACTGGATATTTGCAAACATTGAGCGTCTGAGGTTTCTTGCAAAGCCTGCCGAAGCTTTTGCACCGTAGATACCGCCCATCATACCTGCAAACAAGCCCGTGAGTGCAAGTGCACCCATATAACCGCCCGTTATGAATATGTGCTGCATATCGCCCTTGTTGATACCGTCGTCAATCATTGATGACATAAGAAACGGAATAATTGTTTCAACAATTACTTCGAGTATCATAAAGAACGGAGTCAGAACGGATTCTTTGACGAAACCTTTGATATTTTTTGCCAAAGTTTTTATCATACTTATCTCCTTCCGTTTTAATTTGCATTTTCAAGTCCGCTGAGAATTTTATTTATAAGAAAAAGAAATTGTTTCTTTTCTTCTTTTGTCAGCAGACTGTCAAGCAAAGTTTCGTTTTTGGTTATCATATTTTCGATTTTGTAATGAAGTTCAATACCTGTTTCGGTCAAGACAAGTTTTTTGAGCCTTGCATCACTTTCAACGCTCTCCCTCGTTATGTAATTTTTCTTTTCCATAAGTTTAAGAATACTTGTAACGGTTGAACGGGCAATTGAAAATGCGTTTTCAATATCTTTTTGATAAACATCTTCATCACGATGATCATAGAGATATGCAATAATCCAGCCGTGCATAAGAGTCAGCTTATCCACACCCTTATCCTTGGCGGAATAGATTAACTTTCTCTGCAAAACCTGATTAAGCACCTTGATTTCGTGACCGATTGAATCATTAAAGCGTTTATTGCACTTACAGCTTTTTACGCTTTTGTCATCACACATTATTTCACCTCCGAAATCACACTTATGAGATTATGTTCTATATAGAATAGTTCGATACAAAACAATTTGTATCAGTAATTATAGCACCTTCATTTTGAATGTCAAGAGAAATTACAAATAATTATTCAAAGTTTCACATTGCTGTCACAAATCAAAAGCGACAGCTAAAATTACAGCTGTCGCAGTTAAAATCATATTCACTTTGCACAAATTATGACAATTGTCACTTTTTTAGAATTTCTGTCGCATCACGGATATCGGGGGTTTTATCACCGTTGATATCGCAAACAAAAAGAGCATACTGATTTTCGTCATAATCGTCAAAGGTCAGGTCTTTGATAAGATACTTCTGAATAAGCTCAGCGTCCTTTTCATCTGTTTTTCCGTCAATGTTGAGGTCTTTCATATTTTTGGGAACGCAACCGCCGTCAAGCACAAAATCAATACCGCTGTCGTTCATGAGTTCATCGGCTCTGTTTTTGTCAACATCAACAATGTAAAGTCCCAATGTGTCAAAGCATTGATAAACATACTTTGCATCCTTTAAAATCTCGGCTTTCTTTTCTTTTGCCCTGTCATTTGTTATGCCTGCACCTTGAAGGTGTGAGTCAAGCTTTGCAATCATCTCCATTGCGTAATCGTTATCCGTCATTGCTCGGTCGAGATCAACACCGTTTGTCATATAGAACCAACCAAGCGAACCCATAACATATAAATTATTCACATCAAGTCCGCAGTAAACGGCAATTTTCCCGTCCTTGTACTGACCTTTTTTCATCGACATTTTGGAATAGCCCTTGATTATACTGTAACCGAGCTTCATTCCGTCCTCGCTGATATAGTCAAGGTCAAACGCCGCTGCACTTGTGCATGAAAAGCACGCTCCGCCGATGAGCATTGCAAATACGAGCAATATTGAAATCACCTTTTTAGAAAATTTTCTTTTCACAAAAAACACCTCCATTGGTAGTATCACCGAACGGAAGTGTTTTATTTTGATTTATTTACTTTTATTTGACTTATTATTTTTTCTTTCTTTTCTTATTTGATTAAGCTCTGAACCTTTGGTTTTTACCTTTCTTTTAAATTTTGCAACGGTAAACGCTTTTATCCTGTCATGATAGACATAATTGATTTCCGCACAAACCATAAGACAAACCATAAGAAAGTAGAACCAGATCATAATAACGGCAATTCTTGTAAGACCTCCGTACACGGAGAATCCGTTGAAATCCGACACATAAACCGAAATACCGAACGAAAGCACATACCACGAAACCGTGCAGAGAAACGCACCGGGCAACTGTGACTTAAAGCCGTATTCCTTATGCTCGCTGCGTGAGATGTTCGGAAAGTTCCTGTAAATCAGGGCAAACAATACTGTGAGAAACATAAAGATAAGTATATATCTGAGATGATAGATTATTCCGATTATGTCAGGCAACGATTTTAGATGCGGTGAAAGGAAATCGTTAATTGTTGAACCGAGGACAATAAGTACAAGTGACGCAAGCACAATTACAAACAATGCAATTGTGTAGAACATTGCTCTTATTCTTAAAAAGAACCAGTTTCTGTTTTCGTAAGCGTCATAAATTCTGTTAAGACCGTTTGTGATTGCATGGATTCCCTGTGCCGCCGACCACAGAGTGACTACAAGCGTTACAAGAGAAATTCCCACAGCACTTTCATAGGCAGAGGTCAGAAAGTATGTTAAGTCATCGGCAATTTTTGACGAAAACACACTGCTGAGTCCGTGATAAACAAAATCAATCGGAATGTGCAGGTTTTGCAAAAGTGACACAAAGAACATTGAGAGCGGCACAGCCGATAATATAATAAAGAATGCCGACTGTCCGGCAATTGCAAAAATATTATCGTGAACGCATTTGCTTGTTATCGGTTCAAATCTGCCTGTTATTCTTTTGTAAAGTTTTATCGCCTTGTCAACGAATTTTATCCTCAATGTGTCACCTCCCCTATTTCTATATGATAATTATTTTATACCGTTTTTCTTCATCTGCACATTATAAGAAATTCTTGTGAGAAGTTTTTCGGGTGCAAAATGTCTGAAAAACGACACCGCTTTCATTTCAAAACCGGGTGTGATAATCATTTTGCCCTTCATGGTCATGTCAACGGCATACCTTGCAACAAACTTCGGGTCAAGTCCTCTTATGCAGAATTTTACATCCGCAACATTATTGAAGTTGGTTTTTACGGGACCCGGGCAAAGTACGGAAACCTTGACATTTTTATTATCCCTACGCATTTCCTCATGAATTGCCTGAGTAAGACGGACAACATAATTCTTTGATGCATAGTAGCTTGCAAATGTCGGTCCTGCAAGAAATCCTGCGGCTGAACCTACATTGAGAATATATCCGCTGTTTCTCTCCGCCATATCTTTAAGAAAAAGCTTTGTTAGAATGTGAACCGTTGAAACATTTGTGTGAATGAGTTCAAGCTCTCTTTCAAGCGGAACATCCAAAAATTTTCCGTATGCACCAAAGCCTGCGTTGTTGACAAGAAAATCAATCTGTTCATTTTCATTCTTAATATGCTCATACAAATCCAGGCTGTCACTTTCTCGTGAAAAATCAAGCGTAATTACCCTGACATTCACATTTGAAAGTTCCTCTTTCAGCTTGTTAAGCTTATCTGTTGAGCGTGATACAAGAATAAGGTCATAACCGAGTTCTGCAAGATATCGGGCAATTTCTTTTCCTATGCCCGAACTTGCACCTGTAATCAAAGCCTTCATTAGTTTTCATCATCCTTCGGTTTTTGTGCTGTGGCACAAAGCCATGTTGTACCTTCCTTAGTGTATGTGTTTATGTTTTCAAAGCCTGCCGATTCAAGTACGGCTCTGATTTCCTGCGGAGTTACCGACTTGATATTCAGCATATTTTCAACCTTTTCCCACTTGAACGGATCATCGTCTGTTCTGAGCATTTCAAAAAGCAGCATAACCGTTCCGCCCTGTTTGAGAACACGGAAAACTTCTTTCACATCATTTTCCTTATCAGGCCAGAAGTAGTAGGTTTCAACTGCCGTGATATTGTCGAATGTATTGTCATCAAAAGGCATATCTGATACGGATGCCTGAAGAATTTTCGCTTTGTTGCAGAGTATATTTTTTGAATTGAGTTTTTCTGAGGATTTTACCGAGAGTTCGGAATAGTCGATTCCGTAAACCTTGCCGTTGGCAACAATTGAGCAAAGTCGGTCAACGGTTTTTCCGCCGCCGCAGCCTATGTCAAGTACAGTTGCTGTGCGTTCGATATTCATATGTTCAAGTCCCCATGAGGTAAGGCTTGAATGTCCTTTATTCATAGCCTTAATCATCATTTTGCCCCAAAAGCCGTTTGGCTTTTTAGCATTCTCCACCAACTTGCGGTATTTCATAAAAATCACTCCAATCTGAAATTTTCATCTGTTTACTGTCTTATTATCTATTAGTTTCTTTTTTTTCCTGTTGAATTAAGTTTTTGAAGCAGAAGTGCAAGGAAAAATGCACCGCCTACTATAACGATGAACCAAACAAATGACATATACAACGGTTGATTCATCACACGCAAAAACGCATATGGACCGTCAACTGCACCGACTATGTTAAGTATAATAAGCAGAATCGCATATATTAATGTAGGGATTGTAGCCGTGAAAGCTGATTTTGTGTTAAGGTGAGGTTCTTTTTCAAAAAGCACAAACGATAAAATTGTAAGAATCGGACACAAAGTATGTAAAAAGGTGAAGTCTTTGTTAAAAAGCATATAGAGCCAACCATTTATGCCCTCTCCACGCATCGGGGAAAGCACAGCAAGAACTACGATAAATGTTACCGAAAGCACAGCCGCCGCCATATATTTGAACATCTGAACCGAGTGCGGAATTTCTTTTCCGCTTTTGAGATATCGCACCTGAAAGCCTGCCATAACCGCACAGGCAACAAGTGCAAACAGGTTGCTGTCCTCAGTGTAATATACAAGCGGATAGCAGCCTATTTTGAAAAACACGATAATTATTGCGGCAATCTCACAAGCGATAATCGCAAGATTAAATGCCAAAGCTGTTTTTGTTCGTTTTATTTTAAGTGTATTTTGCATTTTAATTCCTTTTCTATTGTTAATTTCTTTCAATCAATGCCACGCTTTCTACATGGGAGGTTCCGGAGAACATATCGCAGGGGGTGATTTCTTTGGGGGTGTAGCCGTTTTCTGTGAAGAATTTTAAATCTCTTGCGAGTGTTGCGGGGTCACAGGATACATAGACTACACGGCTCGGCGACATTCTTGAAATTGTCTTTACAAGCTCTTCACCGCAACCTTTTCTCGGTGGATCAAGGATTACGCAGTCGGGTTTTAAACCCTCTTTTTCAAGCTGAAATGCGGCATCTGAGGCATCTCCGCAGATGAATCGTGCATTTTCAATGCCGTTTGCTTTTGCATTTTCATTTGCATCTTTCACGGCATCTTCAACAATCTCCGCACCGATAAGCTGTTTACAGGAATCAGCCATTGTAAGACCTATTGTACCCGTTCCGCAGTATAAATCAAGCAGAATTTCGTCAGATTTAAGATTTGCATATTCTTTGGCTTTGCCGTAAAGCTTTTCAGCCTGTTTTCTGTTGATCTGCCAGAACGAAAACGGTGAAATCTTAAACTGCAATCCGCAAAGTGTGTCGGTAATATGGTCACTTCCGTAGATTGTTCTGTTTTTTCTGCCGAGAACAACATTGGTTTTTTCTCTGTTAGAATTAATAATCACACTTTTTAACTGCGGAAGTTCGGATTTGAGCATTTTCACGAGTAAATCTTCCTGTTTAAGACCGTTTGCGTTGACAACATAGCACACCATAAGCTCGCCCGAAACCTCGCCGATTCTGATATAAATGTGGCGAAGTCTGCCCTTGCCTGTTGTTTCATCATAAATTTCCGTGTTAGTTTTTGCGATAAAATCTTTTGTAATTTCAATTACCCTTGCAAAAATTTCGGGCTGTAAAATACAGTCGGTACAATTGATTATGCGGTGGCTGTGGAATGAATAAAAGCCCGTCACAACATTTCCGTCACGGTCAAGACCGACAGGATACTGCGCCTTGTTGCGGTATCTTGTGATATTATCCGACGAAATAATCGGCTTGAAAACAACATTATCAAGACCGCCGATGCGTGTTACGGCATCCTCAACTCTTTGCTGTTTTATTTTGCATTCTTCTTCATAAGAAATATGTCGCCATGTGCAACCGCCGCACTTCATAAAGTTTTCGCAGTCGGAAGTAATTCTCGCCTTGGACGGAACGAGAATTTCTTCGATTTTGCCGAAAGCGTAGGTTTTCTTAACCTTTAATATACGCACATTGAGTTCGTCACCGATTGCAGAACCCTGTACAAAAACGGCAATGCCGTCATCTGTTCTTCCGACTCCGCTGCCCTCGGCAGTTGCCGAAGTTATTGTAAGGTTTACAATATCGTTCTTTTTTAAAGTCATTTTATCACTCTGCCATTTTATGTGTATTTTTATTTATAATTCTATTCCTCTTTATTTTAGCATTTACTCTACAATTTGGCAACAATTAAAACACAGTATCCGTACAATACACAAAAATTGCACAAATATCAAATTAGGTATTTATTTTTTTGTCCATTCGTCTTATAATATGAGTATTGCAGTTCTGTCACGGCATTGCTCTTTGAATGCAAATCAACCTGTGTTCCGACTTAAATACAGGCAAAGCGGAATGATTTTTCTGACAGACAAATATACTTATCAGGAATGGAGTGGACTATTGTGAATTACGACAGTCTTATGGATAACATAAAAAGAATACATTTTATCGGTATAGGCGGCAGCGGAATGTGTCCGCTGGCTGAGATTCTTCACCACGAGGGTTACGAGCTTTCGGGTTCGGATATGAACGAGGGTGAAACTCTTGACAGAATTAAGGGTTACGGAATTCCCGTATTTATGGGACACGCCGCAGAAAATATTAAGGGTGCAGAGCTTGTTGTTTACTCAGCGGCTATTAAGGAAACTAACCCCGAAAGACAGGCGGCAAAGGAACTCGGTATTCCGTGCATTGAAAGAAGCGTGATGCTCGGTATTGTTACAAGAAGATACAGAAGAAGTATTGCGGTTTCGGGTACACACGGCAAAACAACTACAACTGCTATGCTTTCACAGGTGCTTATCGGCAGCGGTTTTGATCCGTCAGCTATTATCGGAGGAAAACTTCCGTTCATCGGCGGTAACAGCTATGTCGGTCACAGCGATGTAATCGTTTGTGAGGCTTGTGAGTATGTTGACACATTCTTACAGCTCAATCCGTTTATTTCGATTATTCTTAATATTGACGCAGATCATCTTGACTACTTCAAGAATCTTGACAACATTAAGAAGTCATTCAACAAATTTGCTCATCAGACAACAGGCTTGCTTGTTATCAACGGTGACGACGAAAACACTCTTGATGCCGTAAAGGATGTTGAGATTGAGAAAATCACCTACGGTTTTGGCGAAAACTGCGATTACAGAGCTGAAAACATCAGCGCAGACAAGGGTGTTCACGAGCAGTTTGACCTCTACTATAAGGGTGAGAAGCTCACACAGATTAAGCTTATCGTTCCGGGAAAGCACAACATTTATAATGCACTTGCCGCTGCGGCTACTGCACATTATCTTGGCGCTACTCCGAAGGAAATTTCCGAGAATCTTCACAAGTTCGGCGGTGTTCACAGAAGATTTGAAATTCTCGGCACACCTGACGGAATTACTGTTGCCGATGACTTTGCTCATCATCCCACAGAACTTACCGCAACACTCAATGCCGCAATGAAAATGGGCTTTAACAAGGTTTGGGCAATATTCCAGCCGCATACATTTTCAAGAACAGCCATGCTCCTTGACGATTTTGCGGAGGCTCTTAAAATTCCGGATCAGGCAATTATTTCGGCTATTCTACCTGTTCGTGAAACAAACACATATAACATCTATTCTACTGACCTCGGTGCAAAGGTTCCGGGTTCTGTATGTCTTGACACATTTGAAGAAATTACCGACTATGTTTGCAAGAATGCAAAAGAGGGCGACCTCATTCTCACAATGGGCGGCGGTAATGTGTATATGTGTGCCAATATGATTTACAAACAGCTTAAATATATGGAAGAAAATAAATAAGATTTTTAAACAAACAAAAGAACCGTGCTTTTATGGCACGGTTCTTTTGTTTTATTGAATATTAAGCAAAAATGAACAAAGCTCCGTGCGGTTACGGAGCTTTGTTCGTTAAGAGAGAGTTTTTTGTCTACAGCTTTGGCTGTATGAATATTTATATAAAAAGCTAAAAAGCTTGTTGACTGTTATTGACCGAACATATAGTTCCAGATTGAGTCGCTGTCACTGTTATCTGAACTTTTACCCTGTGATTGTGACGACTTATTCTGTGTTTTTGAATTGCCTGTTGAAGAACTGCCGCTCGGTGAATATTCTGCAAGAGTGAGCTTGAGATTTGCGGTCTTACCTCTTCTTGTAACGGTAAAAGTTACTGTATCTCCAACCTTTGAATCCTTGAGGGCTGTTTGAATGTCTGATTTTGAAGAAACACTTGTACCGTTTACTGCGGTAATCATATCGCCTCTCATAAATCCTGCTTTTTCTGCATTAGAACCGCTTGTTACGGAAAGAACATAACAGCCTGTGTTGCTGAGTCCGTAGTAGAATGCGGAATCGTCGGATGTGATATCTGTAAGCTCCATACCAAGGTCAACCTTGCCCTTTACATAACCGTATGTTTTGAGATCGTCAATTATATCAAGAACATTGTTAATCGGAATAGCAAATGCAATACCTTCAACCTCTGTTGCACTGTCCTTTGCGTTTACAATACCGATAAGCTCACCGTTTGAGTTAAAGAGTCCGCCGCCTGAGTTACCGGGGCTGATCTGAGCGTTGTGCTGGAGAAGCGTCATACTCTTACCCTCAACCGTTACCTGACGGGCAAGTGCGCTGATAATACCGTCTGTTACTGTACCGCCGAGCTGTCCGAGCGGATTACCGATTGCAACAACATAGTCGCCTACTGCAAGATCTGAGCTGTTGCCCATTGTTGCGGCTGAAAGACCTGTTGCATCTACTTTAAGAAGTGCGATATCGTTGTCCTCATCACTGCCGATTATCTTAGCCTTGTATGAAGTTGCACCGTCACGGAGTGTTACCGTGATATTCTCCGCACCTTCGATTACATGGTAGTTTGTGATGATGTAACCGTCCTCGGAAATGATAACACCTGAACCTGCGCCCTGCTGAACATACTGCTGAGCAAATCCGCCTGTTACAACGCTTTCGGTAGCAATTTCAACTACGCTGTCGGCTGTTTTCTTAACAATTTGGGAAGTTGTTCCGCTGAGAGCGGCATTGCTTGTGGTTGATGTGCTGTTTGCGGATGCCTGTTTGATGTTTACACTTGAAGATGAGTTGTTGTTAAGTGATGATGCAAGCATACTGCCGCCGAATCCTGCACCGCCACCGAGAATGATTGCAGCTACAAGCATTGCTGCTACAAAACCCTTTGATGCGGGTTTCTTCGGCTTTTTAGGCTTTTTAACTTTTACTTTCTTAGCCTTTGGTGCGGAATACTGTTGATTTGCATACGGTGAACCCGACTGTGAGCCGTATGGATTCTGTGACGGATTGCCGTATGAATAGTTGTTAGTCTGCTGTGAAGAATATGGGTTTGAAGAATACTGTGAACCGTATGAATCCGATGAGTAGTTCCGTGAAGATGTACCCGACGCTGTGTTTGAAGAATAAGCACTTTCATAACGGTTAGGGTTGTGTGACGCATTCTCGTTGTTACCGTTTATATACGAATGGCGGTACTCACCCGAATTTACACTTGATGTTGAATTTGTGTTCCATTCATAAGAGCTTTCTGTATTTTCTGCAGTTGATGCAGACTGTGAATCTGATGATGAATGAATATCCTGATAGTTGTTGTCAGCAGTATTATTATCTGACGAATAACCGTCATAACCGTTTTTATTGTTTTCAAAGTTATCGTTCATAACTGTACCTCCGATTAAAAGTTATATTTTCAAAAGACTTCATCGAATGTCGGTGTTGTTTTTTGATGTTGTAGATATAATAAAGCCCCAAAGTGAAAAGTATATGAAATACGGCTGAATTAATGTTGAAAGCAAGAAAATAGTATGTGAAAATTCGGTGTGCGTTGTGAGGAGTACGACATAATCATCTGTATTCACGAAAAAAGGGCAGAACATAACGCTCTGCCCTATATAATGTTTAAGATAATAACAATTTTAAATATCAGTTATCCTAAATTTGATAATAACGAAATAACTCATCAAGAATACTTTTCATATTTTTAAATTGAGTATTTGTGATTTTTATGATTACGCAAAGGAATAAAGTCAGAATAGCTACAATTATAGTTGGAAATTCCAAAATTCCTGCAACCGAAATAAAATGAATACCGATCAAGAAGAAATACAAAAAGATTGCTAAACCAACAGCCATTATTGGATGTGGAAACATTCTGATTGTTAAATCAGAATATCCACAATCTTCCTCTATCTTACCTGAAAAAATCGGACTCAGGCTATAAATTCCACCGTAATTTTTAGCCGGTACAAATTTCATTTTAAAGCCCTTATCCGTAAATTTTACATCATAGGAGTAATCCTCTCTCTTAATGTCAGCACCACACTTAGAATTACTTTTAATTATATCATTTATGTGTTCTTCGGATAAAGAAAGTTTATAATGAAGTTTATCAAAGAATTTTATAATCATAGAAATAACTCCATATACAAAAGGCACTCAGTTTGCCGAAACGGTGTTGACCTGTTCTTTTGTTTCGGGCTTCTTTTCAACCTTTTCGTTAAGCTTTTTCTTTACCGAAACTTCGTCAAACTTCTTTTTGAAGGATACTCTGCCGTTAAACTTTTTTCTGCAATATTTGCATGAAAATTCGGCGGTAAAGCTTTTGTTGTGAAGTCGCCACTTTGAAAGCTGAACAAGCGGTTTTCCGCAATCTTCACAATCGAAAAACATAACGCTTTTGTCAACATCGGGACTGTTGATATCTGTAACAAAATGATTTTTGAACAGCAGTCTGTCATAGAATTCGTCACAAACAGCATCCTTAATGTACGGCTTTAACGGATACTTACCGTAAAAAGCCTTCATACATTCCAATGTTAGGTACACATCGGCAAGCGCCCTGTGCTGATCATCTTCCGAAAAATCAACACCTGCCATTTCGGCACAGGCACCGAGTCCCAGCTGACAGGATGAATCATGCAAATCAAGACAATCTTCACAATAGCTTTGCAGATTGCAATAGCGTGAGAGAAACGGAAGTCTGGTTCTGCCCGTGTAGTAGCTGTAGTTTTCGATAAGAGCATGAAGGTCGGAGTCGCTCCATGTCATAAGCACACCGTCACCCAGAAAATCCGAGAACAGGCTGATTGCTTTGATAAAGCTGACGCCCTCGTCCTTCAACTCTTCATTTGTTATTTTAGTAAGCTGTTTTACCTTACTGCATAGCTTTTTGCCGATTTTCGGAGCAACAAGCATTGTAAAGGTGTCGCATACATTCAGTTCATCATCAAGCTTAACCGCACCGATTTCAATTATTTCATTGACAAATTTGTGCAGAACCTTGCTGTATGAACCGTTCCATTCAAGGTCAAGAATTACATAACTCATTATTTTAATTATTTCTTACGGAATGCCTGTTTCATACGCTGTTCTTTTGAAAGAATACGCTTACGCATACGGATATTTTCGGGAGTAACCTCAACAAGCTCATCATCAGCAATGAATTCAAGGCACTGTTCAAGCGACATAATTGTCGGAGGTGTAAGCTTGAGGGCATCATCAGAACCCGATGCACGGGTGTTTGTGATGTGCTTTTTCTTGCAGACATTAACTGTGATATCCTCAGACTTAGGACTTGCGCCTACAATCATACCCTCGTAAACAGGAACACCGGGTCCGATAAAGAGTCTGCCTCTTTCCTGAGCGGCATAAAGACCGTAGGTTACAGTTTCGCCTGTTTCAAAAGCGATAAGTGAACCCTGATGGCGGGTTACGATTTCACCCTTGTATGGCTCATAACCGTCAAATACATGGTTCATAATACCGTTACCGTTTGTATCTGTAAGAAATTCAGGGCGATAACCCATAAGACCTCTTGACGGGATTCTGAATTCAATGTGAGTAACACCGCCTTCACGAGTACCCATATTGATAAGCTCACCTTTTCTTGAACCGAGCTTTTCCATTACAGGACCGACATATGTGTCGGGAACTTCGATGATAAGAAACTCCATAGGCTCATGAAGCTTGCCGTCAATCATCTTTGTAATAACCTGCGGACGGGAAACCTGAAATTCATAATTCTGACGGCGCATTGTTTCGATAAGGATTGAAAGGTGGAGTTCACCTCTGCCCGATACCTTGAATGTATCGGCGCTGTCTGTTTCTTCAACACGAAGTGCAACATTTGTTTCAATTTCCTTGAAAAGTCTGTCACGAAGGTTACGGGAGGTTACATACTTACCCTCTCTGCCTGCAAACGGTGAGTTGTTTACGATAAAGTTCATTGAAACCGTAGGCTCGTCAATCTTTACGAACGGGAGCGGCTCAACGCAATCATTTGAACAGATTGTTTCACCGATATTGATATCCTGAACACCGCTTACGCAAACGATGTCACCGACTGTTGCAGTGTCACATTCAACTCTTTTAAGTCCTTCAAACTGATAGAGCTTTGCAATTCTTACATTCTGAGTTGTACCGTCTGTGTGACAGAGAACGGCAGCCTCTCCGTTCTTTGCAGTACCTCTTTCAACACGGCCTACACCGATTCTGCCGACAAACTTATCAGAGTCAATGTTTGAAATAAGGAGCTGGAGTCCACCGTTCATATCACCCTGAGGAGCAGGGATTTCTTTTACAATTGCGTCAAAGAGAGGTTTCATATCCGTACCGGGTTCATGATAATCCTCTGATGCATAGCCGTCACGGGCAGACGCATAAATTACAGGGAATTCAAGCTGATCTTCGTCGGCGCCGAGTTCGATAAAGAGGTCGAGAACCTCGTCAACAACCTCTTCGGGTCTTGCACCTGGACGGTCGATTTTGTTAAGAACAACAAGCGGCTTTTTGCCGAGGCCGAGTGCCTTTTTAAGAACAAATCTTGTCTGCGGCATACAACCCTCAAATGCGTCAACAAGCAATACAACACCGTCAACCATCTGGAGAATACGCTCAACCTCACCGCCGAAATCGGCATGACCGGGGGTGTCAACAATGTTAATTTTGATGCCGTTGTACATTACGGCTGTCGGCTTTGAAAGGATTGTGATACCTCTCTCACGCTCAAGATCGTTTGAGTCCATTACTCTTTCTTCTACATTTTCATTTGCTCTGAAAACACCGCTCTGCTTCAAAAGCTGGTCAACCAGAGTAGTTTTGCCGTGGTCAACATGGGCGATAATTGCAATATTTCTTAAATTCTCTCTTACATCCATAAAAATACCTCGTTTTGCTAAAATCACTTAAATCTTATTGCATACATCAAGCATTATAACACTATGAAAGCTAAAATTCAATTTATATTTTTCATCACCTTTTATGCTAATATCCGACACTTTTTGAACATTTTTCCGATAGAAAACTGCAAAAAATATTTTTTAGTGAAAAAATAACGATTTTTGCTCATTTCGTGTGATTTTTTCTTTACAATATCTCAAGATTATTATATAATTAACATAGTGTTTTGCATTTTTTGGCAGGACTGAATTATGATAGGCATTAATTTTTAGGAGGTAATATTATGGGCTACACGATTGCGCAGAAAATCATCAAGAATCATCTTGTCTGCGGAGAAATGACCGTTGGCAGTGATATCGGTCTTAAAATCGACCAGACTCTTACTCAGGATGCAACAGGCACTATGGCTTATATCGAATATGAGGCTATGGGCATTCCGAGAGTAAAAACAGAAAAAAGCGTTGCTTACATTGACCACAACACACTTCAGACAGGTTTTGAGAACGCCGATGACCACAGATTTATTCAGTCTGTTTGTAAAAAACACGGTATCTATTTTTCAAGACCCGGCAACGGCATTTGTCACCAGGTTCATCTTGAAAGATTCGGCAAACCGGGAAAGACTTTAATCGGTTCTGACAGCCATACCCCGACAGGCGGCGGTATCGGTATGCTCGCGATCGGTGCAGGCGGTCTTGATGTTGCTGTTGCAATGGGCGGCGGCGCATACTATATTACTATGCCGAAAATGGTAAGAGTTAATCTTACGGGCAAACTCAATCCGTGGGTTTCTGCAAAAGATATTATCCTCGCAGTTCTTCGTGTTATGAGCGTTAAGGGCGGCGTCGGCAAGATTGTTGAGTACGGCGGAGAAGGTGTTGCCACACTTACGGTTCCCGAAAGAGCAACAATCACAAATATGGGTGCAGAGCTTGGTGCTACAACTTCTGTATTCCCGTCTGATGAAACAACAAGAAAGTTCCTCAAGGCTCAGGGCCGTGAGGAAGACTATACAGAGCTTAAGGCTGATGATGACGCTGTTTATGACGAAGTTATCGAAATCAACCTTTCAGAGCTTGAACCGCTTGCAGCCTGTCCGCATTCACCTGACAATGTTAAGCCCATCAAGGAACTTGAGGGCAAGAAGATTGATCAGGTTTGTATCGGTTCATGTACAAACTCAAGCTACCTTGACCTTATGAGAGTTGCTCACATTCTCAAGGGCAAAAAGGTTGCAGATAATGTATCGCTCGCAATTGCTCCGGGTTCAAAGCAGGTATTTAATATGCTCGCTCTCAACGGCGCACTCGGCGACATGATTGCGGCAGGTGCAAGAATCCTTGAAAGTGCCTGCGGTCCGTGTATCGGTATGGGTCAGTCACCTAACAGCGGCGGTATCTCACTCAGAACATTCAACCGTAACTTTGAAGGCAGAAGCGGAACGGCAGACGGTCAGATTTATCTTGTATCTCCGGAAACTGCGGCTGTTTCTGCAATCAACGGCGTATTTACAGACCCGAGATGTCTTGGTGCGGCTGCTGAGATTGAAATGCCCGAAAAATTCCTCATCAATGACAATATGGTTATTGATCCCGCTCCTGTTGAAGAAATGGACAGCGTAGAAATTCTCCGTGGTCCTAACATCAAGAGCTATCCCGAAACTCATCCGCTCACAGATTCTATCGAGGCGTCATGTTCACTCAAGGTCGGCGACAACATTACAACCGACCATATTATGCCTGCAGGCGCAAAGATTCTTCCGCTCCGTTCAAATATTCCGAAAATTTCAGAGCATTGCTTTACAGTATGCGACAAGGAATTTCCAACCCGTGCAAAGACACTCGGCAAGAGCATTATTGTCGGCGGTGAAAACTACGGTCAGGGTTCATCCCGTGAGCATGCGGCTCTCGCTCCCCTTTTCCTCGGTGTTAAGGCTGTACTCGTAAAGAGCTTTGCAAGAATTCACAAGAGCAACCTTATCAATGCAGGAATTCTTCCGCTTACATTTGTAAACGCAGAAGATTATGATAAAATCAAGCTTGGCGATATGCTTGAACTCCCGAATGTTAAGGACGAAATTGCAAACGGCAAGCAGGTTACTGTTGTAAACAAGACAACAGGCGAAACAATTGTTGCTGACTGTGAGCTTTCAGACAGAACAAGAAACATTATCATTGCAGGCGGTCTGCTTGACTACACAAAGGAGAACAGCTGATATGGAAAAAATTAAAATGGTCACTCCTCTCGTAGAGATGGACGGCGACGAGATGACAAGAGTCATCTGGAAACAGATTAAAGACATTCTCATCACACCTTATGTTGACCTCAAAACAGAATATTATGACCTCGGTCTTGAGCACAGAAACGAAACAGACGATCAGGTTACAGTTGACAGCGCCAACGCAACAAAGAAATACGGTGTTGCCGTTAAGTGTGCCACAATCACACCTAATGCCGCAAGAATGACAGAGTACAACCTCAAGAGTATGTGGAAATCACCTAACGGTACGATTCGTGCTATCCTTGACGGTACGGTATTCAGAAGCCCAATTCTTGTTAAGGGTATTGTTCCCTACATTCCTACATGGAAAAAGCCAATCTGCATTGCCCGTCACGCATACGGTGATGTTTATAAGAACACAGAGATGAAGGTTGAGGCAGGAAGCAAAGCAGAGCTTTGCGTTACAAAGCCTGACGGTACCGAGGAAAGAAGCACAATCTTTGACTTCAAGACTGATGGTATTATTCAGGGTATGCACAACATTGACAAGAGTATCTCATCATTTGCCCGTTCATGCTTTAACTATGCACTTGATCAGAAGCTTGATGTTTGGTTTGCTACAAAGGATACAATCAGCAAGATTTATGATCACAGATTCAAGGACATCTTCAACGAAATCTTTGAGAATGAGTACAAAGAGAAGTTTGAGAACGCAGGTATTACATATTTCTACACACTTATTGATGACGCTGTTGCAAGAGTTATCAGAAGTGAAGGCGGCTATATGTGGGCTTGTAAGAACTATGACGGCGATGTTATGAGTGATATGATTGCAACTGCATTCGGTTCGCTCGCAATGATGACAAGCGTGCTTGTTTCTCCCGACGGCATCTATGAATACGAGGCTGCTCACGGCACAGTTCAGCGCCACTACTACAAGTATCTCAAGGGCGAAGAAACTTCCACAAACTCTGTTGCAACATTGTTTGCATGGACAGGCGCTCTCCGCAAAAGAGGCGAGCTTGACGGTCTTGACGATCTTATGAAGTTTGCAGACAAGCTTGAGGCAGCAACAATCAAGACAATTGAGGACGGCGTTATGACAGGCGATCTCTACGCTATCTCGACACTTGAGAACAAAAAGAAAGTAAACACAGAAGAATTTCTCAAGGCTATTGACGAGCGCCTTGCAGCATCTCTCTGATTTTAAAGTTAAAGGAGCATAGTGAGTAATGTCTAAGAATGACAGTATTTCAATGTCGGTTATCAGGCGTTTGCCAAGATATTACCGCTTTTTATCAGAACTGAATGACCAGAACATTGACAAAATTTCTTCCACCAAGCTTGCACAAATTATGAATGTGACCGCCTCACAGGTAAGACAGGATCTTAACTGCTTCGGCGGATTCGGTCAGCAGGGTTACGGTTACAGCGTAAGTCAGCTGAAAGAGGAAATCAAGAACATTCTGGGACTTAACAACGATTACAAGGCAATTCTTATCGGTGCGGGTAATCTTGGTAAGGCCGTTGCAATGCATATGAATTTTGAAAAACTCGGTTTTGAGCTTATCGCTTGTTTTGACAGCAACGAACAAAAAGTCGGTTCAAAGCTCAACGGAATTACAGTTAAAAACGAAAGTGAACTCGACGATTTTTGTAATAAAAATCATATTGACACAGCGTTTTTGTGCATTCCCCGTGTTTGTGTTGAAAATGTTCTCGATAAGCTATATTCACACGGAATCAAGAATTACTGGAATTTCAGCCACTATGATATAAATGCTCGTTATAATGATACTATGGTAGAGAATGTTCATCTCAGCGACAGTCTTATGACTCTCTGCTACAGAATGAACAACAACTGATAAACCAATGACTCCCCGACAGTTTTATAAACTGTCGGGGAGTTTTCCGTTACAGAGCAATAATAACCTTTTTAGCGATTAAAAGGGCTGACCGTTTAAGGTCAGCCCTCTTTTGCAATTTGTGTTTGTGATTTCAGATTAACCGAGTGTAACCTGCTCAGCGATTGGAGCGTTGGGGTTAGTGTCAGGGTTATCTGTGTAGAATGTAAGGTATGTACCGCCCATAACAGCAGAGTCATCAATTACAATCCACATTTCATTATCTACAAAGCCCTTGTAGTCAATTGTTTGGTTAGTAGCGTTATCGGATACAATTACATTGTATGTACCTGCTCCCTTATATGTGAAGCTGTAATCAAACCAACCGTTTTCACCTTCAGTCATAGGATCACCCGGCCACTCTGACATAAAGTTGCCTGAGTCTTTGCCCTTGAGGTCTGAACCCCATATCCAGAGGTATGGTGTCCATGTATCTGAACCGTTGTGCTTTACATGAAGTTTGATGTCAAGGCTTGATGCGATGTAGTAGTAGTTTACCTCAGCCTCACCGTAAGGAATTAAGCCCGACTGATTTTCCGGCATTCTGTCCGGATCAACAGCGTAGCCAACAACCTTGAATGCAGTTGACTCATATGTGCTGCCTGCTCTGCCTGCGAATACGATTGAATCGGTGAGCTTCTGCTGTTTTCCGTCAGCGTCTGTGTAGTAGTAGTTTACTGTTACTTTACCGGAAGATACAGGAATTCTGGCAACATACTTCATTATCATTGTTGAATCTTCAACGTTGAAAGTACCGTCATAGTTTAGGTCAAGAACTGATTCATCAACTGTAGGAGTTTCAAGCTTTACAATATACTTCTGAAGAAGTGTAGCGTCAATTACATTAACTTCACCGTCACCGTTGAAGTCAGCGTTCTTGAGTGATTCAGGAATGTAGTCTGTGTAGTAGTATGTAACCTCCTGCATATCGGAAGTATATTTGCCTTCTGCATTTCCGCCAATACGACTTACGATGTATGTATCGGGAACAACTGCACTCGGAACTGTTACATAACCTGAGCCTACAGGACCCTGAAGGATTACAGAATCTTCAAGCTTTTCGCCTGTTGCTTCGTAAACATAGTTAACCTTAACCTTACCGTTTGAAGATTTGATGCCTGCTGACTCATAGCCTGCCTTGTCAACAGCTACGATAGCCGAACGAGCAGGAACTGTGAATGTTGAGCCTGTCACCTCGCCGAGTGAGTCAAGACCTGCTGTTTCACCGTTAGCGATAACAACCCAATCTGTTACGGATGTATCCGAAAGGGTTACATCTGCAGCTGTGGTTGCATTGTTATAAATAACAGCCATCTTGTTCCATTCACCCTCAACATCGTTCTGAATTGTGAATGAAATCTGATTTGTTGAAGCAGAAACCTTTTTTGTGAATGTGTATTTGTCAGCATATGAATTATCCATAGCTGTGAGAGGCGAGAATGCTGACTTAATCTGCATCATACCCTTGTAGTAAGAAACTACATCGGCATAGTCAACAACATTCTGCCATTTAATCATATTAAGGTCAGCTGCCGACTTGTAGCTGTTTGTGTCACCGTCTTTTGAACGAGCCATTTCTTCACCGGCAAGTGTGAATGAAATACCCTGTGATGTGTAGATAATTGCACTTGCAAGCCTGTTCATCTTAACAGCCTCGGAATTTCTCTCTCCGTAGTCTGCCAGACCTGTTGACGCAATAATCTGATCGTAAAGTGTTGCGTTATCGTGACACGCATCATAGGTTACGCACTGTGAAGGAGCCTGAGCCTTCCACTTGTATGTACCTGAGCTGTTGGCACGAACACCGTAGCTTACACCCTTTGCGGATGACTTTGAGCCCTGTATAAAACCAACATCGCTGATGTCCATTGCACTTCCCTTTATACCGTCACGGATGCCGTCATTGAAGATAGCGATTCTGTCGCTGAGTCTTGACGCATTAGCCTGTGTTGCAGGATAGAATTTTGTGCCTGAGCAAGTGTTAGTCGGGTGGTAGGAGTCACCGCCTGCCCAGCCTTCACCCCACATTGTGATTCGTGGGTCAATTTGGTCAAGCGCTTCTCTTGCCATATTCATTGTTTCAACATCCATAAGACCCATAAGGTCAAAACGGAAGCCGTCAACATGGTATTCGTTTACCCAATACTTGAGTGAATCAATAACATACTGTCTGTACATTGCACGCTCTGTTGCACCTTCGTTGCCGCAACCCGAACCGTCTGAGAATGCGCCTGTTGTTTTCATTCTGTAGTAGTAGTTAGGAACTGTGTGCTGGAAGCATGAATCAGTTGAATAAGTATGGTTGTAAACAACATCCATTACAACAGAAATGCCGGCGTCATGGAGAGCCTTAATCATTTCCTTGCACTCTTTGATTCTTACTTTACCGTCATACGGATTTGAAGAATACGAGCCCTCCGGAACATTGTAGTTTACCGGATCATAACCCCAGTTAAACTGAGAATCATCGCCTGCCTCATTTACTGACTGGAAGTCATAGAACGGGTTAAGCTGTACTGTTGTTACACCAAGTTCCTTGAGGTAATCAATACAGGTTGAAACCTTGCCCTCGCCGTTAAGAGTTGTGCCTGATTCTGTGAAAGCAAGGTACTTGCCTCTGTTAGCGTCGCTTACGCCCGAGGCCTTGTCATAAGAAAAGTCCTTGATATGGAGTTCCCATACTGATGACTTTGTTGATTTGTCAAGAAGAACATGGTTATCATTTGACCAGCCCTCAGGATCTGTCTCGTCAAGATCAACAATCATTGAGCGCTTGCCGTTTACGCCTGTTGCCGTTGAGTATACATCCTGTGTTTCATAAGTCTTTGTTGCATCTGAACCGATGTGTGTTGTGTCTGTTGTTGTGACTGAGTATGTGTAATAATAATCCTTCCATTCGCCGACGAGTGTAATCGTCCAAACACCGTTCCACTCACCGTCAACGAGCATTTTTTCAAGTGTGTAGCTGGCAACTTTAGATGCACCCTGCTCGTCATCCGAACCTTTTGTAAAGATATTGAGCTTAACACCGGTTGCTGTCGGTGACCAAACCTTGAATGTTGTAGCATCTTTTGTGTAAGTAACACCAAGATCATTGCCGGAGTAAGCATACTGAGCGTCAATATCTTCAGCAGCCTTTGTGTAAGAATTGTCTCTTGCGTAGTCGCTTGAAACTGCCGAACTGTCATCGG
>OGON01000731.1_pt1 | contig 25293 bp, 22 predicted proteins | sample 1552671 | NCBI WGS metagenome assembly OGON01 (sample SAMEA2580136, study PRJEB22360) | human gut metagenome | biome: human gut; feature: human-associated habitat; material: faeces | place: Denmark | collected 2008/2010 | reverse complement strand
GGCTCTTCTCGCGGCCGCGCACATAAGGCACGATGCAGTAGGTGCAGAAGTTGTCGCAGCCGTACATGATGGGCAGCCATGCGCGGAACTCGCTCTCGCGCCGGATGGGGATGTTCTCCACGATGACCGGACGCTGTGCGGGGTCCAGCAGCACCCTCTTATGCTTTTGCAGTTTCTGGGCGATCAGCTGCGGCAGGGTGTCGATGCCGTCCACGCCGAACACCAGATCCACATAGGGGTAGCTCTTGCGCAGCTTTTCCACAACGTGTTTCTGGTTGGCCATGCAGCCGCACAGTCCGATGATGAGGCCGGGCTTTTTTTCCTTAAGGCCCTTCAGCGCGCCCACGTTGCCGAACACCCGCTGCTCGGCGTGCTCACGCACGGCGCAGGTGTTGAACAAGATCAGGTCGGCATCCTCGGGCTTATCGCACAGGCCGTAGCCGATATCCACCAGCACGCCTTTAATGCGCTCGCCGTCGTTGACGTTCTGCTGACAGCCGTAGCTGTGCACAAAGGCCAGCGGCGGGGTGTCGTAGGTCTGCCGCACCAGCTCGGCGGCAACGGTATTATGTTCAAAGTTAATGTATTCCAAGCAAACCATCCTTCTCCGCCGGGCAGGGTAGCCCCGTGCGGCGAAACTCTATTTTCTGCCATTCTATAAAAGACACTCTTTAGTATACCCTGTTTGGCCGCTGCGGGCAAGAGGAAACACGCAAATTTTATGCCTGTTTAGCCGCTGCCGCCTCTGCATCCTGCCTGCGGCAGCACTCTTCGCACACGCCCAGCAGCACCACGGCACAATCCTGCACCCTGCCCTTCTGGTTTTTGACCAGCTCCATCACCTGTTTTCCGTCCACCTCTGCATCGGTGACGCCGCCGCAGACGGTGCAGTACAAATGGCTGTGCCACGGCAGGGTGTGGTCAAAGCGGTCCGCCTTGCCGGGAATGGACACCCGGCGCACCCGCCCGGCTTCCACCAGACTGTTCAGGTTGCGGTATACGGTGCCAAGGCTCAGATTCGGGCACTCCTGCGCGGCTTTATCGTAGATTTCTTCCGCAGTCGGGTGGTCGCACAGCTGCTGCACCGTCTGCATGACAAGCTCCCGCTGTTTTGAGTAACGCATATCCATCCTCCTTTTTCACACGGTTCAGACGTTTTCTTCCCCTTTGATCTTTGCCCAGTACGCCCGGGCGGCCTGTTCGGTCTTGTTGTCGCCAAAGGTGTAGTACTTGGTATCCTTCAGCACATCCGGCAGATACTGCTGCTGTACCCAGTGGTTGGCGTAGCTGTGGGCGTATTTGTAGTTCTGCCCCTTTACCAGCGCATCCTCGCCGTCAAAGTGCTTGTTTTGCAGCTGGCGCGGGATGGGCCCGGTGCGCCCGGCCTGTACATCCGCAATGGCTGCGTTGATGGCATCGTGGGCGCTGTTGGATTTGGGGCTGGTGGCCACCAGAATGACTGCATCCGCAAGGGGCAGACGCGCCTCCGGCAGACCCACCATGTTGGCGGCATCCACCGCCGCCTTGACGATGGGGATGATCTGCGGATAGGCAAGCCCCACATCCTCGCAGGCGCACACCATCAACCGGCGGCAGGCAGAGGGCAGGTCTCCTGCTTCCAGCAGACGTGCCAGATAGTGCAGCGCCGCGTCCGGGTCGGAGCCGCGCATGGACTTCTGGTAGGCAGACACGATGTCGTAGTGGTCGTCGCCCTCCCGGTCGTAGCGCATGGCGGTGCGGCGGGTGACCTGCCGGATCATATCTAAGGTAATGCGTTTTTCTCCGTTTTCCACCGGCGCTGCCGTGACCGCAAAGTCCAGACAGCCCAGTGCCTTGCGCAGATCGCCCCCGGCGCTTTCGGCCAGATAGGCGCAGGCGTCCTCGTCCATGCATACCGGCACCTGTTCCCCTTCGGAAAGGCGCTGCACGGCGTTGCGTACCCCGCGCTCCACGTCCGCTGCGGCAAGGGGCTTGAACTCAAACACCGTGCAGCGGGAAAGCAGCGCGTTATAGATGTAGAAATAGGGGTTCTCGGTGGTGGAGGCGATCAGGGTGACGCTGCCGTCCTCGATACATTCCAAAAGGCTCTGCTGCTGCTTTTTATTCAGATACTGGATCTCGTCCAGATACAGCAGAATGCCGCCCGCCGCTGCCAGCGTGCCGATATCCTTGAGCACTGCCTTGATATCCCCGGTGCCGCAGGAGGTGCCGTTGAGCTTGTGCAGGGTCATGCCGCTGTTCTCGGCAATAATGCGTGCCACCGTGGTCTTTCCGGTGCCGGAGGGGCCGTAAAAGATCATGTTGGGAATGCGCCCGCTCTCGATGGTGCGGCGGAACACCCGCCCCGGAGCCAGCAGATGCTGCTGCCCGCACACATCCGCCAGCGTTTTGGGACGCAGGCGCTGCGCAAGTGGTTCATTCATGGTGGTTTCTCCTTTCCTGCCCGCAAGGCACTTTTTATATAGTATAGCGCATTTAGAAAAGGAGGACAAGGCCTTTTCTGAAAATCATTCTCAGATAATGCCCTGCAAACATTTACAAATCCTGTCAAACATGGTATGATTCAGGTATTCCCTTTTAAAGGAGGTTTGTCCCATGCCGGTACGAAAAAAAGCCCCGGAGGATCTTACCGCAAAAAAAGCGCTGGCGCTGGAGGTCATCCGGCGTCTCAAGGCCGAATACCCGGATGCTGGTTGCACCTTGGACTACGACCACGCATGGCAGCTGCTGGTCAGCGTGCGGCTGGCCGCCCAGTGCACGGATGCCCGGGTGAACATTGTGGTGGAGGAGTTGTTTGCCAAATACCCCAGCGTGGCGGCGTTGGCTGCCGCCGAGCCGGAGGACATTGAAGCCATCGTCAAGCCCTGCGGGCTGGGACACTCCAAGGCGCGGGATATCTCGGCTTGTATGCGGATGCTGCGGGACAAGTACGACTGCCGTGTGCCCAATACCTTTGAGGAGTTGCTCGCTTTGCCCGGCGTAGGGCGCAAGAGCGCAAACCTCATCATGGGGGATGTGTTCGGCAAGCCCGCCATCGTTACCGACACCCACTGCATCCGGCTGTGCAATAAGATTGGCCTTGTGGACGGCATTAAGGAGCCGCAAAAGGTGGAGATGGCGCTATGGAAGATCATCCCGCCGGAGGAAGGCAGCGACCTTTGCCACCGCTTTGTGATGCATGGCCGTGCGGTGTGCAACGCCCGCAAGCCGGAATGCGAAAAATGCTGTTTGAAAGACATCTGCCGCACCGCCCGCGAAGCCGCCGGGCAGCAGGCAGAGCCATAATTTTTAAGGAGGTATAAACTATGATCACTTTAACGATTTTGCTCATCATTGCCCTGCTATGTGTGCTGGTGGGCTGCCTGACCGGCCTGCTGACGCTGGTAGGTGTGCTGGCTTCCCTTTTTGTGGGCGTGCTGGTGGGTGCGCTGGCCGGATATCTGGCCGGGCGCTTTATGGGCACGGAAACTTCCCTTGGCCGCAACATCCTGATGGGCGTGCTGGGCAGCTTTGTGGGCGAGTTTTTGTTCGGCCTGCTGGGCATCCACGCCTCCGGCAGCTTTTCTTCCTTTGCCATTTCGGTGATCGGTGCCTGCATCTGCATCTGGGTCGGCCAGAAGATCTCCAAGTAAGTTTTTTGGATCAATACGCCGCCGCATTCTGCTGCCGGAGTTTCCGGGCAGGGTGCGGCGGCTTTGCTTTTCCGTACAAACAAAACCCCCGAAAACCGGCTTCACAAGCCAACTTTCGGGGGTTTTTCTTTGGAGCTACTGACCTGATTCGAACAGGCGACCTGCTCATTACGAGTGAGCTGCTCTACCAGCTGAGCCACAGTAGCACATTGCACATCTGCTGCAACAGGCAATATTTTACCATATTTCTACGGTGCTGTCAAGGCCGGATTTCCTGTAAGCGGGGCAGCTTTTGCAGAGTGTTTCACAAAAAGTTGTTGCATTTTAGCCCGGCGGCTTTATAATAGAATTGATTGCGCAAAAGGCCGCGCCTTTTGCCGGAAAGGACGAGCTGCACCATGATTTTTGTTCCCCTGCTGCACTACTTTTTGTGCAAGAATGATTACAGCGGCAACGAGGCCGGGCTGCGCTACCGGCTTACCCCGGGCAAGCGCACCGTGCCGGACCCGGACGGCGGCGCGGATGCCACCAAGGAGGAAAAGATCCTCACAGTGGACTACTGGCCCGCGCCTTGGACGATCGACAAGACCGACCCCGCCCTGCGCCGCCGGGAGGTATTTCCGCTTACGGACGAAGGGCGTGCCGCCGCTGCGCAGTATCTGAAGGACGCCTACGAGGCCGAGCCGGAGCGCTGGAACAACTGCCCGGACATGATGGACTGCGACCCCTGGGAGCCGCCTGCCGAGTCGGATACTGCCAACGAATAAACCGAACGAGGAAACCATGATCTACCGTTTGAAAGAACTGAAGGGCGATACCATCGCCGTGCCGCAGCTGGTGTTCTCCAAGCTGGGCATTGCCGAAGAATACAATGTGCGGGTGGCGTTGTATGTGCTGGCCACCGGCGTGACCGACCCGGACAAGATCTGCGCCGACCTCAAGCTGCGCAGCCGCATCAGCGCAGAGAGCGCGCTGGCGTTCTGGGCAGGTGCGGGGCTTTTGGAGCGCTACGAAGAAAACGCCGCACCGGGCGCAGAGCCCAGCGCCCCTGCCCCTATGCGCTGGGCGGAGATCGCCGCCGCCAGCCGCACCGACCCTATGATCTCCAGCCTGATCGACTGCGGACAGACCAGCTTTGCCCGTCCACTGACTCACACCGAGATGGAAAAGCTGGTGAACCTGTATGTGCAGGAGGGCTTTGCGCCCGAGACCGTGATGCTGTGCGTAGCTTATGTGGCCAGCCGGGGCAAGCGCACCATGGCCGCTGTGACCCATGAGCTGAAGGTCTGGCGCGCTGAGGGCGTGGAGACCGGCGAGCAGGCCGATGCCCACTTAAAGCTGCTGGCGCTGCGCCAGAGCCGCGAGGAATACGTCAGCAGCCTGCTGCAGATCACCCCCGAGGAGCTGACGCTGGGCGGGCGCAAGGCCATTGCGCGCTGGTACGAGGTGTACGGCTACGATGACGCCATGGTGCAGGAAGCCGCCGTACAGGCCGGCCCCAAGCGGGATCTGTGGTACTGGAACAGCATTCTGAAAACATGGAACGCCAAGGGTCTGCGCAGCATCCACGATGTGCGTGGCCCAGTGGCTGCAGCCGGAGCAAGCCGAAATATCCGGGTGGACCGCGCTGCACCCAGCGGAAACGATATCCTGAAAAACGCCACCCGCCGCCGTTCTCTTATCAAGAAACCGGAGTAAGGAGCCTTTATGCGTACCAAAAACGAATTGTATCAGCAGGCACTGCGCACCGTAGCCATGCGGCGTCAGACCGCCCGCGCCTTAGCGCAGGATGCACAGGCCGAGGCCGAAGCTGCCATCCCCGGGCTGCGCCACGCCGAGGAGGAAGTGCGTGTGCGGGGCATCCGCTGCGCCATTGCCGGAGCCTCCGGCAAGGACCGCACCGAGACTGCTGCTGCCCTTGCGGCGGCAAAGCAGAAGCTGACTGCCCTGTTGGCCGCAAGCGGACGCCCTGCGGATGCACTGGAGCCAAAGTTTACCTGCAAGCGGTGTGAGGACACCGGCGCGGTGGACGGCCGCACCTGCGATTGTGTGCGCCGGGTAATGCAGCAGCTGCGCCGGAAGGAGATCGAGGAGCTGTCCAGCCTGTCCATCTCCAGCTTTGACACCATGCAGCTGGACTACTACCCCAACACGGTGGACAAAGCGCTGGGCGAGAGCGTGCGCAGCTATATGGCCAGAGTTTTGGCTGACCTGCGGGATTACGCCGCGGACTTCTCCCCTGCCACCCGCGAAAGCCTGCTGCTGGTGGGCAATGCAGGGCTGGGCAAGACTCATGCCGCCCTTGCCATTGCCGGTGAGGTGCTGCGGCAGAACTATGATGTGATCTATGTCTCCTGCCCGGACTTTTTCGGCAAGCTGGAAGCGCTACATTTCGGCACCGACCCCGGCGGCGAGGAGGAGACCTTGTTCCAGATTGCCTGCAACGCTGACCTGCTGATTTTGGACGATCTGGGCACCGAGTTCAATTCCAGCTTTTTCCTGACGAATCTGTACAGCTTGCTGAATAACCGCTTGGGCGCAAAGCTGCCTACCATTGTCACCACTAATATCACGGACGGCGCACTGCTGGAAAAGCTGTATACGGAGAAGATTTCCAGCCGCCTTGCGGCCTTTGTGCAGATCCAGTTTCTGGGCAGTGACATCCGGGTACAGAAAGCCGCCGAATAAGTCGTTTCATTTCTGCCGGATCCGTCCATCTTTCGAGAGAAACAATTGCAAAACAAATGCGCAGCACCGCGTAAATAAAAAGCCATCTGCCGCAGCATGACCAGGGGCGAAACCCTTGGAATCAGCTGTTGCAGATGGCTTTATTTTGCGGCAAATCAGAACTCTAATGCAGGGCTCACCTCGTTGCGGCGCTGTGCCTGCACGATGCAGTCTTTTTCCGGCACGACACCGGCTGCACCCAAGGTAGTGAACACGGTCTGCAAGGCAAGGTTGGGCGTGTTATTCTCCTGCGAGAGATGGCACAGGGCGAACTTTTTACAGCCGCTCTGGATGAGCTCCAGAAGCTTTGCGGAGCACTCGTCGTTGGAAAGGTGTCCTCGCACGCTCTCGATGCGGGCGCGCAGATAGTAGGGGTAGGGCCCGCTGCGCAGCATGTGCAGGTCGTAGTTGCTTTCCAGCGCCACAAGGTCGCAGCCGGAAAGCGCCTCGTGCACCGGTGGGGTCAGGGTGCCAAGGTCGGTGGCGATGGTCATGGTCTTATCGTCCGGGGTGTGGATGCGGTAGCCCACGCAGGGCACATCGTGGCTGGTGGGGAAGGACTGCACCCCGAAGCAGCCGATGTCCTCTTCCCTGCCCTCCAGCGTGTTCAGCTCACAGTTGGCGGGCACGATATCGTTGGCATCCAGAAAATCCAGCGTAGCCGCTGCGCCGTACACCGGCAGCGGGTTCTTTTTCAGGAAGGTGGAAAGCCCCTTGACGTGGTCGCTGTGCTCGTGGGTGACAAGGATGCCCGCACAATCGCTGACGGCTAGTCCCAGCGATTTGAGCGCTGCCGTGGTGGTGCGTACACCCTTGCCCATATCCACGATGAGGTACTGCGCACCGCAGCGCACCACGCTGCTGTTGCCGGAGGAGCCGGAATACAATGAAATGAACTCTGCCATGAAAACCTCTTATGTTACCACCTGAAAACAGCCCGCCGCACAGAACTTACGGCAGGCTGTTTGTTTTGTTGTTTGTGTTACAGGGCCTGTTCCAGCGCAGCGGGCATCCGCTCCACCTTGCTGATATCAGCGCCCAGACCGCGCAGCTTTTCCACGATATTCTCGTAGCCGCGCTCGATATGACCGATCTCCTCGATCTCGCTGGTGCCGTCAGCCATCAGAGCAGCCACCACCATGGCGGCACCGGCACGCAGGTCGGAAGCGCGCAGCGGTGCGGGGCTGAGCTTTTCTACGCCCTCAAACACAGCCACCTGACCATCCACCTGTACGCTGGCACCCATCTTGCGCAGCTCGTCCACATAGCGGAAGCGGTTGTCCCACACGCTCTCGGTGATGGTGCTGGTGCCCTTAGCCACGCTCAGCAGCACACCCATCAGGGGCTGCATATCGGTGGGGAAGCCGGGGTGCGGCATGGTGTTGATCTTCAGCGGCAGAATATCGCCGGTACGGGATACCCGCACAGCGTCGTCAAATTCTTCCACAGTGATCCCTGCACGGCGCAGCTTGGCCGTGATGGGCTCCAAATGCTTGGGGGTAACATTCTTGATGAGCACATCGCCGCCGGTGGCCGCGGCAGCGACCATATAGCTGCCGGCTTCGATCTGATCCGGGATGATGCTGTAAGTGCAGCCGTGCATCTTTTCCACACCGCGCACCTTGATAACATCGGTACCGGCACCGCGCACATCTGCGCCACACATATTCAAAAAGTTTGCCAGATCCACCACATGGGGCTCCTTGGCGCAGTTTTCCAGAATGGTCTGCCCCTTGGCCATGACCGCAGAGAGCATACCGTTCATGGTAGCGCCCACGCTGACCTTATCAAAGAAGATATGGGCACCGGTCAGCTCCTGCTTGGTGCGCACGGTGATCATGCCGTAATCCACGCTGTCCTCTGCGCCCAGTGCACTGAACACCTTCAGGTGCTGGTCGATGGGGCGGGGGCCCAGATTGCAGCCGCCGGGCATGGCCACCTGTGCCTTGCCGAAGCGGGAGAGCAGTGCGCCAAGGAAGTAGTAGCTGGCGCGCATCTGGCGGGACAGATCGTCCGGCACATTGGTAGTGACCAGATGCCGCGTATCGATCTCGTAGGTGTTGCGGTTGAGCATCTTCACCTGTGCACCAAGGGTGCTCAGGATCTTGAGGCTGACCGACACATCGCTGATATCGGGCAGATTTTCGATCACGCAGACATCCGCTGCCAGAATGGTGGCAGGCAGAATGCCCACAGCCGCATTTTTTGCGCCGGAAATGGTCACTTCTCCGTGCAGAGGCTTACCGCCGGTAATAACAAATTTCTCCACTTTTATGATCTCCTTGTCAAAGGCCTGTGCCACAGGCCTGTTAAGGCTACTGAAAGCATTCCATCTCGTTACTTGTACTGCCGGGGTGTACAGATTCACCAACACCAGGGCAGATTTATAACTATCCTATTATACACTACTTCCACAAAAAAGCAAAGCCCGATTTGTATCTGTTTCATTATTTTCTGTTTTGCCCAGATTACACGCGGATATTCCAATAATTTATTGAATTTTTCATCAATTTTGACGAATGCCGACCCAAATTTCACCCTTTGGCGATATCACCAAACGTGATCCTCGCACCGTGCCTCCGGGATCCAGCCCAGCTGATAGGCTGTTACCAGCTGCTTGAGGTCATGCACACGCTCCCGCAGCACCTCGCCCTCGTCCGTATCTTCCACGAGGATGCGATGATTTTCGGTTTCCAGAATGTTCTTCTGGGACAGGATGTCCAAGTTCTCCCGCACTGCCTTCTCTGCGCTTTCAAAGGGCTGATGGGTGCGCAGGGACATGGTGCGGCTGGAATACACCAGCGTATACCCGGCAATGCCGGTCTTTTCGTGGTAGGCGCGGCAGAACCCACCGTCGATGACCACCAGCCGTCCCCCGCCCTTGATGGGGCTCTCGCCGTTTTTCTCCTGCACCGGCACATGGCCGTTGACGATATGGCTCGTGCCCGGCAGACCGAACTCTGCCAGAATGCGGCGGCAGGCGGCTTCGTCGTTGTACCAGCTATAATAGGGGTCCTTGACCTCCGTATGGGTGGCGGGGTCTGCGATATACAGCCGCTCGAAGGTAGTCATGGCGCTGCGGCCAAACAGGGGTGAAAGCTTGCCGCACCACAGATACCACAGAAAATCCTGTCCGCTCTGGCGGGCGGCGCTGCCCTCTGCCCCATAGTAGCCACGGCGGGCGCGGGCGTCGCAGTAATCCATCAGGGCACGGCCGGAGTAGCGGCGTCCCTCAAAGTGCTCCACCGCAAAGCCGCCCTTCGTATTCATGGGCACAGCGCCGTGGTAGAGCAGGTTTCCGTTCTCAATGTGGTACACGCTGCCCTTGGCGTACAAAAATTCAATGTGCTGCTGTAACCTTTCGCTCTGCCGGAAAGACTGCACCAGCTTGCGCAGCACCAGCTGCTCGTCCGGGGTCAGCTTTGCGGGGTCTGCCGGGTCTACCGTGGGGAAAGAGGTGTCCCGCAAAGGATAGCTCTTCTCCCCCACCTGCACGGTGTGGGCGTCCCAGTCGATGCGGCGCAGATAGTCCCGCCCCTGCATCTGGAAATCCGGGTTGCGGTCGATGACCTGACATTCCAACTTGAACATGAGGATGGAGATGGCCTTGTGCATCACGGCGCAGCGGTGGAGCATTCCCTCCGTATAGGGGCCGCGGGCGGCATCCGTGTGGGGCATCCAGATGGAAAGGTCGTCCTCGCCGTAGAACTGCTCCGCCATGCGCTGCAAGTGCCGCAGATTGATGCCGTAGCAGTCCTCCAGCATCCCGTGGTTGTGGTAGGCAAGCGTAGTCTTAAGTACGGTGCAGATGCAGATGGGACTGCCGGCGGCAGCACCCATCCACACCACGTCATGGTTGCCCCACTGGATATCCACGTTATGGTGGCGCATCAACAGGTCCAGAATAATGTCCGGGCGGGGGCCGCGGTCAAACAGGTCACCCACGATATGCAGCTTATCCACCGCCAGATGCTTGATGAGCTCGCACAGCCGCACGATAAAGCGGTCGGCGCGGCCGTTCTCGATGATGCTGCCCACGATCTGGCCGTAGTACAGGTCTTTATCGTGATCCTCAAAGTGGGCATGGAGCAGCTCGTCCAGAATATATCCGCAGCTGGAGGGCAGACAGCCGCGCACATGGTCGCGGGTGTGCTTGGAGGACACCAGACGGCAGATATCGATCAGCTGGAGAAGGGTCTGGGTATACCACTGCTCCAGTGCATCCTCGGTAGTGCAGCGCGCTTTGAGCTGAGGCAGCTTTTCAGTGGGATAATAGATCAGGGTGGCAAGCTCGGCACGGGCTGCTTCCGGCATGGTGTTGCCCAGCACGGCATCCACCTTTTCCCGGATGACACCGGAGGCAGAGTTCAGGATGTGCACAAAGGCCTCGTTCTCGCCGTGCAGGTCGCTCATGAAATGCTCCGTGCCTTTGGGCAGCTTGAGCAGCGCCTGTGTGCTGATGATCTCGCTGGCAGCTGCCGCCTGCGAAGGGTAATCTCTGGCCAGCAGGGTCAGGTACTTCAGATTATCGCGAATCTCATCGGTTTCGGTGCGCATGGTCTCCTCCATCATAACGCATTCCTTGCCCTGCAAAGATGTTGCGTTTTTTGTATTATCGTTTCTCTGTATTTCAGTATAGCACGAATGGCACCAAAAGTGGTATACTGAATACGAAAATTTTAAGCAAAGGACTTTGGATATTATGCCGAAAACCATTTCCATCCCCTCCCGCTGCACCCTCTGCCCCCGCCGCTGCGGTGCTGACCGTGCCGCCGGGCGCACCGGCTTCTGCGGGGCGGGCGCTACGCTAAAAGCTGCCCGCGCTGCCCTGCACCACTGGGAGGAGCCCTGCATCAGCGGCACAAGGGGCAGCGGCACGGTGTTCTTTTCCGGCTGCACCCTCAAGTGCTGCTTCTGCCAGAACTACCCCATCAGTGCCGAGGGGCTGGGGAAAGAGATCACCGTGGAGCACTTGGCCGAGATCTTTTTGAATTTACAGGCGCAGGGCGCGCACAACATCAATCTGGTCACCCCCGGGCAGTGGCAGCCGTGGATCATTGCCGCGCTGGACATTGCCCGCACCAAAGGGCTGCGTCTGCCCATCGTGTGCAACACCGGCGGCTACGAGACCGTGGAAAGCGTAGAGGCTTGGCGCGGGTACATCGACATCTGGCTGGCTGATTTAAAATATGTGTCCTCTGCCCTTTCCGCAGAGCTTTCCGCCGCGCCGGACTATTTTGCCGAGGCAAAGCCCGCCATCGAGGCCATGATGGCGCAGGCCGGACATCCGGTATTCGATGCGGACGGCATCCTGCAAAAGGGGGTCATTTTGCGTCATCTGGCGCTGCCGGGTCATGTGAAGGACAGCTTTGCCGTGCTAGACCAGATGGCTGCATGGAACGATGCCGACCCCGGGTGCTTTCTGCCCAGCGTCATGAGCCAGTACACTCCCTTCTACAAGGCCGCAGAGCACGGCATCGGGCGGCGCATCACCACCTACGAATACCGCCGAGTGGTGAACTACGCCATGGACAAGGGACTTGTGCAGGGCTATATGCAGCAGAAGAGCAGCGCCAAGGAGGAATACACCCCCAGCTTTGACCTGACCGGAGTGTAATTCTGCGGCAGAGCAGCCTTTTCAGCAACTTTACCAAATTTTCGGTCTTATTTTCTCTTGCTTGCGCGTGCAAACGCTTGCATTCTGTCCGGGAACGCACTATAATGGATACAACGATGTGTTAATAGTTGCGGGTTTCCGCAATGTCATCAGGAGGAGCTTTATGGAACATTTCAATCCGATCCTTGGCAGCGAGCCCAATGGCCAGAAGTTCATCACCTGTGGTGAGATCATGCTGCGCCTGACCCCGCCGAACTACGAAAAGATCCGCATGGCATCGGCCTTTGAGGCCAGTTACGGCGGCAGCGAGGCCAACATTGCGCTGGCGCTGGCAAACCTTGGCGTGGACAGCACCTTTTTCAGCGTAGTACCCAACAACAGTCTGGGCAAGAGCGCTGTGCGCTGGCTGCGCTCCAACGATGTGCACTGCACCCCCATGATCCTGACCGAGCCGGACGAGACCCCTTCTAACCGTCTGGGTACTTATTATCTGGAGACCGGCTACGGCATCCGCGCATCCAAGGTCATCTACGACCGCAAGCACAGTGCCATTACCGAGTACGATTTCTCTCAGGTGGATCTGGACGCCTTGCTGGAGGGCTACGACTGGCTGCACCTCAGCGGCATTACCCCGGCACTGGCACCCAACTGCCGCAGCCTGATCCTTGATATGCTGAAGGTTGCCAAGAAGAAGGGCCTGACCGTGAGCTTTGACGGCAACTTCCGCTCCACCCTGTGGACTTGGGAGGAGGCACGGGACTTCTGCACCGAGTGCCTGCCCTACGTGGATGTGCTGCTGGGCATTGAGCCCTACCACCTGTGGAAGGACGAAAACGACCACAGCAAGGGCGACTGGAAGGACGGTGTGCCCCTGCAGCCCAGCTACGAGCAGCAAGACGAGATTTTCCAGCGGTTTATCGAGCGCTACCCCAACCTGAAGTGCATCGCCCGCCATGTGCGCTACGCCCACAGCGGCAGTGAAAACAGCCTGAAGGCCTTTATGTGGTACGAGGGTCACACCTTCGAGAGCAAACTGTACACCTTTAACATTCTGGATCGCGTGGGCGGCGGCGACGCCTTTGCCAGCGGCCTGATCTACGCCATGCTGCACAACTACAAAGCCATGGATATGATCAACTTTGCAGTGGCCAGCAGCGCCATCAAACACACCATCCACGGCGATGCCAACATCACCGATGATGTGAGCACCATCCGCAACCTGATGAACATGAATTACGATATCAAGCGGTAAGCCGCATACAGCAACAGGCTCCCTGCCAATGGCAGGGGGCCTGTTTTTTGCATTGTAATCGCGGGATAAAAAAGGGCGCTCCAACCGTAAGCGGATGGAACGTCCTTCTGTTCTTGCTTAGTTGGACAAGATCATGCGGTCATTTGCAAACTCGCCGCCGCTGGCGATCTGGAACTTGGCCAGCAGATCGGAGACGTGCAGCTTCTGCTTCTCCTCCCCTGCCACGTCGTAGATGATGTGACCCTCGTGCATCATGATGAGGCGGTTGCCGTATTTGATGGCATCCTTCATGTTGTGGGTGATCATCATGGTGGTCAGATGGTTCTCCTCCACGATGCGTGCCGAGAGGGTGAGCACCTTCAGAGCCGTTTTGGGGTCCAGTGCAGCGGTGTGCTCATCGAGCAGCAGAAGCTTCGGCTTCTGCGCCAGCGCCATGGCCAACCAGGCGCGTTGACGTTCGCCCCCGCTCAGTGTATGCACCAGGCGCGTACGCAACGGTCCCAGCTCAGTAAACTCCAGTGCTTCTTCAAAGGCCGACTCCGAAATGCATTCAAAAGGCTTCTCCGTGATCACTTTTGCAGCCAGTTCTTTTGCCACCTGATAATCTGCATCATTGGTATGGAGAACTCCGGTCACAAAAGGAATCCCCTGTCGCTGCAGCTTCCGATATACCGGAATCCCACTTCCATTTCCTCCGATCACAAACACCTCCGGTTTTCCGGCCGGAGGTTCCATTTCCACGCAGCCGAATTCTGCATTATAGCTTCCACGGGTGATGCCATAAAGCTTCCGAATATAATCGGAAGTAAAGATTTCCTCCGGTGCACCATATTTCTCAATGTGATCTCCATGAACACAGATCACCTGGTCAGAAATCTTCTGGGCAAGATCCAGCTCGTGAAGGGACATGATCACCGTCATCTGTTTTTCCAATACCATCTTCTTCAAAATGGCAAGAAGCTCCAGCTTATGCCGGATATCCAGGAAGGAGGTCGGTTCATCCAGGATAATGATCTCCGGTTCCTGGCAGATGGCGCGTGCCAGAAGGATACGCTGTCTCTGTCCGTCACTGATAGCTGTAAAATCCCGGTCCTTCAGATCCCAGGCGTGAACCATCTCCATGGCACTTTTAACTTTTTCCTTGTCCTCTGCGGAAAGGATCCCGAGAGTTCCGGTATAGGGATATCGTCCGGTGGATACCACATCCTCACAGGTCATAAGCTCCGGTCGCATGCGCTCGGTAAGTACTACAGCCAGTTTTTTTGACACTTCCCTGTTGGTCATCCGGCTCATCTGTTCCTGTTCCAGATATACCGTTCCGCTGATCAGGGAAAGCTGTCTTGTGATACTCTTCAAAATAGTAGATTTTCCGGCACCGTTTGGACCGATCAGTGTCAGGATTTCTCCTTTATTCAGCTGAATATTGATTTCTTTGATCAGCGGTTTTCCATCATAGCCTACGGTCAGCTGATCTGTATAAAAAAAATATGATTTCATCGTTTATATCCTCTGCTGTCTGCGAATCATGATATAGATAACTACCGGTGCTCCGAAAACTGCTGTCACAGAACTGATGCTCAGCTCCGTCGGTGCAAATACAGTTCTTGCGATCAGGTCACAGAACAGGCAGAACACTGCACCGCCCAGAAAACAGGCCGGGATCACAAGCAGCGGTTTGGCAGTCTTCAGGAGACTTTTTGCAATATGAGGCACAGCAATCCCCACGAAGGAGATCGGCCCTGCAAAAGCAGTCACACAGGCAGAAAGAATACTGGAAAGCAGGATCAGAAGTATCCGGAAAGCCTTGATATTAACTCCCATATTCTGCGCGTAAGTCTCCCCCAGCTGATAGGCGCTGATCGGTTTTGACATAAAAAATACGATCACCATAGTAAGAAGTACCACAGCAGCCATAGTCTGCACATTCCCCCAGGTCATACCGGAAAAGCTACCCAGTGACCAATTATGAAGATTGACTATATTGGAATCATCTGCAAAGGTCACCACAAAGTCTGTGATGGCCGAACAGATATAGCCGATCATAACACCACTGATGACCAGCATGGACATGTTGTGGACTTTTTTTGCCACAAGGAGCACAAAGCCCATGGAGATCATTGAGCCTGCAAAAGCAGCCAGGATCATGACGCCGGAACCGATGGACACCGATCTGCTTAAAAAAAAGATCATCAGAAGCGCCACGATCAGCTTGGCACCGGAAGAGATTCCCAGTACAAAGGGTCCCGCGATAGGATTGTTAAAAAAGGTCTGCAGCAAAAATCCGGAAACAGAAAGTGCTCCGCCAAGGATGATCACTGCCAGTATCCTGGGAAGACGGATCTCCCAGACGATATTATAAGAAGTTTCATCTCCCTGATGCCGGAATATGATATTCAGGATCTCCCTCACAGAGAGGTGGATACTTCCGGAATTTACATTCCATATAAATAAAAAGATTAAAAGTACCGCAAGGATCACAAAAGAGATCCCGTATCGGACTGCGCGTTTTCTGTCATTCATTTTTCTGGTACACTCCTCTTCTGTTTTGTTATCCTGTCCTTTCGTTTCCTGCTCACAGGTGGAAACCGGCAAAGGAGTTAAAAAGAACACTGGAATTTATTTCAGTTTATGCATATAGGTCAGATCATCCAGAGAATCATCATCTGTAGTCAGCATGGTGTGGATATCCTCGATCATGGTTCCAAGTCCGGTAGTTTCCTGGAAGAGATTTTTACCTGTGCACCAGACATTTCCGTTCTTCACTGCCTTGAAATCTGCAAGAAGCTTACTTTTGGAAAGAAGCTCATCAATGGTCTTAAGTTCCCCGTCGATCGTACTGTTGTAGATGATATAGTCTGCATCCTTCGCCTTGGCATAAAACTCCTCCATCTGCATATTCATGGTGGAAAGAGCATTGTCATTTACTCCCGTATCCTCCGGAACATAATTTCCCCCTGCAAGAGAGATCATTTCTGAAACATAGTCGCCGCTTTTTCTTATATTTACCGCACCTACGGAGTTGATATAAAAGAACGCTACGGTCTTGTCTGTTTTATCTGCTGTGAGAACCTTATCCAGCTTGTCCGTCTGCTCTTTGAAAACCTTTTCTGCTACATCTTCTTTTCCCAGAAGAACTGCGTAAAGCTTCATCCACTCGGTCCTTCCAAGAGGATGACTCTCATAGCTGGAACGCTCTACCATTACAGGGATCCCGAACTGCTCCAGTTTCTCCTGTACCTCCGGATTGTGATGGATCATGGTGGATTCAATGGCAAGGTCACAGCCCTCGTTCAGGATCAGCTCGTAATCCGGAGCATTGTACTTGCCGGCATAGATCATCTTTTTCTGTTCCATGGCGTCCTTTGCTTCCTGGATATACCATCCGTCTTCCTTGGTTCCGGAAAGCTTGATGCTGTCAATCCCGTCGATAGCGCGGAAAAGATCCATGGCCGAGGTTGCTACCAGATAGATATTGTTTATGGGCTGCTGCAGAACCGCAATGTCAGGATCCAGCCCCTCCGGTGCTTTCTTGCCTTCGGGAACTACAAGAAACTGTCCTTCCTGATCAATGGTGAGCAGCGCATAGCCATCGTTGTAGTAATCCACATTAAATTCCTTTGCGTAGGAAAGATCCATACTGTGGTCAAAGGTAAGGCCTGGAATATCCGCAGGCTTATGTTCTGTCTCTGCTGCCTGCACTGCAAAAGCACACCCCAGGATCAGGGTCAGCGTCAGAAATATGTATGAAATTATTTTTTTCATTTTTCTTCCTTTTTCATGCTTGAAGAATCAAAATTCAAGGTATACTCAATCTCGTGAGGAGTACTCATGGCTACAGTATCTGCAGTCACTTCCATTTCTGCGTCAAAGACTGTGACCGGGATTTCAAATGTGGAGTTTCCGTCTTTGTTCACCGGCTCATATTTTTCGCCGTCCACGATCATGTAATCATAATTCGGACTGCTCCAGATGATGGTTGCCGTAGCTTCTTTGTCCTTGATCTCTACTTTAGCCGGAGATTCTACAGATGCTCTTCCTGATCCGCCTGTAAGGGTTACATCCGTCTCATAGGTTCCGTCCTCCAGCTTCAGCTCTTCCGGTTTTTTCCCTTCGGATTTTTTGTCGTCAGAGGTTTTTACAGGATTCTTTACGCTGACTTTATGGTCGTACCATTTGCCTTTTTCTCCCAGGATCGCCACGTTAAATTCCTCACCAATGGCCGGTACCGGGATATCAAATCCGTAAACCTCCTCTGTATAACCATCGCTGTACTTCACTGTATCTGTGGTCGGCTCAATGATCTCTGCTCCGTCCTTCTGGGCATCCTCGGCAGTTCCCGCAAACAGGTTAACGATCTTCTTGGAAACCAGACTTACGTGGATGGTCATTTTACCATCTTTGACCGTGAGCTCTCCTTTATTGTCATTGGCCTCATTTACATGAAACATGCTGCTGTCTGTATCAAACTCTGCTGTATAAACGCCATCTTCTAGGGTATCTGCTTTGGCTGCATCTGTATCCTTTTCTTCGGAAGCTTCTGCTTCCTCACCGGACTCTGTTTTTGTTTCATCTGTTTTTGCCATCGCAGGCACAGAGCCCAGCACCAGGACTGATGCACTTGCCATTGCAAGAATTAAGTTTACATAGCGTTTTTTCATGATAATCTTCTCCCTTCCATAGATACAGCAATCTGCCCGGAAAACAGTCTTCCTGATCTTTCCGGGCAGTTACATTGATTTCTTATAGGTATCTGAACTCACTCAGATATTTTTATATTTATTATTCTGCGGGCTCCTCAGCAGAATCAGCCTCTGTATCTGCTGCTGCATCAGAATCTGCGGACTCCTCAGTGCTTCCCAGAGAATCGATGGCTGCCTTTGTATGCTCTACATAAAGCTTCTCAACTGCTTCGATTCTTCCAAGACCCTCGATCTGGCAGTCAACCTTATCGAAGTTTCCGGATGCTACAAACTGGCTCTTCCAGGAATCCTCCTCATCACCGGCCATATCGTTATTTGCATGGTCTCCGGCAACAACCATCAGCGGACGAAGAACAACGTTCTTGTATCCTGCTTCTTTTACCTTCTCGATAACCTTGTCGCAGGCTGTATCTTCCGGCTTACCCTCTACAGTACCGATGAATGCGTTCTTCAATCCAAGGTTTTCCATCTGTGTCTGCATCTGATCGTATGTAACGTTAGCTGTATGAGATGTTCCATGTCCCATGAATACGAATGCTGTGCCAGCCTCAGCTGCTGCATCCATGCTGTCAAATCCGGCCTCTTTGCAAGCCGTATCTGTGATTGCCTGAGCAACGGCTTTCTTGTCATCATTGATCACAGTTGCATCGTCTCCAACCTCACCGAGCATTGGCTCTGCGATAGCTACAGACTCGAATTTATCTTTATAGCCATTGATCGCTTCTGTCATCTCATCGTACTCAGCACCATGCATCAGATGGGTAGGCTGTACAACCAGATTCTTAACACCATTCTCTACTGCACGGTCAAGAGCCTGCTGCATGTTATCGATCACTTCATCATCTCTTGCCTCTACATGGTTGATGATGATCTGTGCTGTAAATGCTCTTCTTACAGACCAGTCCGGATAAGCTTCTGCAAGAGCATCCTCGATTCCCTTGACATCCTCTGCACGGCTGTCATTGAAGGAAGTACCAAAGCTTACAACAAGAAGTTCATTCTCGCCGATCTCATCCTGGTTACGCGGATCGTCCTTGGAAGCATCTCCTGTGTCACGTCCGAAATAATCCGGATCTGCATTCTCACCCTCTACCAGTTCTTTCTGAGCATCTGTCAGAGCATCCCATGCTTCTTTGGCTGCCTTGCAGTCCTCATCTGTTGTGTCGTTTCTTTCCTGTACATAGATCTTGTCGATCAGAGCTGCTACATTATCTGCTGCTTCCTGATCTGCATCAGAAGCCTCTGTGGTATCAGCTGCCTCAGCGTTCTCTTCTGTAGCAGAATCCTCTGCTGCCATTGCTGTTGTAGCCGCACCCATAGAGCATGTCATGGAAACTGCGAGCATCAGAGCTAACATTGTTTTTCTTTTCATTTCTCATTGTCCTCTTTTCATGTATTTCCAGAATACTGATATGTACAAAAAAGCAGCAGCTCTCTGCGGCCGCCTGCTCACACATGATTCTCTGCGCAATACAAATACATAAAAAGAAGTTCTGTATTGTTATGGAGAATACCGATTCGTAAACCGCGAATCCCTGGATCTCACAATAAGGCAGTTCTCCTGACTTGGTTCCACGCTGCTTTCCCTTCCCGGTCTCCCAGTGGTTATAAAAGCAGCTCCCCTTTCACAGTGACGGTATCGTTCCGGATTCTCACCGGATTCTCTTTTGCACATCCGACTGAATGCAACCTTATCATTATAACATTTGCACATATTTTCTTTTACCTGGTTATCTAACTTTTACCACAAACTCACAAATTTGTCAAGATTGATGTCAGACGATTCACGGTTTTCTGTGATCTTCGCTCACAAAAAACACCTCACGAAATATTACCAGTGAACAGTAACCGGTTTTCTCCCTGTATCTGTCAGTTATTATCAGAATACTTTCTCCAATATTCATGCATATCCTGCATAAAAAACAGCCCCTTTCTGTCATCACCCTGATATCAGAAAAGGACTGTCTTACACTGGATATTCGCAATCCGCTTCGCTACTTGCTCATAACAGATAAACTGCTCTGCAGTTTATCTGTTAAAATACTCCTGCTCCAGGTATCTGGCTACGTAGATTCCGCTGGCAGATGCATGGGAAAGAGAGTGTGTCACGCCGCTGCAGTCTCCGATAACAAAGAGACCCTTGTGGCAGGTTTCCAGATTTTCGTCGATCTCGACCTCCATGTTGTAGAATTTAACCTCCACGCCATAAAGCAAAGTATCATCATCTGCGGTTCCCGGTGCGATCTTATCCAGAGCATAGATCATCTCGATGATGCCATCCAGGATACGTTTCGGCATAACAAGACTTAAATCTCCCGGTGTCGCAGAAAGTGTAGGTGTTACGAAACTTTCCTCAATACGGGCTTTTGTGCTTCGTCTTCCGCGGATCAGATCTCCAAACCGCTGTACCATAACACCACCGCCAAGCATATTGGAAAGTCTTGCAATGCTCTCACCGTATCCGTTGCTGTCATGGAACGGCTCTGAGAAATGCTTGGATACCAGAAGGGCAAAGTTTGTATTGTTGGTATGCTTTGCCGGATCTTCGTAGCTGTGACCGTTTACTGTGATGATACCGTTGGTATTTTCATTCACGACAACACCTCGCGGGTTCATGCAGAAGGTACGGACCATATCCTCAAACTTCTCAGTTCTGTAAACGATCTTGCTCTCATAAAGCTCATCTGTCAGACGGCTGAAAACCTCTGCCGGAAGCTCCACACGGACTCCGATGTCCACACGGTTGGAAAGAGTCGGGATCTTAAGCTCTGTACATACCGTCTCCATCCATTTACTTCCGCTTCGTCCTGCGGAGATGATACAGTAAGTTCCCTCGTAACGCTCGTCTCCTACAAAAACTGCGTAACCATCTTCTGTTTTCTCCACTTTATCAACAGATGCGTCAAAATAGAAGTCCACATGGTCTTTCATTTTTTCATAGAGGTTCTGAAGTACCACATAGTTGATATCTGTTCCCAGATGGCGGACTGATGCATCCAGAAGATGCAGGCCGTTCTGAAGGCAGAGCTTACGGATCTCGCTGTTTGTGGTAGAATAAAGCCTGGTTCCTTCACCGCCATGCATCAGGTTCAGTTTATCTACATATTCCATCAGCTCTGTGGCTGTATCCTTGCCGATATGCTGATACAGAGTTCCGCCAAACTGATTGGTGATATTATATTTTCCGTCGGAGAAAGCGCCTGCACCGCCAAATCCCTTCATGATCGCACATGTTTTGCAGTGGATACAGGATTTTACTTTCTTTCCGTCGATGGGACATTTTCTTTTTTCCAGAGGATGACCAGCTTCAAAAACCGCGATCTTTTTCTCCGGATCATTATTCATCAGTTCATAGGCCGCAAAGATTCCACCGGGACCTGCTCCTACGATCAGTACATCATATTTCATAAATAAAAACTCCTTATCTTGTATTGCACATTTTCAGTATTTTGTTTTTGCACAAACCCTGTCTATTTTACAACAAACGTGTTCAAAAGTCATCTGTTTTTTCGGAACCTTCCGATCTTAAGCTTTTTTCCATCTGTTTCCACGGTAATAGCACCGTTTTTCATGGTGTATTCCACCTGACTTCCGGCCTCTTTAAGCCGCTCTACGGTTTCCGGTGACGGATGTCCGTAGGTGTTGGTGAGCGAACAGGAAATGATCGCCACTTCCGGCTTTATTTTCTCAAGAAATGCTTCTGTGGTAGAATAACGGGAACCGTGATGTCCCACCTTCAGACAGTCAACATCCTCAAGCCCCCCGGCTGCCAGAAGCTTTTTCTCCGTATCTGCACCGATATCTCCGGTAAAAAGCATCTGAAAATCTCCCAAAGACAACTCCATCACCATAGCTTCCTCATTCACATCTTTTCCTGTGGCATTTTTCTCCGGCCACAGAACAGAAAAAGATACTTTGCCGCAAGGCAATTCATCCCCTTTTCCGGCTGTCACGACCTTAACTCCGGCTGTTTTTGCTGCCTCTGCAAGCTCCCTCCATGCATCTGGTCTTTCCGCCCAGGCAGGCAGGATCAGATATCCGGCCCGGATGGTTGTAAGACCTTTTCCCATATATTCCAGAAGCTCCTTCACACCGTTGATGTGATCCTGATCTGTATGGGAAATAAAAATCCCATCCAGCCAGGAAATCCCCTGACTTTTCAATGCCGGCAAAAGGCAGTATCTTCCAAGCTCCGACTGGCTGCTGCTTCCTCCGTCGATCAGAAAATGGTGATCATCCGGGGTCTCCACAAGAATACCGTCACCTTGTCCTACATCCAGGCAGATCACCTTCAGACTTCCTGCTGGATGATATCCCAGTATCAGGATTCCGACTGCCAGAAAAATACCGGCTGGTATCCGGATAGCATATAGCTTCCAACAACCTGCTTCCGCCCGCTCCTCTGCTAGCTCCGTTTCCTCACAGACTGCTTTTTTCTTCCGGAGCTGTTCTTTTATATACTGTCCCATAAATAGAACTGTGATCAAAAAGCCATAATATACCAGGATCTGCCATATTTCCGGCTCCCCTCCGATCCAGGTACTCCATCCTGATCTTCCTGCCAGACTGCAGAGATATTCATAAAAAAGCAGCAGTACCCTTGCCGGCAGGATTACCAGTTTTGCCGCAGGAATACTGAGAATTCCCAGCAGCAGCGCCGCCATTCCTCCAGTCAGCACTACCCCCACACTTGGAAGCACCAACAAATTCAGGATAAATCCGGCAATAGAGACTTCTCCGAAAAACTTCAACATCACCGGCAGAGTCACAAGCTGAAGAGCTATAGGACTTACCAGTGCCTTTGTCCATTTTTTCTCCGCTCCTGCAAGGGCACAGATCTTTTCCGCAGCGAGCCCCATTCCCAGAACACAGCCAAAGGACAAAAGAAATCCACTGTCCAGGAGATAGGCCGGAGATTCCACAAGGATCATCATGGCAGTTACGGAAAGAGCACTCATCATATCATAAATCCGTCCGATGATCCTGGCTCCCATGGCGATCAGAAACATAGTTACTGCACGCATGGTGGAAACACTCCCTCCGGTCATGATCCCATACTGCAGCATCACTCCCAGAGAAAAAATCCCGGCAGGCCAGATTCCCAGTCCCATCTTCTTTAGAAGGTTGTAAAGCCCCATTCCCAGAATACTGATATGAAGTCCCGTCAAGACTTTCTTTACTTATTATAATGTGGCGAAACGCAGTCGCAAAAACATAGGGGGTTAAACATTCTTTGGTTTTACCCCTTCTTTCCGTGTTTTCACCCCCCTGTCCTCCACTATTTTATCTTTCACTTGACGAAAAACACAAAATATTCTATTATACAGATGTAGTAACACAATATATTGTATCACGGAAAGGAGATGACATATGCAATACTATTGTACTACACAAAAAAAAGACATTATTCTTTTAACTCCGGGAATGGATGCTTCCTCCCTAGAGGATCTTACACGTCAAACAATTCCCAAAAGAATAATATGTACAGAAAATAGGGCTGGGCGCTGTTTTGAGTTTGCCAACTGCCCGTTAAATCACAAAAGATAAATAAGCAGGGTCGGGCCGTTGCTCATTGCAATAGCCCGACCGCACTATTATAGAGTTGAAAAAAAGAAGCCATAGTCATACATTTTCATACTGAGATGTTTTCCTATATCCAGAAGACTGTCTATGATGATTTCCACATCCCTGTCCTCTTGATCTGGCTTTCCAAGGCGAGCGCAGATTCTATCATAGGCATCTCTCATTTCTGAATAAAGCCTGTTACATAGTTTTCCTTCCTCATACTCATTTTCCACATATTTGCTTTCTGCCACAGGAAAATGCTCCAAATCCAGAGACCCGTTTGCAAGGTCATAAATCAGGTTCTTAAATTCTTGACTCTTCTTATCCATCACTATACCTCATTCTTCGTAATTTATTATTCTCTGGCGCACAGAAAGCTACATTAGCACTTCTCTCTTTTGTATCTTAACGAAAAAGGGAAACAGTTCTTCGAATTTCACATAGAACTGCTTCCCTACTTGTTCTTCAGACTGCGGACAAATTGAATAAGAATTCTTCGTTCATCTCTTCCCAATTCATCCCACGTTTCAATGATCTCTCTTTGCTCTTTCGATAGATCCGGCCTCCTACCTTCTCCGGCAAAGAACTGCGCCAGTGTGATTCCAAATGCATCACATATCTTTTCCAGCGTTGGTATCGTAGGTATACTCTCCATTTTCATGATATTGCCTACAGCCGTCTGGGACATCCCTGTTAACTGAGCAAGTCGATATTTTGAAACATGATATTTCTCACACAATTCTTTTACCCTAGCTGCAATGTACTCTTCTATATGCAAGTAAACTACACCTCTCTTCTGTTTTACATACGCTTATTGTAACTGTAATTCAGAAGTTTTATTAGAACTGTATTACTTGACCATTTTGCTAAAGTGTAATGGAGTATTCGGGTAAAAAAATAAGAACTATGAGTTCCACATTTCGTCTATGTATTTTTTTAATCTCTTGTTCCTTTGTATGCCGTTTTCTAAGCGATTTCACCTCTTTTCCTTGCACAAGCATACCATTGATCTATGGTTTCTTCAATAAAAATCAATCGACAAATTCCTACATATTCCGGTGTTTTTTCGCCTCCAAAATTACTCCACTGCTCTTACATAATATACCTAATCAAACTTGCCCTTTTCATCTATCGTAAAAGAGACGGATTTCATCGTCAGAAAGGAAGGTATACGTATGATGGACGTAAATTTTAAACTCATCGGGAAAAGGATTCAAGAAGTAAGAAAGCAGCAGGAAATGACCCAAGCTGAACTGGCAGCATTAACTGATATGTCGGATTCCTATATCAGTTATATTGAAACTGCCAAGAAACAGGCAAGCCTCGAATCCCTTGTCCGGATCTCCAATGCTCTGGGAATTACTGTGGATGAATTGCTCAGCGGTAATCAACTTCATAATCCCACGGATTATCAGACCGATATTGATCTGCTGATGGAAGATTGTTCTCTTCTGGAACGCCGTTTTATTTATGAATTGATCTCCGTAGCAAAATATATCATTCGCAACAACGGCTGGGAGTTAATTGAAACGGGGCATAATTCCTAACGCTATGACCAGAGGTTAATCACTTGACCTCTGGTCTATTTTCTTTTCTTACAAAGAAAATATAATGATACGTAACAATACATGAAAGGCGTGAAAAAATGAACCAATCGGAAGAACACTCCATCAGCATACAAGAACAAAAATCCAAGATCCGTGAACGATATCGAGGCTTAGATCCGGACACAGTGGAATGCCTCCCTGCTAGGCCACCTGAAAATATCTATGATGAAGACCGTGAATTACGTGTGGCTGT
>OGON01000722.1_pt1 | contig 25408 bp, 29 predicted proteins | sample 1552671 | NCBI WGS metagenome assembly OGON01 (sample SAMEA2580136, study PRJEB22360) | human gut metagenome | biome: human gut; feature: human-associated habitat; material: faeces | place: Denmark | collected 2008/2010 | reverse complement strand
TTCGCTTGCAGAATCGGCGCGCTGGTCGAACTGGCCAGGCAGGAATTCTACTGCGAACACCGCCACGCCCGCAGGAACGCTCACGCTTCCGTCATCGGCAATCGTCGCGCCCTCAACAGGCAATTCGGCCGTTGCGACATCGGCCTGCGGCTCGCTGAATACCGTAGGCACGCACTGGTCGAATAGTTCAGATGAAATGCCCTCAACGTCATAGCGATTGATCAAGCGTACGCGGGAAAGCCCGTCGATACCGAGAATCGTGCGCAGCTCGCCCGCGAGCTGGCGCGCCTCGACGTCAAAGCCGGGTCGTTTCTCAACGTAGATGCGTGAAACCATGGAGTTCCGCCCTTCCATTAAAACTTGCAAAGTTGGCTGTTCGCATAACCGTTTCATGATATCCCACTCTTGAGAGCTAAAGCGAGGGAACCCGCATTTCCTTGGGGCAAACGCACGAAACGCGCGAGATTCGGAAGGAGAATCGCGCCTCTCCTTCGCAATTGACGCCATTCATTGCTCTATTTGTATCCCATGATTAACTTTTTTCGCAAATACACTTGGCGAAAGGGCGCTCATACGGTATAAGCACTATTTGTTAGCCGTTGGTAACTATTTACAGAAAGCGGTTGCCTTTTGCATACGAATCATTTTGATAGGAGGAGTTTTGCCACCCATCATTTCGCTTGAACCATCGCAGCGCCCCAATTCGCGAGCGATGGGCATGGCGGTTCGCGATCTTGAAACAAAGCTCGTGCGCCACGCCGCCCCTACCCTCGCAGGCATGAAACCTGCCAATCTATTCACCTATCGCACCGGAAACTTCACGGAAGAGGAAGCGAGCTCGGCCATCGCGGAGATTTCCTCAAGGCTTGCCGGGTTTCATCTTCGCGTGGAACCCCTTGCAAACCGCGCTCGAGGCGTTTTGCTTTTGGTATTCCGTCCCGAACTCGTCGAGAGCGCTTTGGGCAATGAACACGCCCGCAAACTGCTTACGCAGAGCGAATTCAAAGACCTTTCCACTGAAGGCGTCGTATCTGAAATCAAGCGCCGCATCCAAGCTGCTGATGCTTCGCGCACAGCACTTGTCCAAACGAATTGCGAAACCGCGCCCGCGCCCAAACCCGAACGATTCGTTCCTTGCTGCGCCACGGGGCACCACCACGACCATGGTCCGAATCACGTTTGCCAGTGCCGAGCAAAAGCTCGTCTGCGACTACTGCGATTCGCGTTTTGAAGTCGAAGAAGTCGAGGCCCTCTATCGCGAGCGCCAGGACAAGGCAAATGCCAAAGCCGATGCCGCAGCCGCGGCCCCCAAGCCTGCTGTCGACGATGCCGTGCAGGAGCTGGCTCAAAACGCCGGCTACATCTGCTCGTCGTGCGGCGCCGAGCTCGTGTCCGACGGCACCGTCGCCGTCACCACCTGCCCGTACTGCGGCAACTCCGCCGTGGCACCCGGCCAGCTCTCGGGCGACTTCTCACCCGACCTGGTGATTCCGTTTAAGCTCGGGCGCGACGATGTCACGGCCGCGCTCAAAGACCCCTACAAGGGTAAAATCCTGCTGCCCAAGAGCTTTGTCACCGGCAACCACATCGACGAGGTCCAAGGCGTTTACGTGCCGTTTTGGCTCTACGGCGCCCGCGTTGACGGCGAAGTGTACTTTGACGCGACCAACGAGACCGTGACCGAGGAATCCGACCGCACCGTCACGACCACCGACCACTACGACGCCTACCGTAAGGGCAATATCTCGTTTGAGCGCGTGCCCGTCGACGGATCGTCCAAGATGCCCGACGGCCACATGGACGCCATCGAGCCGTTTGACTACGACGCGCTGCGCCCGTTCTCGGTCGCCTATATGCCCGGCTACATCGCCAACCGCTATGACGAGGATTGCGAAACCTGCAAGGCGCGCGCCGAGCGCCGCATGGAGGAGAGCACGATCTCGGCCCTGCGCGAGACCGTCGTCGACGAGTACGACGACGCCACGGTCGAAAGCAAGCAGCTCGACTACACCTGGGAAGAAAACGATTATGCTCTGTTCCCCGTGTGGATGCTCTCTACCTCGTGGAACGGCAAGAGTTACCTGTTTGCCATGAACGGCCAAACCGGCCGCATGGTCGGCGAGCTTCCCTGCTCCAAGCCCAAGCTCGCTATCGCCTCGGTGCTGTTCTTTGCGATCGGATTTGTCCTTTCCCAGATTCTCTTTATGGGCGAGAACGCCTTCGATCCGGATTACCTCACCTTTGATGTCGAGGGCATCCTCATCAACATCGTCGCGCCGCTGATCATCGTGATCATCGCAGACGTGCTGCTGGTAGGCCAGCTCAAGACGGCCAACGAGGCCACCCACGCCGACTGCTACTGCGGCGAGCTCGACCTGACCGAGAAGCACGACACCTTCAGCCACACCGAGACCACCGTTGTCATGAAGGACAACAAGGACGATTAGCCATTCTGACCAATACCACCCGGCCTTTGACGAGAAAGGAAGATCACCATGGGACTCTTGAAAGCTGGATTGGGTGCTGCCGGCGGCGTCATGGCCGACCAGTGGAAGGAATTTATCTATTGCGAATCGATGCCCGCTGACGTCTTGGCCTGCAAGGGCAGCAAGCGCACCGGCGGCCGCAGCTCCAACACGCGCGGCGAGGACAACGTCATCTCCAACGGCTCCGTCATCGCCGTCAACGACGGCCAGGGCATGCTCGTGGTGCAAAACGGCAAGATCATCGAGGTCGCGCTGGAGCCCGGTGAGTTTGTCTTTGACACCGGCAGCGAGCCGAGCGTCTTTAGCGGCAACCTGGGCGACTCCATCAAGGAGACGTTCGCCAATATCGGCAGCCGCTTTACCTTTGGCGGCGACGCGGGCAAAGACCAGCGCGTCTACTTCATCAACACCAAGGAGATCATCGGCAACAAGTACGGCACCGCCTCGCCTGTGCCCTTCCGCGTGGTCGATAACAACATTGGCCTGGACGTCGACATCTCCGTGCGCTGCAACGGCGAGTATTCGTACCGCATCACCAACCCGCTGCTGTTCTACACCAACGTGTGCGGCAACGTGACCGATAGCTACACGCGCGATAAGATCGACAGCCAGCTTAAGTCCGAGCTGCTCACCGCTCTGCAGCCCGCCTTTGCCAAGATCTCGGAAATGGGCATTCGCTACAGCGCCATCCCCGGTCACACCACCGAGCTCGCCCGCGCGCTCAACGAGGTCCTCTCGGCCGACTGGCGCGACCTACGTGGCGTCGAGATCGTGAGCTTTGGCGTCAACTCCATCGCCGCCTCGCAAGAAGACGAGCAGATGATCAAGGACCTGCAGAAGGCCGCAGTCATGCGCGATCCCACCATGGCGGCCGCCAACATCGCCAGCGCCCAGAGCGACGCGATGCGCGCGGCAGCGGCCAACCCCAACGGCGCGATGGCAGGCTTTATGGGCATGGGCATGGCAGGTGGCATGGGCGGCATGAACGCTAGCCAGCTGTTTGCCGCCGGCCAGGCACAGCAGCAGGCTGCCGAGTTAAGACAGCGCGTGACGACCGTGCGAATGCCTAAATTTATTCGTCAGGCCGATTTTAAGCATGTAATTCGTGATAATGACGATCGCGTCAATGCTCTGCAGGCAGCGATGAGCTTTGTAGGGAGTTATCAACCAGGCCAGTTTCAACCCGGAATGTATCTCTCTGGGAACTTTGGGGTTGGCAAGACCTACCTATTAGGCGCTACTGCCAATGCTTTGGCTGAACGCGGTATTATCTCAACTATGGTGCATTTTCCAAGCTTTGCCGTTGAGATGAAAGGCGCAATCAAGGATGGTACGGTTGATGAACGGCGGGATGCCATCAAAAAAGCACCGATTTTGATGCTGGACGATATTGGTGCCGATTCAATGTCGGCATGGGTTCGTGACGATGTCTTGGGCGTAATTTTGGAATACCGAATGCAAGAAGAGCTGCCAACGTTTTTTAGTTCCAACTTCACCATGCAGCAGCTGGAAGACCAGCATTTGGCCATTGATGCGCAAGGCGCGCGTGAGCCTTTGAAAGCCAAGCGGATCATGCAGCGGATTCGTTTCTTGTCGCGTGAGTATTATATTGAAGGCGAAAACATGCGGGCTGGGAATTAAATTGCTGCTTGACATTGTTAAAGTGGTTTAGTATATTAGTATCTGTTGAAAGAAAAAGCAGAAGCACCCGCTTCTCGCCTTGGTGACCAGAGTTGCCGGGCTGACGAGTTTAAATGACCGTTGACATTCCTTTGTCAATGGAGTTTAGCGGGGTGCAGTATGCATTCCGCTTTTTTTGCTTGATCTTTCTGCTAGTAAAATTGGAGGTGTGTTGCCATAGCTCAAGGAATGATTGTCAATGACGGTATTCGTGCACGGGAAGTTCGTCTGATCGACCAAAATGGTGAACAACTGGGCATCAAGTCCAAACGTGAAGCTTTGCAGCTGGCTGAGGAGGCCGGTCTTGATCTGGTGCTGGTTGCGCCCAAGGCCCGTCCTGCAGTCGCACGGATTATGGACTACGGGAAGTACCGTTTTGAGATGCAAAAGAAAGAACGGGAAGCCCGCAAGAATCAAAAGACGGTCACGGTTAAGGAAATCCGCCTGAGTCCTTCGATCGATACCAACGACTTCAACGTTAAGCTGAAGCGTGTACGGACGTTTATCGAAAAGGGCGACAAGGTGCGAGTTTCAATTCGTTTCCGTGGTCGGGCAATTACCCATAAGGATATCGGACGTGACATGATTGAAAAGATGGCCGAAGAAACTAAGGACATCGCAACGGTTGTGCAACGGCCAAAGATGGAAGGGCGCAGCATGTTCTTAACGCTGGCCCCTGCTGCTGATAAGGCAAAAAAATAATTATTAAGAAGGTAGGAAATAGTTATGCCAAAGATGAAGACTAATCGCGCTGCTGCTAAGCGTTTCAAGCGTACTGCCAAGGGTGGCTTCAAGAGTGCCCAAGCTTTCACCAGCCACCGTTTCCACGGTAAGACGAAGAAGCAACGTCGTCAACTGCGTGGCCTTTCCATGATGGACAAGTCCAACGTAAAACGTTACAAGAAGATGCTTCCTGCCAAGTAATCAGGGCATTTTACGATTAAATAATTTTTAAACAATCTAGGAGGATACCACTATGCGAGTTAAGGGTGGAACTGTTACGCGCGCACGTCGTAAGCGCATCATGAAGTTGGCTAAGGGTTACACTGGTTCCAAGCACCGTCTGTTCAAGACTGCTAAGGACCAAGTTATGAAGAGCGGTCTGTACGCATTCCGTGACCGCAAGGCTAACAAGCGCAACTTCCGTGAATTGTGGATTGCCCGGATTAACGCGGGTGCCCGTCAAAACGGTATCAGCTACAGCAAGCTGATGCATGGTTTGAAGCTGGCTAACATCGACATGAACCGTAAGATGCTGGCTGACTTGGCTGTTAACGACGCTGAAGCCTTTAAGGCCGTAGTTGACGAAGCTAAGAAGGCCCTCAACTAATTTGCGTTTAATACATTGATAAGGTTGGAGCAGTTAATGTTCTGACCTTATTTTTTTACCGCTGCCTTTGGATGGCACGTTAATTGAACCCTTACCGGTTAGTCGGTATAATTAAAATTAGAAATTTTTTACGAGGTGGAAAATGCTCGAAATGTTTAAACCGACTTGGATGGTTGAACGCGCTTATGAGATCTCACCAGCGGCTCTCAAGCGTCAAGGTATCCGAGCCGTCTTCAGTGATTTGGACAATACGTTGATTGCCTGGAACAATCCAAACGGGACGCCTGAACTGCGGGCCTGGATGGAGGAACTGCATCAGGCAGGAATTCCATTGATCGTTGTCTCTAATAACAGTCGGGCGCGAATCGGCAAGGCGGTTCAAAAGCTGGATCTGCCATACGTTGCGCGGTCGCTTAAGCCGCTTAGCTTTGGCATTACAAGGGCACGTAAGAAGCTGGGCCTGGCAACGTCTGAGGTCGTAATGGTTGGTGATCAGCTGCTGACCGACGTGGCTGCTGCCAATCATGCTCATATTCGCAGTATCTTGGTTAAGCCGCTGATTGAAACCGATAAGTGGGTGACGCGGCCAAATCGTTTTATGGAAAAATTCGTTATGCAGGATTTGCAAAAACAGTATCCAGATATGGACTGGCAGGAGGAACTTAAATAGATGACAGAAATGCATGATGAAGAATTGCGCTGCATTGGCTGTGGCGCGATAATTCAGACAACGGATCCGGATGGCTTGGGATATACGCCCAATTCAGCACTGAAAAAAGGACTGGAAACAGGTGAGCTTTACTGTCAGCGCTGCTTTAGACTGCGTCATTACAACGAGATCGCGCCAGTCTCTTTGACTGATGATGATTTTTTGCGTCTGTTAAATCATATTCGTGATGCACACGCCCTAATCGTTTATGTCGTGGACATCTTTGACTTTAATGGCAGTCTGATTCCGGGACTGCACCGCTTTGTGGGTAATGACAATCCAGTCCTGCTGGTTGGAAATAAAGAAGACGTACTGCCTCGTTCGCTGCGCCGGCGCAAATTGACGGACTGGCTGCGGCAACAGGCTAATCTGGCTGGTTTGCGGCCAATCGATACGCTGCTTGTCTCGGCCAAAAAGAACCATCAGATTGATCAGCTGCTGGCTGAGATTGAAAAGCATCGTGCCGATCGTGACGTCTATGTAGTTGGGGTAACCAACGTCGGCAAGTCGACCTTGATCAATGCCATCATCAAGCAGCAGACAGGAGTTCAAGACCTGATCACGACTTCGCGTTTTCCTGGCACGACGCTGGATAAGATTGAGATTCCGCTGGATGATGGTCATAAGCTGGTTGACACGCCAGGGATCATTCATCAAGAACAGATGGCGCATGTCTTATCGGCTAAGGACTTGAAAATCGTGGCCCCACAAAAGGAAATCAAGCCAAGGACCTTCCAGCTTAATGATTCACAGACTATCTTTTTAGGCGGCGTGGCTCGTTTTGATTACGTCAAGGGACCGCATGCCGGCATCGTGGCCTATTTTGAAAACAGTCTGCCGCTGCACCGAACCAAACTGGTCAATGCGGATGAATTTTATGCAAAACACTGTGGCGATTTACTGACGCCGCCAACCAGTGATGAAATGGCAGACTTTCCGCCGCTTGAACGGCATGAGTTTGCCATTAAGGAAAAAAGCGATCTAGTCTTTGAAGGCTTGGGCTGGATCACGGTACCGGCTGGCACGACGGTAGCCGGCTGGGCGCCTAAAGGAGTCGATGTCTTGGTACGTCGCGCAATGATCTGATTTAATTACAGAAAGGAAAATAATCTATGAATCTTCGCGGAAAGCAGAAGCGTTTTTTGCGTGCACAGGCTAACCATCTCCAGCCATTGTTTGCAGTCGGTAAGAATGGTCTAACCCAGGCTTGGCTCGCGCAATTGGATGGTGCTTTGGACAAGCGTGAGCTGATCAAGGTCAGCATTTTGCAGAATGCCGATGAAACGACTGGCGATGTCAAAGAGTTCATCGAACAAAACAGTGATATCCAGGTCGTCCAAGAGATCGGCCGGGTGCTGGTTTTGTTTAAGGTATCAAGCAATCCCAAGCTGCGGGAACTCTCACAGCGTGTTGAACGCATCTAGAAACGAGGTGTGATTCTTGCAGCAGGCTAAAGCAACGATCGCGATCCCTAAGCCGCAAGTTCAGCGTACCAGCTTTCAGCATCGCAAGCAAATCGGCATTTATGGCGGTACCTTTAATCCTGTGCATAATGCTCATTTACTGGCAGCGGATCAAGTTGGCAAAACGCTCCTATTGAACAAGGTGCTTTTCATGCCTGATATGATTCCACCGCATGTTGATCATAAAGAGGCCATTGATGCTGAAGACCGCGTCAATATGCTGCAGCTGGCAATTGAGGATAATCCTTTGTTTGGTATTGAAATGGCTGAAATTGAGCGAGGCGGCATCAGCTATACCTATGATACGATGAAATATCTGAAAGAAAAGCACCCCGATACCGATTATTACTTCATTATTGGTGGCGATATGGTGGACTATCTGCCAAAATGGCACGAGATCGATAAGTTGGTTAAATTGGTAAACTTTGTCGGTGTACGGCGTCCTGGAGCGCAAAATGACTCGCAGTATCCGGTGATCTGGGTTGATGTACCAGGCGTCGACTTCAGCTCAACCGATATTCGCGATCGGATCAAGCAGGGCCGTTCGATCCGCTATATGGTTCCCGATAAGGTTGCCGAATATATTAAGGAGCATCAGCTATATCATGAATGATGAATTGATTTATCAAGAGCATTTGATTCCAATGACGCGCCAAGAGCTGATTAAGCATCTGCGGGCCGCCTTGCGTGATAAGCGTTTTGAGCATGTGCTGCGTGTTGAGAAAACCGCAATTGAATTGGCAAAACAATATGGCGTTGATGTAGAAGCGGCCAGCATTGCCGGACTTTGTCATGATTATGCCAAGCAGCGTGCTGATGAGGACTTTATCAAGGTAATCAAAGCCAAGAAGCTGGATCCCGATCTATTAAACTATGGCAACGCGATCTGGCACGGTTTTGTCGGTGCTGAGATGGTTAAAGACGAACTGGGCGTGCATGATGAAGATATTTTGAACGCCATTCGCTTCCATACAACGGGGGCAGCCTATATGACCAAGCTGGCACAGATCATCTATATGGCAGATTATATTGAACCAGGTCGTGACTTTCCGGCCGTTAAAAAAGCACGCAAGCTTACCAGGCAGGATTTGGGAGCTGGCGTTGCCTATCAGACCAAGCATACGCTGCTTTACCTGATCAAAAACAACGCCCCTATTCATCCACAGACTCTGGCAACCTTTAATGCATGGGTGCCGCAATATGGAAAGGAAATTGATTAATGGACAGCAAAGAATTATTAAAAATGGCCGTACAGGCAGCTGATGGTCGGCGTGCCGAAGACATTACGGCCTTAAAAGTCGATGCGATTACGCCAATGGCTGATTATTTCGTTATTATGACCGGGGGATCCAATCGTCAGGTCCAAGCCATTGCCAACGCGATTATCGAAGCCGCGCATGAAAACGGCGTCGATATTAAGAGCGTCGAAGGCAAGCAGGAGGCACAGTGGGTCTTGATTGATCTTGGCGATGTGGTTGTACACGTCTTTCGTGAAGAAACGCGTCATTACTATAATCTGGAAAAGCTTTGGTCCGACGCGCCGCTGGTTGACTTGGGCGAATGGGTTAAAGAATAGTCATGATCTACGGAACGTTTGCCCAGCTGTACGATGAATTGTTTGAAAGCGATATGTATCAGCAATGGCGTGAATTTGTCGAGAGCCGGCTGCCAAAAAGCGCGCGAACGATTTTGGACGTTGCTGGGGGCGCGGGACGACTGGGCGTTTTATTGGCACAAGACGGCTATCAGGTCGTGGACTTTGACTTTTCAGAAGAGATGCTGAGTCTGGCCTTTAAGCATGCCCAAGAAGCGCAGGTGCCAATGACGCTGGTACAAGGCGATATGCGCGATCTGAACGGCTTGGAACAGTATGATGCGATTACCTGTTTTGCCGACTCGCTTTGCTATCTGGATGATTTTAACGATGTCCAGGCAACGCTTAAGCAGATGGCGGCGCATTTAAAAGATGATGGCTGGCTGCTGTTTGACGTCATTACGCCGTATCAGACCGATGAAATCTACCCTGGCTATATGTACAACTATGAAGATTCTGATGAGCAGCGGGCGTTTTTATGGCGCAGCTATGCCGATGATGACGTTGAGCATGGCGTGATCCATGAATTAACCTTTTTTAACCGCCTGCCCGATGATCACTACCAGCGGCTGCATGAAACGCATTTTGAGCGAGCCTATGAGTTAAAGGAATGGCGAGAGGCGCTTTTAAAGGCTGGCTTTAATCAGATTGAGGTTAAAGCTGATTTTGGCAGTCAAGCGATTGACGAAAAAACAACGCGCTGGTTCTTTATTTGTCGAAAGCAGGTGGATTAATGCATGCCGTGGGGTTGGTAACCGAGTATAATCCTTTTCATAACGGTCATCGCTATCACCTTAGCCAAGCGCGGGAGCTAACCCATGCTGAGGTTGTCGTTGCCGTAATGAGTGGCAATTTTACGCAGCGCGGCGAACCAACGCTGCTTGATAAATGGCAGCGCGCACAGGCGGCACTGACCAACGGCGTCGACCTGGTCGTTGAACTGCCGATCTTTATGGCCGTACAGCCAGCCCATCGTTTTGCGGCCGGAGCCTTGGAACTGTTAGCAGCCTTAGGAGTTGATGACGTGGTCTTTGGCGCTGAACATCCAAAATGGGATTTTAAACAGCTGGTAGCCGCGGAGCAAAACTTTACGGCTAGCGGCTTTAGTCAGTACAACGCGACTTTTGCCACGCAGTTCAATGAACAGCTGAAAGATCAGACCGGTTTGTCATTGACTGACCCTAACGATATCCTGTCATTTGGCTATTATAAGGCACAGATCAATGAACGACTGCCGCTTCGTCTCCACCCGATTCAGCGGCGTGGCAGTCAGTACCATGATGAGCGCATTGAGGGAAAGATTGCCAGTGCCAGTGCGATTCGGCAGGCTGTTTTAGAGCATGGCGATTTTAAGCAGGCGGTTCCCGTCCAGACGGCCCAGCAGCTGCAAAAGCTTCAGCAGGTGCCAAGCTGGGACGCAATGTATCCGATGCTGCGCAATCAGTTGATTCAGGCCCCCGTCGAGCAGCTGGCCCAGATCTATCAGATGGCAGAAGGGCTGGAATATCGCATGAAAGACGCAGCTCAGCGTAATCTGAGCTTTGCTGGCTTTATGAAGGCAGTCAAAACAAAGCGCTATACCTATGCGCATCTGTTAAGAGTCTATCTGTATACGATCCTGCAGCTTACCGAGTCGCAGGTGAGTGATCATCTTAAACGGCCCTATCTGCATGTTTTGGGCTTTAACGAACGCGGCAGAGACTATCTGCATTCGATTAAGAAGCAGGTTGAATTACCGCTTTTAACCAAGATTGATCAAAATCTGCGTGACGATCTGCTCAATCTTGACTATCGCGCAGGTAAGCTTTACCAGACTTTTACGCCGGTTGAGCAGGATTTAAAGCATGCGCCGGTGATTGTTAAGGGTGTCAAGGAATAAACATTGACAAGCAAACTTGGGACTAGTATAATAACGCTTGTTGCATTAGGAGGTTAGTACCGTGAAATGGACGTTGGCTGAACTTCATCGCTATCATGATGAGCCGCTGCATATTCAAAGTACTTTTGATCTAAACGCATCACTGACAGAACGGTTCCCTAATCAAGTCCTTAACTGTCAGCCTGTTGAGGTTGACGGCTACGTGGTCTATGATCAGGGTGATGCTACTTTAAGCGTCAACGTTAAGACAACGCTGACCGTACCATCCAGCCGTTCGCTGAAACCGGTCGAATTGCCATTGGATTTTGCTTTTGCTGAAACCTATGTCAATGATGAGACGCATGCTGGTCGCTATGAAGACGATGACTTGGTTTTCGTCTTGCCTGATCCGCATGATGCGATTGATTTTGACAATGTTTTGGCGGAAAATATCATTGAGCAGATTCCAATGCAGGTATTGTCCGAAGATGAAAAAAACAGCTCGCAGATGCCAAATGGCAAGGGCTGGGAAGTCATTGCCGAGGACAATATCAATCAGGCACCGGATAAGGAACATGTTGATCCACGTTTCGCTAAGCTAAAAAACTTATTTCCTGATCAGGATAACCAAAATTAGCGAACGGTTAAAAACCACTAGTGGATAGATTATTTGAAGGAGGTGTCACACATGGCTGTACCAGCACGGAAGACATCCAAGACGCGTAAGCGCAATCGTCGTGGTCACATCAAGCTGACTGTGCCTGGCTTGGCTCCATGTCCAAACTGTGGTGAACTGCGCAAGTCACACATGGTTTGCCCAAGCTGTGGTTACTACAACGGCAAGCAAGCTGTTGAAAACAACTAATCACGTCGATTTTATTCGATTAAAGACCTTTCTCGAGGCGCCGGACCTGGGAAGGTCTTTTTTTATGTAAAGATTGAAAAAATTTTAATTTTAACACAGTTTAATTAATCTCAAAGGTAGGGTAGATTAATTTTCTGTGATAAAATTGGTGTGGTTATTATGTGGGAGTAAGACCCACCAATTTAAACGAGGAGCGTTTTAATATGAGTCGGATTTTAATTATTGAAGATGAAGAAAACCTGGCACGATTCGTAGAACTAGAATTAAAGCATGAAGGATACGAAACCGATGTTGAGCTGGATGGCCGCGCCGGACTGGATGCTGCCTTAAATCAAGACTTTGACGTAATTCTGCTTGATTTGATGCTGCCAGAACTGAACGGGATTGAAGTTGCCCGTCGCGTGCGGGAAGTCAAGGACACGCCAATTATCATCATGACAGCGCGCGATTCAGTTATTGACCGGGTTTCTGGCCTGGATCATGGTGCCGATGACTATATCGTCAAGCCATTTGCCATCGAAGAGCTGCTGGCCCGCGTACGGGCACTGCTGCGTCGAATCAGCATTGAAGGCGGTAATGCCAAGAGTCATCAGACAACGGTTACGTATAAGGACCTGACGATTGAAAAGGAAAATCGCGTCGTTCGTCGTGGCGATGAGATCATCAACCTTACCAAGCGTGAATATGAACTGCTTTTAATCCTGATGGAAAACATCAATGTCGTCATGTCGCGTAAGGAACTGCTCAGCAAGGTCTGGGGATATGACTCCAAGGTTGAGACCAACGTTGTGGATGTCTATATCCGTTATCTGCGTAATAAGATCGACCGCCCTGGCGAAAAGAGCTACATTCAAACCGTGCGGGGTACTGGCTACGTAATTCGTTCCTAGTCGATAAAGAAGGGTCTTTATGAGCGAAAAGCAATCAAAATCATCTCGCTTCGTTTCGCTCAAGGTAAAGTGGGCCATTGGTACGGCCATCGGATCTTTAATCATTTCAATGATCGTGGTGATTTCGCTGTTCAGTGCCTTCACGCAAAACCTACTACAGCAAGAACGCAGCGAGCTTAATCATAATATGTCCGTCGTGGTGCGTCAGCTGGGGAATGCTGGCGAAAGTTCTCTGACCAAGGGCAAGGTGCGGTCGATTTTTGAGCATGAGACCAATCTCAGCAGCACGACCGAATTTTATCGTCAGCCTTTGGTTCAGGGCTTAAGCAATTCACGAGTGACGGTTACCGTGATGAACAGTAATGGGAAAAAGATTTTCCAAACTGCCAAGGCCACGCTGCCGCTTAAAACGTCCAAACAAGCTAAAACCGAAATGGTCAAAGGCGGCCATCATCAAATCATGGTTGGCCGCGAGCCGATCCTATCGCATGACGGCACGATCATTGGCTATGTTCAGGTCGAAAATGATCTCAAGCAGTACTATCAAGTCTTTAAACGCTTGATCTTGATTTCGGTGCTGGCCCTTTGTCTGGTCGTGATTGCCAGCGGCCTGCTGGGCTATTTCCTGTCTTATTACTGGCTGAGTCCATTAAACGATATTCATGATACCTTGACGGTGGTACGAGATGATCCAACCAGCGATGCGCGCGTGCCAAAAGACGTTACTGAATTAAATGACGAGCTGGGCGAATTATCGCGCATGTTTAATCAAATGCTTGATCAGACTCAGCGCTATATTGATCAGCAGACGCAATTTGTCAGTGACGTTTCACACGAGCTCAGAACGCCGGTTGCCATTATTCAAGGACACATGGAAATGCTGCAGCGCTGGGGCAAGGATGATCCCCAGGTCTTGGATGAGTCAATTGCCGCTGCCTTAAAAGAAACGACACGGATGAACAGTCTGATCAAAGAAATGCTTGATCTGACCCGTGCCGAACAAGTTGACGTTAAGTTTCACGATGCCGTCACTGAGGTTAAAGACGTGGTTGAACAGGTCTTTAACAATTTCAAGATGCTGTACCCTGACTACGTTTTCCGTTTTGATGACGATCTGCATGAAGACGTTCCAGTACACATCTATCGTGACCATCTTGAACAGATTCTGATCATCTTGTTTGACAATGCCGTGAAATATTCTAAGGATCGCAAGGAAGTTCATCTCTCCTTATCGCGCAACCTGAATTCCGTTGAAATCGGCGTCCAGGACTTTGGCGAGGGGATTCCGCAAGAAGACGTGCTGCATGTCTTTGACCGTTTCTATCGTGTTGATAAGGCTCGCAGTCGCAAAAAAGGCGGCAACGGTCTGGGACTGGCAATTGCCAAGCGGCTGGTAGAAGGCTATCATGGTCATATTGCCGTTGAAAGTACGGTCGGCTCTGGATCGCTGTTTCGGATTACTTTACCGATCGTGAAGGAAAAACCGATTGAAAAAGACAAATAAGCGCAGTATTTAGCTGACGTAAATAAAAACCTCGTTTCAAATGCTGAAGCGAGGTTTTTATATTTAGGCTGATTTAGTCAGATTTGCTTTTCTTTGGGCGTCTTCCATCAGTTTGAGCCGGTGATCCTGCTGATGAACCAGGAAAAAGCCAACCAGCGTGATCAAAAGCTCCGTTACTGGTACGGCAGCCCAAACGCCATTAATGCCGAACAGCCAACCCATTAGGATGATGGCCGGCAGCAAGACAACGTAGCCTCTTAAAAGTGATAGTGAAAACGAAAGCGTAGCGCAGTTAATGGCGGTCAGGAAAATAATCATCAACAGATTGATCGCTGAAAATAAAGTGCTGGTAAAGTAGATCGGCATTCCCGCCATGGCATAGCGAGTCAGCTGCAGAGAATGATCATGATTGAACAGCGTAATGATCGGATGACGGAACGCAACCAGGGCGACAAATGCCAAAACTGCAATTGCCGCTGTAATCTTTATACCATGTCTTAAAGCCAGCCGGACGTTGCGAAAATGCCGCGTCCCATATTCGCGACTGGCCAGCGGCTGAACCCCTAAAGCGACCCCATTAGCGATTGCAACGGTGACGATGGCAATGTTTGAGATCACGCCATAAGCTGCCACGGCGTAGTTGCCGCTGAGCTTTAGCAAAACCATGTTGAAGACATAGATTGAAACGCCGGTGCTCAATTCGTTTAAGCATGCTGAAACGCCAAGCTTGGCAGCCGTTTTAAGCGTTTTAAGTCTTGGCCAGCCCCAGTGCCATTCCAGCTGCCGATATGGAAAACGCTTATGAAAAGAAAGCACGATCAGACTGGTTGCTGGCGAAACGACTGCTGCCAAGGCGGCCCCCTCAATCTGGAGATGCAGGCCAAAAATAAAGAACCAGTCAAAGATGATAACGACAAAACTTTCAATCAGAGCAGCACGCATGGTTAAACCAGGGTGATTGTCATTGCGGATGAAATTAACGGAAATGTAGTTGGCCATAGTAACCGGCGCGTCAATTGACATCAGCCGCAGATACTTGATTGCCATGCCCATGGTCTGATCATTGGCCCCCAGAATCGTTGCCAGCGGCCGTGTAAACAGATTGATTAAAATGATGACTGCGGTCCCCAGCAAAACGGCAAAAATAACCAGTTCACTGTAAAGCGTCTTAACGCGTTCCGGATGGTCAATCTTGTTCAATGAAAAATAGGCAGCGCCGCCCACGCCTAAAAGCAGGCCGGTACAGCTGAAAAGACTATAGATGGGCAGCGCCAGATTTAAGACGGTCAAGCCCATTGCTCCGGCAGCCATTGAGATAAAAAGCGTATCAATCAGAATATAGATTGAAAGGCCGACCGAAGCGGTAACGTTGCGGACGATGTAGTTGTTTAACTCGCCGATGATCGATTCATGATGTTTCAATTTTCACCACCCCTTTGCTTTAGGATCGCTGATTAGACAAACCTTGCTCATATTATAAAATAAAAACCAGTCAGCGTAATGGTTAAGCTGCATCAGATCAAAAAGAAAAAGCCGATTCGTCTCAAAAAAGAATCGTTGAGATAAATCGGCTCTGATGATTTAGATGATAATGCCATTGCAATGATCGAGCTCATGCTGGACGGCCTCGGCAGCAAAACCAGTTAATGAAAGCGACTGTTTTTGCCAGTTAAGATCAAAATATTCAACGACGATCTGCTGGTAGCGAGTTGCTGGGCGCTGACCATTAAGACTGAGGCAGCCTTCCTTGGTCTGGTAAGGCTCTTTTTTGCTCGTCAGTTTTGGATTCAGCATGGCTACGCTGACTGGTCCCAAAGATACGGCAATTACCGCAACTGGCGCGCCGATCATATTGGCTGCCATCCCAACGCAATCCGCGGAATTGGCCGCGAGCGTCTCTAAAAGGTCTTTAGCTAAAGGGATGTCTTGTTTGGTGGCAGGGCGAGCTTTTTGGGCTAGAATCTGCAGGTTGCGACAGATTGGCTTGATCATAATTACGAGCTTCCTTTCTAATGATTTTGGTCTGAATTTATAAAAAGCACCGGGTCATGATCAGACCGCGATGCTTTAGGATCAATTACTTGGATGAATGATGATGCTGCTTGCCGGCATTGCGACGTCGATTCTTATTGGCAGCCGGCTTGGTTTTGGCCGGGGACTTTTTGAGCTGTTCAATCGTATCAGTCGTCGGCTTGGTGGCAACTGGCTGGGCTGGAATCGGGTCTGGCATCTTAACTGGGTGATCCTTCATTTCTTGTTTGATGTTTTCACGCAGCTTTGGTCGCCAGGCGTTTACCAGCCAGGTCTGCAGAATGGCAAACAGGGCGCTGACCACAAAATACAGTCCCAATCCGGCGGAAGAAGACCAGGCAATAAACAGGATCATAACAGGGCTCATCAGCATCGCGGCGCCCATCTGCTTGCGCTGTTCTTTAGGTACGCCGATCATGGAAAGCCACCCCTGGACCATGTAGGCCAAAAACGCCAGAATTGCCAAAATTGCGCTTGGCTTCCCTAAAGGCATTCCCATGAACGTAGCATGGTAAAGATCTGGCGAGTAGCGGATGGCTGCGTACAGGGCAGCAAAGATTGGCAGCTGAATCAGCAATGGCAGGCAGCCGATTCCGCCAGTCATCGATATATTGTTGTCACGATAGAGCTGCATCATCTGTTGGCTGACCGCGGCTTGTTCCTGTGGCGTCTTGGCGTCTTTTTGCCGCTGCTGCAGCTCACGCAGTTGCGGCTGCACCATTGCCATTTTTTCCTGCATCAATGTTGATTTTTTCATTTGGCTCATCATGACCGGCAAAAGAATCAAGCGGACGATCACAACGATCACGACGATTGCCCAGCCATAGTTGTTTCCCATGTGCTGAGCCAGCCAAGTCATCAGGTGCTGCATGGGTTTGGCCATGTAGTTGTAGACCCAGCCGATTGGATGTCCATGCTTGTCAGTACGTACGCAGCCGCTTAAGATCAGCAGCATGGCGCCTAAAAGCGTGGCCACGGTGAGACGTTTTTTCTTCATTTTAAATAGCTCATTCCTTTGACTTCAATAAATTTAACATTTTGTATCTTACCTTAAAAAGGGCTTAAAATCTAGCAACTTCAACAAGATCACTGCATTTTAAAGTCCTGCCAGTCGCTTTGAGTGGCGCGTGGCTCGATCTGCATGCCAGTGACTTTGGCATAGGGATTGGGACCAGCCTGAACTTCTTTGACAAACATCTTGACTGCTTTGGCTGGACCTTGGACATCGATCGTCACGCTGCCGTCCCATTCATTTTTGACTTGGCCGACCAGACCGTGTTGTAAAGCCAGTTCGTGAGTAGACCAGCGGAAACCAACTCCTTGGACGCGGCCAGTGACGACAATATGATAATTAAGCATAAAAACCCCTCCCATAAGCGGTTGACGATTATCAAGGATCATTAGGATAATGGTATAATTAAGTTAACGATAAACTGAGGTGAAAAATTAGACTATGGAAGAATTAACTTCAATTCACAATCAACGCGTCAAAAACTGGAAAAAGCTGCAGACGCGCAAGTACCGTCGGCAAACCGGCCAATACATGCTGGATGGCTGGCATCTGGTTCAAGAAGCCATTCAAAGCGGACTGACGATTCATGAGCTGATCGGCACCAAGGCAGCGCTGGCTGAACATAGTGATATTGTATCACGGGTCAACGCGGTCTATCAGGTCACGCCTGAAATCATGCGTCATATTACAGAGACGATTACGCCTCAAGGGATCGTGGCAATCGTTGACATGCCAAATCTCAAGCGCAAGCCAGCTTTACCGTTAAAGGGAGCCTGGCTGCTGCTGGATCGGGTGCAGGACCCGGGTAACGTAGGAACGATGGTCAGAACTGCTGATGCGGCCGGGTTTGCGGGAGTAGTTGCTGGCGATCGGACCGCTGACTTCTACAGCCCGAAAGTCGTCCGTTCCATGCAGGGCAGCCAGTTCCACCTGCAGCTGTTTGAAGGCGATCTAAACAAGTGGATTGCCGATTTTAAACAGCAGCAGTCGCCAGTCTATGGCACGCAGCTTAATCCAGCCGCCAAGAATTTCCGCGATGTGCATCCTGGGACTGATTTTGCCTTGATTATGGGCAATGAGGGTCAAGGAATGAGCGATGAACTTTTAAAGCAGACAACGGATAATCTGTATATTCCAATGCGTGGTCAGGCAGAGTCACTCAACGTCGCAGTTTCAGCCGGCATCTTAATGTTTCAGCTGAATGCCCAAAACTAAATCCTCAGTTGTCGTCAATCCTGCTGAGTTGCTTACTATTAATACTTACATTTTATAAGAGCTTATTAATTTATTTTTGATGGCAAATCATGTATGATATTGACAAATAAAGGAAGGGGCCAGTTACTATGAAAACCGAAAACGAATGGCGTCAAGACCCAGAATATGTATCCTTGGTCAAAGATCTGCTGGAACAGCCGGCCGTTAAAAGGCTTGCGCACTATAAGCAGCATCATCATTCCAATCGCCTGCAGCATTCGATTGCCGTTTCTTTCGACAGCTACAAGCTGGCAAAGAAAATGCATCTGGACTACAAGAGTACTGCTCGCGCCGGACTCTTGCATGATCTGTTTTATTATGACTGGCGAACTACCAAATTCAATCTGGGATCGCATGCCTTTATTCATCCACGGGTTGCTTTGCGCAATGCCGAAAAGATTACGCATCTGAACAAAAAAGAGCGTGATATTATCTTAAAGCACATGTTTGGCGCTACGATGGCCGTTCCACGCTATATGGAAAGCTTAATCGTGTCAATGGTGGACAACTACGAAGCTGAGCATGAGTTTTTCGGTCCACTGCGCAAAAAACTTGAACAGCAAAAAAAGGTTGTGGATTGGCATGCGACTCCTTCCAAAAACAGTAAAAAGATTTAGTTTTGAAGAGGGGAAGATTACATGGATCAAGTAAAGGTCAAACAGGATGATTTTACGCTGTGTCCAAAGTTCACTGAAACGTTTGCCATGCTGGGTAAAAAATGGAATGGACTGATCATTGAAGTCTTGCTGCATGAACATACGCAGCGTTTCAAGGATCTGGCCGCGCACGTTGATAAATGCAGCGATCGGGTGCTTTGCGAGCGTTTAAAGGAGCTGGAAGAAGACGGGATTGTTTCACGCAATACCTATCCTGGCGAGAGTCGGGTTGATTATTCGCTGACTGAACGAGGTCGTGATCTGGCGCCAGTTATGGAGGCCGTGCACGAATGGAGCAATCAGTGGTGCGGCAAAGACTAAAATTAGGACTTGACCGCGTTGTCATGATTGCCTAAAATAGCCTTATATTTAACTAAAACGACTTTGATGGAAATTAGTAGCTGAATCGACGGCACCTAGGGAGAAATGATCATCGACTGCAAGTCATTTCTGCTTTCATCAGTGAATTTCACTTCCGGAGTCGGTACCTTGTATCCCGGTTGACGACCGTTATCAGTCATTTGAGCGTATGACATTGTCATAAACCAGGGTGGTACCGCGAACAACTCGTCCCTCGATTCGTCGAAGGACGAGTTTTTTTGTGGCCACGCTAAGGAGGAAAATTGATGGGTTTAAGAGAAAAACTTGAAGAATTGCGTCAACAAGGTCTCAATGAAATTGCAAACAGTGATGACCTAAAGAACGTCAACGATATCCGGGTCAAGCTGCTGGGTAAAAAGGGGCCAATCACCAACGTTTTACGCGGCATGCGTGATCTGAGCGCTGAAGAACGGCCAAAAGTCGGTAAGTTTGCCAATGAGGTTCGCGATGAGCTGCAGCAGGCTTTAGAAGACAAAAAGTCCAGTCTGGAACAGGCATTGATGAATGCTAAGCTGCAAAGCGAGTCAATTGACGTGACCTTGCCGGGAACACCGGTTGCACAAGGTCAGCCGCACGTGATTCAGCAGATCATTGATCAATTGGTTGATCTGTTCATCGGGATGGGTTATGAAGTCGCAGTCGGCGATGAAGTTGAACAAGAAGAATACAACTTTGAAAAGCTGAACCTGCCCAAGGATCACCCGGCCCGCGACATGCAGGATACTTTCTACATCACGCCATCAGTTCTGATGCGGACGCAGACTTCGCCAATGCAGGCGCGGATGATGGAAACACACGACTTTTCTAAGGGACCGCTGAAGATGATCTCGCCAGGCAAGGTCTACCGGCGCGATACTGATGATGCCACGCACAGTCATCAGTTCCACCAAGTAGAAGGACTGGTTGTCGGTGAGCACGTAACGATGGCTGATTTGAAAGGGACGCTGGAAGTAGTTGCCCAAAACCTGTTTGGCGATCAGCTGAAGGTTCGCTTGCGACCAAGCTACTTCCCATTTACCGAGCCGAGCGTTGAAGCCGACGTTACCTGCTTCAACTGTCTGGGCAAGGGCTGTGCAATCTGTAAGGGCAATGGCTGGATTGAAGTCTTGGGTGCCGGGATGGTTCATCCAAACGTCTTGAAGATGTCAGGCGTTGATCCTGACGTATATGGCGGCTTTGCCTTTGGACTGGGGCCGGACCGTTTTGCCATGATTAAATACGGTGTTGAAGACATTCGTGATTTCTACCAAAACGACATGCGCTTCTTGACGCAATTTGATCAGAAAGGATAATTTCAATGAAAGTTTCATACCAATGGTTAAATGAATATCTGCCGCTTGAAAAGAACCAGATTGAACCCAGCGCGCTGGCTGAAAAACTGGCTCTGACCTCGGTTGACATTAATGAGGTCTACTCGCCAAGCGATGGCCTGAGCAATATCGTCGTGGGCCAGATCGAATCGGTCACGCCGCATCCAGACTCTGATCATCTCAATCTGTGCCAGGTCAAGATCAGCGAAGGAGCGGTCGTTCAAATTGTCTGTGGTGCACCCAATGTCAGTCAGGCAGCCGGTAAGAAGGTTATCGTTGCCTTAGCTGGTGCCAAGCTTAAAGACGGCACCAAGATCAAGCGCGGCAAGATTCGTGGCGAAGAATCAAACGGCATGCTGTGTGCGCTGCAGGAAATCGGCTTTAGTGACAAAATTGCACCAAAGGCTTATGAAGAAGGCATCTGGTTCTTGCCAGACGATGCCAAGGTAGGCGATGCCGTCTTTGGCTACCTGGGAATGGATGACACGATCATTGATACCGATCTGACGCCTAACCGGGGCGATATGCTGAGTATGTATGGCAATGTCAATGATCTGAGCGCGATTTATGATCTGCCGAATAATTTCGTTTCACATGACGTTAAGGAAAATGGTGCGCAAAAAGCTGCTGATCTGCTGAAGATTACGATCCCTGATCCACAGATCGCACTAGCCTACAAAGCCCGGGTGATCAAGAACGTTAAGCTGGGCGAGAGTCCAATGTGGCTGCAGATTCGCCTGTGGAATGCGGACATTCGGCCAATCAACAATGTCGTGGACGTTACCAACTATATCCTGCTCAAGTATGGTCAGCCAATGCACAGCTATGACTATGATCGGCTGCCAGCTCATGAGCTCAGCGTTCGTCATGCGCATGAGGGTGAAAAGTTTGTAACGCTTGATGAGGCCGAACAAACGCTGCAAAAAGAAGATATTGTGGTAACCTCAAACGACGAGCCAGTCTGCCTGGCCGGAACGATGGGGGGACTGAATACGGCAGTCAGCGATCAGACGCAAAACGTGGTCTTAGAAGCGGCTATCTTTGACTCAGTCATGGTTCGCAAGCAGGCTCGCCGCTTGGATCTGCACAGCGAAAGCTCAATGCGGTTTGAACGGGGCGTAAATCCAGAAACGGTTGAAACGGCTCTGAACGAAGCTGCTTACTGGCTGCAGCAGCTGGCTGGCGGTGAGGTTGAACAGGGAATCGTTACTGGCAGTGAAAAACCGGTTGAATCCACGCCGATTACGATGTCTGTAAACAAGGTCAACGCCGTTTTGGGTACGGAGCTGAAGCTTGAGCAGATTGAAAACATCTTTGATCGCTTGAAGTTTGCCTACACGCAGTCAGGTGATGATGCACTGGTCGTTAATGTTCCGGCCCGGCGCTGGGATATCAGCATTGCAGCCGATTTAAACGAAGAAATCGCGCGGCTGTATGGTTATGAAAACATTCCATCAACTTTGCCAACTATGACGCGGACGCTGGGTGGCTTAAATCCACGCCAAAAATTCTTGAAAGCTACGCGCCAATCTTTGCAAAGCATGGGGCTCAACCAAGCTATCAGCTACTCATTGATGAATGAAAAGCAGGCTCAGCAGTTTACGATTGATCCAGCCGTTACGCCAATGCAGCTGGACTATCCAATGAGCTCTGATCACACGACGGCTCGTGAAAGCATTATTAGTGGTCTTTTGGTTGACGTAGCCTACAATACGGCTCGCCAGGTTGAAGACATCGCGCTTTACGAACAAGGTCGCGTCTTTATTCCTAAAGGCGGTGAGCGTCCTGAAGAACAAGAGCACGTTGCTGGGGCCATGGCCGGCAGTCTGTTGGCTGACAGCTGGCATCTTGAGAAGCGTCCGGTTGACTTCTATCAGATCAAGGGAATTGTAGAACGCTACTTACACAACATGGCAATTGCTGGTACGATCGAATACGTAGCCGACAGCACGCGCAAGGAGATGCATCCAGGACGGACCGCCAATATTCTGCTTAATGGCAAGCTGATTGGTTTTGTCGGTCAGATTCACCCACAATTTGCTAAGGACTTAAAGATTCCAGCTACCTATGTCTTTGAACTGAACCTGGAAGCATTGATGGCGGCTGAAAAACTGCCAAAACAGTACCTGCACATCAGCAAGTACCCAGCCGTAACGCGTGACATTGCCCTGTTGGTTGATGAGGACGTAACCAATGAAGAAGTTGTTGATCTGATCTATCAAAAGGGTGGTCAATACCTCAAGGACGTGCATCTGTTTGACGTTTACACGGGCGCCAAGCTGCCAGCTGGCAAAAAGTCGCTGGCCTACACGCTGACCTATCAGGCTGACGACACGACGCTGACTGAAGATCAGGTTAACGATGCCTTTGCTCGAGTAGAAAAGCATCTGCAAGACGTCTTGAATGCTGAGATTCGTTAATTTATGACTGATTAGGGAACGTCAAAACTGGCGGTCCCTTTTTGTCATTTTGTTAGAGGAATTAAAAATGCCCCATTTTACCAAACAACAGCTGCGGCGCCAAAACATCGTCACCATAATTGTGATTGCTATTTTAATCATTGGCGGATTAGTTATTCATGGCTGGTTTAATCATGAGCTGCTGCCAGTTGATACTAGTGATCAAACCAAACGTGTGGTGGTGATTCCAAAGGGTACGACCGATAAACAGACCGGGTCCTTGTTAAAAAAACAAAAACTGGTACGCAATGCCTATGTGTTCGACTATTATTTGCAAACGCACAAGACGCAGGGAATTAAGGCCGGGCGCTTTTATCTGAAACGGAGTCAGTCAACGCCTCAGATTGTAGAAAAGCTGCAGCAAAAACCGACTGCAACGACAAATACCAGTGAATAACCTTGTCGCTGCTATCTGGCTGCGCTATACTAAATTTTGTATTGACAAATAAAGGAGAAATTTAGCGTGAACAATGATGACAAACGTCCAATCATTATTGGCGTAACGGGCGGCTCCGGCAGTGGTAAAACCACGGTCAGCCGTGCCATCTACAATCAGCTGCATGGCCAGTCCATTCAGATTATTACTCAAGATACCTACTACAACGACCAGGCCGACATGACCATGGAGCAGCGTAAGGCCGTTAACTATGATCATCCCCTGGCTTTTGACACGGATCTGTTGGTTGAGCAGCTGGACCAATTACGGCATAATCAAGCCGTTGAAATGCCGGTTTATGACTATAAGGCCTACACGCGGGCTAAGGAGACCGTGCATGTGGAACCACAAGACGTAATTATTCTGGAAGGCATTTTGATCCTGGATGATGAGCGCCTCCGTAATCTGATGGATATCAAGGTGTATGTTGATACTGATGATGACATTCGCATCATTCGCCGTATTCAGCGTGATATGGAAGAGCGGGGTCGGTCTTTGGATTCGATCATTGGTCAATATCTGGCAACGGTTAAGCCAATGTATCACCAATTTATCGAACCAACCAAGCGCTACGCTGATTTGATCGTACCAGAGGGTGGCGAAAACCAGGTCGCAATTGATCTTTTATCGACTAAGGTTCGCGACATTTTGGTCAAGCGCGGTCATACTGAACTAAAGTAACATTAATGATGGTTTACAATTAATGTTTAGCATGTTAACGTTGCAAAAGACGAAATTTAAAATCATTTCTAAATAAAAATCAAAGGAGTTATTGAAATGGCTGAAGAAAAAAGCTACCCAATGACGGCTGAAGGTAAGCAAAAACTGGAAGAAGAACTGGAAAACCTGCGTCTGGTACGGCGCCCAGAAGTAATCAAACGAATCAAGATTGCCCGCAGCTATGGTGACCTTTCGGAAAACTCCGAATACGAGTCAGCCAAAGACGAGCAGTCATTTGTTGAAAGCCGGATCTCACAGATCGAACACATGCTGCAGTATTCGGTGATCATCGACAACAATGACGTGGCTGCTGACGAGGTATCAATGGGTCGTCAGGTAACGTTTAAAGAACTGCCGGACGAAGAACCGGAAACCTACCAAATCGTTGGTGAATCCGAATCTGACCCGCTGAACGGCAAGATCTCAAACGAATCGCCAATGGCTAAGGGCTTGATTGGTCACAAGGTTGGCGAAGAAGTTGAAATTGAGATTCCAAATGGCACGATGAAGGTCAAGATTTTGGAAGTTAAGTAAGCTTCCAATAATTCCCCGCTTCAAAAGCAAAGTGGGGAATTTTTTATTACGTCTGTGTTGACAAATGTAATTATAAAGTTCAAAATGATCACGGTTAAAGATTACAATCGTAAACAAAAGGAGGATGAAATAATGATTAAAATCTTAGTTTTATTGATTGCTGTATTATTAATTGCTGCAATTATCTGGTGGTTCTTTGGCCGTCATCAAGAAAAGGCCGTTGCGGCTGACGTTAG
>OGON01000719.1_pt1 | contig 25485 bp, 26 predicted proteins | sample 1552671 | NCBI WGS metagenome assembly OGON01 (sample SAMEA2580136, study PRJEB22360) | human gut metagenome | biome: human gut; feature: human-associated habitat; material: faeces | place: Denmark | collected 2008/2010 | reverse complement strand
GGCTGCCATTGAACTGTACAAACGGCTGCAAAGCAGGCATAACGGGCAGGACGCCATCCGTTGCAGTCAGGATATAGATGCGCTTATACACCCGTTTTTGTGGGATTTGCCGAATGAGGAACTTTGGGTGATAGCCTTGAATACTGCTGCAAAGGTGATAAAGAAAGTACGGGTTTCGGTTGGTGGGATAAATCGGACAGCAGTAGACGTGCGGCTGATAATGCGCATTTTGGTGGAAGCATCCGCAACGCAGTTCGCTGTCGTACATAACCATCCGAGTGGGAGCAAACACCCCAGCAGGGAAGATGAAAACGTAACGGAACGTTTGAAAAAGGCGGGTACTCTGTTTGACATTCGTATGATAGACCATATAATCATAGCAGGAGATACCTATTACAGCTTTGCCGATGAGGGACGCTTATAGGGGGGAACGGGTGCGGGGCGGCGCCCGTTTCCGTTTGCTCGCACACTCACAAACGGAAACGGGCGTAAAGAGGTATTTTTTTTATTTTTCCGTTCCTTCAACCACGGAGGGGGATTTGTTTAAAGTTAAAAGGATATAATTTTATATCTTTTATTGGATGAATATTTGTAGGATATAAAATTATATCCTATCTTTGTAGCGTAATCAAAAAACAATATGATATGCCAACAGTTTTAATTTTATTCGGATTGAAATTTAAAATCTACACAGCGGAACACCAGCCACCGCATTGCCATGTCACCAGTCAAGACGGGCAAGCCAAGTTTGAAATCAGAGACGAAGTCAAATTGATAGAGAACAAAGGTATGAAGCCTAAAGACTTGAGTCTGGCAAGAGCGATTTTAGAGGAAAATCTGGAAGTTATCCAGGAAGAATGGAAAAAATTGCATGGGGATTTTTAATCCCCCATGCTTCCCAATATAAAGAAGGAGGTTGATATGAAGATTATTAAATTATGGTTTGAGAATGGTAGGATTTATGTAACCAATGACAAGGAGGAGACTTTGTACCAATCTTTGAAATTCTATCCTCGCTTGTTAGTGGCTACCGATGAGCAACGTGCAAAGTATGAATTTGAACCGTTTGGTATTCATTGGGATGACATAGACGAAGATATGAGCTATGAAAGTTTCTATTACGATGATACCAAAGAACCGGCTCCTGGCATTCAGGATGCTTTCCTTTCACATCCGGAATTGAATATCTCGGCGGTTGCCCGGAGGATGGGCATTCAGCAGAGTTTGTTGGCAAGCTATATAAAGGGGACGAAAACACCCTCACCGGAACGTAAGAAGCTGATATTGGATACTATCCATGATATTGGCAGTTCGTTACAGGCTGTATCATTTTAGATAGGAGAAGAGAAGCGTATTGTTGATGGGCTTCATTGTATAGGAAAGGAATTTATGGAAGTTGTGTAGTTATTGTTTGACAGACGTATTATGCAACGTTCTTTAAGGCTTCCACGGGTTGGAAGCCTTTTTTTATGTCCTATCCTATCTTATCTCCACACCTTATCTTTGTGTGAAAAAAGATATGATACGTTTTCTTACAAAATTCGTTGGTACCTACGGGTACGATTCACTGAAGGAGTTTTTCCTTTCGATAGCTCCGAGCTTCAAATACAACCTACAGCTTCCGGTTATTTCTTTCAGTGCCGTTACTGCGATAGTCAGCGAGTCTATAGGCATCACTCCTGTTCTGGCAATGGCCATGTTGGTAGCGATTGTTTCCGAGATGTGGACGGGCATCCGGGCAAGCAAAGTTCAGGGCATAGGTTTTGAATCTTTCCGCTTCTCCCGGTGCATCATCAAGTTGTGCATCTGGCTGGCCATCATTTACATTATCCATTCTTTCTATTTGGAAAGCAAGGTTATGGCGGAAGGTGACGTTGTCATGCTGCTGGCTACCGTATTCTTTTCCATCGCCAAAGTGTTTGTCATGACCTGGTTCTGCGTGGAGCATGTGACCAGCATATTGGAAAACCTTGCCGTTATTGACGGAAAACCGAAGGATACTCTAATTAAACAGGTAGAAATATTATGGGTGACGGTTACGGACAAATTCAAAAGGAAAGTTGATGGGACGGAACGCTAAGTGCATATTCCTATGTGCGGTTATCGCACTTCTTGCCGGCTGGACGGGACATTGGTTCGGTTCCCGCTCCCGGAGTATTGTCCGTGTTCCGGAAACGGTTGTCCGCCATGATACGATACGTCTCGCGGTGTCTGAACCGAAAGTAATTGTCAGGGAAATACCTGCTGATGTAGATACAACGGCTATATTGGCAGACTATTTTGCGGAGAGGTATTATTCGGATACAATCATAGAACGGCCATATCTGAGGGTGGAACTGGCGGATGTAATATCACATAACGCCTTGCTTAATCGGACAGTGGTAGTGGATTACAAGCAGCCGGTCATTCACAACAATGCCTTGACGGCAGGTATCCTGCTGGGACGCCACAGTTATATATTTCAGGTCGGGTACCGCCGTAAATCCTGGGAGCTCAGGGCTGGATATGACTGGTATAACAGGACTGCAGTGGTAGGCATATCTAAAGACATAAAGAGATGGTGATACAGGGATTTGATAACGGGAAGGTCTACTTTTCCGGTAATCTGAAAAATGTAGCCATTACCGGGGTGAATGAATATGTAGATATTGACCTGAATGTTGCAGGCACTGATGTAATGAGCCATGAAAGGTTCTACCCCGTAGCCGGCAAGGTCCTTCTGGCTGATTTTGGCAAGTTGATAGACTGTTATTTCGAATCCGCAGACTTTTCAACGCCGGGTGATGTTTATACAGGCAACGCACGGAATGTCCGTATCTACTGTCGGGATAAAGGCACAACGGCTGAAAGCAGTACTACAGTCTGGTATTCCAAAAATAGGGTCTCAACCGTCTCGCCTGAACCCGGTATGATTTATAGCTGGTATAAAAGTATAAATACCGCTATAGGTCGGGAAGAATACGTGCCGTTCTTTGCAGATGCCGCCACGACATTGCATATTGGTGTGGCGCATGTCCGTAACGGAGTGGAGAAATATACCCGAAAATCCGTTACGCTGGGTGGACGGACCGGCATGCTTGCTTTTCGGGTGTCTCCGGCGAAGATTGCATCGCTTTCCGGGGTTTCTGCCGATGCCATACTCTATTATGACGTGACTGTTACAGCTGGTACCGGCAGTACAGACCGAATCAGGTACTATATGGACAAGCATTATTACCGGAATACAAGCAATTTTATCTACCTCAACAGCTTCGGATTACCGGAGACTATTGCTTTTACCGGACTTGTGGAGTATAATCCTGAACTGAATGGTGAAATCGTGTCGCTCATGCAGGAGGATATGAGGATGGACCCCGAACTGTCGGATGTCAGAACAGTAAACAGCGGTTATCTCAGTATTGCCAAGTATAAAGCTCTGACAGATATGGTAACGTCCGCCGATATCCGTGTATATGATACTGCCGGGCAGAGAAAAATAGTGGTTACAGACGTGGATCTGCTGCACAGGCAGAGCGGAAGCGAGAAGTTCAGCGTTACTGTGACATATCGTCCTGCGGAACGCGGTTACATGGAATTTGAACGGATACGCAATGACAGGATAGGTATTTTTGACCGGACATTCGACTATACATTTAACTGATTCAATATGGAAACAATACGTAGAAATCTGGCTCTGGCCGACATGGATATCCGCACGGACGAACGCGGGCGCCGGCGCATCTTTTCAATTAAGTTCGTCAGCAAGGAAGGCAGGGTGTATTTTATTCCCCAGGCATACGCATGTGGTGCCGGACGCATGAACATGAAGGAGTACCAACTCCGGGGAGTACAACCCTGTGATTGCAAAGGTAATCCCGAAGGACATCCGTATCCGGTGGATATTGACCTGATACTGGAATATAACAAAATGAAAATCGTATTCTGATGAATATACTGTTTAATTCAAGCGGCATTCCCCTGCTGATGCAATCCACGTATATATTCGGTGAGACGACGGGAACACCACAGAAGGAGATGAAAGAACGTGCCAGGATTCTGGCGCCGTATGACCAGTCGAACGCCAGTTATATAGACATCGACGGGGTGAAAGTACGTCCCTGGGGAGATGGAAACGATTTCCCGCAGAAGGCGGCCGAAGAAATCGGGAATACCAGCGTGCTCAACACCGGGCTGAAATTTCTCCGTAACCTGACACTCGGACAGGGTATCTATCCTTGCAGGGTGGACGGTTACGACGACGATGGCAATGAGCTGCTGAAGCCCGTTGAGGACAGCCGGGTACAGGCTTTTATCGCTTCCCGGAATGTAAGGCGCTACATGGAAAAGGTACTTCGTGATTATCTGAAATTCGGTAACGGAGCCGTCCAGTTCGTACCCTCGGTAGCTGCCAACTCTTTTGCCGGCATCAATCCGGTCAATGCACTTTACCGCCGCTATTCCGAGATGGACGGATACGGCGCCTGCAAGTGCATCGTTTCCGGATATTGGCCACAGCGTCCGGACAAGGGGCAATACACCAGGCTGGATGTATTGTCCGAATATGACCCACAAATGCACGCCGAGGTACTGAAGTTTGCCGGAAAGATGAAGGATGGTTTCATCATGCCGGTGCGTGACAGTTGGAGCAATGATGACCTTTACGGTATGCCTATCTGGTGGCCCGCTTACGTTTGTGGATGGGTGGAGATAGCCCATCTTATCCCCCATTTCCTCAAGAAAGCCTACAAGAACCAGATTACCTGGAAATGGCATGTGCAGATACCGTATTCCTATTGGGAGAAAAAATATCCGTCCAAGGACTATTCAGCCAAGGAACGTGAGGCGGCCATACAGAAGTACATGGACTCTGTGGAGCAGAACCTTTGCGGCCCAGATAATGCGGAAAAGCCCATCTTTTCACATTATGCCGTAAATGAAATGAACGGCAGGATTGAGGAAGAATGGAAAATCAAGCCGCTGGAGAATAAATACCAGGGCGGTGACAATCTGCCGGTATCGGCAGCCGCCAACTCGGAAATTCTGTTTGCCCTGATGGTCAATCCCAATGTGCTCGGTGCCGGTATGCCCGGTGGTACATACGCAGGCAATCAGGGTGGTTCCAATATCCGCGAGGCATTTCTCGTGAATATAGCCAATGCGTGGATTGACCGGCAGAATATCCTGGACCCGATAGAACTCTACATAAAGATAAACGGTATGCCGGAATGTGAGTTGCGTTTCCGTAATACAGTCTTAGTAACTCTTGATACTGGCAGCGGTACCAAAAAAACATTGAGCTAATGATATTCAGTGCAGAAAAATGGAACAACGGCAAGGAGTTGAAAGCGGTGATGAAGGTGAACACCGCCATCTCCTTTGACATGATGGAAGCACCTCTTCGGAATGCTTTCCGGCAATACCTTGTACCGCTATTGGGCGATGCGATGGCGGGTGAAGTGGTTGAGATATACAGATTCGGTCCGAATCCGGATGTACTGGAACAGAATACTGAAGGGGCAACCGAACGAGAGCAGCTGGACAGTTGCCTGTTGGAGATTTGCAAGCGGGCAAACGCGAACCTGGCGTTCTGGAATGACTTTGATGAAATCAGCATGCGCATCACCGATGCTGGCTTCCAGCGACAGAAGTCTGACAACAACGAGTCATTCCAGCAGGTGTATAAGTATCAGGAAGATAACCTGCGGACATCGTTACGGAACAAAGGATTCAATGCGCTTGACGAACTGCTTGAATTCCTGTATGCCCATATAGCGGAATATCCGGAGTTCGCGACCTCGCAGGCTTATCAGGACCGTAAATCCGCCATCGTTCGCAGTACCGCGGATGTCAATGACGTCTGTTTTATCAACGGCAGCCGGATTATCTTCCTGCGCTTGCAACCGCATCTGAAGTTTGTCGAGGAAATGCTGCTTCAGCCGGCTATCGGTGACAAACTGTATGAACATCTGATTGATGGGTTGGTCAATCAATCAGAAGATGAAGGGCGGCGGAAAGATGTGGAACGTCTGCGCCTGGCCTGTTCCCGCTACATTGTTGCGATGGCGGTCAGACGTCTGTTGATGGAAACGGGTAGCATAACGGACCGGGGATTGTACTTCACTACGGTACAGCCAGGTGAAAAAGGAAATGAGGAAAGGAAACCTGTCGATACGGAACGAATATCCGTACAGATTCAGAACCTGAAGGCGGATGCGGATATGTATATGACGGCTCTGCTAAGGACGGCACGCAGTTATTTCTCAGAGCTGTATGTCGGTGACCCCAGGAGGATATTCGACCGGAACAATGACCATAAACATACATTCTGGACATGAAAGAGCTTCGCATTGAATACAGCAGCTTCGGCATCCGGCGTGAAGTGACATGCCCGGTACCGGAGAAATGGGAAGAACTGACACCGGAACAGTTCCTGCTTGTGTCGCGGCTGTATCTTCAGGAAATGGATGAATCATCATTCCTGAAGAAGTTCTATTCCCTGCCGTCCGGAGCCGGTTCCGACAATTATTACAGGTATAAGTTGGGCGAGCTTGTGGAGTTCATCAGTGACTGTCGTGTCCGGATGGACCGCTTCATACTTTCCGATGTAGCGGGACTCAAGGCGCCGGGTGAACGTTTGAAAGGAATGTGTTTTGAACATTTCATGCACGTGGACACGGCTTTCAACCGATATGCCCGTGACGGCAAGGATTCCTCACTGGATGCTTTCGTGTCAATGTTATATCTGAAGGACAACGAGTATATTGTCCTACCGTCAGGAGGAAAAAACGGCTTATTTAGCCGTCAGAAACCCCTGATATTGCAAAAACGGGTAATGAAGGTGGCAAAGATTGACAAACATGTCAAATACGCTATATTCCTGAATTATGTTTTTATCAAGAGGTGGCTCTCGAAGGCTTTTCCTTTCCTGTTTCCGCTGGATGACGAACGGGAACAGAAGGATGGGCAAAAGAAGCCGGCTGCACCGTCGGTCAATTGGCTCGACATATTCGATGCCTTTGTCGGTGACGATGTGGCGGTCATGGAGAAATACCAGGCAATGCCGGTGGCAACCGCATTCCGCCTGCTTAATAAAAGAATACGTGATGCTCAAAAACAGAACAAATGACATTTTCAGAGTACATAGAGAATTTGGCCGAAAGGCATGTTGACATCCGGCACAAGAAGAACGATGAGGTGCACTTCTTCTCATCCGAAAGGGAGAAGCATACGGCATTGGACAGTGTGCTCCATTATCCGGCGGTGATTCTGGACCGTGGTTCCGGTTTCGGTTACGGCGGTGGTCCGGGAGCTTATAGAAAAGGCCGGAATTACCTGTTGTTTGTAGTGGAGCATGTATCCGACACTTCCGACTACGTTCAAATAGAAACGGTTCTTGAAAGGTGTGAACGTATTCTTGACGAGATACTCAACCAGATACTTGAAGACAAACGGAAGAACCGCCAATGGCTTGCCTTCTCACTCGAAGAGGTGGAAGCGGATTATGTGGTGAACTCCGACAACCAGCTCTACGGAGTCATTGCGGTAATACCGTTGTCCGAACCTTATAAGTCTATAAATTGCCGTAAGGCTTTCTTATTGGATAGAACTTTTGACGAAACTTTTGATAAAACTTATAAATGATATGGCTACACAGTCTTATGAACAGTTGATTTCCGGAGCAAATAAAATCAGGCAGAATGAACTACCGGAATCCAATACGGCCGCACTGGTCGGAGAACAGCTTCTCCAAATGGTAAACAAACAGCAGGAAGAAAGCAGGGAAAGGGTAAAAGGTATTACTGAATATAATGTTTCCGTCCATCATCCTACTTCGGGTACCGATGGAACAAACCGATATACACTTGAGACGGCTATTGTCCAAGTTCCGCCAGAACTTAGGAACGTGGGACTGAAGGTGTCATTCGTGAACAGTGCCGGTCAGGTAGAAACATGGGAATATCAGAACGGAACGTTCACTAATATTCTAAGTTGGACACAAAGTGGAGCACAGAAACTTTCAGAATTAGAAATTCGTACAAAATACAGGCTTGGATTTTATAATAGGAGCAATAAAGGTCTTTATCATGCCTTTAAAGGGGATTGCTTTTGCTCTGGATATATTCCTTTGATAGCAGGAGAAAAGACTATCAGCTACTATGGGGAAATTTTAGGTAGTGATATGTCCGCTTTAAATTTCTATGATAAGAATCAAAACTATCTATCGTCTTTGCCTGAAGATAGGAAGCAAAAAGTTATTGAATTGTCAGAAGCTGTAATACCTTCAGATGCCGCATACCTTACGTTTGCCTCAAACTTTAATGTTCCGTTAAATATCTACACGAATGCCCGACAAATTGCTGACATGAACTTCAACGCAGTAAGACATGTACAGGATAACATGTCAGAACTACAAAATGATATTCAAGTCCATACGGGTGAAATAACCTCTTTGGGGCGTATTTATTCTACTGCAAATGATGAGCTTGTCAATGGCTTTTGGAATGATCAAGGTTCTTTTAACAATTATTCCGGTGATTATTATGGCTGTAAAACACATATTCCGATAAAGCCGGGATGGTCAATTTCAGTTTCTCCGGCAGTAAACATGATAGATTCTTCGCGGTCATTGGTGTTTTACAATAAAGAAAAGAAAATGATACGGTCACATCGGCTAATCATAGGTTCGTTCCCTGTTAAAGCACCCGAAGAATCTGCTTACTTCACCTACACTTTACGCAGTCGGGAAAACAGAACCGTTTTTGTCATACCGTCCGTTCAGGAATTAAAAGACAAGACGAGAGAGGAAAAAAAGAAGAACCTATATGGCGACCTTAATCTACAACTTTCCTCTGTCCAATACGGAGAACTGGGAAGTGCGACAAACGCATACAGGAATTATGCCCAATTATATTCGGAAAGACCCTATAAATCATTGTATATAAGGATTAAGTCCATCTCTTTCAAGATAGGGGAATTGGCGGATACACCTGACGATGAACAGGGGGTATATGTTCTTGCCGGGGAAAAAAGGGCGGGAAATAAAATAGCAATTGTTTCTGAAGCTAATTTTTATCAGCAAAAAATACTCCCGAATACCGTAAATACAATTGAAACCGATTTCCTATTAGAACCAGAACAAATACCGATTGTCATAACGGTAGGTGGAACCCTTTATTGGGGTGGCTCTCCCTTTAAAGGAAATACGGGGTATAATGGCGGTAAATTGGCAAGTTCGATAGGAGAAGATTTTTCTGCGGAACCATCATTCTCTGATGACAATGTGCCATCTTCAAATAAAGGTGGTTTTTTCACTTTCGCATATGATGTATATGATATTAAAACAATATCCGGCAATAGTTTCCTCTCCGGAAAAAAAATAGGAGTTATTGGTGACTCCGAATCTGTCTCTCCATTTCCGAATGTCACCTGGGCAAAAGAAGAACAAGACAGAGCTGAATACAGTATCATGGGAAAAAGCTCCGGGCATTGGAGTGAAATGATATGTAAAAGGACCGGTGCTATTTTAAACAATCAAGGTGTAAGCGGCTCTGTTGTTTTTGGAGACACTTCTGACCAGAACTCAGCAATGAAGCAGTTGGAACGCCTCGATAGGGATATAGATTATTTGATTGTATTTACAGGAACAAATGGAGCAAGGTTAAAAGATAAAAACAATGTCGTTATATCCGCTCTTGGAGATGAGACCAGTCCCAAATTAAGTGCGATGCCCACAACCATCGACAGCAATGATGAAACCTTTACTATCTGTGGCGCATTGAAATGGATGATAGAATATATGTATGAGCTATTCCCGAATACCAAGATTGGTTTCATAACTCCATGGGCCTACCAGACAAGAAATGATTTGGACGGTACTTATATCCTTAATGAAGGCCGTGTGGAAGGGGGTGATTTTGCAAAGGCCATAAGGATGATTTGTCCATTGTATTCAATACCGTATTTTGACAATGTAAAAGACAGCAATATCTGCTGGTTCAATGATAGTCAACGGCACGCGCTGATGGGTTACCATGAAATAGTTCCCACTATTTCACAAGTCAAGAACTTTAAAATCGGCAAGAATATGCACTTCTATGTCAAAGATGAAAATGCTCTGTATAAAGTTTTGACGGAGGACAGCAGCCATATTCCCCAAAGCTGGCAAAAAGAACAGGACAACAGTTCGGGAAAGGCTTATGGTGACGGATTACATATATCCAACAGCAACGGACATCGGTATCTGTCATATAAATATGAATCTTTTTTGAAATCTTTGTAGGATTAGAAAAGGGATATATTCATCCCGGACTGTAAAGTGCCGGGATGAATTTGTGTTAACCTCATTGGAAAGTAGGATCAACCCCATTATCCAACACTTCAATACTGACTTCAAGACCGCTTGTGTTTTCTGCGACTGAAATTGTATTAACCCACTTTCTCGGCACATCACTTTCCACAATCAAATGGTCTCCCATATTAATCATCGTATGACAAGCCAAATGTATGGATGCAAGTGCCGTACATATATCCTGTACAGACATATCGTCAGTAGTGGTCACACTCCACGGCTTATTAGTGTATGAAGTACCTTCTACCTCATTGTCTATATTTTCGCTTCTGAATAATGTAGTGGTATACTCTTTCAGAGTAATAACTCCATTGGTAGGAGCACCTGTAAAAGAGATTTTTATTTTTTCTCTGGTGCCATAATCAGTGCACACCTTAACCCCTTCACCGAAATAAGCACTCCCGACAAACGGGAATACAGGCTTAATCATAGATATATTATTTCTCCAGGTTTTAAGCAGAGAAGTATATTGCGTATTAGTATCAACGACAACAAGCAGCCCTTTGTCTGCATAATCTTTGATGGCATTTAAAATCCTCTCTCTGTCTGTCGTAGTAGCGGTATCATGGGCATACAGAGCAAGATGCTTTTTATACTTGACCGCTTCATCAAGTAAAGACAATGAATAATCTACCAACTCTGCATTATCCATTCCGTGCCTTGGGATGTACCATCTATTAGTGCCGGCAGTGATAAACCTGGCTTCACCGTTGAAATACTTCTGGCCGGTTGTTCCGATGGAATAATTATAATACTTGGATAATATTACAGCACTATGGGCATCCATATAATTCTCAGGAGGACACCACCCCTCGGTTTTCAGCCCTTGAGAAATAAAGTATTCTTTGGCCGATTTGATTGTATCTTCAAACTCAGCATCACTGAAGTTATTACTTCCTTTATGCGGGTTCCACCCGTGCGCTATAAAACCATTCCCGGCTTGTATTAACGACTTGAATTTCTCCTTGTCTTGGATAGACCTGTTTTTGTATATAAAGGCATTAAGGCAACAGGTAATTGGAATACCCATTGGGTTCGCCACGTCACACCAGGAAAAAAAGGCATCAATGTAATCCAGCATTATACTGACTGATGCTGTTTCTTGTACTGTCGGTATGTGCGTGTCTAATTTGTTTAACAACTTTATCTCTTTATTGGTCTCTTCTATTTTTTCATCAATAGTTGGAAAAGTGTATGATATAGATACAGTTGCATCCAAATCATATCCCTTATAAATTATATAAGGATAGTCAGATGGTGACGGCGCAACAATCTGTTTGCTGCCTGATTCAACCTTATTACTTCTGTATATCTCTTGTACCCCATCCGTATTATTATCACTTGACTTGCTGAAATAAACCTCAGTCCAAGCTGCTTTAGTATTAGCATAGTCAACATTCAAGGTACTGTTGTCAGGAAATGTATTCTCTAATGACTGAAACTGCATCTTAAATGGATATATATCAACATTTATCTCTTTGCCGCCAATACTATCCTGTATGCCCGAAATAATTTGTCTCTGCTCTTCTATTTTCTGATTAACATTTTCAGAAACCTTATTGATGTCGTCAAATATGTTTTTATTCTCACCGGCAGATATTGTCGTTTTAATGCTGCTGTCATCTACTGCCTTAAAAAGTATATATGGATATTCTGACCTATTAGGAGTTTTACCTGTTCTACTAATAGTTTCATGATTCATCCCTTTAACGACCAAATCAGGATGGAAGTATTGTTGGCCTTGATATGGAGATACAGACGAGAACGCCAAGAATATAGTTTGCTTATTCGGGTTATTAATGTGAATAGTACAATCTTTCCCTTCGGGGAAAATATTCTCAAGGGATTGCCAAACTGCCGATGGAGAAAGTTCTAATGTTATCTCTTTGTCGTAAGTTCCATCTATATCAATCTTATCGGCGTTTAAGTTGAATATATCATTATCAATTCGTTCAATCATTGCCTGATTGGGTATTTGCTTCCAACTACCGGCACTCGTAAACGTCCCGCCCTGGAACTCCCATGTTTCTACCTTACCATCCGAATTGATGAACGACACCTTCAGCCCTACATTTCTAAGTTCTGGCGGGACTAAGGATTGATGTCCTATTACTATGACGCTGTAATACACACCTTTGCGGAATCTTTTAATAAATAAGTTTGTAGATTATGGCAAAAGCAGAAATTCTATTCAGGATGATCCGCAAATGGGAAGGCGGATGGAGTGACCACAAGAACGATAAAGGTGGTAAGACCAACATGGGAATAACCTTGTCAACTTGGAAATCATGCGGTTACGACAAGGATGGTGACGGTGACATTGATGCAAATGACCTGCGTATGATTACTCCGGACGATGTTTTTCATGTTTTCAAGAAGTATTATTGGGACAGATATCAGGCTGATTTTATACATAATCAGTCCATTGCCAACATTTGTGTGGACTGGGTATGGGCTTCAGGACGTTCCGGTATCACAAGAGTACAACAACTCCTGCAAATCAAGGTGGACGGCATTGTAGGTCCTCAGACTGTTGCCAGTATCAATCTGGCCAATCAGCGGCAGCTGTTTGAAACCATCAAGGCGGATAGAATCCGATTTATTGAAGAAATCTGTAAAAGGGACCCTTCACAGGTTGTTTTCCGTAAAGGATGGCTGAACCGGATTAATGATTTTAAGTTCTCCGTTCATTAAATTCTTGTCCTTTTTCCCACTCTTTTCAGCCTTTAGTTTTGTACCTGAAACTAAAGGCTTTTTTATGGCAGAAGAAACAAACCCAAACAAGCTGGTCACAGCACCGGAATTCAAAAAGAATGTAGGTGCCTGGATGGACTCCATCATAGGTATTTCAGGCAATATTCTCCAGCTCAGAACCAGGGGAACGGATGAGCTGAGCCGTAGTTTGGAGAAGAAAATGAGATATGCCGAAGGGGGTACCGAAGATGAGATAAACCGCATTGCATTCAAATTCAAACAATACGGTGTATTTGTACACTATGGCGTAGGACGTGGATATACCCGCATCAATGGTGTGGTTGTCAAAGGATATAATCTGTATAACCGGAAAAAAAGGAAGTGGAGAAACGAGGATATAAAGTCAGCGTTGATTAAAAAGGGGTATTCTCATGCGGAGATAAAGAAACAGAAATACCAAACACAAGTCGGGACTTTTACCGTATTACGTAAACCGGTTGATTTCATTGATGGGGTAATAAACCAACACATCACTGAATTGGCGGATATATCCGGAGAATACTACGGAGACAAGGCTTTTAAAAAGATACTGAAGGATTTTGATAAACTAAAGATTCAGAAGAATGGCAAAAAGTAAATCTGAAAAAAGAGGCATTTACCTTTATATTGACGGCAAGGAGATAGTGAATGATGTCAATCATATCGAGAAAGAATGCCGGCAGCTGACGCAGCAACTAAAGAGTATGACCTTGGGGTCTGAAGAGTATAACCGCACCATGGCGAAGATACAGCATTTGCAAGGAATACTCAAACAGCATCGTCAGGAGATAAAAGGCGTTACCGCTGAAACCAAGAAAGCAACTGTTAGTGTCGGCAGCATGGTGGACTGGTTCAATCGTTTTGGTGGGGTTATCTTGTCTGTAATTGGTTTTCTGACTGGATTCACGCTTGCCTTACGCGCCATCAGGGATGAACGCAACAAGTTGGAAGAATCGCAAGCCGGATTGAAGGCATTGACCGGACTTGATGATGACAGCGTCTCCTGGCTGACAGAGCAGGCGAAGACACTTTCCACAACCATGACCAAAGAGGGATTACGTGTCCGGCAGTCGGCAGCCGAAATCCTTGATGCGTTCATGTTGGTTGGTTCGGCCAAGCCGGAATTGCTTGGTGATAAGGAAGCGCTCAAGGCTGTAACGCAAGAAGCCATGAGATTACAGGCAGCGGCCAAGGATATCACCCTGAACGAAGCGGTGGATTCGCTGACCTTATCGCTCAACCAGTATGGCGCGGCGGCAGACCAGGCAGGACGGTTTACCAATGTGTTGGCTGCCGGTTCCCAAGCTGGTTCCGCCAATATTGCAAGCCAGGCAAAGGCTATCCGGAATGCGGGTACGGCAGCAGCTTCAGCCAATGTTCCTATCGAGCAGACGGTTGCATTGATTGAAACGCTTGCCTACCGGGGTATAAAGGATGAAGTGGCCGGAACGGGATTGAAGAAATTCTTCCTGGTTCTTCAGACAGGAGCCGATGAAACAAATCCTAAAATTGTCGGATTGGATAAAGCACTGGAAAACCTGAAGAATAAAAACATGGATGCAGGCGCCATTAAAAAGATGTTCGGGGAAGAAGGTTATAACACGGCATCCGTAATCCTTCAGAACACGGAAATGGTAAAGGACTTTACGGCTGCCGTTACCGGAACCAATGTGGCGTATGAACAGGCGGCAATAAACAGTGATACGGCACAGGCGAAATTGGAACAGGCGCGTAATAAAATGAAACTGGCAGCTATTGATTTGGGTGAAAAACTGAATCCGGCTCTGACAGTGAGTACCAATATGCTGACCAATGTCATAAAATACCTTCCGGGACTAATTGACTGGTGTAATAAATGGGGTGACACCATCCTATATGTGGCATCCTGCATCGCTATTTATACTTTACGTACCAAGGCATCTACCATTGCCACTACAGTATGGAATACTGTGACCAAAACCGCTACTGCATTACAGCTTGCCTACGGTATTGCTATCAATACAGTTTCAGGTTATACTGTCACTTCCTTTACACAACTACGTAGGCTTAGTACGTTAATGACCAGTCATAATATATTGCTCAAAACCGTCCGGGTATCTACTTACCTCTTTGCCGGAGCCATGCAAGTGCTTCAAGGACGTGTGGATCTTGCTGCAAAATCCATACGGGCGGCATGGGCGGTCATGAGGTTGAGTCCGGTTGGATGGTTGTCCACTGCGCTCTTCGCAGGTGGAGCAGCTTTCGTATATCTGTATAGACGTACCCATGAGTATATGAATGTACAGAAGGCTACTAACCTGCTGCAAGAAGAAGCTGTAAAGTCTACAGCAGACCAACGGAAGGAACTGGATGCTTTGTGGCTGGTAGCGCAAAACAACAATAATGCCATGAAAGTACGTAAGGAAGCTATGGAAAAAATCAATAAAATAGCCCCCGATTATTTAGGGGATATAACCCTGGAAACCATTAATACACAAAAAGCGGCTGATGCCAAAGCCAGATATGTAGAGCAGTTACAAAAAGAAGCGATGTTGAAAGGGGCATCCACCCATATCGAGGAGGAAAGCAAAAAACTTGTCGAATATCAGGCGGCTTTGGACAAAGCTTTATCCGGTCAGAAAAAAGCACGTGAAGGGGCTACTTATGCACAGACAGGATTTACGGCTTATGATGCTGCGGTAGAACAACTGAAGTTTGATATAGCACACACAAAGGAAGCACTTAAAGGTTATATGACTATCTATGAACAAATAAACAACGAATTGTACTCTCCCGTTAAAGAGGTACGCACTATAGAAACTGTTACCAAAGAACTGAATAATGCCAAAACTGTATTGGATAAACTCAAGTCAACGAATACTGAATATTTCTCATCCGGAGAATTGATTGCCTACAATGCACAGTTGAAAAAAGCGTCTTCTGCGGTTGTTCAGTTGTCTGGTGAATTGGAAAGGTTGAAAGAAATAGAAAAGAACGGTAAAGGTACAAATGGTAGTAGTGGTGGTTCCGAATCTGAAGAAGAACGTAAAAAACGGGTGAATAAGGAACTGGAAAGGATAGAAACTGAGCATTTGGCAGAACAGACTCAATTGAAACAGCAGTATTTGTCCAATGATGAAATGACACAAGAGGAATATTTGCAGTTTTTATCAGATTTGGAAATCAAATATTTGAATGAAAAGCTCAAAATTGCTGGTTTGGAACCAGAGAAACGGGAAGAGATAAATAATCTGATTCTTGATAAACAACTCAAGCTAAAAGAAAAAATCCGTGGTATTCTCAATGAGATAGACCAATATGCAGATGATGAGAAACAGAAGCAGTTGAATAAGTTGGATGCACAAGAAAGAAGTGAACTGCTGACATTAAAGCAGGGGCAGGAACGCAAGCTCATGTCTGAAGAAGAATACCAGCAGGCTGTATTGGACATTCGTAAGAAATATCAGAAAGAACGGGAAAAGATACAGGGCAAAGAGGATAAAAAAGAGCAGGAATATTATAACGAAAAACTTAAAAACGTAATTTCTGATGCTTATAAGTCCAAAGAAGGAAAACCGTTGAACTTTAAAGGATATTTTTCTTCATTGTATGAAGAGATGCAAAATGCACAAGAGGAATTGGAACTTGATCCGGAAAACTCTCCACTTGCAAACTATCTGGGAGGATTGGAAAATGAAGCAGAACGAAAGTTGCAAGACATTATCGGCTTACTGCAAGAAACATCCACAGAAATAGGTAATGCGCTTGGCAATCTCATGACCGGTAATCAAGAGGGCTTCCGTGAATCTTTGAGAAGTATCCTTCAAACAATGCTTAGTTTTGTGGAGAAGGAAATGATATTGGCCATTGGCAGCGTTACGATAAAAAGCTTTTTTCTCAACCCGATAGGAGCTTTGGCTTCTGTTGGTAAGATACTCGCCATCAAAGCGGCCTTTGCTGCTGCTAAAACTGCTGTCGGTAATTTCTACACGGGTGGTTACACCGGTCCCGGCAGTTGGGACCAACCGCAGGGCATAGTTCATTCAAATGAATTTGTTGCCAATCGTTTTGCTGTGGCCAACCCAAATTTACGACCGATATTCGATGCCATTGATGTGGCGCAACGCAGTGGAAATGTCGGTAACCTGACAGCTGAAGATATAGCAGCTGTGGCTGGTCCCGGAAAGAGTACACGTACCGTATCGGTCAAGACACCCGCAGCCAGTGCAACAACGACTACTAACGACCCGGCGGTGGTGGCTATGCTGATAGAATGTACCCGTACACTTCGTAAACTAAAGACCCGTTTGGACGAACCGTTGGTGGCTGAAACTTATCTTACCGGCAAACGGGGTATTAACCAGGCTCAAAAAGAATATCAGAAACTGAATAACAATAAATCACGTAATAAGTTATGACCGAATTATATATTGACGGACAGTTGGCTGTTCTTCCTGAAGGGTTCAGCTTTACATTTACATCCGAGAATCCTTATTTTACCCGTAGTTCTAATTATTCTATGGATGTTGAGCTTCCCATGCCTGCCAATTATGCCATATTTAAGCATATCAATCGTTTGGATGTAACGAAAAAAAAGACCATTCTTCCGGCTACGCTCATCGTTGATGCCAAATGCCTACTTTATGGCAGTGCGGTTTTATTGTCGGTGGAAGATACATTGGTAAAAGTACAGCTTGTATCAGGTAATGCAGAATTTAATCTTCTGACAAATGATGAAATTTACATTGATGAGTTGAAATTGGGTGGTCCCTATGTTCCACCCATGCCGGAGATGTTTCAGTTCTTTTTACCGGAATCGGAAATGAGGGCCGTCTATGGTTCAGTAGATGAAGTAGACGGGGTTTTCTTGCCTGTGTTTTACCAAGAAGCGAAAGAAGAAAATCTGGTCAATGCAGTTGCGTATGAAGAGGGAACAACCAACTTCAATCCCTATTCAAGCTACTTAGTAGGAAGTTTCCAACCATATCTACTTATAGTCATCAAAAAACTGATTGGCTATTTTGGATATACTTTTGATACTACTTTCTTTGACAATAATTTCTTGCGGAATATCTATATATGCAGCGCAGTAAACTCATTCCGTATTGAAACGGCATTGCCACACTGGACTATTTCCGAATTTTTTAACGAGTTAGAAAAGTTTTTAGGTGTAATAACCGTGGTGGATGAACAGTCCAAAATTGTACGCTTTGTTGAACTGAACAGTTATTTTTCCAATCCTGATAAAGAAATTATCAGTTACACTGAATTACTACACGAATTTACTGCTGAAATAAACGAGGAGAAGGGAGATAAGGATGTAACCTCTGGCAATATCGGTTACGACCTCCCTTCCACTTCTGATGATGGTTACTTCCGACTGGATCGGAATCTGTTGAAAGCTGCTAAGAAAATGGAGTACAACAATTATCAGCAGATGAAAAATGCCTATGACGGTATGAATAAGGAAGAGCGGAAGAAAATAATATTTGTCGTGGGTAAACGCTACTACATTAATTACAATGAGAATGAAACCGATATTCTGCGTGAAGTCAATCTTTATGCAGACTTTGTCCGTGACCCGGAATCTAATGATACGGATGTCGAACTGAAAATAGTCCCAGCCAAGATTGTACAACATGACCGTGGTACATGGAAGCGACTGCAACATAATTTTGATGTGGTGAGGACCGATACCAGCTTGTTTTTGAACATTCCCTTAATCAGTTATTATCGTAAAAGTTATAATCCGGATTTCATAATCAGTCCTCAGGGAGAAGGATTCAATATCCAAGAGGCAATTGACGGTGATATTGAGTTACCGGAGAAGCAACAAAAGAACGACCGTATGGAAATAGCTTTCAATACCGGAATACTAAACCAACAGAACCTGACTTCCAACGGTCAGACCAAACTCTATAGTCATGCTTATCCTTTCACAGACTACCAACAGAAAACTGAAGCACAAGTTACGAATTTTTTGCCTTACTCTCTCAGTCTGAATGACGTTTGTGCAAATAGTATGGGACACCACCTATCCAATCTTAAGAAGTTTCATTCGAATATTCCTTATGTTATTCAATTTCAGGCTAATAAATTGCCGAATGTGAATAAAGTATTTCTCATAGGCAACAAGCAGTATTTGTGTGAGAAGATTGAGGCGGAGATAGATGCAGATGGATTGAATAAGGTGTTGAAGGGGACTTTTTATAGGATAGAATAAGAAAAAATAATCGAAAGATGATTTTTATTCTATTTTTTCTTTGTCAATCACCAAAAGATGATTATCTTTGCATTGTCTTAAATGACAAAAGCGATGATTGACTCAGATGAAGGTCTAAAGGACCGAGACGAGGTACTCGAAGAAATGAGATCTCTCTTCCGGTATGAAGACGAGTTATTGAAAGGTAACTGGTATTCGGAAACGGATTTTGTGGAAGAAGTAGTAGCTCTTGCAAAAGAACTACTGGATATTTCGACACAAAATGAATGATTTACGCAGTCCTCTCCAAATTGGAGAGGCTGCCTAAAATCATCTGTATCTTTCATCGCTCTTTTTTGTATAACTAAAACCAATAATAATATGGAACTGCGAAAGAAGGTAGAAATATTTGTTGATAAGATGTTGAAGTCAGATACTCCTGAAGGCAAACGAGAGGCGGATTCCTATTTTGCAGAATTAAATGCAGCTCTTACTTTAGAAGAGCAAAAAGAGGCAGGACAAATTATGCGTGAGATTATGGCAGAACGTAGAAAGTCCCGTAAAATCAAGCGTACTGATATTAATATGAAAGAAAAATTGGCTGAAATACAAGATGTAATTTCATTATCATACATAGCCAAACATTATTTTAATAAAGATAAATCATGGCTTTATCAACGTATTAACGGCACTGTTGTCAACGGCAAGCCTGCAGCTTTTACTGACCAGGAATTGGCTCTGTTTTCCGATGCCCTTCGTGACATCGGCTCTAAAATATCGGGAGCATCAAACTCAATTCATTAATTTTCATTTAAGACAAAGAGAGCGGAGCACTAAAAAGTTCCGCTTTTCTTTTTGGTAATTAGTAACTTATTTAGATCTTTGCAATGCCCTTACAACATAGCTGTACGTTTACCTATATGAATCCCTTTTCAAAACGTAATCCGTAAAACCGGGTTAAGGTGTGGCTATACCTTTGGGCGCGTTTTGATAAGGGATTCTCCATATAATACTATGACTGAAAAACAGATAAAGATAGCAGACAGACTGTTAAGGATACTGTTGGAACATGATGGACGAGTCAACAAGGATAGCGCACGTAGCCTATTGCTTAAAGAGTTTACCGAAAGAATGGACAGGATAGACATCAACTTTGTGTTCGACACGCTGATAGATGACTACAAGTTGGTTGCCCTGTTTGGTGAAGGTTGGCTTCGTCTGACACCGGAAGGGCAGAAGATGGCACGCTGGGGAATGAAGAATTATATCCATAAAAGAACAGTTTAAAGTTGCAGGAAAAGTCATAGGAGCTGTAAGCTCAGTGGTTGCCATTGTATTATTTCTGCTTGGATTGTTATTTTAGCGATGTTCCTAAAGTATAGCAGATATAAGAAATTGTGGCTACAAAAATAAGCCCTATAAGCCAAATGATAACTTGAAGTATTTTATAACAAGTAGGATTCATAAGTTTTCCTTTTTCACAAAAGTACTATATTTAAAATAGGAGTCCTAACAAAAGACCAATTAAGAAAGCTATGGGAGTAGCTACGAGATGTTTTTTAATCCGGGTTACATCTTTTCTTAAAGACACAATCTCTTTGATTATAACGGAAATATCTTCATCTACAAAATACATAACAGCATTGTTTTCTGCAAAAATAATCAATCCTTTTTGATTATCCGTAACTTTTCCCCATCTTTGCCTTGTCCAAAAGTAGTTTAACATATGAGATACATGAATCCCTTTTCAAAATGTAATCCGTAGAATCGGATTAAGGTTTAAACTATACCTTTGGACGCGTTTTGATAAGGGATTCGCCATATCTATACGATGGAAAATCATTCATTCATAGCAGTAGATTTTGAGACAGCTACCAATAATAGATTTGCCTGTCAAGTAGGCATTGTTGTTGTGAAAAATGGTATCATACAAGAACGGATATCACGATTGATTCAACCACCAGGCAATAAATATGATGACATTACAATACGTGTTCATCACATAACTCCGGAAGTTACCGAGCAGGCACCAACCTTTGACAAGGTATGGGAGGAAATAGGTCATTATTTTTCAGAGATTACAATTGTATCACATAATTCTCCATTTGATGCAAGTGTACTGTTTATAAACTTGGAGTACTATGGTATTATGCCTATGGGTATAGAGTCTCCAATGTTTTGGAAAGACACATGCGGTATTTATGACCATATGAGCCTACATAAACTCTGTGAAGCATTTGGAATGGATACAAGCAAACACCATGACGCATTGTTTGATGCTGAATGTTGCGCACAATTCTATCTGAACTATTTACAAGGTATAAAGCCGGATTTTACTCTTATAACCTCAGAGCCAAAGAAAAACAAATTCCAACGTAAAATGTCACGCCAAATTTGTGGTGATGTCTTAAAGAAAGACTTATCTCATGCCAATCCCAATAATCCTTTCTATGACCGAAAAGTAGTTATTACGGGAGAATTTATCCAAGACAGAAAGTGTATTGCCCAATTCTTAAAAGAGATGGGAGCTGATGTGGATACGGCCATAACCAAAAGAACAAACTTTGTTTTGATAGGCATTGATCCAGGCCCCAAAAAGTTAGAAAAGTTAGAGAAACTTATACACGATGGCTTTAATATTCGCAAAATATACCAACATGATATAGATGCAATCTTTGAAGGAAACTGGGAAGGTTATCATGCTGAAAAGGAAGTAAAAAAAGAGCTGTCCTTGACGTATGACCATTATGCAATGCATCATATAACGTTTGAGAACAAATGCAATATTATTGCTTCCAAAGAATTATTCTATGGTAAGAGTTTTAAAGGTAACTTCGATTTATTCAATCAGATTACAGGTAATTTAGGAGCTTCTGGAGACACACAGATTTATCCGGAAACGAACATCTGTGTGTTAAGTGATTCTACAGTTGAAAAATTAAAGGTAGGCGAAAAAGATGAAACCATTACATACATAGAAAATTATTACAATAACAACAAGTCTATCGTGTTTGACTTCTCTTTTATCTCAGAAAGTGACATTTTAAATTTCTGCAAAGATAGATGCGAATGGTGTGGTGATGAAGTAACGTTGGAGTTATATAAAAAGTATATGAAGTCAGTGCCTCAAACAATACGATAATCTTATCTTATCTTTAAAAAAAGCGGGGATATAAAAAATCTCCGCTTTTCTTTTGCCAATTCAAAATAAACCCTCATCTTTGTATCAGCTAAATAATCAAACATGTTAGTCATGTACGTAGAGCGCGGTTAATGCTCATGACATAGTGGGCTTTTTTTATGCTCATACTGAAGATATGTAGAAGTTTGCTTGTTAACACACGCACACGGCTGTCTTTCCCATCAATTTGTTTGCTCTACGGAGTGACACTGTTTGATTGTTTAGCGACACGGGAAATGACAGCCGTTTTTCTGTCTAAATGCTAAACAATCAAACAGTATGAAAAAACAAAATCAAAGCGCCTGCGGACGCTACGTATCCGCAGAGAAAATCCAAGAACTGTTTGCCCAGTTGGGTATTGAACTGTGCGCTGGACGCAAACGTATCCGTGCAGCACGTAGTGAGAAATCCATTTCCATCTATGTTAATGGTGGAACAGTAAACATCACCTTTAATGAGAAAGGAGGTAAAGTATGATGTTCTTTGTTTACCACTTGCAGACCTATTCACCAAAGAACCGGGCATGGAAAAAGGTGATTGACTATGTAGAGAAGTATAAGGACGTTCTTATCAAGGATGAACTTTCCCTGGATGCACTCAAGCATGAAATAGGCGATGTGGTCAACCGCATCAATGCCGAACATCCGAATCTGAAGCGCATGAAATGTACTGCTACCCCTTTGGGACGTGACTGTACCATACGCATCGAGACCCATGTCATAAGTGGCGGATGCCCGGACACGGTATTCTTTCTCGATATTTGCAAGGTTCGTTCCGTTTATCAGTTCAGCGAGAAGGTTAATGTACTGGAGCAGAAAGGAGGTGAGGTATGAATGATAAATTTTTTATTACCAAGACTATAGATATAGGTAGTGAAGGTACCAATTCGGTGAAATATCAAGTGTATGCACGCAACTGTGATGGTGAGATTAATGATATAAGCTATGAAGAACTGGTGCGATTTAACAAGTTCCTTACTAATTATTTAAAAAAGGAGGAGGTGAGCAATGATTAAAATTACAATTGATCCATTATTATGTCCTGCGGTCAATATAGACTACAATACGAATGAAGGCGAGTTTTCAGAATCCAATTACATTGAGTTCTTAAGAATGGCTGGATTCAGAAGACACCAGGATGACAATCTATTAGTATATGTTACCTCTGAAGGCACAACAATCAGCTGTACCGCTAATGATGTTGCCTATGCTTGTTACGAATGTTTCAAAGAAAGAAGATTGTCTTCTGTATTCTTAAATGTTTTTTTAAAAGAGTACAAGACATTACTCTCTGACGGCCTGTACCAGTTCCTGCCGGTATTGGAAGAAAAGAAGAAAGGAGGTGCACAATGAGCAAAAAAATAGGTTTCCGTTCTTATCAGGACGACAAAGAACAGGATAAGGAGGACGAACAAGAGAAGCAACAAGCCGAAAGGCAAAAAGCCATAGCCGAATTTATCGGCCATAACTATTCGCCTATTGGTACTACTTCTAAGAAATGTTACAAGACTTCTGCAGAACTGGTATACGATATATCCAATATCATTGCTGTCCGTCCGGCAGAACTGGCTAAGCAGCTTAGTGATGCAGGGTATCATGTAGAATATCTGGCAGGACAACCTTACTGGGTTTTGTATGAGAAGTCTTAAAACATAAAACCAAACATTTTTTTTACATTTTTTTGAAGGCTCTTGTCCGTGAGGATAGGGGCTTTCTTTATAAGTGACCTTCAAAATGCTTAGTTTCTTCATGTACTGTCAATGAACTTCCTTGCAGATACTTATTGGTGGTTGATATATCTGCATGGCGAGCCTGGTCGCGGGCAACTACTATACCGACAGCGTTTGCCAAATCACGGATACCGGAATCCTTCAGACTGTAAAACATGTATGTTTTAGGCAGCTTCAATGCTGTACGGACCTTATAGAAGTGGTTCCGGATTACCCGTGTCGTGATTTTCTTTTTACCCGGCTTGAAACCTGTACTGAAAAGGTAACTATTGGTATCGTTATCGAATATCTTTAAATCAACCATTTGCTTGAGGATTTCATCGTTGAGCCCGACCATTCCATCACGGCGGTTCTTGGATATGCTTGATGCAATAAAAATTTTCTGTTCCTTTAGGTTAATGTCCCGAAGCCGTATGTTCGTCAATTCTTCAGGGCGAATAAAGGTATAGTATTCCATCCGGCATACCAAAAGGAAATAAGGATTGTTTTTGCTCAGATATCGGTTTATGCGTTGCAAGTCCTCTGATGATATGGCAGAACGTTTTTTGTCCTCTTCTTTGAGTGCTTTGATGCGTTCACATGGATTGGCATCCATATACTGCTTTTCGACCAGCCAGGAACAAAACGAGGATAGCCATATCTTGTAATTGTTTCGAGTACGGGCACTCGAATCACGGTCGAGTAGAAGGTAGTCCAGGAAGTCGCTGATGTAGGACAAGTTGAACTGGTAGATATACATGATTGGTAAGGTATGGTTTTGCATGTAATCGCACAACACGCGTAACCTCTTATTGTAATCGGTAAGTGTACTGTCTTTGATACTTCCGGCGGCATGTAGCTTCTTTAGGTATTTGACGTATATATTAATCACGTCATCCACTTTGGCGTATTGTCTTGAATTAGATAATTCGGCCCATGGGTTCCACCCGGAACGCAGGCGTTGTGTTACACTGGTGATAATATCTGCTGCCATTTTTCGGCGTTCTGTTACTTTAGCAATGCCGTCAAGCATATACTTTTTCCGCTTCATCTTTTGTTCGGCAGGGTCATAACAGGTGAAATCTACATACCAATTCTTCCCGGTATGCAACTTGGGGAGAGTGTAGCTAACTATTGCGGCTAACGGAGAGCCTTTTTTTTGTCTGGAAAACATTTTTTTATACGTTTTTCAGGTATGAAAACGTATGATGTTCGACAATTCAATTTTTTATTTGTCCGACTTTTGTCCGACCTATAAACTGTAAAAAGCCGCAAGTGATTAACTTACAGCTTTTTATCGTTGCACGGGAGGAGAGGCTCGAACTCCCGACACCCGGTTTTGGAGACCGGTGCTC
>OGON01000709.1_pt1 | contig 25754 bp, 20 predicted proteins | sample 1552671 | NCBI WGS metagenome assembly OGON01 (sample SAMEA2580136, study PRJEB22360) | human gut metagenome | biome: human gut; feature: human-associated habitat; material: faeces | place: Denmark | collected 2008/2010 | reverse complement strand
CGGGTCATCAAACGGAATCGAAATGATTTTATCGTCCGGAAAACCGTTGTCAAGCATGGTTATAACGCCTATCGGATAACATTTGACGAGGGCCATCGGCTCTATCTGCTCAGAGCAGAGAACAAGCACGTCAAGAGGGTCGTTGTCCTTTGCGTATGTTCTCGGAATAAACCCGTAGTTGGCAGGGTAGTGGGTAGATGTATACAAAACCCTGTCAAGCCGCAAAAGACCGGTTTCTTTATCAAGCTCATACTTCATTTTGCTGCCCTTGCTGATTTCTATAACCGCGTCAAACGAGGTTTTTGTTATTCTGTCCGGGCTTATGTCATGCCATATATTCATAGTGAACCCTCCGTTAAATTATTTAATGCCCTTAAATTTCTCTATAAGACCGTTTCTTTCCGCCCAAAGATTTTTTGAGAGATCGACATAGTATTTATGAGGATTTTCAAAACGCTTTACTTCGTCCCAAAGCGTATCTGTCTGTCTCAGGCAGTAATCGCGTATTTCTTTGAGCGATGGCTCCTCGTAGACCTTTTTGCCGCCCTCGAATATCGGTACGAGAAGCTTTCTCGTTACAAAGTTTTCTATCTCTTTTCTCTTCCATGTGAAATCCGGGTCAAAGAGTACATACGGCTTTGTTTCGTCGATTATTTCGTCATCAAGAGTAAGTACGTCCGCTATCGCTTTGCCTGAATCCTTGTCTATAAGCCTGTATACCTGTTTTGATGATGGAATGGTAATTTTTCTGACGTTTTCCGAAAGATTTATTTTCGGCACCGTTTTGCCGTCCTTTTCTATCGCGGAGAGCTTGTAAACGCCGCCGAAAAGGGGAGAAGAAGCCGAGGTTATAAGTCTTTCGCCGACTATAAAGCAGTCCACCTTTGCACCCTGCGAGACCATATCGCTTATGAGGTGCTCATCAAGCGAATTTGATGCCATGATGTCGCAGTCCGGATAGCCTGCAACGTCGAGCATTTTTCTGACTCTCTTTGAAAGATATGTGATGTCGCCCGAATCTATTCTTACGCTCTTCGGCCGTTTGCCGAGCGGAGCCAAAACATCGTCAAAGGCCTTTATTGCATTTGGAATACCGGAGCGGATGGTGTCATATGTGTCAACCACAAGAGTGCAGTCGTCGGGGTGACGTCTCGCATATTCGCAGAATGCGTCATATTCGCTGTCAAAAAGCTGTACCCATGAGTGTATCATTGTATTGACCGACGGTATGCCGAATTCCTTTTCGGGTATTACGCCTGAGGTTGCGACACAGCCGCCGATGTAAGCGGCTCTTGCACCGTAAACCGCTTCGTCAACGCCCTGAGCGCGCCTTGTGCCGAATTCCGCGACCGCTGTTCCGTGCGCCGCTCTTACAAGCCTGTTTGCCTTTGTGGCTATAAGACTTTGCTGATTTATTGAGAGCAAGAGCATTGTTTCAATAAGCTGCGCCTCTATTATCGGGCCTCTTACCTTTATGATAGGCTCGTTCGGAAAAATCGGAGTGCCCTCGGGTATTGCCCATACGTCACAGGTGAATTTGAAATCTTTGAGATAGCTTGCAAGCTCGTCGGAGATGCCCTTTGATTTGAGGTATTTTATATCTTCCTCGCGAAAATGCAGATGTTCAAGATAATCGATAACCTTTGATAGGCCTGCCGCGATGGCAAAACCGCCGTTATCGGGAACGCGCCTGAAGAATAAATCAAAATATGCTACGGTATCTTTCATACCCGCGCCCATAAACCCGTCTGCCATGGTAAGCTCATAGCCCTCGGTCAGCAGAGCAAGATCGGAAGCCTTTATATAATCTTCCAAAATAATCACCTCTCATATAAGTTATAAATATTGTATCATAACAGCTTATCTTGTGCAATTAAATATTGTCCGCACTTAAAGCTTTTTTACTGTTTTTTTTTTCGCCTCGATATGTTACAATAGCGATAGGATTTTTGAGAAAGTATGAGCGAAAACGGGAGTGCATAGCCAAATGAGCTTTTCTGGATTTGTCACGGTAGAGGTATTAAGCTTTGTGCTGTTTTATTTTTTCAGCGGCAAGGCGCGTCTTCACACGTGTGTACTTGGCCGAAACAAAAAGAGTACAAACATCGCCTTTGGTTTTCTTTGGCTGTTGTGTATTTTATTCGGAGTTTTCATATATGTCGGTATTTTCAAGCCCGCGGCGACGTATCCGTTTGAAACGCTCTACAATAAAAATGCTTATGAGCAGCAGTTCGACGCCTTTTTAAAGCATCGGCTATCTATTGATATTGAACCGGCAAAGGAACTATTGGCTCTTTCAAACCCATATGACCGAGCGAGCAGAACTGGTATACGCTTCCTGTGGGACAGAGCACTGTACGACGGTAAATATTATTCTTATTTCGGAATAACACCTATTATAACGGTTTATTACCCGTATTACTTTATAACAGGCAAGGTGCCGTCGGCGGCGACGGTATGCTTCATACTGTTTACGGCGGCTGTAACTGCTGTCGCGCTTACGTATTTAAAAGCAGTCGGAATATTTTGCGAAAAACCGAATAAAGCTCTTGTGTTTTTCGGATTTGCCGCGGTAGAGTCGGGAAGCCTTTTGTTTATGCTTTTAACAAGTGCCGATATGTACTATACGGCTGTGATTAGCGGAGTTTGCTTTTTATCTCTGTTTATGATGTTCTCGCTTGCTGCTTACGAGAAGAAAAAGACGGCGGCAAAATGTGCCGATTTCTTTTTTGCGGGCATTTCGTTGGTTCTTACGGTTATGTCAAGACCCAATATGGCACTTATGTCTGTTGTTATGGTGCCGCTTTATTTAAATGTCCTTTGCCGTAAGGATATAAAAACGAAAGTGAAGCTATTATCAGTTTTGTCTTTTGCGTTACCGGTTTTTGTCGGAGCGGCATTTCAGATGTGGTACAATTACGCGCGCTTTTCGTCGGTGTTCGACTTCGGCTCTGCATATCAGCTGACCGTTGCCGACGTTTCAAAATATGCTGTGACCCCGGTTCTGTTTTTGCCTGCGATTTATCATTACTTTCTGCAATTACCGGACTTTAAAACCGAATTTCCGTTTTTTCACCTCAGCGCGAGTGCGTACAAAGGCGGCTATAAAGGATATATCTATTTGACAAGAACTATGGGTATATTTAATTTGCCCGCTTCACTCGGCCTTTTCGGATTTCCGTGTGTTCTTACGAAAAAAACGGAGAATTGGAAAAGAGCAACGTTTTTGCTCGGCGTGATAATGCCCATTGCGGTGGCTTTTCTCGATATGTGCTTGGGAGGCGTCAATATACGGTATCTCGCCGATATTGCGTTTATTGCCGTGCTTTTCGGAACCCTTATAATTATAAATCTCTATTCGGCTGTGCCGGATAATCAAAAGGCTCTTAAATTCACGGCTTACATTATATTTACTCTTGTTCTGTACGTTTCGGCATTTGTAGGTTTTCTTACTGTGTTCGAAAATGAGCGGTACAGCAATTTTTCAATATTGAGTTAAAGGTTCGGAGTGTTAAAATGGAAAATCATTCTTTCGGTAAAAAAATAGCGACCCTGCAGAAGCAGCATGGCATAACCAAAACCGCTTTGGCTGATATTCTCGGCGTCAGCGTGAATACCCTCTCAAGTTGGGAAAAGGGTGAGACATCCCCATCGTTTGATGCAATATGCAATCTTTGCAGCGCATTCCATCTGTCACTTGATGATTTTGCATTCGGTTCGGGTACACAAAAAGCCGAAAAAGAGCTGCCAAAGGGGCTTCAGTCAATTAGGCAGATGTATAAAATAGGCAGAGGACCCTCAAGCTCGCATACTATGGGACCGGAAAAAATCTGCCGTATTTTTAAGAAGAAAAACCCTGATGTCGATAAATTCAAGGTGATATTATACGGCTCTCTTGCCTTAACAGGCAGAGGTCACGGCACCGACCGCATAGTCAAGGAAACATTGTCTCCGATTGACACAACCGTTGAATTTGATTTTGCAAAAACCGACCTTCCGCATCCAAATACTATGGAGCTTTTTGCCTATAAGGATGATAAGCTTTGCGACAGTATGCTCGCCTGCAGCATAGGTGGCGGCGAAGTCACAATCAAGGGTATGAAAATGGCTGAGAGCAAGCCGATATACGAATTCAGCACATTTAAGGATATTGCGGAGCATTGCCGCAAAAACGATATACGTATATGGGAGTATGTCGAAAAGACCGAGGGGAGCGATATATGGGATTTTCTCGGCGAAGTCTGGGATTGTATGCGTGATTGCATAAAAGATGGACTGAGTACTGAGGGAATTTTGCCGGGAGGACTCGGCGTGTCGAGAAAAGCGGGATTTTTATTCAGGCAGAACCATATTGACGAATCTCCCGAAACTCGTGAAAACCGTATTGTTTGCGCGTATGCTTACGCTGTGGGTGAACAAAATGCCGCTAGCGGCCGCATAGTTACCGCGCCCACGTGCGGTGCAAGCGGAGTCTTGCCTGCCGTAATGCTGTATTTCCAAAAAAAGAGGGGATACAGCGACAGAGAAATAGAACAAGCACTCGCTACGGCGGCGATTATCGGGCTTTTGGTAAAAACAAATGCATCGATAAGCGGTGCAGAGTGCGGCTGTCAGGCAGAAATCGGTGCGGCGGTTGCGATGGGTGCCGCTATGGTTTCCTATCTTCGCGGACAGACGATGCGCCAGATTGAATATGCAGCAGAAATCGGAATCGAACACCATCTGGGTCTTACCTGTGATCCGGTAGGCGGTTATGTTATGATACCCTGCATTGAACGAAATGCTGTCGGTGTGCTGCGTGCCATGGATGCCGCAGTATTAGCGGAGGGCATCAGCGATTTAAGAGAGCATAAGGTCAGCTTTGACATGGTTGTCAACACCATGAATTATACCGGCAGAAAAATCCCAATCGAGCTCAGGGAAACTTCACTGGGCGGACTGGCAAGGGTTGTGCCATTGAAATAAGAAAGAAGGATTGGTTTTTATGAAGGGTCTGATTGTATACTCCTCGCTCAGCGGGAATACAAAAAAAATTGCAGAAGCAATCGCAGAGGTTGCCGAGGACAGCGAGCTGATTTCCGTCAGGGAATTTCAGTCTTCAATGCTAGCGAATTTTGATCTGTTTTACATCGGATACTGGGTGGATAAGGGAGATTGTGATGCTGCAACTTTACGTCTGCTCGCTCAGCTGAAGGATAAACGAATTGCCCTGTTCGGAACGCTGGGAGCTGCAGAGCAAACAGAGTATTATGACAGGGTGAAGCGGCAGGTGGAGTCCCACGCCGCACACAGTCACATACTCGGGCATTATCTGTGTCAGGGTGCTGTCGGTGAAGCGGTGATTGCACGCTATCAAAGCATGCTTGCTGAGCATCCTCAGGATGAGCATATAAAACAGCAGCTTGCCAATTATGAAAACGGAAAGTCCCATCCGGATGAACAGGATCTTGCCAATGCCAGAGCTTTTGCGAAATCCATTGGCTGAGATACCATACACAAAGGGCTTCTATGTCTACATCCTGCGCTGTCAGGATGATTCACTATACACCGGATGGACAACGCATCTTCGTCATCGCTTCCATCAGCATGCGATCGGAAAGGGGGCACGCTATACCCGTGCCCGCCGCCCCCTGGAGCTGTACTACTTTGAATGCCATGCCGACAAGCAGGCTGCCATGCGTAGAGAATATCAGATCAAGCAGCTCAGCAGATCGGAAAAACTAAAACTGAAATATCGCAGCGAGGATGTTTGACCGCATTGCTTGCTGCATTTTTCATTTGATGATCTCTTATCAGTCGGGGAAAGAGTAGTAAAGCAGGCATATTCGAAAAAGTGCTGCAGCAAGGAAAACTCCTCCATGGTTGGGCATTCTCAATGGTGTGTAAGAACAGCTTTCTTAATTGATCCTGCACAAGACATAGCTTCTTTTGACTGTCGGATATGAAAAAAAAGATGCAAATACATTCTTGGATGGAATGCCCTTGCATCTTTTAAGCTTTATAAGCCGGTAAGGAGTGCCCTTGGTGTGATTTTTTGTTTAAGACCTGTGCGCACTTGGCAGATCACATCACGAATACGATGGCAATGAAATGCAGAATACTTGCCAGATTGATACAGACATGCCAGATGGAATGAAAGTATTTTTTTTGTGGCTTTCCATAAAAGAAGGCGCCAATCGTATACATAACACCTCCGCCGACAATCAATACGAGAAACAGGGGACTTGCTTTTGACAGCAGCGTCGGCAGAAAGAAGATAGCCGTCCAGCCCATAATCATATAGATGGTCATGGAAAGCTTGGGATAGCTTTTTGAGCTGATGGCCTTTAACAGCACACCGCCAAGCACTGCACTCCATTCGATTGCCAGTATCAGATAACCCTGCCATCCGCCAATCAGCGTCAGTGCAATCGGTGTATAGCTTCCTGCTATTGCAAAGTATATACAGATGTGATCCAGCTTGCGAAAAACATATTTATGTGTGGTACCAAACGGCATGCAATGATACAATGTGGATACCAGAAACATCAGAAAAAGACATAGAATGAACACCGACACACCGGCCGCCAGTTCGCTCCCTGATTTGTTATAGGAATATACGGCTGCTGCCGGAAGAGAGCATATACATAAAAACGCCATGATCCCGTGAGTTACACAGTTGGCGACCTCTTCTCCAAAGCCCAGTCGGAACATATCCCGCATGGATTTTTCCTCCATGAGTATCACCTCCGTAAATCTTATGCCTGTGGTCAGTATAATACAATCTTAAACGGAATGCAATGCTTTTTCCTGAATAAGGTTCATTTTGTGATAATAACTTAATAATATAGTAATCAATACCGTATAGTAGAATATCGATATTTCGAACTGCAACATGCATATGGTATGGATAAAAGTTAAAAAAGACTGAATTCTTCACAAGTTTTAATGCGAACAGTATAAACTTATGCTATAATAACCATTGGTATTTGCTGTTGTTTACAGCAAATGAATGGAGGCATCTATGTTTTTAAAACGTATTGAACTGCAGGGCTTTAAGTCCTTTGCGGATAAATCCATCATCACCTTTGATTCCGATGTGATTGGAATTGTCGGTCCGAATGGATGCGGGAAAAGCAATATCAATGACGCAATCCGCTGGGTGCTCGGTGAACAGAGTGTGAAGTCACTGCGTGGAAATAATATGAGTGATGTCATTTTCAGCGGCTCTACAGCACGCAAGGCAGTCAATATGGCGGAGGTTACGCTGGTGTTTGATAATTCCCGTCATATCATGAATGTCGAATTTGAGGAGGTAGAGGTGACCCGCCGTCTGCACAGGACGAGCGGGGAAGGGGAGTATTTCATAAACAAGGCTCCCTGCCGTTTAAAGGATATCGTCAATCTGGTAATGGATACCGGTCTGGGCAGAGATTCACTTTCCATCATATCACAGGGAAATATTTCTGCGTTTGCCGATGCGAAGCCGGAGGACCGGCGTGCTTTGTTTGAAGAGGCGGCAGGAGTTGCGAAATATAAAAAGCGCAAGAATGAATCGCTGTCAAAGCTGAACCGGACACAGGATAATCTGAGTCGTCTGGAGGATATCATCATGGAGCTGGAGCGACAGGTGAATCCGCTGAAGCGTCAGGCGAAAAAGGCAGAGGTCTATCTGGAAAAGAAAAAGCAGCTGGAGGTTATTGAGGTCAGCGTGCTGGTGGATGAAATCGAGAAGCTGAGCGAGCAGATCGACATGCTGAAGAAAAAGGCGTTTGATCTGGACAGCCAAAAGGCCATGCATGAAACCACCATCCAGGTCGAGGATGTAAAAAACAGCGAGCTGCGTAACGAAATGTATCAGCTGGACCGCGAGGTGAACAAGCTGCAGGAGCAGTATGCCAAGCTGAGCGAGGAATCCAGAATGCTGGAAACCCGGAAAATTGAAATGGATGAAAAACGAAAGTATGCGCTGGAGTTTGCGAGCAATGCCGAAAAAGCCAAAGAGCTGAAGGCAATGATGGAAGAGGCGCATTATGAATATGAAGACCGTTCGAAGCGATTAAAAAATCTGGAAACGGATATTGCTTTGCAAAAGGAGGCAGCGGCCAGGCTGGAGCATGATGTATCCTACTGCACGCAGGAGAATGCGCAGGCAACCTCGATTCTGAACCGTCTGGAAAACCGCAGGGCGGTACTGGAAAATCTGGCAAAGCAGCCGTTTAACCATCAGCAGGCAGTAAAATCCGTATTGGATGCCGGTCTGAATGGAATTCTGGGCGTGGTATCTCAGCTGTTTAAACCGCTGATGAATTATGAAACAGCAATTTCCAATGCGCTTGGCGGTGCGCTGTATCATATCGTGACCGTGGATGAGGAAGCAGCACGGCATGCCATCACCTTTTTGAAAAAGAATCAGTCCGGACGTGCAACCTTTCTTCCTCTGCCGGTTATGAAGCCGCGCTATATGCAGAAGGAGCACCGTATGCTGGCGGAAAACAGTGTCGGTTTTCTGGGCGTTGCCAGCGAATTTGTAGAAAATGACACGCAGTTTGATACCCTGCGGGATGCATTGTTCGGCAATGTTGTTATTACGGATAATCTGATCCATGCGAATGCGATTGCCAAGCTGCTGCGTTTTCAGTATAAAATCGTTACGCTGGAAGGCGATATCGTCAACCGCGGAGGAAGCATGACCGGTGGTAAGGGAAGAAACAATTCCACACCGTTAACGATACAGAAGGAATTGAATCAGGTGCTGCAGAGTCTCGAAGGTCAGCAGATGAAGGTGGAGGGATTGAAAAATCAGCTCTATGCGCTGCAGGCTAAAAAGGAGCAAAACAGTGCAAATCTGGTACAGATGCAGATTTCCAGTGCACAGCTGGATCCGATTGTAAAAGCCAAATGGGCAAAATATGATCGCTTGAAAAGTGATTATGAGCAGATTGCACCGGAGGAGGATCTGGATAAAGCCGAGCTGCTGGAGGATGATATCGTCGTTAAGCTGAGCAATGTGCATTCCCGCATTGACGAGGTCAGCTCCTCAATGAAAAGCAAGCGGGAGCGCCGTATGAAGGCCGGCAGCGAAGTGGAACGCAAGGATGCCCAGATTCGCCAGCTGCGAAGGGATCTTAATATATTGCAAAATGAACAGCGCGAGGTGGAGGTGGCACAGGCGAAGGCGGAAACAAAGCTGGAAACCACGCTGGAACGTTTAAGCTCCACCTATGAGATGACCTTTGAATATGCACAGAGTCAGAAGGCGGAGATCGATATCGTGGAGGCACGCAAGCAGGTTGTGATTCTTCGTCAGGAAATCTCCTCCTTGGGGAATGTAAATCTGGATGCACCGCAGGAATACAAGGAGGTCAGTGAGCGTTTTGAATTCTTAAGCAGACAGCGGGATGACCTGATGGCTGCCAAGGATAAGATTTTGGAGGCCATTGATGAAATGGATGATATCATGGTCAAGCAGTTTCAGGAGATGTTTGATAAGATCAACGCACAGCTCAACGATGTCTTCCGTGCGCTGTTTGGAGGCGGTAAGGCACGCTTGTTCATGGTGGATCCGGAGGATGTGCTGAATACCGGTATTGATATCGATGTGCAGCCGCCGGGAAAAACCGTACAGAATATCCGTCTGTTCAGCGGTGGAGAAAAAAGTCTGATCGCCATCTGTGTCCTGTTCTCTATTCTGAAGGCAAGAACGATGCCGCTTTGTATTTTTGATGAGGTTGAGGCTGCGCTGGATCAGGCAAATGTGGAGCGCTTTGCGAAATACATTGCACAGTTTCGCGGGGAGAGTCAGTTTATCGTCGTGACACACCGCCCGGGAACCATGGCGCAGTGTGATGCCCTGTATGGGGTAACTATGCAGCAAAATGGTGTTTCCCAGCTGCTGAAGGTGAAGCTGCAGGATGCAATCAACATGATTGATAAGGAAGAGGTGAAGGCATAATGGGTATTTTTTCAAAATTAAAGCAGACATTTTCATCCAAAAAGGATGGAGATCGCTATCTGAGCGGTCTGGATAAATCAAAAAAGTCGTTTTCAGAACGCATTCGGAAGCTGGCACTTGGCTTTACCGGCGTCAACGAGGAGTTTCTGGAGGATTTGATGGTCGTACTGCTGGAAGCGGATATCGGCATTAAAACAGCACAGAAAATCGTGGATGAGGTCGAAAGCCGTGCGATGGATCAGAAGCTGAAGAGCTTTGATGAAATCAGTGAGTGCCTGATTGAGGTTATGCATGAGCTGTATGCCAGTGTTGAGGACGAGGATTTCCATAAAAATGAAGATGGTCCGACGGTCATTTTGATGGTTGGCGTCAACGGCAGCGGGAAAACGACAACGACGGCAAAGCTGACAAAGCTGTTTCAATCAGAGGGCAGCAGCGTTGTACTTGCGGCAGCGGATACCTTCCGTGCCGGCGCGATCGACCAGCTGGCAAAATGGGCGGACCGTCTGGGTGTGACCTGCATTAAGGGAAGAGAAGGCGGCGATCCGAGTGCTGCACTAGTGGATGCCTGCCGCTATGCGAAGGAGCATGGCATGGATTATCTGATCGGGGATACCGCAGGACGTTTGCAGAACAAAGCAAATCTGATGCAGGAGCTGAGCAAGATGCGCAGAGTTATCGAACGGGAAATTCCGGGAGCACCGCATGAGGTGTGGCTGGTGCTGGATGCCACAACCGGACAAAACGGAATTTCACAGGCACAGATTTTTCTGGAAACAACGAAGGTAAGCGGTATTATACTGACCAAGATGGATGGTACGGCAAAGGGTGGCATCGTCATTGCGATACGCGATCTTTTGGGACTGCCGGTAAAATACATCGGACTCGGTGAGAAAGAGGACGATCTGCGCCCGTTTGATATTGATTCCTATCTGTACGGTCTGTGCGAGGATATTTTACAGCATGATTGATCAGATGGAACGGATGAATGCGCTTCTGGATGCCTATGAACAATTGCTGACAGAGAAGCAGCGGGAAATCCTGAATCTGTATTACAAGGAGGATTTGTCGTTTTCCGAGATTGCGGAGAATCTGCACATCAGCCGTGCGGCTGTCAACGATCATATCAAGCGCAGCACGCATATTCTTGCGGAATACGAAAAAAAGCTGCATCTTGTGCAAAATTATGAAACAAGAAGCAGGATTTATGATAAAATGAAAACAGTCGGAAACGATGCGATACGAAAACTGGTAGAACAGCTAGAAAATTTAGAATGACTTTAGGAGGATAACATGTCAAAAATTATTTCAGTGAACGCAGGGAGTTCATCATTAAAGTTTCAGTTATTTGAAATGCCGAGCGAGGAGGTTCTGACAAGCGGAATCGTTGAGAAAATCGGATTTGAGGATGCCATCTTTACCATCAAGGTGAACGGAGAAAAAATTAAGAAGGTACTGCCGATTCCAGATCACACAAAGGCAGTCAGTATGCTGCTGGAAGCGCTGGTGGAGTATAAGATTGTAAACAGTCTGGATGAAATCACCGGTGCGGGACACCGTGCTGTACACGGCGGGGAAATTTTTAAGGATAGTGTACCGGTAACGGAAGACGTTGTAGAAAAATTTGCTTCCTTAAACGATTTGGCACCGCTGCATAACCCGGCAGGTCTTGTCGGATACAATGCATTTAAAAATAATCTGCCTAACTGCAAGCACGTCTTTGTGTTTGATACGGCATTCCATTCCACAATGCCGAAGGAATCCTATATCTATGCATTGCCGATGAAGTATTATGATGAATACAAGATTCGCCGCTACGGCTTTCACGGAACAAGCCATAAGTATGTGTCCCTGCGCTGCGCAGAGCTGATGAACAAAAAGGTGGAGGATACGAAAATCATTACGTGTCATCTGGGAAACGGAGCAAGCATTACAGCAGTTGACGGTGGTAAATCCATCAACACCTCCATGGGCTTCACACCGCTTGCGGGTGTTATGATGGGGACACGCTGCGGTGACATCGATCCTGCAATCGTAACATACATTATGAAAAAGGCTGGTGCAACTCCGGATGAAATGGATGATATCATGAACATGCAGTCCGGTATGCTTGGTGTCAGCGGCATCAGCTCCGATGCACGTGACATTGAGGATGGCTGCAAGGAAGGGAATCCGGCAGCACTTCTGACAGCAGAGGTATATGTAAACCGTGTCATCAATGTTGTCGGCGGCTACTACGCACAGCTTGGTGGTGCGGATGCGATCGTCTTTACCGGAGGAATCGGTGAAAACGACACCAACATGCGTAAAATGATCTGTGACCGTCTGTCAGTGGCATTCGGTATCCAGCTGGATGAAGAATTGAATGGAAAGACAAGAGGCAAGGAAGTCCTGCTGTCCACTGCGGAAAGTAAGGTAGCGGTATGGCTGATTCCGACAAATGAGGAACTCATGATTGCCCGTGATACATACCGTCTGATTGCGTAATTATGAATACCGACATTTTATTTGAGCTTGTCGAACAGTATGATATCATTACGATTTACCGCCATGTGTCTCCCGATGCGGATGCCCTTGGTGCACAGTTTGGACTGAAGCAGTGGATACAGGAAACATATCCGCAAAAGCAGGTGTATGCGCTGGGCAGGGATGCCGGCAGCAAGCAGTCATTGTTTCCGCAGATGGACGTTGTCCCTGATGAAACCGTCGCTGCCTCTCTTGCCATCATTCTGGATACGGCAAACGGTGCCCGTGTGGATGATGATCGCTGGAGTAAGGCGGCACGTACCCTGAAAATCGATCACCACATCGTCGTTGAGAGCTTTGCGGATGTGGAGGTTGTCGAGGATTTGTTCGGGGCAACGTGTGAAATGCTGGCCTATATGTTTGAACAGAAGCAGCTGCGGCTGTCAGCAACCTGTGCACAATATCTGTACGGCGGCATTATTGCGGATACCCTTCGCTTTTCCATTGCGACCATAAAGCCGAGAACGCTGCGTACGGCAGCCTATCTGCTGGAAATGGGCGTGGATGTAAAAAAAGCCAACGAGGATCATTTCTCCACCTCCTATCGGCTCTATCGCTTTGAAAACTATATCCGCAGCAATGTTTCCCTGCTGGAGGGACATGTTGCCTATATGATCATTAACCGCGAGGACTATGAGCGTTTTCAGCTTACCTTTAACGAAGCAAAGGAAAAGGTGTTTGTGCTTGGCGGCGTGGATGAATTTGAAGCATGGGCGCTGTTCACGGAAAAAGAACGGGATGAAAACGGCAGACGTATTTACAATGGCAGTCTTCGTTCCAAGAACCGCACGATCAATGATATCGCAAACCGGTATCAGGGCGGCGGACATCGCTTTGCCTGCGGAGTAAAGGGTTTGTATGAGGAAACGATACAGGAGCTGCTGCAGGAGCTTTGTGAGCGTGTAAACGAATAGAAAACAGGCAGTGTACGAGGGTATGCTGCTTTTTCTTATTTGCTTTTGGAAAGTTGACTATAAGAGGTTGTGAGGATGGTGCAGGCTATGGTAAAATTTAAGACAAAGAAAGAGGGATTGGATGGATACGATATTTTCATATGAATTGCGAAGAGAGCAGCCGCTCAGTACAGAAGAAAAACAGAGGATTCGTGTGATTCTGAACGCATACCGCATCCCGGAGGAACAGCTCTCTTCATGGAACGGGGATTCCTGCTCTTTGCCGTTGTTTCGCTGCTTTGAAGTGCCACTGCTGTATAGCGAGCATATTCGAATAGCAGACAGTGAAACAGCATATACAGCGGCAGCCCACTGGTGCTGTATGCTGGATGCCCTGCAGGAGGCATTGTCCGGTGTTGTTATATCCGCAGTGATGCAGGAGGCGGTTGTGCACGATGCAGAGCATGGCTTTCTGATTCCCTCTATGGACAGGGAAGCGTTTCTGCGATGCAAAAGGCAGGAGCGTGTGGAAGCTGCTTTGGACAGTCCGCAGTCGGAAGAACCGGTTTTGTTCACAGAGCAGGCACCTCTATACGCAACCAGGCTGTATCTTAAGCCTCTTTTACAACAGAAAATTGAACAGCAGGTTGCTGCATTTGAAGCCAGACTGCAAATCCTTCTGCCTGCCTGCTATCGTGATTTTTTGATTCGCTACAACGGAGGTGCTGCAACGGATACATATTTCTATATGGAGAATGCAGGGGAAACCGTATATTGTCTGGATCGGTTTTACGGCTTTCATGAGGGGGATACAGGCTTTCCTGCTATGTCAAGGTGCCTATGGTTTACAGAACTGCTGGAACAGGGCTATCTTTGTATTGCAGGGGATGCCTTTGGCAACCATATCGTGCTGCGTATTCGTGAAAATGGCTATGGCGGGGTTTTCTTTTACGCGCACGACAATATTCCCCGTTTTCATGCATTGAGCAGTGATTTCTTTCATTTTATGATGCAGGTGCAATCGCATATTGATGTACTCCAGCCATCGTCTGCACTCACACAGGTATATATTTGCAGGCTGGAGGATGACAGTCAGGATGCACGTGTACAAAAGCGCCCGCTGGATGTATTTCTGGAGGGGGAGATGGCAGCGGATAAGGCAGAAAGGGTGCAACAACTCATGGAAGAGGCAGAGCCGCGTATAGAGGGCTTCCTGCATTTTGACACCTTTGCATTCCGCCTTGCTGTAATAGAGGAGCTGATGTATGTGCAGAAGCTTCTTCCTTCCTTTGAGCTTTATGACAAACTGTATGAACTGCATGTGGATCCGGAAGGGGATTTCCGTTATCACGGTCCCTTGCTGTATGCGCTTCGTTATTTCAAGGAGCTAAGGATACCCGTGGCATTGGCAGAGCATGTGGAATCTCGGACACTGGATGGAGGAAATGAGATTTATGGACAGATCATGCTGGAGTGGGACGGCGAGTATTCCCTGTTTGATATCGCGGACGTGAAGGAGCGTGAGCTGAAGCAGTTTGGAAATCTGAAGCAGGTCGCTGTAAACGGGCTCGCGGAGCCTGCCTTTGTACGCAGTCTGCGTATGCAGGGAATCCGCGTAACCGATCGCTTTGACGAGCAGGATTATGCTTGTGAAAAGCTGCAGCACCTTCTGACAAACTGGGAAACCTGCTGTGTTTATGCTGAGCGAAGTGATGCGGCAGCACAGCTGCTTGCTGCCCTTCGCTATTGCATGGGAGGTTACTATAAAGAGCTGTTTCATCCATCCTTGCAGCACTGGGAACAGCTGCATGAGCCCGGTGTGGCGAAAGATACGCTTTCAGAGCTTGCGAAACAGCTGCAGACGCTCGGACTCACCCTTATGCGGTATGAGCCGGGTATAGAGGGCTGCTGTCTGCTGGTCACAAGAAATATTACGGCCTGCATTGCTCTTTTGAAAAAAGACGCTAGGTATACACTTGTTCAGCATTGCGGTGTATGGAGCATCAAGGAAACGAATCAGCCAACCCTGACACGGACGCAATCCGATACAGATCCGGGGGGTTCCCAAAGACAGGAGGAAGACGGACAGATATGCAGACCGCAGCCGGAAATGAGAAAGCAGATGAGTCGTATGCAAAAGCGGGTGCTGTTTGCCGTCTGTGCTGCTGTGCTGGGAGGTATTGCCCTTTTCATCATCAATTCCATTCTTGTATCCAATCAGGAAATGATATGGGATGAAAATCTGAATTACGATTATCAGATGGTATGCAAGGGCAATGACGGGGATTGTCAGCTGCGCAGCAGTGATGGAGTCCTGTATTTCACGCAACCCTTTCAGGAAAGCGAGCCGACCTATTCTTCTCTGCTTGCCGTAAGAGAATATAATAACAGGAATTATGACCGCATCTATGATGTTACGCAGAGGAAATTTCTCCACGGAGATTTTCTGCATGTGCGTGTTGTAGAGCTGAAGGAGGATGGGGAGCCTATGGAATACAGGGGTTTGCTTGCGACAAAGGATAAGAAAAATTATATGCTCTACAGTGAAAAGCAGCATCAGGGTGAAGCCGGATACCTATGGTTCTGTGGGCTACGGCCCCTTTGATGTTGATACAGGAGTTGAATGGAATGACTGAGAAAGGAGGACGCGCTCATGTCCATACTTGGAATTGATCTGGGCACAACCAATTCACTGGCCTGTGTTTGGAAAGGGAAGGAAGCGATATTGATACCGAATGCATTTGGAAGCTATCTGACACCCTCTGTTGTCAGCTTTCTGGAAAACGGAGAGGTGCTGGTTGGGGAGGGGGCTAAGCAGCGGCTGCATACGCATCCTTCACTGACCTTTGCGGAGTTCAAACGCTGCATGGGAACGGATACGGTGTATACGGTCCATGGAAAAACGTATTATCCGCAGGATTTAAGCGCCATGGTGATTCGCAAGCTGGTGGAGGATGCCAGTGTATTCCTGAATGAGAGGATTGAGGAGGCAATCATCAGTGTTCCAGCCTATTTCAATGATGATCAGCGCTGGGCAACCAAAATTGCCGGACAGCTTGCCGGTATCCGTGTGGAGCGTATCATCAATGAACCAGTGCGGCAGCCTTATCCCAGCACATCCAGCAAACGGAAGAGGATATGCTTGCGCTCGTTGTGGATTTCGGTGGAGGAACACTGGACATTTCCATTGTCGAGGCTTTTGAAAATGTCGTGGAAATACGGGCCATCAGCGGGGATAACCATCTGGGCGGCAGTGATTTTGATGAAGCAATCATGGATTGCTTTCTTGAAGAAAACGGGTTGCAGAGAAAAGAGCTGCTCCCACAGGAGCTGGCACTTTTGAAAACCGGGGTGGAAAGGGCCAAGATGCTGCTGAGTGTCCGTAAGGAATACAGCCTGCAGCTTTTCCTGCATCAGAAAAACTGCTGTATGAAATTAAACCGCGGGAAAATGACAGCTATCTGTATGCCTCTTTTACAGCGCATGCAAAAACCGCTGGAGCGGGTGCTGAAGGATTCTGAGATATCCCTGCAGGAGCTGCAGAAGGTCATTCTGGTTGGCGGCAGCTGTCGTATGCCAGCTGTTATACAGTATCTGGAGTTTTTGCTGAAGCGGGATGTAGAGCTGGTGCATGAGCCGGATCAGGCTATTGCAATCGGCTGTGGGACAGCGGGAGGCATCAAGGAGCGCTGTTCGGATATACGGGATGTATTCTTGAGTGATATCTGTCCATTCACACTCGGTTTGGCTGTTTACGATGATGGAGCGAGGGATTATGTGATGGAACCGATTATTGAACGCAACACGGCCTTACCCTGCAGTGTAAACCGCATGTTTTCCTATCGCAGCACAAGCGGAGAGCTGCAAACATCGATCCTGCAGGAGGAGCACCGCAAAGCGGCAGCCAATCTGGTCGTGCGGACAGTGCGTATAAAAGTACCTAAGACAAGCGAAGAATATCAGCCGATTTCCGTCCGGTTTACCTATGATATCAACGGACTTCTGGAGGTGGAAACAAATACCTTCCATGAAGAGAGCGCAAGTCGTGTCGTGATACAGAACCGCATGAACCGGATGAGCGAGGAGGAGGTTCATCAGCGCCTGCGGGAGCTGCAGGCATATAAGCTGCCATCACAGGAAAAAGAGGTATACCGGCACTTGCTGGAACGCGGAGAGCGCATGTATTCTGAAAGCATCGGAGAGAAACGCATGCGGATTGCCGCCCTGCTGGAGGAATTCGAGACAGCGCTGCAGCAGGAACAGCCACAGCATATTCGTGAGGTCTTTCGAAGGGTGAAGTCTGCCCTTGATGAATGGGAAGCGGATGCTGTGAGCTTCTTCAGTTAGGAGAGCGTATGGAACTGGAACAGATAAAAGGGTTGTTGGACCTTGCGAATCTAGAGGATATCACCGCAATAAAAAAAGCCTATGCGAAGCAGGTGAAGCTGCATCATCCGGAGGAGGAACCCCAGGTATTTCAGCAGCTGCAGACAGCCTATCGTGAAGCTGTGCAGTATGCGCAGGCACAGCGCGCAGGACATGCCATCAAAGTGAACGTGCTGCAGGAGAAAGCAGAAGAATCAAATGACGAATCGTTTGAGGCTGTGTCTGCGGGATCCGTGTCTTCCTGTGAGGGGCTGGTACAGGCAGCACCAAAAACGACAGATGAGCGGATCGAAGAGCTGCTGCAGGCACTGCAAAGCGGCAACACGCTCGCAGTAAAGAAACAGCTGCAAACGGCACAGCGGCTTGCGTTGTTGCAGGATACAGCATTTCTAACTGCGCTGAGTGAAGGACTGCAGAATCAGGTGAATCTGCTTTCCTATGCGATGCGGCAAACGCTTATCCAGGCGTTTCATCTGGATGCCGGACAGCTGCAGCCGGCACAGCAGGAGCTGTTAAGCAGTATCCGGCAGGGGATACCAGATTTTCAGTCGTATCGTTATTCCTGCAAAAGAGATACGGCATATTTGCTGGATACATGGCGCGCGCTTTGTCATAGCAAAGAGGAAGATAGCGAAGCTTGGCTGGAATTTCTGAACCACAAACACTGGACAAAGGATACTGTGGATGAGCTGACAGCGGAAAAAATTCTGGCACTGGAAATGAAAAAATGCTATGCGCACAGCAGTGCAGTGGCGGGGAAAATCTATTCCTTTCTGCATATCCGAGATCATCTCGCTCAGGACCCCGCACAAACCTATGCAAAGCTGAAGGAGCTGTTGGGTAAGGATGCCTCCTTTACACAGCAGAACTTCATCAGCTGGAGGAACCATGTACAGAAGCAGGCACTGCAATTCTTTGAGCTCTCCCATGAAGACAAGGGAGCTGAGGTATGGGAAGAATGGCTGCATAAGCAAAGCTTGGATAAAGCGGATCTGTATCTGCTGGAAAGGCTATCTTATTATGCGAAACATCACCATTATAAAAAAGAGGTAAGAAATCTCCTGTTTTCTTATTTTGAGCTGGAAACAGCGGATACACCGGCAAAGCAGAGTCTGCGTAAAGCAATTCTGGAGGAACCGCCGGTATATCGCAGAAAAAAACGGATGCTTCTGCTGCTTGTACTGCTTGCTGCTTTATCTGCTGTACTCATACCGGCCCTATTAGATCAGCGGAAAGCGGAGGATAGAAAACAGGAGGAGCTGCGAAATATACAGCAGGAAATGCTGGAGGAATCACAGCGGAAATCGCAGGAGCAGCTGGAAGCATTACAAAAGAAAATAGAAGCTGGCAATCAGTGAGCTGAAGCGGTCAAGGGCTGCTGCAAACACCATCCCGTCCATGCTGCGGATAATTATAAGGAATCATCACCGTGACTGAGGTCATGGTTTTCTTTACGCAAGCTTCCAAAAGAAATTGAGCCAACAAGATGTGCCTGTGGCTAGCATTGGACACGATCGCCGTAAAACTTCAGAAACCATGGTCACGCCCGTATTAAGAAGCATAAAAATATGATAAAATAAAGAAAGAGACGAGGTGTTGAGAATGAGTGTCCACTTACATGTGCGAAGCTGCTATACCCTGCTGCAGAGTACCCTGACAATTTCCAAAATCGTTGCGGCAGCCAAGCGCTGCGGTTATACAGCGGTCGCATTGACTGACAAGCATGTCATGCATGGTGCCATGGCGTTTTACCATGCATGTAAAAAAGAACATATCAAGCCGATTTTCGGGATGGAAGTGGACGTGCTGGAGCAGGAGGAGCTGTATGGCTTTGTCGTTCTTGCGAAAAATGATGCCGGCTATCAGAATCTGCTGAAGCTGTCCACCTGGCTGAATACCGGAGAGGAAAGACGCGTACCGGATTTGGATACGCTCGCCTATTATGCAAAGGACTGCATTGTTTTGACAAACGGCGATCAGAATCAGATGGAAACTCTTATCGTAAAGGAAGAGCTGGATCTTCTGTGCCACTGGCTGAAGCTGTGCAGGAAGCAGTTTGCCGATTTTTATGTATCCATAGCACGCAATGATTCCGGCCTGATGGAAAAGAAAAATCCGGTCTTAAAGCAGCTGTGCGAGGAGCTGGATATTCCCTGTACGGCATTGTCCCGCGTTTATTTCGAACGGGAAGAGGATGAGGAGAGCTATAAGACGCTGTGTGCCATCAATCAGGGCGTATCGCTCCATGATAAAATGCTGAATTACAGTCCGCGCCGTTATTTCCGCAGCTCGCAGGAAATGCAGGAGCTGTATGAGGAGGCGGAGCTGCAGATGAGTGATCGTATTGCAGCACAGTGTCAGGTGGAGATGCAGCTGCCAAAGGCTGTGCTTCCGAAATTTCAAAACAAATACGGCGTAAGCAGTGAGGAATTCTTACGCAGTCTTTGTCAGAAGGGGTTGCAGAAGCGTATGCAGTACCAGCCGATTTCATCCGTATACCAGCAGCGTCTGGACTATGAGCTGGATGTTATTATCCGCATGCAGTATGCCGATTATTTTTTGATCGTCTGGGACTTCATCCGGTTTGCGAAAACACAGCATATTTATATCGGTCCCGGACGAGGAAGTGCTGCCGGCTCCCTGGTAGCTTACTGTCTTGGTATCACGCATGTGGATCCGATTCGCTATCATCTGCTGTTTGAACGATTTCTGAATCCGGAACGTATTTCCATGCCGGATATCGATACGGACTTTCCGGATAACCGCCGGGATGAGGTGATTCATTATGTGGAGCAGCTGTATGGCAAACACAGGGTATCCCATATCATCACCTTTAATACACTGGCGGCGAAGCAGGTGCTGCGGGATGTGGGAAAGGCGATGGAAATCAATCCCCGTCAGATCGACCGCCTGTGTAAGCTGGTTCCCAATGTAATCAAGGTGACACTGGACTATGCATATCAAAATGATGCGCGCTTCAAGGAGCTGATCAACAGCGGAGAAACGATGCGCCGCCTGTATGCGACTGCCCGAAAGCTGGAGGGACTGCCGCGTCATGCCTCTCTGCATGCGGCAGGTATCGTGTTTTCCGATGAAGCCATTGAGCAGGTGTGTCCGCTGATTGATGTGGATGAGGGTGTTTGTGCCACACAGTTTACAATGGAATATCTGGAGGAGCTCGGTCTGATCAAAATGGATTTTCTGGGATTGAGGAACCTTACCATCATCGATGAAATCGTACAGCATATCAATGCGACAGCGGATAAACAACTGGATATCATGCGGATACCGCTGGATGATGCCAAGACCTATGCGCTGATACGCGCGGTGGATACGGTGGGAGTCTTCCAGCTGGAGAGTGAGGGGATGAAAAATCTGATACGGAAAATGCAGCCGGACTGCTTTGAGGACATTGTCGCAACGATTGCATTGTTTCGTCCCGGTCCCATGGAAAACATTCCGGAATATCTGGATCGCAGAGAGCATCCGGAAAAGGTCGATTATATCCATCCCAGCCTGCATCCGATCTTACAGAATACCTATGGTATCATGATCTATCAGGAACAGATCATGCAGGTTGCACAGACAATGGCCGGCTTCACCCTTGGTAAGGCGGATAATCTGCGCAAGGCCATCAGCAAGAAAAAGGGAGAGGAGCTGCGCAGAATGCAGGAGGAATTCATACAGGGGGCACTGCATAAGGGCTATGATGAGGCTCTGGCACAGAAGGTGTATGCCCTGATTATGAAATTTGCGAATTACGGCTTCAACCGTTCCCATTCCGTGGCCTATGGCATGATTGCCTATCAGCTGGCGTATCTGAAAGCGAATGCACCGCTGTATTTCTTTAACAGCCTGTTGAACAGTGTGATCGGTTCGGAGACAAAGACAAGTGAATATGTATTTGAGGCACGTAAGCGGCATATCAAGATTCTGCTGCCGGATGTCAATCGTTCGTACAATCAATATGGAATCGAGGACAATGCGCTGCGCTTTCCGTTTGTCGGCATTAAGGGTATCGGCAGTGCGGTGTCATCACTGATTGTCGAGGAACGAAATAAAAAGGGCGAATTCCGTGATTTCTTCGACTTCACCGCACGTATGAATGGGAATAAAATCGGTAAAAAAACCATTGAAATCCTGATTAATGCAGGGGCGCTGGACTGCTTTAAGGTCGGGCGTGCGAGTCTGATGGCATCACTGGAGGATGCACTTCGCTATGCGGATCTTGTGAAAATCGAGGATGTGGATCAGGTGCTGTTTGACTTTGATCTGGTATCCAAGCCTGCTATGACAATGATGAGGGATAATGCAGCGATTCGCGCGGAAAAGGAAAAGGAGGCCATCGGCTTCTATCTGTCGCGGCATCCGATTGCGGATGTACGCAGCCGCATGGGAAAGGAGCTTCCGATTTTGATTTCACTGCCCAAGTACAAGGGACGCTATGTGAAATTTGTTTGTCTGGTGGATCGCTGCCGTCAGTACCGTACAAAAAACGGCGATATGATGATGTTCGTCATCGGCAGTGATGAAACAGGAAAATTTGATCTTGTCTGTATGCCGAATATATACCGCCAGCATGCGGATGATCTGGTCAAGGGGAATTATCTGTATGTGGAGGGAATCGTGGACAAGGAAACCAGCTGTCTGGTCAAGAAGCTGACAAGGATAGAAAAGGAATGAAGGAGCAGGAGTGTGCATATGGTAACCATTGATACAGTAGAGGAAGCGGATATTGCAGAACTGGCACAGCTGGAGGCGTGCTGCTTTCCAAAGGAGGAGGCGGCGGATGAAGCGGCGCTGCGCAGACGTGCCAAGACTTTTCCGGAAAGCTTTCTGGTCATGAAAAAGGATGGCGTCATCATCGGCATGATCAATGGCTGTGTAAGCAATCAGCAGGTGATCTGTGATGCGATGTATGAGGATGAAAGCCTGCATGATCCCTATGGCGCCTATCAAACGGTCTTCGGTCTGGATGTGCATCCCGCTCATCAGCATCAGGGGTATGCAGGGGAGCTGATGCAAGCTTTGATTGAGACAGCGAAGAAGGAGGGAAGAACAGGTATGGTTTTGACCTGCAAAAAGCATTTGGTAGGTTTTTACGAGCGGTTTGGCTATCGTAATATGGGAGTGAGTGCTTCTGTTCACGGCGGTGCAGAATGGTATGATATGCTGCTGTGCTTTGCGTGATACAGACCGAACAGACATCATGGAGTTGCTTACTGCTGCAGGATGTGCAGTTGTAATCACAACATAAAGGGGAAGGTGCGCTTTGCGTTTAAGAATTGCTGTATGCAGCCCTGTATGCTCGTACTCAAATTGCAGATATTGGCAGAGGAAAAGGGGAAAACAAAACTGCCGTATGACAGTGATCTCATACAGAACGGAGCGCTCTCTAGGGTATCCTTGATGAACCTGTTATTTTGAGGCGCATATAATGTATGCATGTTTGCATCATGTAAAAAAAATGAAAAAAGTGTTGCGTTAAAAAGCTGTTTATGGTAACATAACCATGTTGTATGTCCTCCCGGATTTACAACCGCTCAGAACAGGGTTTAAGTATGGAAATCATCACCTTGCATGGCGAGTCTTAAATTATTTAGAAGGAGGTGCGATTTATGTACGCAATCATTGAAACAGGCGGAAAACAGATCCGTGTAGAAGAGGGTTCCACAATCTTCGTAGAAAAGCTGGACGTTCAAGAAGGCGAAGCTGTTGTATTTGACAAGGTAGTCGCTTACTGCAACCGTTCTCTTCGTGTTGGTACTCCATATGTAAAGGGAGTTAAGGTCAACGCAAAGGTTGAAAAGCAGGGAAAAGCAAAGAAGATCATCGTCTACAAATACAAGGCTAAAAAAGGTAGCTCACACCGCAAGCAGGGACACCGTCAGCCTTACACAAAACTGACAATCGAATCAATCGAGGCTTAATGTATGGTAAGAGTCCATGTAAAGCGGCATCAGGGTATTATACAGGAAGTGGAAATCAAAGATCATGCAGGCTATGCAGATGCCGGTCAGGATCTGGTATGTGCCGGAGTGAGTTCCATAGCTGTAGGAATGATGAATGCTTTAGATGAGATGGTGCCTGAAGCATGCGACTTCGTTTTGAAGGAAGCATACATCAAAATTGAAACGATCCTGCCAGATGCTACAGCAGGTATCCTGTTACAGGGAATGTATTATCAGCTGTCAACCATGCAGGAAAGCTATGCAGACTATATTACAATAAACGATCAGGAGGTGTGATTATGAAATTTGTATTAGATATTCAGCTGTTCGCATCCAAAAAGGGTGTTGGTTCTACAAAGAACGGCCGTGACTCCGAATCCAAACGTCTTGGAGCAAAACTGGCTGATGGACAGTTCTGCCATGCAGGAAGTATCATTTACCGCCAGCGTGGTACGAAAATTCACCCGGGAACAAACGTTGGAAAAGGTGGAGATGACACGTTATTCGCAAAAGTGAATGGTGTTGTAAAATACGAACGTTTAGGTAAAGACAAGAAAAAAGTGTCCGTTTACCCACAGGCGTAATGAAAAAATCCCCGGTATGGGGATTTTATTTTTGAGCAGGATAACAGAAGGAGACAAGGAGGTGCCTGAATGTTTATAGATCGTGTAAAAGTACATGTGAAGGCTGGAAAAGGCGGAGATGGAATCGTTGCTTTCCGGCGTGAAAAATATGTTGCCTACGGTGGTCCCAGCGGCGGAGACGGCGGGGCTGGCGGTGATGTCGTTTTTATGGTCGATGAAGGAAAGACAACACTGCTGGATCTGCGCTACAACCGCAAGATGGCTGCAGAGCCGGGCGGGAACGGAAAGACAAAGAAAATGCATGGTGCCGATGGGGCAGACTGCATTATCAAGGTGCCGCAGGGTACGCTTGTAAAGGATGAGAAAACCGGAAGAATTCTGGCGGATCTCACACGCAAGGGACAAAAGGAAATCATCGCCAAGGGCGGAAAGGGCGGCCGCGGCAATTTCCACTTTAAATCCAGTAAAAACACGGCACCTCAGTACAGTGAGCTGGGCGCACCGGGGGAAGAACGTGATATTATGGTCGAACTGAAGGTGCTGGCGGATGTCGGACTGGTTGGCTTCCCATCTGTTGGGAAATCCACATTGCTGTCCGTTGTATCCAAGGCGAAACCGGAAATCGCGGAATACCACTTTACAACGCTGGCTCCGAATCTGGGGATGGTGCAGGTTCCGGATGGCAGAAGCTTTGTCATGGCGGATCTGCCTGGACTGATTGAAGGAGCGAGTGAAGGAAAGGGGCTTGGACACCAGTTTCTTCGTCATATCGAACGCTGCCGTGTTATCATCCACGTTGTGGATATGGGAGCGAATGACGGCCGCGATCCTGTTGCGGACTATAAAACCATCAATGATGAGCTAAAGCAGTATGAATACCGTCTGATGGAGCGTCCGCAGATCGTTCTTGCGAATAAGATGGATCTGGATGGAGCACAGGAAAACCTGAAGCGCTTCAGAAAGGCCTATCCCGAGGTTGAGGTATTTGAGACCACAACGATTATTGCAGAGGGTCTGGAGCCGGTTCTCTATCGCGCAGCCGATCTGCTGGAAACAACACCGCAGTTTCCGTTATATAACGATGATGCCAGTGATGAAGAGGCGGAAGGTGTGCTTTACAAATTTGAACCTGAGCAGCCTGCCTTTGAGGTACACAACATGGGAAATGGCAACTGGGAGCTGAGCGGGGAAGAGCTGGAACGCAGCTTTAAGATGAGCAAGATGGATAATGAAGAGGACTTCATGCGATTTGCCCGCAAAATGCGGAAAATGGGAATTGATGAAGCACTGCGCAAAGCCGGCTGTAAGGACGGCGATGTCGTAACCATCGGTCAGCTTCTCGCCCTTGCCGATCTGGAACTCGTAGGTCTCGGGATCGTGGAAAACGGGCGTGGCCAGACGGGAGAAGCGCAGGTAGACGGGACCCTGATAGTTGTAGGCGGCGATGACGGGGGGGGCGGGCCGCCCCACCGTCGCCGCC
>OGON01000703.1_pt1 | contig 25853 bp, 21 predicted proteins | sample 1552671 | NCBI WGS metagenome assembly OGON01 (sample SAMEA2580136, study PRJEB22360) | human gut metagenome | biome: human gut; feature: human-associated habitat; material: faeces | place: Denmark | collected 2008/2010 | reverse complement strand
AGCGGATAGAAATCAGTTTATCGAGGGCGTTTTGACGCCGGTATTGTGAACATCGGAGAAAAGGATACCGTAAATATCACATGGAAGCTCCCGTTTGGGATGCCGGCAGAAAACGATATTGCAGTAGAACGGGAAACTCCTGTATCACTGCATATGCTTACGCCTCCCGATAAACTGGAGTATATAACCGGAGAGAAAGTATCGTTGAAGGGAATGCGCATAGAGGCTGTATATGCGGACGGCTCTAAGAGGGAAACCACGGCATACAGGGTAGAGAATACCGCTTTGACTGCCGGAAATCATTCGATCACTGTCAGCTATCATGGCGCAAAAACATCGTTTCAAGTAACCGTGAAGGATATTCCGGTTACTTCCCTGAAGCTGAATAAGCAAAGTGCAACCCTGCATCCGGATGAATCGGTAGCCCTGCAGGCAGATATACAGCCCGCAAATGCAACGGACAAATCCATCGCATGGAAATCAAGCAACTCTGCAGTTGCCTCTGTGGATGAAAAAGGCAGGGTTACCGCCCTGAAGAGTGGAACTGCAGTGATTTCAGCTGTTATGAAGAACGGCTTGCATGCAGAGTGTAAAATTACGGTGAAAATTGCTGTGGACTATGTACAATTAGATAGCGCATATAAGGATGTATATGTTACTCAAACAGGTCAGTTAAATGCAACGGTGTATCCGGAAGATGCGACCAACAAGAAGGTGAAGTGGCGCAGTACGAATACCAGTGTGGTGCGCGTGGATCAAACAGGTCATTATAAGGCTTTGAAATCAGGATTTGCCTATATTTATGCTACATCGGAAGACAATGAGCATATTGAGCGCTTTTGTGAAATCAATGTAAATGTTCCTCCGGTGGAGGTGAATATTCAGGAATCATCGTTGAATTTGAAAAGAGGGCAGTCCTATCAGCTGAACTATACAGCCTACAGTCCTACAGGCGTAGATGTCGCTTTCAAGTGGGAAAGCGTCGATCCGAAGATCGCTTCTGTGAATCAAAAGGGAGTCATAACAGCACTCAGGGAAGGCGTAATATCCATCACGCTGAACTCATCGTATAACAACGGCGGTGATATGGTTCTTGTGACGGTCACCAACCCGGTCAGCGCATTGAAAATGAATAAGGCATCCGCGAATATGACCAAGGGCAGCTATCTGCAGCTGTCGGCGTCCATATCTCCATCGGATGCATCGAACAAAGGTCTTACCTGGACATCCAGCAACAAGAATATCCTTACGGTCAGCAGCAGTGGAAAGGTTTATGCGAAGGGCTTTGGAACAGCTACGATCACTGTACAGGCAAAGGATGGCAGCAAGGTAAAAGCAGCAAGCAGAATTTTCAGCGGCTATGGTATCAGCTATGTGCTCAATGGCGGAAGCAATCATAAATCCAATGTCAGCGTGTATTACAATCAGGCAGTCAAGCTGTACAATCCTACCCGCAGCGGATACAGCTTTAAGGGCTGGTACTCCGACAGCAAATATAAGACGAGAGTAACGTCCTATAAAAAAGGAACCAAGGGAAACAAGAAGCTGTATGCGAAGTGGAGCAAGAACACCTACCGCATCACCTATAAGCTGAACGGTGGTAAAAATACAAAGTCCAATCCATCCACTTATGCTGTGACTTCCTCCATTTCCTTGAAAAATCCAAGCTGTAAGGGCTATTCCTTTAAGGGCTGGTACAGTGACAGCCGCTATCGGACACGGATCAAGACAATCAAAAAAGGAACAACCGGAAACAAAACACTGTATGCGAAATGGAGCAAAAACAGCTACCGTATCACGTATAAGCTGAATGGCGGGAAGAATACGAAATCCAATCCTGCCAAATACTCGATCACATCCTCTGTGAAGCTAAAAAACCCAAGCAGAAAAGGGTATCGATTCACAGGCTGGTATACGGATGCTGCCTGTAAAAAGAAGGTAACCGCTATTAAAAAGGGAACTACTGGTAATAAAACCTTTTATGCAGGGTGGAGAAAATAGGCGATTCATGCAAAAGCAAGTACAAAAGCTGCTTGAAAATTAAGCTGTTCATGCTCTCTTTATGAAAAATAAGGGAATTCAAAGCTATTGTGTTTAACAATAGAAATTCGGATTCCCTTTTTATAATGTGAAACGCCAGAAAAAACATACAGCGTGCTTACCTTTGTTTCAGCAACCTCTGAAAAATTACGAAAATCAGCTTATATGTAGACAGCGATATAGCTATAAGAATTCAAAAACCGGCGAAGCTACTATAAAGGAATATAGTTTTGCTATTCATAGAAATTTATATCCTTTCGCTTTTTTAATGCAAGTGTATGATCAAAGAGTATGATTCGTAGCGCAAACTCAGAATCTAAGAAAAGCTCTGTTGTATAAGCTCATCCATAGAGAGAAACCTGCAGTTTTTGCTTTTCCCGTAGCCGGATACCACGAATCCAAAGAACTTGAAAGCAAATATAAAAAAAACGGCTCTGCCTTATTGATAAGGTTAGAGTCCGTTTCACGTTTATTCATGGTGGAGGCTGAGGGACTCGAACCCCCGACCCTCTGCTTGTAAGGCAGACGCTCTCCCAGCTGAGCTAAGCCTCCACGTTTTTTGAACTTCTTTTTTCGCGCCGTTCTCATCAGCGCTCATATATAATACCATTAGACTTTTTTTATGTCAACAACTTTTTTGAATTTTTTTGAATTTTTTTATCCAACGAAATCGAACCCCTTTAAATCCTTTATAACAAGGCCTTTTAATCAAATACTCTAAAAGAAAAGGATGCTCTGTCATCTATTTTAAAGCCCGAAATAAACCGACCATCCCTATGCATTTACCTTCACATAATCATTTACATCCGTGACAAATATAGAAACCTCCTCATGAAACGGAAATCCGTGTTCTGTGCCCTTCCAGTCAGCTTCCGGATCGAGAATTGATAAAATTCTGTCACAATCCTGCTCATTCACCCCCAGCAGCAAAACGGTCTGTCCATATTGCAGAAAATCACCTGTGCTTCCAACCTCTGTCGCCATAAATGCATGCTCTTTGAGCTTTTCCGAAATATCGGCAGCATACTCATCTCCTGCAATAATAAACATCAATTTCATGAAAGACTCACCTCAGCTACTATCATATCATATTTTTCATATACTTTATCGTTAATCTTTTCAAATTCCAGGAATGCATACAAAAAAGATACAGCCAGCCCGCGCCAGCTGTACCCGCTTCACCCCTCAACCGGTTTCGCAATCAGGTCCTCTTTTCGTATGACCTTTCCGCACTCCCTACATACATACTGTATATCAACAGCCCCCCCCGCAATCCTTATGCTTCAGACACTTATAGCTCTTATGCAGATGCCTGTCCCCCCAGATCATCATTGCATTATAGATATCATCCAGATCCCTGCTCTTATCCGTAAGCTCATACTGATAGCGCGGCGGATGCTCCTGATACAGGCTGCAGCTGAGAAGCTCATCCTCGCACAAGGACTTTAATCGGCTGGACAGCAGATTTGTCGGTATGCCCTCCAGCCCCTCCTGCAAATCCTTATATGTGCGTCTCCCCTCACGCACTGCATGCAAAATGAGCAGTGTCCATCTGTCACCGATCAGATTGAGTGTCTGTGCGATATTGCAATGCATATCATACTGTTTTTTCATACCATCACCTTATATAACCCTTTCCATATATACCATCAATTCCTTATTTTTTTCCTGACAATGTCTGCTGTATCATATTCTCCATCATATCCGGCGTCAGCTGTCCCTTGATATAGCCAAACGGCTTCCCGTTCTTATCAATCATAAACGTCGTCGGCATACTTGTTATCTGAAAATAATAATACATGGAGCCATCATCAAACAAAACCGGCATGGAATATGCATGCTCATCAAGGAATGTCCGAATTCCTTCTGCAGATTTCTCCTGGCCGCCGGGATTCACCACCGTTAAAACAGCTACCTCATCACTGTTCCTGTACTTCTCATACAGCTCCTGAATATGCGGAAGTTCACGTTGACACGGCGGGCACCAGGTTGCCCAGAAATTCAGAAAAATAACCTTTCCCCGATAATCGCCAAGGGATACCTGTTTTCCGTTTTGATCCGTCAGAACAAAATCCAGCTGCTCCGCCGAGGTCTGTGCATCCGGAGTATCCGCAGCCTCCTCTTCCTGCTCTGGTGTGGCCGTATCCGTATCCTTTTTGGCAGTTGCCTTATCCGAGGTACTCATGTACGAGCTGATGGTATTCATTTTACCGGTAAACATCATCAAACCGATTGCAATTAAGATAACAGCCCCCAGCTTGACAGCAATCTTCATGATATTCTTATGATTGGAAATCCAGTGCAGTACCTTTCCGGTAAACAATCCCAATATCAGGAAGGGAATTGTAAACCCCAGTGCGTATACAATCATCAGGAAGGTGGACACCCAAAGACTGCCGGAGGATGACGCCAGCAGCAAAATGGAAGACAGCGCAGGGCCGATACACGGTGTCCAGGCAAAGCTGAATGTAAAGCCCATCAGAAAGGCAATAACTGCATTCACACTTCCTTTTTTCTGAAACGGCAGCTTCCATGTGCGCTCCAGACTTTTGAATTTCCAGATTCCCAGCTGATGCAGACCAAGAAGCACAATCAGGATACCCCCGATTCGTACGAAATACACCATGTGATCCTTGAAAAAGCTGCTCAGCACATGTACGGAAATATTCATCAGCAGTATCGCGGTAAAAATTCCGATGACAAAGCTGACCGTCAGCAGGAAAATTCTGCGCTGCGAATGCGGCTGCTCTTGATCCTGCCCTGCCAGATACCCCATATAGACAGGCAGCAGCGGCAATACACAGGGTGATAAAAAGGATAATAAGCCCTCCAGAAAGACCAGCAGAAAGCTGATATGGCTTAATACGTCGTTGGGATTCAGCATTCTATTCTCCTATCTGTTTAACATTTCTTTCAATTTCGGATACGGCTGATAGCCCAGGCGCTTTTCAGTCTGTACGCCGTTTTTGAATACGATCAGCGTTGGAATGGACTGTACCCCGTAGCGCATAGCCAGTGCCTGCTCCTGATCGACATCCACCTTTAAAATTTTCGCCTTTCCTTCAAACTCATCTGCCAGCTCTTCGATTTCCGGTGCCAGCATCTTACATGGCCCGCACCAGGTAGCGAAGAAGTCCACCAGTACCAGTTCCTCCTTCTGAATCAGTTCGTTAAATTCCGCTTCCTTTGCATGTATTACATTTGACATCATGTTTTCCTCCTTTTATTTTATGTTGTTTACAAGATAGGCAGGGCTGCATCATGAGAATTCCTAACCGTAGAAGAAAGCTACAGCTTCCTGACACGCCTCCTGCCTCATTTCTTTCGAATGCTTTAAACCGCTTTATCAGCTGAATAAATCATTCAGGGCCTCGCTCATCGTCGGATGTGTAAAGATGTGATTTCCGACCTCCTGGTACGTCAGCCTCTGATTCATAGCCAGCTGTACAAAATTGATAACCTCCTCAGATTCTGCGCAAAACAGTACACAGCCTAGAATCTGATCTGTTTTTGTATCAATAACCGCCTTTAAAAGACCATCGGACTGTGAAATGACATTCGCCCGTGGAATTGCGGCGGCTGGCATGGAAACCGTTTTTACGGCATAGCCCTGTTCCCGTGCCTCCTGTTCGCTCAGTCCCACACGGGAGAAGGTTGGCGAAATAAATACGGAATAAGCGATATGACCGCGATTTTTTGTAGTTCGCTGCTTGTTTCCGAAGAGATGATCCTTCACAATGCGATAGTCATCCAGAGAAATGTAGGTAAACTGCAATCCACCCTTTACATCACCCATCGCATATATATGAGGCACACTGGTTTGCAGATACTCATTCACGATGACATTGCCTCGCTGATCCAGCTTTACTCCGGTGTTCTCCAGATGGAGCTGCTTTGTATTGGCACTTCTTCCGGCCGCCAGCAGGACTGCATCCACTGTAAGCTTCTGCTGTATGCCATGCGCATCATCATACGTAATCACAACCTGTTCCCCGTCATTGGCAAACTCCTTTACACTGCTTTCAAATACGAAGCCTACCCCCTGCTTCTCCAGCACCTTCTGAATCTCATCCGCAACATCCTGATCCTCACGCTTTACCAGACGGCTTCCATGCTCAAATACAGTGACTGTGCTTCCATAGCGTGCATACATGCTGGAAAACTCTAGACCGATGTAGCCGCCGCCGATAATGGCCAGCTTCGCAGGAAGACTGCGTTCCTTCATCATTTCCGCACTTGTGTAAATATGCCGTGCCTCGTGTATCCCCTTTATATTGGGAATGTTTGAAACAGAACCGGTATTGAGGAAGATATAGTCTCCATAGAGGGTTTCATCCACACCTGCCCCCTGTACATGTACCTCGTGGTCACTGACAAAGGAAGCCTTTGCCGTGATGACATCGACCGGCTCCAGAGAATCCAGCTTGTCAAAATTTTTCTTTCGCAGCTTCTCGATGAGTGCTTCCTTGCGCTCTACCGCCTGCCCATAGGACTGCTTATCTGCCTGTATGATCAGGGATTTTGAGGGAATGCAGCCTTCGTTGATGCAGGTACCTCCATACATCTGATTTGATTTTTCAATCATTGCCACCCGTTTTCCCTGTTTTGCCATATATCCGGCAAGGGTCTTTCCACCCTTTCCAAAGCCGATGATAATTGCGTCGTAAGATTTCATAAATACCTCCTGCAGCATGTGTTTCCCTGCTTTACATCCATACTATACCATAGTAACTTTATTTTTTAAAGTGATTTGCATAAAGAAAGTAATTTTTTTCCTGTTTATGGAAAATAACACAGAAATCTGCTTACCCCTGCCGGATGTGCAAACAAACAGGCACAGCAGGTTCCTTACTTAATGCACCATAGCAATCATCTATACCGTCTGATAGATACAGCTCTTTTATTTTCTGCAATGGCTGCTTTCAGCGCCTGTATGCCTTCCCACATCACCGGAAGCTGCTGAACCTTATTGGTGGTTTACTTTTTCACAAATAAAAAGGGAGCACCCGCATGCTGCTTTGTGCAACAAGCAAACGGCACTCCTTATTCTAAGCCCTACTGCTGTATAACATACCTGTGCAGGACTGCTCATGATAATACAGAGAGCCTTACATCCATGCAGTATGCCCATTGTATGGCATCCTGCTTCCTGCAATTCTTAATTGTCTTTCCGATAGAATATGGTGATATCCAACAGGAAATCCTGCCTTCAAAGCTGCAAAGCCCTATGTATCAGCCTTCGGATATGCAACAGGCGATCCGCTTCGAACTGCGGATGCTCCTTCATCCAGCGTACATTGAGTGGAGATGGATGCGGCAGCACCAGAGCCGGCTTTCCACGCAGCTGCTGATCGTGAAATACGAGCTCCTCAAAGCTTCGTTCGGGAAACAGCTCCTTTGCGGCCATTGCCCCGATGATGATATACAGCTGATTATCCACCGCGTCAAGCTCACGCATAAGCCAGGTTCTGGCACAGATTCTGGGAGGCTTTTTATCTCCCTGTTTCCCCTTTCCCGGATAGCAGTGTCCCATGGAAGCGATATAGAAGTTATGCTCATCATAAAACTGTGCATCATCGATTTGATACCATTCCCTGCGCAGCTTTTTCCCACTGGCGTCATGGAAGGGCAGACCACTGTTATGTACATGAATAGAGGGCGCCTGTGAAATCTGCATGATGTTTGCGTCCTGCGCCCCCTGAAAAATCGCACGCGGCTCATGGTCAAATTTTCCTTCACAGAGCCGGCAGGCGCATAGCTCCCTTTTCAGCTGTTCAAAGATTTCCTGCTTCATAGCATCACCTAGATTCCTTTCAGCTCCTGATACAGACGGATTGCATAGCTGTCTGTCATGCCGGCCACAAAATCCGCTCCCAGCAGTAAACGCAGATACAGCCGTTCGCCATCCTCCTTATCCTGTGCAGTATACTGGTAGGTATTCAGGTAGTTTCCGGAAAGCAGATCAATGTATTTTTCCTGTATTTCACTCATGTTCAAGCCGCTGTCATAGGGCAGCAGTGCATCCATGAAGCGATCCAGCAGAAAGGTGATGATTTCATTCCCCATCAGCTCGAGCTTTAGTATTGCGGCATCATTATAAACTCTGTCAAAGGCGAATTGCTTCAGACTTCGGATCAGCTGTCCCTCCTTGCTTACCGCAAGCAGCTCCTGATCAAATTCCCCGTTCATAATCGCATCATAATGCTTCAAAAATGCATCAGACACACCGGAAATACTGAACAGCTGTTTCTTTGTCAGCCATGTGAAAACTGCGTGCTGATAAGGATCGAAGCCCTTCTCACTCGTTTTCTTCAGCTGGCGTCCTTCCTCCAGCCCCTGCCGCAGCAGCTCCGCTCCCCGCTCATCCTGCGCTTCCACGATTACATCCAGCAGCTGTTCATAGGAATACAGACCTTTTTTATAGCCATCCTCCAAATCCGCAAAGGTATAAGCCAGATCATCTGCCGCCTCCAGTATAAAGCACAGCGGATTCCGGCAGCCCGTTGTACCGGTATTCTGTTTGATTTCCAGAAACTGATCCGTTTCACTCTGATAGTAACCGACCTTTTTTCTGAGCAGACTGCGCTTTGATTTTTCCTTTGTATCCTCTGCCAGCTTTTCCAGAGAGTTCACCGGGTACTTGATAATCGTATCCATAACACTGCTGGTCAGATGCATACCGCTTCGTCCTGTGAGACGGTGCAGCTTTGTGATTATACGCAGCGCCTGGGCATTGCCCTCATAATACAGAAGGTCTGCCTGCTGCTGCTCATCCAGCCATGCCTGTAAAGGCCGTTGCTTGAATTGTAACAGGGATAGATTTTTCTCAAACCAGTTGCGAATTGCACTTTCTCCAAAATGACCGAAGGGCGGATTGCCAATATCATGCAGAAGGCCTGCACAGTTGAGAATTTCAATAACCTTCAAGGAATCCGGCTGATCCCCGGCAGGTGCCAGCTGCTGATCAAGCACCTGTATGCATACCTGCTTGCCAATCAGCTTTGCGATAGAGGATACCTCCAGAGAATGCGTCAGTCTTGTGCGCACAAAATCACTGTTGTCAAGCGGGAATACCTGTGTCTTATCCTGCAGTCTGCGAAAGGATGCACTGCGGATGATCCGATGATAGTCACTTTCAAATTCACTGCGGTATTTCTCTGCATTTGCGGATGTTTTCTGCGGAATCCGTGTTTCGCTTGTTATGCTATTCCATGATAGTCGGTGCATGGTCTTACCTCCTTTTAGGCCGGCACACCCAAACACAGGTACTCTGAATAACGCCTGTATCAGGATAAGCTGCCGCCATATGCTCTTGCCCTTTTTTCTATTTTATCACACTCTGCATCCTTTTACCCCTGTCATACAAAGAAAAAACACAGGACTGCTGTGTATACCGTTTTTCAAAAGCTTTCTATTCCGGCACACAGAAATGAAGCCGCTGTAGAATCATAGCGGGTATTTGCTTTTCAGAAACCAAGCGCATACCATGGTTTTGTGGTCCTGCACGAATGAGAAATTTAAGCAGTCTGCATGCCGGCACAGATAGGGTCTGCTTTGATTCCATGGCATTTTCATTTATATACTCTGCAGCATGAAGGTCTCTTTTTCGTTTTGTTCAGCCCTGTTTCCTTCTACAGCGGATAGGCTTGTGTGTGCATGATGGATATGAAAAAACACCGGTAGAAAGGCGATACATTGCAGTATCATCTCTTACAGCGGTGTATTTTCTAAATCAAAAGGCGCTTATGCCTGCACAATCTTCTGCAGAGGGAACCTTTGACGCTTCCATCATACCATGTTTTCCGGTGCTTTTGTTTTATGATTTCATTTCCTCATCAGCATCCTCAATCCGGTATTCCCGCAGTTTTTTCAACGGCTCTGCACCGCCGCGTAGCTGCTTCCGCTCAAATTCCTTTACCGAGGTGTTCTTCATGCGCAATACCTCGGCATACAGCTGGCGGGATGACATACGGGATGCCCCCTGTCCGCTGGCAATCAGCTGTTCCATACCGTCAGAGGTTGCCACAGTTACACGGAATTCACTCGCAAGCTGATGCGTTGCCTGTTCAATATACATATCGGCTGTCTGCGCCTGTTTTGTATACACAACATGAATCGTTCCCTCTTTATGAGAGGAGCCGATACCTGCTTTTACCTTATAGGCATCAAAGACAAGAATCAATTCACAGCCGCGATACCCCTGATAGCTGCACATGATGTCGATCAATCGATGCCGTGCCGCATCCAGATGCTCTTTTGCCATGGCTTTCAGCTCTTCCCAGTCGTGAATCACATTATATCCGTCCACCAGCAGGCATTCCGGGAGCGGCTGATAGCAAATGTTCTGTTTTTCCAAATCTATAATATTCGAGGCGGGTTTCGCTTTCTGCGGTGGTCTTCGCTTGATCGGACCGTATGTACGGATAAAGATTTCCTCCAGCTCCTTTTCATCCACAGGCTTTGCCGTATAGCTCTGATAGCTTTCCCTTTTCAGCTGCATACGGCCCCAGTCACTCTGCATATGCATATGCTGCTTCACTTCATTCCAAGGCACATAATAGCCCGCTCCATGAGAACAGAAGATGGAACCACACGGATGATCCATGTCTGCATCACAGTCATATGCCACTTCCTTCAGCACATCCTCCTCATCTGCGCACGCCTCATAGCCCTTCAGTGTACAGAACAGGCGTCCCTTCCCCTTGGTATAGGCATATACCTCCTGTGGATAGCTCTGCAGCTTCCGTACCGGTGCACTGCCGCTGATGACACTCATCTCCCCACTGTCCTCCTGCAGGGTAAAGGTACCGTGAAAACGTTCGATGTCAAATACCGCACGGCTGACGCAGGAAGGGGGAATGCGAAGGGTAAATTCATAGTAAGGCTCCAGCAGTATGCTTTCTGCACTGCGCAGTCCATGCCGCAATGCCCGATAGGTTGCCTGCCGGAAATCTCCGCCCTCGGTATGCTTTTGATGGGCACGGCCGCAAAGCAGGGTGATTTTCATATCGGTAATGGGAGACCCGCTCAAAACGCCGACATGCTCCGTTTCCTGCAAATGGCTCAGAATAAGACGCTGCCAGTGACGGTCCAGCACCTCATCCTTACAGTCACTTTCAAAGAGCAGACCGCTTCCTCTCGGCAGGGGCTCCAAAAGAAGATGCACCTCTGCATAATGACGCAGCGGCTCATAATGGCCAATCCCCTCAACTGTGTTCAATATCGTTTCCTTATATACAACACTGCCCTCATCAAAGTCCACGGCGGTATGATAACGCTCCTGTATGGTATGCTTTAATACCTCGGTCTGAATATCCCCCATCAGCCGTACATGCAGCTCTTTTAAATGAGTATCATAGCTTACATGCAGCTGTGGATCCTCCTCCGCCAGCTGGCGCAGCTGCTTCAGCATGACAAAGGGATCACATCCCGCTGGAAGCTGCACACGATAATTCATAAACGAGGTAAGCTGAACCTCCTGCCGACTCCTTTCAAAGCCAAGACCATCCCCTGCATGAAAACCGGTCAATCCCTTTACTGCACATACACAGCCGCTGCATGCCTCCTCGCAAAGCTGATAACGGGTTCCGGAGTACAGACGAATCTGATCGACCTTTTCATCCTCCGCAAGCTTCGTTTTTACCTTGAGACTGCCGCCGGTGATTTTCATATGCGTCAGACGGTTTCCATTCTCATCCCGACTGATTTTAAATATCCGGGCACCAAATGCTTCCGGATATGCCGGAGCCTTTGTACAGGAGTTTAACATATCAAGAAATTCCTGAATTCCTTCCATTTTCAGTGCAGAGCCGAAGCAGCAGGGAAAGATGGTTCGCTGCGCAACCGCATCTGCCAGCTGCTCATCGGTAATTCCTCCTGTTTCCATATAGCTTTCCAGCAATTCATCACTGCACATGGCCAGCTGCTCCTGACATGCTTCATCCTGCAGGGTAACATCCACACAATGCTCATCCAGATGCCGTTTCAAATCCTCCATGATCTGTGTGCGCTCTGTATGGCTGACATCCATCTTATTCACAAATACGAGAGCAGGAACATGATAATGCTGCAACAGCTTCCAAATCGTTTCCGTATGGGACTGTATGCCATCCAGTGCATTGATGATCACCACTGCATAGTCCAGCACCTGAAGCACCCGCTCCATTTCTGCGGAGAAATCCACATGTCCCGGTGTATCCAGCAGGGTAATGCGTGTATCCTTCCAGTCAAAGATTGCCTGCTTGGCATAAATCGTGATACCGCGATCCTTTTCCTGTGCATCATAATCCAGAAAGGCATTTCCATGGTCCACCCGTCCCAGCTGACGAATACTCCCGGACACATACAGCAGACTTTCCGACAGCGTTGTTTTGCCGGCATCCACATGTGCCAGAATTCCTATGATTAATTTCTTCATTCCTATTGCTAACCCTTCTATCTCCGGTTCCTGCTGCTTCTCCAGGATTCTTATATTGTTCATCATTTCACTTCTTTCATAGTATCCAGCGTAAAGCATCACGTATTGTTGTTCTTTCTGAGCTGCTCTTTTCATTATAAGAGTTCTGAGGAAAAAAGAAAAGAATTTTGTCAGCTTCCTGATCGATGGGGCGTTATCCGTTTATAGCTGCTTCCTATCTATAGCGAACAGGCAATTTCAGTTCACCGTACGTTCTCGGCAGAAATCGCATGAAGCAAAAGCCGCTGTATTCTTTGCCCTACAGCTGTATGCTTCCTTAATGTTATAAAAATCGCATATAAAAAGAACAGCGTGCCCGCATGTAGGTTACCTGTTCCTTTCGGTTCATTCAATATGTATGTTCATCTCCGTAAAGTCTTTTCAGCTCAGTATGTCATCATGCCCGGATTTGAAGCGTTTTTTGAAGCCGCTTGGAAATAAAAGGCAAATATTTGGACTCCTATCCTGCAACTAGCGAAAATGTCATAGCCACTATGACGCGCATACAGGCCTTCCGGTTGGAAACATGTGTGTGTCTCAGGCCGCCTCGAACGCATGCATCCAGTTCACCTTACGATAATATAGGAAGAAGGCGATGGAGCTTAAGGACCATGTCAGCGGATATACCCAGTATACAACGGCGATATCATTCAAAAAGTGAATCATAACCGTTAAAAAGGTCACCCGCACCACACACCAGAACAGCAGCATGACAATCATTGGTACCATGGATTTTCCGGCTCCGCGCAGTATGGCGGATATGCAGTGTGAATAAGCCAGCAGGAAGAAGAACATTGCCGAGGTTCTGGCTCTCTCGGTTCCAAACATTACCACCTGCGGATCATTGTTAAAGGCAGCTGTCAATAGCGGTGCCCCCAGAAAAATGACAATTCCGATCACCTCTGCAATCGCCATGGAGCACAGCATACCGAATTTTGCGCCCTTTTTCGTACGTTCGTATTGACGTGCCCCCAGGTTCTGACCGACAAAGGTTGTCAGTGCCATGGTGAAGCTGGTAATTGGCAAAAACGCAAACCCCTCGATTTTTGAATAGGCTCCGCATCCGGCCATTGCCATTTCCCCAAAGCCGTTGATATTGGATTGCACGACCACGTTCGCGATGGCGATGATGGAATTCTGAAGACCGCTTGGCAGACCATAGCGGATAATCAGTGCGAGCATATCCTTGTGAAAGCGAATTTTGCGCAAGGAAAGCCGATAGCTGTCCTTTGTCCGCAGCAGCCGGTTCATACACAGAAATGCACTGACGAATTGCGAAAGAATCGTCGCAAAGGCCGCAGAGCCAACCCCCATGTGAAAGACAACGATCAATACGATGTCCAGCACGATATTGATAATTGATGAAATGATCAGATAATTCAGCGGATGTCTGCTGTCACCTACCGCCTGCAGGATGCCCACAAAGATGTTGTACATGACAAGCCCCAGAGAGCCCATAAAATAAATGCGGAAATAGGTTACCGACTGCGGCAGAACATTCGCCGGTGTATCCATCCAGATCAGAATCTGAGGTGCCAGAAGAACGCCGAGCACCGTTAGAACCAAACTGGAAACAAGACCGAAGGCGACTGTTGTATGAATCGCCCGCTGCATATTGTCGATATCTCTGGCTCCAAAATAACGGGCAATCACAACCCCTGCACCGATTGCGATACCGTTGAAAAAGCCGACCATCAGAAAGATGAGATTTCCCGACGAGCTGACGGCAGCCAGTGCATTGCTGCCAAGAAAATTTCCTACAATCAATGAATCCGCTGTATTGTACAGCTGTTGAAACAGATTTCCCAAAAACAGAGGAAGGGCGAAGAATATGATTTTCTTCCATATCGTTCCCTCTGTCATTAAATTTTTTGATTCCTCTACCTCCATAAATTTTCTACTCTCCCTTTTTAAATGCTAGTATTTATGATACTCACACGATGCTGCTTCGTCAAGAGCAGATTTTGATAATCCAAAAATACCCGGCTGTTTTATGACCTTTTGATCCTTTACAGCAGCGTTATCCCATTCATTTGTTTCTATATTCTTCTTTCAGTGTCTTATGGAACAGTTTTTTCTTGTGTTTTCGGCAGCCGTCAAGGTCACAGTTTTCACAGGTAAGACGTGCATTGCTGCATTTGTAAAAGCGCTCCGGATGCAGTGCATGTCGAATTTCCCAGACTATCAGGGACAGCACACCGAGCAGAACCAGTGTGAGGGTGAATACATTGGGAAAGAAGATCAGAAAGCTGTATTGGAAGAAGGAGTCCCAGTTGTAGATTCTGCATTCCATACAGCAGTCCGGACGAATGAAGATGGAATGAAACGGGCACCAGCCGAATATGGCGAAGAATACGGAAAAATTGGAGAGAGTAAACAGGAGGAATATCCAGATCCGATCGAGAAGTCCGTTGCAGTACAGATACCCGGGGATGGCGAGAAAGGTCAGCCAGAACAGCATTGCGCCGGCAGCACGCCGGTCATAGCTGCGTTTTTCCGTGAGAAGTACCTGCGCTGATTCCTCCCCGGCCTCATAATTTTTCTCAAACTGCCGACCTTTATACAGGGTGGTATTGCAGAAAGACAGCATATCCTTTATCGGAAACACGCTAAAGTAAAGAAACGCGGCAGCATAAACAGGGAAAGGAAGCGAAAAGGGCAGATTTCTATCAAACAGCATACAATAGCAGGCAAATGCAAGTAGTGCACCGGAAGTAAATACACGTATTCTATTCATCATCCGTCCATGGACGACTGCGTCCAAGCCAGTCCCGTTCCTTCCAGTATTGATAGTCCAGCTCGCCTGCCCCCATCCCGTGCTTTTGCATCTGCCGCATCGCATGAAACAGCAGCTTCTGTTTCCAGCTGATACGCTTATGGTGCTGCTTTCGTTTGATACGGCTGGCGAGCTTTGCAAGATCTGTCGTCAGTCTTCGTTTGATGTTTTCGGGTACTGCCTCCCATGTAGTTGCCATGGATCGAAAGCCATAGCTGCTTATATGGGATATTCCCCATCCTGTCAAACTTGTGCGAATATCCTTTGCGGCTTTTTTCATCCCGCTGCCTGCACCGGAGGCTAAGATTACCGCCTGCTTATGATACATGGAAGGCAGGGGACGATGTACAACGAAATTTAGAAAGCAGTGATCCAGAAATGCTTTCATGGAACCGCTTGTCCGCAAGCAGTAGGTAGGGGTTGTAAATATAAGTAAGTCTGCTTCTTTCATTGCCTTCATAATAGGAGCCATATAGGCTGTGTGCGGGCAGAAGTCCTCTCCCAGCTCCATGCAGCGATAACAGCCGCAGCAGAAATGCGGCATATCCTTAGGTAAATAAAATTCATGCAGGGCTTCCCCCGGCAGCTGCTCCAGCAGCAGGTGTGCCGCATGCCACGATGACTGTCTGTGATTCTGACCATGTAGTAGCGTAACCTTCATATCAGTCACCCTTTGTAGAATTCAGCTTCAGAAATTGTCGAATGTGCTGCTGAAGCAGTTCGATTGCCGTTCGTTCATACTGTGGGTTGGAATCGCATAGCTGAAGCAGCAGAAAGATTGGTGAATAAAACTGCAGTGCCGTAATCTGCGGATCAAGCGGCTTCAGAATACCTGCTTTCATCAAGTGCTGAAAGATCACTGTCTGATATGCAATTGCATCATCGAAATACTGCTTTTGAAACAGCTCTGCAAGTCTTTGATTATGGTAGCGCTCCATATTCAGCATTTTGCGAAAGCTGCTCTCATACGCATCGTGAAGAAAATAAGAAAACATATGCACCCCCATATCAATAAGCTGGTCATCGGTAATCCGGGTGTACAGCTTTCCGTCTTCCTCTGCATCACTGCCATTGATCTGCATACCGGCAGCGTGCTGTGCATAGCGCTTTTCCATTTCCTTTATGATGGCAAGAAAAATGTCCTCCTTGCTTGCATAATGCTTGTATAAGGACGGAGCCTGTATGCCGACCGCCTTTGCGATCTGTGCGACACTGATTGCATCATATCCATATTGTGCAAACAGATGCAGTGCCTCCGTACGGATACGCTCCTTTGTGGATAACTGTTTCATGGCTATTCTCCCTTCAGCTAACAATCATTAGCCTTTCTACTGTCAGTATAGGCTAATAATCGTTAGCTGTCAAGCACATACGCTGTATTCTTTTTGTTTGTGAAAGCAACTGGCTCTTTTGTCTTACTGCAGTAAATTACACAGAAAGCAGTATTGCTCCTACAAAAAAAGGAGATACGTATGCCTGACTTGCATCAACTGCATAGGTATCTCCATTTCTTTATTATTTCGAAAACAGGTAAGATGTTCTCATTATCCGCTCTATTCTCCTTCAGAAAGCAGACGAAGCCTCTTTTCCCTACTCCTCGTCGTCTTCCTTGCCATCCCAGCAATATGTACACAGCTTGCATTTATCCAGTCCGATGGATGCAATCATATCGTCCAGACGGTGATAGCGAAGGGATGTGAAGTTGGAGCGCTGACGGATTTCCTCACACATCTTCTGATAGCGTTCGCTGTCAGGATCTGCGTATTCCGCCAGTACCTCACTCGATACATCATCACCCTCCAATTTGCGGATGACTCTGCGTGTAATCAGATCCATTTCCGATTTTGAGCGTGAAAAATTAAGATATTTACAACCAAAGATAATCGGCGGACAGGCTGGACGGACATGTACTTCCTTCGCACCGCTTTCATATAAGAATTCCGTAGTTTCCCCAAGCTGCGTCCCCCGCACAATGGAATCATCTATTAACAGCAGGCGCTTATCCCGAATCAGCTCCTGTACCGGTATCAGCTTCATCTTCGCAATCATATTCCGCTGCATCTGTCCTGTTGGCATAAAGGATCTCGGCCACGTCGGTGTATATTTGATAAACGGTCTTGCGAACGGCACGCTGGAGACATTGGAATACCCTACTGCATGTGCAATTCCGGAATCCGGAACACCTGCGACACTGTCCACCTCTACATCATCACGACCGGCAAGCAGCTCACCACAGCGGTTTCGCATACATTCCACATTGACTCCCTCATAGGTGGACGTCGGATAACCGTAATAAACCCACAGAAAGGAACAGATTTTCATTTTTTCCCTTGGTTTCTGCAGTACCTCAATACGCTCCGGAGTGATGAAGACAATTTCTCCGGCTCCCAGATCACGGTAGTGATGGTAGCCCAGATTCAAAAATGCACTGCTCTCGAAGGTTGCGCAGAAGCCCGTCTCCTTTTCTCCAAGAACGATTGGTGTTCTTCCAAGTAAATCCCTTGCCGCATAAATACCATACTGTGTCATCAGCAATATGCTCATACTGCCCTTGACCAGACTTTGTACATACTGCAGGCCTTCTACGATGGTTGCCTTGTGATTGATTAACGAAGCAATCAGCTCTGTTGGATTCACCTCTCCGGTACTCATCTCCAGAAAGTGTGTAACCCCGCGTTCAAAGCATAGACTCTGCAGCTCTTCCAGATTGTTGATACGGCCAACCGTTGTGATGGCAAAGGAGCCCAGATGGGATTTTACCAGAAGCGGCTGTGCCTCATTGTCTGAAATACATCCGATTCCAAGATTTCCATCAAATTCCTCAATATCTTTTTCGAATTTCGTACGAAACGGAGAATTCTCGATGTTATGAATGGCACGGGCAAAGCCCTTTTCTCCATGTATCGCCATTCCTCCACGTCTCGTGCCCAGATGTGAATGGTAGTCTACACCAAAAAACACATCCAGTACACAGTTTTCTTTTGAAGCTACTCCAAAAAAACCGCTCATATCTTACCTCCAATTAACTCTTTCTTTTCTTTTTGCGCATAGCACAGATTCATTTTAACGCTTTTTGCCCCGTATGAAAATAAAAAGATAGTTTTTTTTACATTTTTTTCTAAGCTGTAGTGGCTGTTTGCCGTTGAAATTCTGAGAAAGCCTGCACAAACTATAAGGGATGTCATAGCTGATCATAGACATTGTTTCAGTTTCTCCTACTGTACGGCAGCTGTATGACTTTCTTTCTGAAATATTGGTGATTCATCACATTCTATACATGATGCTCCAGCATATGGCGTGTATGCATAAGTGTTCTTAGAACAGTGTATCCCCATCGAATTATGGATGAAAGTACTGTCACAGTCCGATTTCAAGCTGGTTCTTCCATATATCTGATACCAGATACGCTACGGAAATCGTCTTGACTTCGTTAAAAAAGAACCTCACAGGGAAGTTCTTTCTCATTGCTTTGATTTACTATCATGAAGATATACAGGATCATCCTAAGTGCATGCTATCAAATAATTTTCTTCTGCTTTCCTATATCAAGCATTAGGAGGCAGTCATTTTTCAGACTTCTCTTTTCAACACCGGAGTACCATGCCGAGCAATGTTCACGTATAAGGAATTTATCAGGAACAGCATTACTCACTGTAGTACTCCGCCTGCGCATTCCAAAGCTGTGCGTACACACCATTTTCCTTCAGCAGAGTATCGTGTGTTCCCTCTTCCTCCACCTCCCCCTGTTCCATAACAATGATGCGGTCGCAGAATTTACAGGAGCTCATACGGTGGGAGATATACAGGGTGGTTTTTCCTTGTACCAGCATATCGAAATGCTCATAAATTTCCGCCTCCGACAGCGGATCCAGTGCGGCGGTTGGCTCATCCAGTATCACAAAGGGAGCATCCTTATACAGGGCTCTGGCAATGGCCAGCTTCTGTGCCTCCCCGCCAGACACATTCACACCGTTCGCATAATCCGTAAACAGAAGACTATGCTCCTGATCGGTAAACGACTTGATGCGCTCCCATATATCCAGCCGCTGCAGGACAGACGCAATCCTTTTGGCGTTTGGTGCCGATGCTCCTGCGACATTTTCATCCAGCGGATAGGAGAATAACGCAAAATCCTGAAATACGACAGAGAAGATACTTGTGTATTCCGCATAATCGTACTTTTGAATATTAATACCGTTCAATAATATTTCACCCTCACTTGGATCATACAGCCGGCAAAGCAGCTTCACAATCGTGGTTTTTCCGGCGCCGTTCATCCCCACAATCGCCAGCTTTTCCTTTAAATGAAACCGAATATTCACGTCATGCAGGACATCGTTTTTCTGTTGCGGATAACGGAAGGAAACATGACGGAATTCAAACTCGTATTCTCCGTCATCCCGCTTTTCAATGGGAAGCGTTCCATCATAATGCATATTGGGAAGGTGCAGAAAATCATAAAATGCATTCAGATAGGAGAGCTGATGGCGAAGCTGTGCATAGTCTACCTGAAATTGTGCAATCGCATCCACTGCCTTCAGGATGATGCCAGCCATATACAATACCTGTCCGATGGATATAATGGAGCGCATAGCCAGGGTAGCTACATAAATGTAGGCACTGAAGGAAAGTACCTGCCCCAGCAAATCACTTTGAAACAGCAGCTTTCCGTTATCCTTTCCGAAGCTGCGGAAAGCCGGATCCTGCATAAGCTTTTCATTTTTCACTTCAAACAGCGGATCCATATGATAAAGACGGATTTCCTTAGCCGTTTCCATCCTGTAGAACAGACTCCACAGGTAATTAACCAAAGCATTGTTATGATCGTTTTCCTTACAGAGCTTTTCCAGCAGCGCACCGTGCTTCTTTGCGAATGCATTCTTAAATAGCAGAAATACAGCCAGAACTGCCAGCAGAAGAAGAAGGTATATATCCCAGGTGCGAATCTGCAGCATCAAAGTACCTAACGCAAGCAGTGCCAGAAGAATCGTACAGAGTGAGGAACTGCATAATGCGAAATTCTCGATTGCAGAGTCAATCTTACCGGAGCCATTGCTGGAATTCCGTGTTCTTCTAAGCGTATCCATGGTTTCCTGTGTTTCCATAAGCTCATATTCCATGCGCATCGCCTTATACAGCAGCTTCTGATCAATTCGCTGTACCGCTGTACGACAGATGACCTGAAGACGGTTATAAAACGCCTTTGCCAGCAGGGAGCAGATCAGTACCCCTGTGCACATGAGAAGCGCCGTTTGAAATGCAGCTGTATATTCTTTTACAATCAGCTGATTCAAGATTTCTGCGGAGTAATACAGGGTAATGAACGGAGACAGCGCATTTGTAATTCCATAGCCACCCCAAATCCAGACAATATGCGGATTGCTTAAGCGAACAATACCGGTAAATTTTTTAATTTCCTGCCATGCATTCACATCCATCACCCTCTTCCTCATAATATTGCGATTGTGCCTGAAACATCGCCGCATAAATTCCCTGTTTTCCCAGCAGCTCCTCATGGCTTCCCCGCTCTACGATATGTCCCTGATCAAGCACGAGAATTTCATCACAGAATCTCGTGGAGCTGAGCCGATGCGAAATGAACAGACTGGAGGTTCCCTGTGTCAGCTCGTGATAGCTTTCATATAGCGCTTTTTCTGCAAGTGCATCCAGCGCCGCAGTTGGTTCATCCAGCAGTAGACATCCAAAGTCACGATACAGCGCTCTGGCCATAAACAGCTTTTGCTTCTGACCTCCGGACAGCTGAATCCCATCCTCTTCGATATCCTTGCCAATATGCGTCAGCTCTTGCTGTGGAAGTGCGGATATAAAATTCCAGAGTCCGCAGCGCTTCAGGCAATCCTTCACCCGCTGCAGATCGGTATCGGTGATATCCTGCATGCTTACATTTTCCGCAATGGAATAGCTCAGCATCACAGCGTCCTGAAAAATCCCTGTGATATGTGCGTACAGATCATCCAGATCCAGCTCACGTATATTCGTGCCGTTGATATAAATGCTTCCCGCACTTGGTGTATAAAAGCCTAGAATCAGCTTTACGATTGTGCTTTTTCCGGCTCCGTTTGCGCCGACCAGTGCAAGCTTTTGTCCCGCATGCAGAGTAAAGGAAATATCATCCAATATGCTTCTATCCTGATTCGGATAGGAAAAGGATACATGATCAAGGGTGATCGTTATCTCTTTCTGATCCAATTTGACACCGCTGCCATGATGCATCCTGTTTTTCATTTGCAATGCCGTACGCATCCGGTTAATGAGCACATTGTTTACCGACATTCTCGCATAGCTTTCCTCCACCTTTTTAAACCAAAGAGAAAAACCGGAAATAATACCGAGATAAAACACAAACTCATCTATTGCCATTCCTGCAATCAGCTGATTGATCAAGAATGCATAGCAGGCGATATCACGCACAAAATCCAGCAGAATTCCCAGTGTATCCACCAGCATATAGGCACTGTAATCCCTTGCGCGAATACGGGCAATCAAACGGTTTACATGTTCAAATTTGTCATTGATCCAGTCCTGCAGCTGATACAGACGAATATCCTTGCCTGCCGCTGTATCGTATGCAATCTGATTCAGGTAGCGCGTTTCAATCAGATAGCCGTCCAGCTCAGGGCGGTGTGAATATTCATAATGTCTGGCGATGGAAAACAATGCATACTGCAAAACCACGAGCAGAAGCAGACCTAGGACGAACAATATACTGAGTCCAGAGCTTGCAAGTGCATACAGTATCAGTCCCAGAAGCGATGTGGCAAAGATGATGAAGTCATGGAACATCCCCTCCTGCCCGTTGTTATTGGTTTCGATTGCCTCTACCGCGTCCTCCAGGATTTTCTTGTATTCCTCATTTTCCAGTAAAGCATAATCCAGATGGGCTCTTCCCAGATATACATTACGGACAAAATACAGTCCACGGCTTTTGATAAACGCAAATGCATTGTATTCGTTTAAATAGCTGACCAGTCCCTGCAGGATCCCATACAGCAGCAACAGCCCTCCCAATACAAATACAAAAGTTGATAATGAGCGCTCCTTCAACAGCAGATTTATAATCACACTGGGAATCAGTACAGAAATAAAGGGGACAATTGCGCCAAGCAGTATATGAAGCTGCATGCTCCAAAAGGTGCTGCGGTCAATTTTCCATAAAATGTTAAGCAGATACAGCATATTTCCCGGTATCGTTTTTTTCATATTCTCACCTCACATCTGCAGTATAAAGCAAAAGCTCTCAAAAATAACAAAACGTGCACGAATTGCAGATTTCCGTACACGAATGGTTGTAGCCCCTCTCCATTACAGGATATGGCGCAGTTTGAAAGAAACCGGATCATGCCAGTGCAGAGGCTGATGCATACAGAAGGAATGCCTCATCAGTGTTCTTACAGCATTTTCCTTCCGAGTATTTCAGATTCCTGCAGCGGCAGCATAATCTCTGTAGTAAATACCCCCGGCTCATTTTTTCGCTGTATAAAGCCATCATATTTTTCAACAATCAGATCCATACGCTTTAACCCGTGTCCGTGATTGCCGCGTTTCCTTGTCACATAGTCCGCATCCAGCTTACGCACCACTTCACTGGTGGCGTTGGTACAGGAGATATACAGCTGTCCCTTGTACAGACCGATATACAGCCGTAAAAACGGCTGCTCCTTTACCTTTGCACAGGCCTCCACCGCGTTATCCGTCAGATTTCCCAGCAGAGCACACATATCCGTATCCTGAAACGGTATGCTTTCCGGAACGCTAGCCTTTACATGGATATCGATTCCCTGCGCCAGTGCCAGAGAAAGCTTGGAGTTGAGGATTGCGTCCATATTGGCATTTCCGGTTTCCACCAGCTGACGGATATCATCCAGCTCCTGTTCCAGCTCATTCAGATAACCGAGAGATTCCTCCACCTCCGCTTTCCGCAGCTTCGCCTTGAGATTCTGCAGGTGATTATGATAGTCATGCCGCCATGCACGCATGGTGGTATACATATGCTCCACCTCCTGCACCTGCCGGTCAAATACCTTATTCTGATATTCCTGCAGCTGCTGTTCATAGCTGCGGATCATCAGCTTATCATAGAGTACGAGCACAAGCTCCATCAGTGTCCAGACAAAGGGGGCATACGAAAGCGGCCAGGTCAGTAGGATAAAAACGGGTACGATGATATGCAGGATATACTCCCCGTCTGTATCCAGGATAAAAATAAGCAGAAGAAATGCGGCATACAGCCGGCGATCCCCTGTATACAGGAGTGCAGAAAAGACGATCAGGGAAGCTGCGCCTTCCCACAGCAGTCTGTTTCTCTGCTTCCGCAGCAGCCACAGGTGAACCAGCAGCGGCAGCAGTATCAGAATCTGCATAACAAATCCCGCTTGCAGCGCTTCATAATTTCCTCCTGCACCCGCTGCTTCATTCCTCTGCTTACCGGGATGCATTCCTGATTATCCAGCACACAGCCATCCTTGCGCAGAGCATGGATGTGATTCAGATTCACACAGTAGCTGCGATGGCAGTTCAGAAAGTCGCTGGATAGTCCGGCACATTCCTTTTGAAAGCTGCCCTTCATGCGGAAGATCCCCTTGCGGTGATGACAGCGCACATAATGTGCATCACTTTCCAAATAATAAATATCCTCCTCATACAGCTTGCGCAGTTCTCCATCTATGGACCATAACAGATACGCTTTCGGTGCTTCCAGCTGATCCAAAAGCTGACAAAGCTTTTCCTCCTGTACCGGCTTCAGCCAATAGCGGACAGCATTTACCTCATAGCCTTCAAATACGAAGGATGGATCATTTGTCAGAAACACAAGATAGGCGTGTGCGTCCTTTTCCCGCACCTTGCGGGCTATCTTTAAACCGTTCATACCCTTCATTTGTATATCCAGAAACACAAGATCATAGGGCTGCTCCTCCCATGCGAATAGAAACTGCTCTCCTCCGGGAAACAGCGCAATGCTGTGGCTGCCCAGCTTCTGCAGGAGTGCATGCAGCTCCAAGGCTAAATCCTGCTCATCCTCTACAATAGCTATCCTCATATCGTCACCCTCTCATCTCATTTCATAATTCATGCTCAGCCTCATCAGACTGCTGCAGGAGTTCCTACAGCCCTGTATGCAATTCACAGATGGTTCTATCGTCCTTTATACAAGTGGATACTCTACAGATAATTCTACTATTCTGTATGCGCAAAATCAAAGTACCGATGCTTCCTGCATACATTCCTGATGGCCTGCAAAACACTGTATTCAAGCTTCCTTGCTGAATGGCAGCACATTGGATAACACAAAGCTGATAAACTGATCAATGGGAAGCGGCTCCTCCTCTTTGACCCAGCTTGATATTGCGGCAAGCAGACCGCAGAGGTAAAATTCCTCCAGAATGCTTTCCTCCTGTTTTGTACAGGGATGCTGGATTACATACGGACGCAGTATTGGCCAGATCATTTCCCGCAGCTTTCTGCTGAACTGGTTGCTGGAGGGGTCTCGCAGCAATACACTTACATAGGCGGAATATTTCCTTGCCAGCGCCATAATCATGCTCATATGATTTTTTAACCCGGACAGCTCGCTTTCTCTTGCCGTTTCAAGAATCTGCTCAGACGCCTGCAACAGCTCCGTCTCAATCGATGCAAAGATATCATAGACATCCTTATAATACAAATAGAAGGTTCCACGGTTATAGCCTGCTAGATCTGTGATTTCCTTTATGGTGATTTTATCGATCGGCTTACTGGAATAAAGTGTCCAGAAGGCTGAGCGCAGCTTGTCCTTTGTCTGTTCTGTAATCTGCGGTTGTTTTTTCATAGTGGCTTTTCCCTTCTTTCTGAAAATTCATGCATAGCTATGAAACATGGCGGTGTTTTGGATTTTTCATTATGCACTTTCTATTATGCAGCACTATCAGGAAAGCACTGGATGTTTATAGGGTGGTACACACATAGTACCTAAGCAAAGCTGCTTCGTTCTATGCCGCTGTCGGGTTGCTTTTTGTATGATAAGAGTGTTACGCTGGCATAGAATCGGATGGAATAACGGGAATACATGCTTCTGAAAGAATCGTTAGCTGTGTAGTTTATAACACTGCAGAACATGTACGTGGAGCTGATGATTTTGCTGGTAAACGTACTGATGAGGAACGCGTATCACGGGGATAAGAGTTGTGAATGAACACCATAATCATACAGGTATTGCACATCGTCGGTTCTAATCATGTAAGGCTGCCTGCACAGCTTTTCTTTCACGCTTCACCTTGCTTTATGATACCATGCCGTCCGCTGTATTTCAATCACTCAACAACGTGTTGTATATTGTTTATTGATACGTTTTACGTTCCATTTTATAATAGTTCATAGGAATTATGGAGGACTTTATGAGTGCATATATCACATTTGACAACATCGCAAAGCATTATCATCGTGCAGATGTCATAACCAGAGCGCTGGACGGTGCCAGCTTTTGCGTAGAGCAGGGCGAGCTTGCGGTCATTCTGGGACCATCAGGTGCCGGCAAGACGACGGCATTGAATATTCTGGGCGGTATGGATACCGCCACCAGCGGAC
>OGON01000693.1_pt1 | contig 26103 bp, 18 predicted proteins | sample 1552671 | NCBI WGS metagenome assembly OGON01 (sample SAMEA2580136, study PRJEB22360) | human gut metagenome | biome: human gut; feature: human-associated habitat; material: faeces | place: Denmark | collected 2008/2010 | reverse complement strand
AGCTTATGTTACGCATCCGCGAATACATTGAAAGCTGCTTTGAGCGTTGTTCCTCAACAGGCATTAAGTCGCTGCTGTGGTAATACAGCAGTTCTGTTTGCGGTTGAATTTCGTTTCGCCTCTTACCATTGAAATGCAAACAGCCTTGCTTGACCTGCTGTTGATCCATCAACCCGCAGGCAAATATGCAGCGGGCTACCGCCAAATGGAAAAGGCATACAAGGCGGGCAAGGTGCGTGCTATCGGCCTGTCAAACTTCAATAAAGCGCAGATCGAGGAACTTCTCTCCCTCTGTGAAGTGAATCCCACCGTTTTGCAGACTGAGCTGCACCCCTATCATCAGGAACCGGAGATGAAAGCCTTCCTGAAGGAAAACGGCATCGTGCCGCAGGCGTGGTACACGTTGGAACACGGCGACAAGGCACTGCTTCAGGAGTCGCTGTTTGCTCAGCTTGGTGAGAAGTACGGCAAGTACGCGCCGCAGATCATTCTCCGCCGGAACATCCGGAGCAGCAGCATAGTTATTCCCGGTTCAAAGAACCCGGAGCATATCAAGGCCAACTTTGACCGGTTTGACTTTGCCCTGACGGATGCGGAAACGGTTCCGCCGGTGGATGAGCAGAAGTGAAAAACTTTTTTCGCCTGCCCCGATGCTTGGACTGATATCGGCTATGCCGAAAAGTTACATAATTAAACACCGAAGCCAAACTAAGAAACAGCTTAACAGCAATAGGCCCGATACCCGATACAATAGTAATCGGCAAAAATAAGCCCGGAGCCGAAGCTGTGGAGCTATATTAACGGTACCGCAAAAGAAACGGCCGCTACCCACGGTTGGAATAGAATCTCGCAATCAGTTAAACTTCTTTGTATGCGAAACAGTGCGGCTGTTGTCGGCGGCAGTAAAAACCTGTTTTGCCGCAGCGAGAAAGTTCTCGAAAAATCATTAATCCGACTTCATTAAAGAAGGATGTTGCGGCAAGAAGCACTTTATAGGTTTTAACTTTGCCGCGATTGAGATTCCAACATTCTGAGTGTTTCTCTATCCCGTCTGCCGTGATAATACTTTTCCAACACTTGACTAAAAACAGTCGAATCCTCTGCGACTGCTTCGAAAAGCGTCATGCATGAGCGCAGCTTCAAATTGTCCGGCGTTCCCATCACGGCGCGAGGATCATTTGTCTCCAACTCAAGTAATGCTTTGCTGATTTCCAGAAGTCGCGATTTTAATACCGGATGCAACAGGTAGGCTTTTGCTTCGCTAGGTCCGCGAATGCCGTAAAATACAGAATTGGAGCTCTTGCCGAGTCCATGCAATTGCGGAAAAATATACCATATCCAGTGGTGAACTTTTCTCCCGCTTCGAATTTCCGCAAGTGCCTGAGAATAACCGTCTACAGTGGCTTCCTGCGCTGATAAAAAACGTGTCAGATTATACTCTTTCAAAATAAGCCTCCTTTAAGGTGGTATGAATGAAATTTTGTTATTTAATACATACGCTTCTGCGGATGAGCCGAGGAAGGTGTTTATTGTTGTTATGTCCGGACATCCAGCAAAACAATTATGTCATATTGCTTGCACTTCGCTTTAAAATCGACAATTTTACTGGATTAAATATCTTTATATAATCAATTATACCATGCGCTATGCAAGAGCGCAACATATATTTGCACAAAAGAGAGCATGTCGATAAGCTGAGACACAGAGCGAAACAGGGTCTGAATGGAATGTGATAATATATTGAAAGAAGCCATATCTTGCCACATTGACAAATTTTGTGCATCGTGTATAATAATGGTGTCAATTTAGTATAAACATTGCCGAAGCGGCATGCAAACATAGCAATAACTTCGGAAACGATTGATTATTTGACAGTTCTTTTTAGAACGAGCGATAAAGTGAGCGTCAATGCTTACCAACCTTGAGGATCCCCAAACGACCCCTAATGATGTTGACCGATGCAGCGCATGATGCTGTAAGGTTAATATAATAATTTGTTATTCCAAAGGAGTAAAAACATGTACAACAATCCCAAAAGACGAACAGCCGCACAACGGATTATCTCTTGCGTGATGCTTTTCATACTCGCGCTTTCGTGCTTTTTACCCGTTGCGGCAGAAGATTCGGCCTCTCCGAGTGAGGTAAACATAGTTCTTTTGCTCGACAACACCGGTTCGATGAATCGAAACGACAAAAACAGAATATCAGTTGCGGCAGCTAAGAATTTTGTTGAATATCTATCCGAAACGATGAGTATCGCCGAGAGTTTCGGCTATGACTTGCCTGACATAAATGTCGGCGTATACGCATTTTCCGATAAAGCAACGAAAATTTCCGACTTGACCGACATCAGTGACCAATCAAATCGTTCCGATATTCTACGGAAAATTGAAGGAATTGAGTTCGAAAAAAGGAACACGGGCGCAACTTACTACGGTCCCGCGCTCCGAGCTGCTTACTCCGCTCTTCCGGTAACAAAATCTGATTGCAAGAACATGGTTTTCATGTTCACTGACGGCAAGCCCGACGGAAAAGATGCGAACTCGGTTTTGAACCGGCCGGACGAAGCAATAAAAGCAATGAGCGAATACGACATCGAAGTCATGGTTCTCGGCCTTAATTCAAGGCAAAGCATAGACGACGTTGCGAAAAAAACAATTTACAGCATGGCAAACACAACGCAGCGTACTGAGGGCATCGCCCAGCGACCCAACAGCGACAAGACTCAAACTTCGTTCAGCAAAGCGAACTACCTCATTGCAACAGCAATCAATGAGGATCTTCAAAGGTTCCTGATGGATATAATTTCCGAAAAAATCGGAGTTAAGATCGATAAATACGAAGGCGTGATAAATGTTGACAAACGCGAAATCGTGATCGTTAACATCTTTGCAACTTCGGACGATATCCGGGATATCGACAGTGTCTCGCTGTTTTACAACAATGAACAGGTCACATTGACCGAGACCGAGGAGTACTATGACCCTGCGGTCGATTATGAGGATAATACCTTCACAATTACGCAAAAAGACAGAAGCGCCTATGTAACAATGTACGCCCCCGCTCTCGGCGAATACACAATCCAACTGCCCCAAAACGTTGATTACATTGCTTATTATAAGGAGATTGAGATAACGGAAGAGTATTCCGTCTCCGTTGAAGCAGCAAATATCACGGGCAAACCAAACGAAGGAAGCATATCCGTAACGGCAAACCGCATTGTGGACGGCAATGCGGAATCTCCCGACGGCAGCCTGCTTAACCTTATCGGATTGAAGATAACCGGTGAGACAGAAGCGCATACCCGCAGCGTCGAGTTCTCCGGATTGCAGTTTAACTCCGCAACCGGCAAATACGACGGAACCTTCTCTGTCGGTCTGCCCGGCAAATACAAGATCACCGCCGTGATGGATGAGGAGTATGTTTCCGATTCAAACGAAAAGGTCTCTTCCGAGACGGAAATCGAGTTCGTTTCAAAAACCGTTTCCGATAAAGAACAGAGCATTTCAATCATTGTAGGAAAGGACAAGGCAATTGACATTGCAGCCGATTTCTACACCGATTGGATAGACGTCGGCAGTGAGCATGTTGTTGCAAGCAGCAACAGCGATATTGCTTCCGTAACCGAGCAGGACGGCAAGGCCGTCATCCATGCCAACCGCAAAGGCAAATGTGTTGTCACCAACACGATCACCGATAAGTTCGGCGGCAACCATGTTATCGTTTATAACGTTACTGTAACAAAGAACTATATCCCCATGCTGATCATCATTGCGGCTGCGATCCTTGCAGTCGTTGCGGCAGCAATCGCAATCTCGCACCTGACTTTCAACAAGATTCGCGGCGAGTTTTATCTGAAGTGCGGCGGTGTGAGTGAAAGCCTTTCATCCTGGCGTGTGCGCGGGCGCTCATTCACGGCGTACGATCTGTTCGCTAAGGCAGGATTTAACAATATTTCAACAGGTGATAAGCGCATCCTCAAAAAGGTAAAGATCTATGTTGAATCGTTCAAGGAAACGACCGACGATGAGCTCAACATAACAAGAAAGAATTGGCGCTACAAAGTCCGTTTCGGCAATGTCGTGGATTGTGAACTTGAAGGGGAAAGCTTCAAGGTCAATGATAATTGCCCGGAAGAATGCGTCCTCGACGCGGATTATGAATTCGAATTCCGCAGAGATTACTGAGATATTTTATTAAAGGAGAATAAATATGCCAACCAACACCGAACAATACAAAAACCCCAACCTGACTCCTGCAGACAGAAAAGCCAGAGTTGAAGCCAACCTGAAACGGTTGGATTACGCCGAAGGCAACGGTCTTTTGAGCAAAGCAAAAAAAGAACTGCTGCCGAAAGAGCTGTATCTTTTTATCAGCTCCGGCGGAACGGGACAAAAGGCACTTCGCAGCATAAAGGAAACGATTAACAAAACCATAGATCCCAAGTATCATGCTCAGGTTCGTTACCTTGTTGTTGACTGTGCGGAGAATGAGCTTCTCAAGCTTGTTGAAGACGGAGTCTTCGAACAGAGCGAGGTTATGACCGTTCCTTATGAAGGCACACACGAAACGATCAACCCGCACAGCAGCAAGTCTGACAAAAAGGCTTGGGTAGATCCGAACTTATACAGTGCGACAGGAGGGGACGCTCCCGGAATCCATCCCGGCTTCGAGAATAACGGAGCGGGTGCCTGGCGTCAGCCGGGCAGGGTCAGGCTCACCTCAACCGGAGGCATTAATGTTATCAACAAAATACAGCAGGTCATCAACGGCACACATCATCCCGCCGGAACAAAACTGAAAGTTTTCTTCCTTTGCAGCGTTGCGGGAGGAACGGGCAGCGGAACGATCGTTGACCTTGTGTATATGACGAGGCATGTGCTTGAAACAAATTTTGCCGGTTTGTATAATAACACATGCATATTCGGTTACATTTTCAGCCCTTCAGCATGCGAGGGCGGAATTAACGAGGAGCGTAATCCGGGAGCGAATCACTATGCGGCAATGAAGGAAATTGCCTATCTCATGAGGCTTCACGACCGCGGCGAAAAGATAAAAATGAACTACGGCATCACAAACGTAACGTTCAACAGGAATATCTTTGACACATGTATGATTGTTGACGGTGATACTCCCGCTTTCGGTGGATTCGAAAACCCCGCAAAGACCGCAAGGAATGTTGTTGTTCAATCCATCCTCGGCAGTATGACCGCAAGGGATGTTGTAGGCGGTGTACAGGTAAGCCTTGTCGATTCAATATATTCGAACAGTCCGAAAGAGGTGAACACAGCGATCGCGAGCCTGCCCCTTGACAAGTACCCGCGCTACGCAGGCTACAGTTTCAATGCAGCAGGTTTTGCCTCTGTAAAGGTTCCTGTTGAGCTGCTGACGAGCGTGGTGGTGCACAACATATTTGAAAAGCTTTGGGATGCATGGAACGAGGATCCCGGGAGGAATGCTGAAATCAGATTCCTTAAAGCCTGCGGGATAGAGAAAGGAAAGTTAATTGCGAACATACAGTCAACGAATGAGCTGCTCGATAAGGTTGAGCAAAAGTCAAGGGACTTTATCCGCAGACACGGAATCATGGCCATGATCAACGTGGCAAGGGATGCGGCGAGACTGTTGGAAAATGAATACATTCCGTATGCGAGCGATAAAGCGAAAAGTGCCATACTCTACAGGAACAGTTGGGTCAACACCACGCTTTTGCTGAACGCAGTCAAGGAGCACCTTGTCGGTCTTAACAACACCGTTTGGGAAACGTCAAAAATCGTGCTTAAAACTTTCCAAGGTCTTCTTGAAAGAGAGAACGGAATTCTGACCGATGTCCGCACATTTGAAAACAATTTCAATAAGACGCTCTATTTCTGTCCGATCAACCTGACGCAGAGCATAGAGACAAAGGAGCATGCAGATGCATTGATGACTTTCATCACCGGCATTTATGCAGGAAAAGGGGATGAGATTACAAAGGCTTTTATTGATGAAATCCTGTTTACGGACAACCTTGCGAAGCTTGCAGGCGTAACATCAAGGGATGCGGGTGTTAGCGCACAGTTTGACCCCGCAGGGATGATAAGGGACTTTATTGAGACGAAGTTCGAAACTATAATTAATGAGAATATCGAGGTATTTCTCGTCAAGTTCTTCTCCGGTAACCCGCAGGCAGAAACTACGCAGCCCGACCCGAATAATCCTGCAAGAGAGATTGCGACAGATGATTTGAAGAGAGCTGCAAAGGAGATATATGACACACTTACCACAAAAGGTGCGGCAATGGCAAACACCCTGGGCGGTATTGAGAACCAAGTCAGCGGCCGCAGGTTTATCACTGTCCCGAAAAAGTGCACTCATCTGTTCGAAGAGATCGAGAAATGTGCGAATGCCGACAGTGCAAGGGTAAAGGTATACAAGTCAGAGTCGGATGATGAATTGCTTATGATAACTATGCTGCAGGGTCTGCCGGCACTGTCTTTCCAAACTACGGCGCAGAACGAACCCGTCTATGAAGCACACTGGAACGGCTTCCCCGGGATTCATATTGAGCAATGTGGAAGCGGCATCCACAATTGGGTAAACCTTCCCAACCTTGTTTTCAGAGGAGATCAGCCCAGAGAGCAGAGGAATCTTAGAGCCGCAAAGGAGGACTACGATACCGCCGTTGCCCTCGGCATGGTTATGGATTCCCCGAATTATCCCTATCAGCACATCAAATCGATCTTCAGGCTTAACAAAACTCAGGATGTCGGATCTGTCACTGAGAGGTGGAAGGGTCCGGAGTTCGAAAGTTATATTTTGAACCAACTTCCGAACAGTCGTAATGATCTTAACCTTGAGTACTGCCTGAATCAGTTAGAACAGAACGGCGTTATCAGTCGTGTTGACCTTATGCAGAACGGAGATAATCGAAACGCGATAGGGTCAGAGCTGCCCGACGACTTCGACTACGATTACGCTTGGCACACCCTGCGGCAGATGTTCCATCTGTGGCACGCAGTGAAGGAGACCATTCCGTACGTTGAAAAGCTTAAGGATGCAATCGACGAAAAGCGTAATGCGCTTGAAAAGGAGGAGCGAATGAATGAACGTATAGCTACGTTCACGTACGCACTTCGTGCTGTCAAGTGGAGTTCGGGGGACGACCCAACGCCGGAGACGGACGAGAACGGTGTTCTTGTTCCTGCTTATATCCGCTTTGATACTGCCCAAGAAAGATGGCTCATTAAGCCGGATAACAGGAATGAGGAGCTTCTTGCAGATGTGAAACCGTTTTTAACGGGCAGTACATTGCAGAAAGAATGTAAAGAATATTTCGCATTTATAAAGTTTGCTGAACTTGATGACGAAAAATTCAAGCAGATCCAGGATGCGGTCTCTCAACGAGCGACAAATCCGAACCCTGCTGTTTGGAACAAAGACAAGGAGCAAGGGAGAACGCTTAAAGCGAGCTACGAAGAGCTTGTTCAAAGGACCAAGGGCGGAAAATACCCGATGGCATCTGCTGACTTCTTGGCGAATGCGGCGGCTGCGGTGAATGACCCGGAGATCGGACAGAAGATTCGTGATTTCTATGATTATCTGATTGAGAATGTTGATCAGTAACGTAAAAAACTCAAGGTAACACATTGAACAAACCGGCGGGCGGAGGCTCACTCCGCTTGCCGGCTTATGCAGCAAAGGAGAATGTAATGCCAATTTCTGAGAATATTTTGCAGAAAATCAAAGAAAAAGCAACAAGCAACGTCGCGGGGATCAGTCCGGTGAATACAAATTGTGATGTTGTTATTGCTCATTACGGCAGCAAGATCATGAAAGATCCGTTGCTTAATAAAATGTTTCTGAACGGCAGGACACAAGTCGCATGTGCTCTTGATTTTACATCCATAGATGAAGCTTGGCATTCCATAGACGAAGCTTTGAAAGGAGCTGCAGCCGAAAGGGAAAGAGTCCTTGCCACGTCATCGACCGACAGACTTGGGACAGTGCTTTTGCTTTTGCTTGAAAAAGCAGACGATATTCCGAAAATTAAGCCAATAGTCGAACATATTAATAACAGAAATAAACAAAAACAAAATAAAGACTCTTGTCGTGTTGAGATTTGCATTGAAAATGCAGAAGAGCTTGATACAAATGACTGTTTGCCGAGGGACGTTCCGGACGGCGTGAACCGCGTGTGGAAACTGACAGATCCCAACAAAGTTGCAGCATTTAACTTGATTTTGCTTTTAACTTTGCATGTGTTTCATAAAGCAGAAGGAGTTGAATACATTCGCGTTAAAGACGGAAAAGTATACAGCGCGCAGGAGTCCTCTCGTGTAGGGGCTGTGTGCGAGCGGATCAACAGTATTCTCGGTGTAACGGTCGTTGATAGAGCAAATCAGGATCAGTGCAGGAAGTTCGATGCTCAGCTGCAAGCCTGCAAGGAACAAGCTGAAGAGAAAATGAACGAATTGACGGAAACATTCCTCTCTGTTGCGCCGTGTAAACTTGAACTCCTTCCGCAATATTCAAGATTATTGCGGAATGCAGATATACACACCGTATACGGAACGGATAAAGAGGGTCGTCCGATCTGCGAAATTTTTAGAGACAATATTCTTAAAGCTGCCCAAGAATTTTTCGAAAAAGAATTGTGTTCACAGGAGGAAACGTTTTTCGGAGAGTTTCCCCTTAGCATGTTTGAAAACAAAAACATAGCCAAACTGATTGAACATCTAAAAGAAAAGGCTGAATTGGCTGACCGGAAGGAAGACGAATACCTCGAAGACGCAAGAAAATATGCTGCGGCATGGGAAGAACGCCTCAAGAAGGGCATTAAAAAAAGGTTTATCGATATTTTTGAAAGTACGTTTAAGGCTTTGGTTGAGGACGCAGGAAATATGCGAAATGATCTTTGCGCCTGCAGAGATATATTAAGGCCAATTTGCTTTGAGGATGGGAACGTCGGTTCGCATACTGATAAACTAAACTGGCAGGGGCTGGACTGCGATAAACTCCTGGAGACATGCGAAGCGAGAAGCAGGTTTGAAATGAATGAGCAGGATAGGATCTGGGGTGAAATACAGAACCGTGCTGCTGACGGCAGTGATACGCAGCAAGACTATCTGTTCAGTTCCGGTGAGCGAACACAGGAACTCCATAATAACGGACAGAACCGTAAACACAGGATTCAGATTCGTGGTTTGGCGCCCGGCTTTATGTTCGGAGGACGATTGCTGGTGTTTAGCCAACGTGGAGCGTTGGAGAATGTACAGACGGAAAACATGGATGAAAGCGCGCAGCAGGGAGAAGAGGAATGATTAAGATAGAGTTCGGAAATGAACAAAACAACAACATTACTATTTACAATGTGCGATGCAGGGCAATATATACCGGTAGTGGAGAGAAGTCAACGAGAATTACATTTAGCTCAGAGCGATTGCTTGACCCGGAAAGACCGATGATAAATTGGACGACCGGAGAAATATATGCAGAACAAAGCCCCAGATTGATTTCTTATGACCGGAACGGATCCTTTGCAAAACACGAGAATTATGGTGTATACAGTTATTCATATGACAACGGCGAAGGTGGGCTTGAAACCGGAAAGATATTTATCGGGAAAAAGAGAAAATCGCCGACATATAAAGAGAAGAGAGGATGTTTCGAAAAGCGTACAACTATAACAATGGAATCGAAGGGAATAAAGCTTATTGAAGGCGATGCGGAAATTTGTTTTACTGGAAAAAGGGACGGAAAAGTTGTCAATATCACAGTTCCGCTTTGCATAACCGGCAACGGAGGCAAATTTACCGTCCCTAAAGAAACTTCAAAAATACAGTGGAAAATCAGTTACAGCGATAATGTTAAAATGATGATAGCGAGATAAAGGACAAAACAACTGACAAAGCGAAAGGAAAAACACAATGCTGATAAGAAAACGGATACAGTCAGAAAGCACCACAAACGGAACAGAAAGAATAGATTACAGCAAGCCGATTCAAGGAACGAGAAGGTATTATTCGTTCTGCCCCGAATGCGGTTGGCGTGGGGACAGCGACGAACTGCTGTTTGAAATCACTAAGCTGATTACACCCAGACTGAAAGCGGCAGCGAAGAGCCTCGCCGAATCCGAAGTCAACAGCGAAGAAACTATTCAGGAGAAGATAGAAAGAATTCGCAGACTAACTACCGATGAAAGCGCAAAAACGGATGCGGAATCGATGAATATAGAGCAAACCCGGAATGCAGATGAAAACGAAGCGAAGAAAAAGAAAACGAAGCAGGAAATTGTAATGGATGCAATTAAAAATGCGGAAATCAGGGAGTTTGTATCGACAAGTGAGCTGCGTGATATAAGCGAACAACATAAAGGCGAGTTCCGGCTGAAGGACAGCCGTATAAAAGAAATCTTAAAGCGCGTGGGTAATGCACTGGAAGGCTCGGTTGCTCAGAGCAAGCTTCCGGAAGCAGATGTTGAGAAAGTTGAAAAAGAAGTTAATAAGAGACTTACGGAAAATTTCGGCTCCATCGAGCTAAAGCCGCATAGGGAAAATTCGGATGTAACATTTGAAGTTGTAATCGGTGGAAAGCCGCTTCCGTGGAGACGCTATTGCCCGAAGTGCAAGGAAAAAGGTCAGGTTTCAGGATGGTCAGGTTGCTATCCTGAAATAACACTATCCATGTTTGCCGGACCTCGAGCATCGAAAACGACGGCTCTTTGTGCAGCGATGGATGCGTTTTTGAAATGGAGAGAACAAGCTAACAATCAAAATATATGCTTGGAGTTTGACGCGGATGAAAAATTAAAAAAGAAATGGGCGATAACACAGGATGGCGTACCGGAGAAAGCGAAAGACGGAGCACAACCTTCATCTGAAGACTATCCGCTTATAAAATACAGGCAAAACATAAGGATTGGTGCGACCGAAACAGGGGAAAATGAATTGAGATGCACATTTCTTATCAATATTGATGGAACAAAATTGCTTGTTTCCGTTATGGATATTGCAGGAGAGTTTGTGCGCTCTTTAGCCAGAGGCACGGAAGACATGATTGAGTCAATGAGAAAGAGATATGAAACAAGGTACAAGAATCTTGACTATCTTTGGGTGCTCGTTGATAATGAGACATTGGAGTATACAACAGGAGTGAGTCCAAATTCGGAACAAAGAAGAAAAGACCGTGCAGGGCTTTTAGGTTATGATGACCAAAATCAAATTCTGAATGTACGAGATCTAAATCAAGCACTCAGTAACGCAATGAATATGTTCAAGAGCTTGAAGGGCATTGTATTGATATGGGGCAAGATCGATGCACTCAGGGATGAAAATGGTTTTATGCAAAGGCCCTATCTGCTGAAGGATCAACCTGGGTTTGATGATAACTATAATCAAGGCTACGGTGTGGTTCGAAGAAGTGGTAGGAAACTGGTTGTTTATGATCCGAACCTAATTAAGCTGCAGTCGAATATAATCTGCAGGGAAATAATAGATAACAGCATCGGCAGAAGTTTGATAGAAACGATTCGGGAAAAAACGGGCAGTAAAGCCATAGCTTTTATAACCTCGAATTACGGGCATGAACCGAGGAGAGAAGGGAACGAGGGAAATAACTCAATCGAGCCATTCAATACAATGCTGCCGCTTCTTTGGATGATAGCAATGGAGGGTGGAATTGCAGTCAAAACGGAAAAACACCATCGGTTTAGGAACCCGGAGTTTATTCCCAAATGTTTGAATACAGATGATGATAAAAAGACTTATTTATGCTGGATAGGAGAAAGAAGGAGGAGAGAAGAATGAAAAAAAATGAGAAACTCTACTTTCACGGTAACGGCGGGTTTGAACAGGTGGATAATAAAGGAAGGATTAAAGACGAAGAGAAAATAGCAATTACTTCCGCAAATAAGGGGCTGCCATGTGAAACAGCCTATTTCGTTGAAAGAGATGGACTCGGGTTTCAGATGACACATACTGAACGGCAAAATGAGGAATCTTTTTACACACATGCTTTTTGCTTTTCTGGCCTGTCTATAGGTGATATTGCCGGCAAAGGAGAGGAGAATGACGATATAAGTCGCTATATCGGAACCGTTTGCTTCGCTTCTGCGGCTGATGTTAATAAATTTGCGGAAAGCAGAAAAGAAAAGATTGAGCCGGGCTGGGTTGAAATCGGTTCGAAGAATGAAACGAGCGGAAATAAAACTGTTCCGAACAGAAATCTTGTTTGGAAAATTATTAATGGTGTTATATGTGATAAAAAACAGGTTAGGCTTATCGTACCGACCGACTACGATCTGATAGCAACTTTCAGATGTTCGGTGATTGAGATACTTAAGCATGTTCCGTACGGCATGTGGAATCGATTCAGCTTCTCGGTAAATGAAGCCAATTCAGAACGTGAGGTTGTATTTGCAACAGGGAACAGTGCAAAGGACGGCGAATATCTTATAGATGCATCGTACGAAGAAGCAAGTGAACCCAGCAGCAATTTTGACTGGTTGATTTGGAAGTGTGTTGTTGAAGACGGTTATCGTGAGAAATTTTATAACGAATTTGAGAGTGGTTTAAGTGCTGAAGCGTGTATTGAAGACGCAAGCTATGCGTCTTATGCAAATGCTTTCAGACTGACAACATATAAAAATCTTTGGGAATGTTTTAAGATCCTTAGCAATGTACTGGAGGAAAACAAGGAGAATAAAGCTATTGCAAAATCACAATGTTGTGAGATGCGGTTTATACGCGAGCTGGGAATGCATAAAAAAAACCTTGGTGATGTATTAACCTCGCCTGAGAGCGACTTTTCACAATGCAAAAATCTTCAAGAACTGGACGAATGTATAAAAAAGTATTCAGAATTCCTACTTCGATTGTCGATGATGAAGATGTCGCCAAACTCGGAACTCCGTATTGACACTGATGCAGCAGAATGCTTAATAGAAAGAGCAACTCCGCTCGAAGATCAGTCGCCTGATGAGATCATAAAAAAAACACATAAACATCATGCGAAATTGGGAAAAGGCTTGGAGTATCTTCCTGCTCTTATTCCAGATTCTGTCATTAAAAAACGCATGCAAGAGCTTGAAGCTGAAAACGGAGAGGCATCAGAAAAATATCTTGAAGATATTAAAGCGAAACTTGAAACTGCGCTCCTTGGAACTTCCGGTTCTTCAATCGACGTTCATGCGGGCAGCAATGAAAAAAACGAAAACGTAGGAGCAGGGCGAGACGGAGCCTGCACGGGATCAAAGCAAGGTAAAAATAGCGGGTCGAAAAGAAAAGGAAAGCAACCTTCGGAGCCGAGAAAAGACAGGAATGATAATGTCAGAGCGAAAGAGGAGTCACAGGACGAAAAAGATACTTCCGATTCCCACGACGCCGGAGATCTTAACGCAGACCGCAGCAGAGGCGAGTCAGATTCGACAGCAACCTTGGAAAAGTTGCTTGAAGAAATGAAAGAATGCAAGGAAGCAACGATTGCTGATGACATTCAGGAAAAGTATTCAAAAAACGTTCGTGAAGCAATCGAACGGATAGAAAACAGAATTGAAACAGAGCGATTTAAAAAAATCGTTGAAATCGTTGAACGCGTTAAGAATCTCTGCTGCAGTGATGACATTGAACTGCTTAAAGCCGACTGCAAAAAAAGAGAGGAAGCTGATAAACAAAAGGAAAGCGTTCTTGAAAGCATGACAAGCTTCAAGGCATTTATTGAATGGTATTGCGAAAAAGGCAAACAGGTCAATTGGCGTGGTGAGTGTATTGACCGCCTGCGTAAAAATATACAGGAGAACGTTTGTGTTGATTGCAGTGTCAAGGACTTGATGCATGCGGCTCAGTTTGTCTCGGGAAAATATGATATCTATGAAGATCAAACCGTCTATGATGCGGTCAAACTCATTATAGAAAACGGACTGGTATCGATAATGGCGAGCAGAAGCAAAACTCTTGCTGATATTCGAGAGGAACTTCTTTACTTGAGATATCTTAAACCGGAAGAGGGAGATGAGTATACAATCAAGTGTTTGACGGAAGGATACCTTGCCGGGAGTTCCGGAAAAAAGAACAGCACGCAGGAAGAAAAAATCGTGAACCAAGGACCGGAGTGGTGGCGGAAGTTGAAGGAGAAGTTCCCGTGCCGAAAAAAAACAGACGGCAATTCAGGAGAATCTTCGCCGTTTAAAATTAAGCTTGGCATTGCTCTGGACTTGATTAGAAAAATTGAGGTGAGTCTCAACGGTGACAATAAGCGGTCTGGTGATTCCGACAGCGGGGAATCAACAGACAAAACGAGCAGCAGCTCGTCACGCAAAAACGACGCATCAACTTGGGATGAATGCAAAGATGTGCAGGCCAAGAGGGACTGCATAAGAATGCTTAAAAAGTGCAAGTTGAGTGAGGACAAGAAAAATAAACTCAAGCGAATTGAAAATGAACTGAAAAAAGAGTTTGAAGAGTCGGAGAGCCAGTATATGGACTCTAAATCGAGCAATATACGGTTAATTATATTAATTATAATCCTGGCTTTGCTCGTGCTTATTCTTTCGTTTGCAGGGATTTATTTGTATAATTATTTCTTTGCAGAAGATGAGGAGCCGATTCCGACGCAGCCGCCGGCAACGACCCAACCGCCGGCAACGACACAACCGACTGTCGAGCCGACAGTGGCTCCAAGGGAATCTGAATTGAAGGCGAGCATACATATGCAGAAAGCACAGGCAGAAAGACGGAAAGAATCTAAAGGATTTAGCAGAAACAGCGAACGACTAACAAGCGCGCCGGAGTCTAATGAACCTGTGACAACAGCAGGGTCTCAGCAATAAGTAAGGACATGTGAAAATGACAGCGTGGTGTCTGCCGGCACTGCGCTGCTCATCTATAGAGAAAATGAAGAATAGGAGAAAAACAAATATGGCAAATTCGGACAGGCAATCTTTTCTGGACAGAATAAGAGTATCCAGACAGGAACTTAACAAAAATAACAATAATAACCAATCAAACTCTGAGGATAACACTGAAGAAGCGGGGCCGGATAAGGGCCAGCGCGAGCGCGACCCTGCTCAAGAGATGCAGGCGGACAAAACCGAACGCAGTCAAGCAGAGGAAAGTGAGCACAACAGCAGCGAACAGAGTAACAGTGAGCAGAATAGCAACCAGGCATTCGGTGAAGGAAACGAACAGGACGATTCTGCAGCTGAGGGGAACGACCGTGACAACGACGGAGGACACGACCGCTGATGCTGAATCTATAGTTTAATGAGGTGTTAATATGCCAATTATTACTGAAACACTATACGGAAGTCGTGCCGCGGAAAACGTGCCGCTTTATAATTTACAGGATGAATTTCAATTTATGAGTTCCGATGGGAAAACCGGCTTTTCGCTCAGCGAGGAGATCCTGTCCCGCGGCCTGCTGTGCATCGGTGGGACAGGAAGCGGTAAAACAAACACGATAAATCAGCTTGTCAGCCAGATTAAAGCACGTATGACTGACAACGATGTTATGATTGTGTTTGATACGAAAGGTGATTTTTACGAAAACTTTTATAGTTTGGGTGACAAAGTAATCGGTAATTCAAAGCAATTCCGCAGCATAAGCGAACGATGGAACGTGTTCTGTGAGGCTGCGGTGGATGGAGAAGATGATGACAGCATTGTTGTGAACATCAATGATTTGTGCAGGTGTTTGTTTAAAAAATATGAGTCATCAAGTCAACCCTTTTTTTCAAATGCAGGACGCGGTCTTGTTGCTGCTGTGATGCTTTATATGATGCGCGAGAAAAGAGATGGCGGTGGCGCGGTTGAACAAATATGCAATAGGGATTTAGTAGATTGGTTCGAGAGATCGCTTGCTGAAGATTACAGGCAGATGGTTCAAAAATATCCGGATCTGTCGAACGTGAATCTGTACCTTGGCGACGGAAAAAACAATCAGGCATTGGGTGTGCTTTCAGAAGCAATAGTAATGATAAAGGACAGCTTCTTTGGTGTGTTCGGTGAGGCAGGTGATTTTTCAATACGTGAGTTCGTGCGCAAAAAAGGAGGGAGAACGCTTTTCATCGAATATGATATGGCGATTGGTGAAGCGTTATCGCAGGTATACGGTCTCTTGCTTGACCTTGCACTTAAAGAGGCGCTCGGCCGACAGGAAAAAAAAGAACGAGGAAATGTATACGTTATAATTGATGAGTTTAAACTTCTGCCCAACTTGACTCATATCGATGATGCCGTAAACTTTGGTAGGAGCATGGGCTTAAAAGTTGCTGCCGGACTGCAAAGTATGGCGCAGCTTTATGATGTCTACGGCAAAGATAAGGGACTCAGTATTGCAGCAGGGTTCAGCTCTGTTATGGCATTCCGGTCAAACGATTGGCTGACAACGGAGTACGTGAGGGATGCGTTCGGATTGAACTATCTGAGCGAGACTACATTAGCCGGCAGTTTGCCCTCAACCGAGCGGAGGGAAGGCCATGTGGTTGAAGCGTGGGAAGTCAGCAAATTGAAGCCGGGAGAAGCATTTATAAGAATCATTGAGAACAGCCCATTTAAGTTTAAGTTTAAAGAATATGAGAGATAGAAAAGAAATAGCAGCCAGCAACGGCATATTAAACGATTTTTTTCTTGCGGGATCACAGAATTCGGGAATGATAAGGAAAACGGTGATTTCCGGTTCACTTAATGTTGTCAGAACAAAGTTTGCACTTATGCTTGCGGAAAACGTATGCCGCAACGGGAATCCTGTTGTGATTGTTCATAGGTCAAACCTTGTTTTCAACGAAAAATACAGGTCAGGAACGGCTGTATACAATGGGGAAGAATATGTTCTGGATCTCTTTGGAGATATTTCGGAAAACGAATTGGCAAGCGTGCTGTATGAAGTAGGGAAAAGCACTGCAAATCTTGGGATTGAGGCAAAAACGGTGATTTCGATAGGAATCGAAGCATTGAAAAAGAACGGGGATTCGATTGACCTGCTGACACTGTGCAGCTTTCCGTGGGAGATGATATCAGCATTTATTTTCAACAGCAGAAATATTGATGTTTCCGATAAGCTGGTTTTGATCCAAAGACTTGCGCCGTTTTCAGAGCAAATACCTGCGGTTGCGGCCTTATTTACCGAATTCAAGGTCCATTTGATGGAAAAACAGTGTGTTGATGTTAAAAAAATAAGCTTGAGCAAAGTTCTTCAAGGCGGTGCCTGCATTGTTTCAATTGATGTCGGAACGGATATAAACGATGTGCTTGCTGAAACTCTGTTTTCTTTGTTGAAGCTGAATAAGGAAAAGGGTTATCGTTTTTTGAGTGTAATTGATTCAATTCCTGCATCAAACGAAAACAGCATTGCATTCAAATTGTACAGAAGCACTGATGTTCAGTCTCCCGTTATGATTGTTTCCCCCGATCTTGCTCAGAGTTATGCCGGAAAACTCGGATTGTTCAATGATATTGTTGGGTCGGGCACAAATGTTGTTGTGCTTGCACACACATCAGGATACAGTGCGGATGTGTGGTCAACATACTTTGGCGAGTATTATGCGCAAAAAGAAGAGGTTTCATCCGGAAACTCAAGGGAAAACTATAGGTTTTTCAGCAAAACAAGCAGCAACACGGTTACACGCAGCGAAGAACGCAGACGAATTATTCTGCCTGAAGATATAATTATGCTTGATACAAAAATGGCTATTGTGCAGTGCGGATATAAGGACGGCGAACGGGGGTGGCGCTACAATGTACTTGATTTAAGTTGTCTGGGGGGTAACAAAAGTGGAAATTGACTCAAGAAAAACAATTCTTAAAATCTGCATACCAACGGTTGCTGGCTTGCTCATTGGAATATATTTTATTTGCCAAGGTGGAGACGCAGGGTATTTGCTCATTTTGCCGATATATCTGATAGGACTTGTGTACGGGATAACGCGCATCGGACCATGGATGATTGCGTTCCTGCGGTCAATGTTTAAAGCAATGGCATCATTATTCCTATTCAGAATGTTCCTCTGGGCTATTGTCATTCTAATACTGGTTCCCATCGGATTGGGGCTGCTGACACTCGTGTGTTGGATTGTTGGGTTCCCAATGGCGGTTATGGAAGTAATAAGATTGATCAGGGAACGAAAAGCTTGCGGTAGCGGGACGCGGAGAAGACGCTTTCGACTTCCGAACTTGAGTCTCCCGAGCAGACGGAAAAGAAGGAACAGGCAGGAAGAATATGATGATGATTACGGAGAGTTTTAGAAAAGATTCTGATTCGATTTTCTTCAGAATAAAGCAGAACATTCGAAAAGCTTTAGAGAATGACGGCTGCTGCATACGTGCTCAAGATCTCAAATGATATTAATCCAACAAAGAAAGGAAAACGTATTATGCCAATCAACACCGAACAATTCAGAAACCCGGCTCTTTCCGAACAAGAAAGGCGAGCCAAGATTAACGCGAACATGAAACAGCTGGATTATAGTTCCGGCAACGGCCTTTTGAAAGCTGAGAAAAAGACTCTTTCTCCGAGCGAGAGTTACCTTTTTATCGGCATAGGCGGTACGGGACAGAAGGCACTTCGCAGCATAAAGGAAACGATTAACAAAACCATAAAGCCGAACTGCCATGAGCAGCAGGTTCGTTACCTTGTTGTTGACTGTGCGGAGAATGAGCTTAACCAGCTTGTTAGAGACGGAGTCTTCGAACAGAGCGAGATCATGTTAATTCCTTACCAAGGCGCTCATGACACAATCAGTCCGCAACACATTGCGTCTGATAAAAAAGAATGGGTGGATCCGTGCCTGTACAGTGCGACAGGAGGAGGTATTCCCGAAAGGCATCCCGGCTTTGAAAGCGACGGAGCCGGTGCTTGGCGTCAGGCGGGCCGGGTCAGGCTCACCTACCGCGGAGGAATTACAGCTATCAACAGAATAAAGCAGGTCATCGACAGAACAGAACATCCCGCCGGAACAAAATTGAAAGTCTTCTTCCTTTGCAGCGTTGCGGGAGGAACGGGCAGCGGAACGATCATTGATCTTGTGTATATGACAAGGCATGTTCTTGAGAACTACTATCCGGATTTGTATGGAAGAACAAGTATATACGGATATATATTCGGCCCTTCAGCATGTGAAGGCTGGATTAACACGGAACATCATCCGTACGCAAATCACTACGCGGCAATGAAAGAAATTGCCTACCTCATGAGGCTTGGAGACCGCGGCGAAAAGATAAAAATGAACTACGGCACCGAAAGTGTAACGTTCAACAGGAATATTTTTGACACGTGTATGATTGTCGACGGTGATACGCCTGCTTTCGGTGGATTCAAGAATCCGGCAGAGGCTGCAAGAGAAGTTGTTGTTCAGTCGATACTTGGCTGCATGACCGCAACAGTAACTAACGGGGGTACAACCACGACACTCGTTGATTCCGTGTTTTCGAACAACAGGCTGAATGTTATGGCAGTAATCCCAAGACTTCCGGTTGATAAATACCCGCGCTACGCAGGCTACAGCTTCAATGCAGCAGGTTTTGCCTCTGTAAAGGTTCCTGTTGAGCTGCTGACGAGTGTGGTGGTGCACAACATATTTAAAAAGCTTTGGGATGCATGGAATGAGAGACCCGGGAAGAATGCCGAAATCAGATTCCTTAATAACTGCGGGATAGAGAAAGGAAGGTTAATTGCGAACATACAGTCAACGAATGAGCTGCTCGAGAAGGTTGAACAAGAGTCAAGGGACTTTATCCGAAAGCACGGAATCATGGCTATGATCAACGTGGCAGGGGATGCGGCGAGACTGTTGAAAAATGAATACATTCCGTATGCGAGCGATAGAGCGGGAAGTGCCATATTCTACAGGAACAGTTGGGTCAACACCACGCATTTGCTGACAGCAGTCAAGGATCACCTTATCGGGCTTAACAACACCGTTTGGGAAACGTCAAGGATCGTGCTGGAAACTTTCCACGATCTTCTTGAAAGAGAAAGCAGAATTCTGACTGATGTCCGCACATTTGAAAACAATTTCAATAAGACGCTCTACTTCTGTCCGATCAACCTGACGCAGAGCATGGCGACACAGAGGCAGGCAAATGCACTGATGGAATTCATCACCGGCATTTATGAAGGACAAGAGGATAGGATTATTGAGGATTTCATTGATGAGATCCTGCGTACGGACAACCTTGCGAAGCTTGCAGGCGTAACATCAACGGATGCAGGTATCAGCGCAAGGCTCGACCCTGCCAGGATGATAAGGGACTTTATAGAGAAGCAGTTCAGAACCATAATTGATGAAAATATCGAGGTATTCCTTGTTAAGTTCTTCTCCGGAAACCCGCAGGCAGAACCTACGCAGCCCGACCCGAATGACCCTGCAAAAAGGATTGCGACAGATGCTTTGAAGGGAGCTGCGAGAGAGATATATAACACACTTACCACAAAAGGTGCGGCAATGGCAAACACCCTGGACAATATTGAGAACAAAGTCAGCGGTCGCAGGTTTATTGCCGTCCCGGCAAGGTGCCCCTATTTGCTCGAGGAGATCAAGAGATGCGCTGAAGCAGATGGCAGCGATATAAGAGTTTATCAATCCGACCTGGAGGATGAAATACTTATGATGACGATGCTTGAAGGACTGCCCGCTTTTGCTTTCCATTCCGTTATGCAAAGTGAACCCGTCTATGAAGCTCATTGGAACGACTTCCCCGGGATTCATATTGAGCAATGTGGAAGCGGCATCCACAATTGGGTAAACCTTCCCAACCTTGTTTTCAGAGGAGATCAGCCCAGAGAGCAGAGGAATCTTAGAGCCGCAAAGGAGGACTACGATACCGCCGTTGCCCTCGGCATGGTTATGGATTCCCCGAATTATCCCTATCAGCCGATCAAATCGATCTTCAGGCTTAACAAAACTCAAGACGTTGGATCCGTCACGGAGAGATGGATGATACCGGAGTTCGAAGACTACATCACGAATAGCCTTCCGGACAGTCTTAATGATCTTAACCTTGAGTACTGCCTGAATCAGTTGGAACAGAACGGCGTTGTCAGTCGTGTTGACCTTATGCAGCACGGAGATAATCGGAGCGCGATAGGGTCAGAGCTGCCTGCTGACTTCTACTACGATTACGCTTGGCACACCCTGCGGCAGATGTTCCATCTGTGGCATGCGGTGAAGGAGACCATTCCGTACGTTGCAGAGCTGTCCGAGGCGATTCAACGCAAGAAAGCAAGACTACTCTGATGAAATGACAGGCTGAGCAGCGCATGCTGCTGAATGTTACAGAACGGTGTTGCCGATGGACTTGAATGCGATTACAAGCATACTGTGTCTGTCGGCATGGCTGTTTAGTAATGTGAGTATAGGAACTGTGCCGGGAAGAGAAAAAACAATGATAAAAAGTGAATTTGTCAGTAAAATAATATGAGGGAGGAAATATGTCCGGGTGTTTAAACAAACTGATACCGAAAATGATATTGATAATAGTCGCGCTGCTGCTGGTTGCAGCAGTGGGCGGTGCGATAACCGAAGACGGAAATCAAGACGCATTTGATACGGCCATGGAGGAACTGCCTTTTGCAGGCCCGATTTCAAAGGTACTTTGCAATCTTATGAAATTGGACAAAGGTGAGGAACTGCTTTCGGCAAATGATTTAATTACAGATATATTAAAAGTATTGATAATGTCATGCATTCATCCTGCAATTGCACGGATTCTTTCACGCATTTTCCTTAAGCTTCCGGCAGGTTCTGTTTACGATCAAGAGGCATACATGGAAACGATGTCGTATCGCATAAAGGAGTTGGTTGTGCTTGTTTTGACTGCAATTCCGGTTGCTTATTTGACGGGTGTTGGAGTTGGTGCCGCAAAAAATGCATTGGAAGAAAGCATTGGTGCTGTGTTGTCCTCGATTTCACTTTCTGTTGCAACAATCGCTGTTTTTTTCATTTCTGTTTGCCTGTTTTTGAAAGGTGGAGTGTCGTTCGGCAGGGCGGTGCTGATAAGAATATTCAGCACGGTTATAGGAAATTTACTTAAAACAATTGTTGTTTGTGTTATAACAATATGGATATATCTGTTGATAAAGCAAGGCGAATATTCGGCTTTGTTAGCGGCGGCGGCAGCACTGTTCATTTTGCTGGGATTGATAGAATTCGGAGTCAAATATATGATTTCTGCCATTGTAAGATAGCAATATTAACAACTGTTGACGAAGAAGGGACTTATCGCGTTGTTTATTGTTTCGAAGCGATAGCCGAACAAAAGACGTAAATATGGACATTCAACATCACCCCTGCCTGCTTTTCGCAGGCGGGGGTGTACAGTTTGCATAATCGAAAAAATTTGAGGCAATCTCCGAAAGATTGTTCGGAAGATTATTTGTTTTCGAGGTATTCGTTAATTTTTTCAACGAGAGCATCGCAGTCGATACCATGGACGCCGCAGGCCTGTTCAAGGTCTTCGCCGCTTGCCATGACGCAGCCGAGGCAATGCATACCGCTCTCCATGAGGATATTTGCAATGCCGTAATCGGTTCTGAGAATTTCTTCGATAGTCATCTTTTTGTTGATAGCCATTATTGTTATCTCCTGTTCAAAATTATTTTTATTGTCGGCAGGGGCGGGAAAAAATATTCGCCGCTCCGTGCGAGAATACGTTTTTATTCGGCCTTTGAGGCGTATTTAACCGCAGCTTCGATGAAACCTGTAAACAGCGGGTGCGCATTATCGGGGCGGGATTTGAATTCCGGGTGGAACTGGCAGCCCACGAACCACGGATGGTCCGGTATCTCCACCATCTCCACCAGACGGCCATCCGGCGACGTACCCGCCACCCGCAGGCCCACGGCCTCCAGCTCCGGCCGGAACACGTTGCTGCACTCATACCGGTGACGGTGGCGTTCCCATATCTCCCGCTGGCCGTAGGCCTCCCGGGCCTTTGTTCCCTCCGCCAGCACGCAGGGATACTTGCCCAGCCGCATGGTGCCGCCCTTGGCGGTCACGCCCACCTGGTCCGGCATCAGGTCGATGACCGGATGTGCCGTCACGGCGCTGAACTCTGCGCTGTGGGCATCCGCCCACCCGGCTGCGTGCCGCGCAAATTCGATGACCGCGATCTGCATCCCCAGGCAGATGCCCAGATAGGGGATACCCTTCTCCCGCGCGTACTGCGCCGCCAGGATCATCCCCTCAATGCCCCGGTCACCGAAGCCGCCGGGCACCAATATGCCGCTGCACCCGCAGAGCGTTTCCGTGAGGTTTTCCGCCGTCAGGTGCTGTGAGTCCACCCACTGGATGTCCACCTGTGCGCCGCAGGCGGTCCCCGCGTGGAACAGCGACTCCGCTACGCTGAGATAGGCGTCGTGCAGCTCCGTGTATTTGCCCACCAGCGCGATGGTCACATGACGCTGCTCCGCCGCGTGTATCTGCGTCACCAGCTCTTGCCAGTGCCGCATATCCGGCTCGCCGACGCCCAGTCCCAGCTTGCGGCACACCACCCGGCACAGCCCCTCCCGCTCCAGCAGCAGGGGCACCTCATACAGGGTGGACGCCGTCAGGTTGGGGATGACGCAGTCCTCACTGACATTGCAGAACAGTGCGATCTTCTTCCGCATGTCCTCCGGCAGCGGGCTGTCGGTGCGGCACACCAGGATATCCGGCTGGATTCCCACGCTCAGCAGCTCCTTCACGGAGTGCTGTGTGGGCTTGCTCTTCAGCTCGCCGCTGCCGGGGATCTGGACGATGAGGGGCACGTGGATGAACACCACATCCCCCTGGGGCCGCTCCGCCGCCACCTGCCGGATGGCCTCCAGGAAGGGCTGGGACTCGATATCGCCCACGGTGCCGCCGATCTCCACGATGGCCACGTCCGTCTGTCCGTCATCCATGGCGTACAACCGCCGCTTGATCTCGTCGGTCACATGGGGGATGATCTGCACCGTGCCGCCCAGATAGCCGCCCTGCCGTTCCCGGTTCAGCACCGACCAGAAGATCTTTCCGGAGGAAACGGAGCTGTCGCCGGTCAGCGCCTCATCCACGAAGCGCTCATAGTGTCCCAGGTCCAGATCCGTCTCCGCGCCGTCGTCGGTGACGAACACCTCTCCATGCTGGTAAGGACTCATAGTTCCCGGGTCTACATTCAGGTACGGATCGAATTTTTGGTTTCGTACCCGCAGACCGCACTGCTTCAGCAGCCGGCCCAGCGATGCCGCGCAGATGCCCTTTCCCAGCCCGGACACCACGCCGCCGGTCACAAAAATATACTTCATCCCGCCATCTCCCCTGTAAAAAATATGCTCCGATGGTACACCCCCATACCTCCGCTGTCAACGGTGCAAAACGCAGATATTTCATCGGAATTATCATATAATATATAGAATCAGGGAGAAATTGTTGCAGAAGCGAAAGTTCTTCTTGCATTGGCGGGCGGATGGTGGTATGGTAGTATTGGACTCACCTTAGGGGAGGTTCCTCACAGGAAAAAATAAGCACCCGGAGGCTTATGCCTCCGGGTGCTTCTGCTTATGTCTCGTCGGTGATCTCGCCGCCGGACGCTTCCCGCCGGACCACCTTGATCTCGCAAGTGCGGTGGTTGTCCACCCGCGTCACCAGCACGTCCAGATCCTGGCAGCTGAACCGGTCGCCTACCTCAGGAACCCGGTCACACTGCTCCATCACCCAGCCGCTGACGGACGTCATCTCCGTCTCCTCGTTCAGATGGAAGAACTCGGCAAAATCGTCAAAATCCATGGCCGCGTCCACCAGATAGGTGTCCTTGTCCACCTTGCGGATAAAGACCTCCTCATCGTCGTGCTCGTCCCAGATCTCGCCCACCAGCTCCTCCAGAATGTCCTCCATGGTCACGATGCCGCAGGTGCCGCCGTACTCATCCACCACCACGGCCATCTGGGTCTTGGCCAGCTGCAATTTTTTCAGCAGCAGGCTGATTGGCTCGTTTTCCAGCACGAACATGACCGGGGAGAGTATCTCTTCCAGCGGTTTGTCCGTTACGCCGCAGCCCACATAAAAGTCCTTCTGGTGTATGGTGCCGATGATGTGGTCGATGTCCTCCCGATAGATCAGCAGCCGGGAATACTTTGTCTGGGTGAACAGGTCCGCCACCTCTTCCTTCGTGGCGTCCACCGGCAGTGCCGCCAGGTCCACCCGATGGATGAGGATGTCCTGCGCCTCCTGCTCGGAAAAGCCGATGGCGTTCTTCAGCAGGTCGCCCTCGTCCTTGTCGATGCTGCCCTCCTGCTGCACCTCGTTCACCAGCATCAGCAGCTCCTCCGGGGACATTTTGTTGTCCCCATCCAGATGGAACATCCTGGCCAGCAGCTTTTTCCACAGGGAAAACAGCGCGTTCAGCGGCATCAGCAGCCAGATCAGGCACCGCAGAAACGGTGCGGCTGTCATGGCCCAGTTCTCGGCGCAGTCCTTGGCGATGCTCTTGGGGGAGATCTCGCCGAAGATCAGCACCACCACCGTTACCACGATGGTGGACAGCGTAGCACCGGCATCGCCGAAGCTTTTGACGAACAGTGCCGTGGCCAGGGATGCCATGGCAATGTTCACGATGTTGTTGCCGATCAGGATGGTGGACAGCAGCTTGTCATAGCGCTCCAGCAGCCTGCACGCCAGCGCGGCCCGGCTGTTGCCCTTTTCCGCCAGCATTTTCAGCCGTGTGACATTGGCCGAGGAGAACGCCGTCTCCGTGGCTGAGAAATAGGCGGACAGCAGCAGGCATACCGCCATAATAATGATATATGTAGTCGTTGACACGATCAATAGCTCCTTTTTCTGTCATCTGTTTCTGTGATCCGCGCCGGTCTAAAGGCGCAAAAAAGCACGTCTGCCCCGCGTCGGGCGGCGCAGATATGCCGCAAAAAACAGATGGCAGCCCGGCAAGTTCCCGGGATGGTCGCCGCTGTCGGTATCCATATCGCCCTGTATCCTCCTTTTGATATAAATCCTGCCTATTATATACAAAACCACCCACCCTGTCAAGTCCGCCCTTTTCCGCAGAGCGCGGGGCTGGTTGGACAGCAAAAGGGCCTCCCTGTGGGAAGCCCTTTTGAATGCGCGTGTGCATTACAGCGCCCGCAAAAACTCCGGCTTCAGGTCCCGGCGACCGTCCA
>OGON01000689.1_pt1 | contig 26219 bp, 30 predicted proteins | sample 1552671 | NCBI WGS metagenome assembly OGON01 (sample SAMEA2580136, study PRJEB22360) | human gut metagenome | biome: human gut; feature: human-associated habitat; material: faeces | place: Denmark | collected 2008/2010 | reverse complement strand
GGATGCCATCGAGTAACAAAGTCAGAAAAGTCACCTCCGAGAACTATCCTACAGATGTTGTCCATGAAGGCGACGTACACTTCATGGGGTCTGGGGGACTGCGAAAAAGCCACCCGTGCAGCCACGCCAACAGGGTCGGTGCGTTCACCGGTGGCAGCGATGCCCAGCGCCGTCAGCTCCTCCAGACTGTTGTACACGCCGATGGCAGGTACATCCCCAGTCGGATTTGCGGGGGCAGGACCCAGAATCAGGATATTGTCGAAGTTGGCATCGCTGGAGATGGGGGACGCCAGCGAGATGTCAACGGTACAAATCCTATCGAGGCTATTGCTCATATATCTTTTTCCTCCTTTGCAGGTCGGTTATTTATCTCGGCATTCGTGAAATATTCGCCCTCATGGGCAGTCATCTCCGAACTGCCGCCGCCGCTGGGTGTCGGGGTTACCTGCGGCTCAATGTTGATGACATCATCAGCTTGGATGTCATCTTCGCCATCGGAATGCTTCACGCTGTCGATGTCCAGCGTTCCGGTAATGCCGATGGCCGTCATGGTGAAATAAACCGCGATTTCCAGCATTGCCCGGAACTCGTAGTTGGTATCATGCACCAAATCGGTCAAATCCTGAACTGCCGTAGGAACGACAATGGCGATGTCATGCTGGTGACACCACTGTGTTACGAACGGGGAGTTCAGGAAACTCTCAAAGGCCAGCATATCATCTTCAGCCGTGTTTTCGGCAATGGGGGTGAAGCCCGGTGCCACTTCTTCCTGCCTGCCATGCGTGAACAGATCAATCTGCACAGGAACAGATGCAGGATAAAAGGCTACCGGTGTGCCCTCAATGATTTTGACCGGCGGGTTTCTCGACCGGTTGACGGAGCCGGTGGTCAGCGTGACCAGCGGACTGCCGGGCTTTGCTACAAAGCTCTGCTTGGCATACGTCACGGTTGCTCCAGCAAAGTACGTTTGGGTGAGCTGCACAAGCAGCTTCTTCAGTTCAGAAAGCGTCATACGCAGCAATACCCACCTTTCCCATCTGCTCGGATTTCAGGGCGCGGCATACGGTTGGCCTCTGCTGCTGAAACCTGAACAAACTCGCTGCGGCAGTGACCCACCATCGTGTGGTCCCACCCCAGCGAGCTGACACATTCATACCAGTGTCCTTCCGGGTCCATCCGCCCCTGATAGAAAAGCCAGTCGGCTCTGCGGCCGGCAGAGCGGTCTGCCGTGTGGAAAACGAGATCGCCGAAAGCCTTCATGCGCTTTATGGTGTTCTCACCTTCCGGGAGCGCCTGAAGCTCATCTTTGGAGAGCGGCTGAACATTCAGGGACGTGATGAAGTCTTTATACCCGGAAACCCCATAACCATCGACAATGTTCTCCTCGCCGAAGCGACGCACAACAAATGCTCTGCGAAAAATGCCCAGCCCCATATCAACCACTTCCTTTCTTGCGAATGACGTATTTGACGGACTGCCGCATTCTGCCGGTGTCGATCAGCGGTTTGTCCGATTTCTTCTTGCGGATGGTGGAGGGCGCGTTCGGTTCATAGCTGCCGCTCTCGATTTTCTCTTGAACTAAGCCCACGCCGAATACACCAATTTGCTTCAGGCTTTGCTCGGCCGTTCCGCCAGCAGTAATAGCCTTTAGCTGCTGTACGCACATGGCATTGATGGGGTCAGCATTCTCATCAACGCTCTTGCGCAGAAATGGCCGGGACGGCGCGGTCGAAGTTCCCAGCTCGTTCCACATGGCGATTTGCGCCATATCAACGCCCCGGTCATCCGTGACCTTGCCCGCTTGGAACCCAACAAAAACTTCCTTGTCCTGAAGCTCATCAATTTGGCGGAAGAACTTTTCCCCTTCTGGGGTCAGCCGGTCCCACCCGCCAGTCATCGGCATTCACCCGCCGAGCGAATCGAGATCACGACCAGCCGCCGCAGCGTCAAATACTCCAGACCATAGGGAGTCAGCGCCAGTTCGGCATCTGCCATCAGGTTGGTTCCCTGATTTACGTTGAAGCTGACAGACGTTTCGCCTTCAGTGTAGCTTCCAACGCGCAGAGCGTCGCCTACGCTTCCGTACTGGTTGTCGCCATAGCCGGCCATTTTCAGGCGATGTGCCGTCAGGAGTGCGATGGCTTGGTCATACAGCTTCCCGAACACCTTCTTGCTGATGAGCGGCGCTGTGAGGTTCAGCCATGCCTCAACGGTCTCATCGTTCAGCACGTCGAACTCGGTGGCAACCAGCCTGAAAATTCTGACGGCATCTTCCATGACTTATTTCTCCTTCGCAGCAGTGCGGCTCTTGACCTCGGACAGGTTTCCCTGCCCGATGAAGAACTTCACGATCTCGTTGTCATCATAGCCGGTGACTTCCTTGGCTTCACCCGGCAGGATCACGGTAGCGCCGATGCTGATGATTTTGTTTCCGATATTCTTCAGTTTCATATCATGGCTCCTTTACAAAAAGATAGGAGCCGCCGCACAAACGTACGGCAGCTCCACGGGTGAATCAGCAGATGCCAGTAGCAATCAGCATGGACATGGGGTAGTAGATGATAGCGCCTGCGGTGCGGGCCTCGCAGGGAACGACCATTTCCAGACCTTCAGGCTGCACAGGGTACTGCATGAAGGACAGCGGGTTCTCGATGGTGAACTTGCGGGGGTCGTTCTTGAACAGCAGTGCAACGCCCTTGCCATCGCTTTCTGCCGCATAGGGGTTGGTATCCACGCTGTCGGGGTCCAGCTCCGGGCAGGAGACGATGCGGGCAATATCCTTGATATTATCCTGAACGTACTTCAGCACGGTGGTTGCGGTGCTTTCGATGCGGCGGTTCTGAATCTCGATATACGCCTCGGACGGCAGGGCCAGAGTGTCCGGCTTCTCCACCTTCTTGGTGGTGCGGGCGACCTGCTTCAGCATGCCGGTGATGTCGGCCAGAATCTCGTCCTCGGTCTTGTCGGCCCACTTGGTAGAACCCTTTGCGCCGGTTGCAGGGACGTACAGCGGCACATCGTTGTCCTTGGACAGAACGCCGCGCAGGCCGGTCTCGGCATCGCCATTCCACGCGATCTTGTTGTTCAGGTAGTCGATCTGGTAGCGGGCGGACTCAGCCTTGCGAGCATCCAGCGACTTGCCTGCCATAGCAGAGGCACGCATTTCCTGAATGGAGTAGCCGTAGCTGTCGCCCAGAGACTTGATGATGGCGGTGGTGGGCTTACCCTTCACATCAGCACGGGGCAGGTCGGTGGCGTAGTTGCTGATAATCTTCGCCATGCCGGTCTTGTCGTAGCTGTAGTAAGTGACGGTCTCGGCGCCGGGGTTGATTTCACTGGAGACCGGGAACAGCTTCAGCGCGGTGAACTCCGGGTACTCCACATCGTAGGACTGAGACTTGACGTAATCCAGCTCGCGGGCGAAGAACACGGAGGCATCGCTGTCATCATCGAAGTTCATCTGCGGAGTTTCGACCAGAGCGGCCGGAATCTTGGAGTGCAGCAGAGCGTCGTAGTCGTTCTGGTCGTATCTCATGGATTTCTGGTTAGTGTTCATCTGATTTTGTCCTCCTTCTCTCAGACAGTAGGCTTGGCATCGTCGGTGGATGCAGCGTGACCGTCAGCGCCGCTCGCGGCAGGAACGCCATACAGCTCCACCGGCGCAACGCCATTGCTGGCCGCACCGATGAAACGACCGGGAATTGCGATGCCGCCCTCCTTTGCGAAACAGCCTGCCTCATCGCCTTCCACGATCATGTGCAGGGCATCACCATAGGCGGGTGCAGCGCCGGTCGCCAGACGTACCCAAACGCGGCCACGGCGCATGACACCGACGTTCTGGTTGTTCAGGACGTAGAGCTTCCCCTCCAAATCCTGCTGGCGGTCGAAACCGTTGATGACAACACCCTCGAAGTTATCAGCAGTGCTTGCGCTGGTCGGAAGCGCAACGCTGCTGCCCGGGACCTTGCCGGTGACAACACCAACACCGAAATGCAGCTTGCCGGTCGCCTCCTCATTGAAACGGGAGTCCACCGGGTAGTGGAACATATCGTAGATGCCACCTGCAACGCCCTTGCTGGTTGCATAGCCGTAGGTTTTCTGAACACCCATCTTACTTTTCCTCCTTCTTCATTCTGCGGTCGATCATGCGCTGGCGGGCCTCGGAAGCGGAGCCGGTCTGCTTCACAGGGGGCTTGCCATCGCCGTGCATCATCTGGGAACGCTGATAGTTGGTATCCTTGCGCTCGTTCATCTCGGAAACGGCCATGTCAAACGCTGCGTTGACGTAGGCGGCGCTCTTGCCGTCCAGATGCAGGGTGGGCTTCAGCTTGCCCAGAACGGCCTTCTTGGCGTCCTTGACGCTCATGGTTTCCAGACCATCCATGTTCAGGCGGTCGCCGACACGGACGACACGCAGCAGCTCGCAGAAGTCGTTGGTGGAGTCTGCGCGGTCTTTCTTGTCCTGCGCGGCGTTGCCTTCATCGCCGTCGCCATCGGTCTGAGTACCGCCGCAGTCGCCCTCAGCGCCATCAGTGGTCGTGCCAGCAGCTTTCAGAACGTCGATAACTCCCAGCAGGGTGTCGATGTCCTCGTCCTGCTGCGCGATCACGCCCATTGCGCCGGGCATATCTGCCGGGTCGCCCTCAGAATCGCGGCGGTCACGGCGGTCTTTGACCTGCTGAACTGCATCCGGCTGTTCGCCTTCAGCAGTACCTGCGGTCTGCGCAGGCGGCTCTGCGGTAATACCGCCGTCGGCCGCAGAACCAGAACGCTCTGCGCGGCGTTTCTTAAACGCCTCCACAGCAGCGGCCAGCTCCTCCGGGGTGGGAGCGCCATCAGTTCTCTTGGTGGTGTTTTCCATGTTCAGTTTTTCTCCTTTCATGCAGTCGTGGCCCTGCCCATCAATGTTGAGCCGGGCCTGTTCACCAGCCCTCGCCTTATCGACAAGAGCAAGATGGTTGATTTCGATATCCCGCTGAATGGCATCATAGGGTTGCCCCTCCCAGACACCGGGCGTTTCGTCCAGACGCAGGTTGTAGCCGCAGGACAGCTCACGCATTTTGTACTTTTTCAGGCTGTCGGTGTCGTGGATGATGATTTCTGCACGGACATCATCGCCGTCCCGGTAGCCCTCCGACAAAATCGTGCCGATGCTCTCATCTTTCACGTTGTCAGTGTCAACGTAGCCAGCATCATGCGTTACGATGATGGGCTTCCCCTTGTAGGACGCAAGGCTCTTTTCAGCAAAGACTTCTTCAGGCAACCGCAGCTCCCGGCGCTCGGAACCGTCCGGGTTGTGATAAACAAAAATGCCCACCGATGTCACGATGGGGTGGTCTACAAGGTAGCCCTCATCTGTGAAATAGGTGGCATCCAGCGGCAGGCTGTCAAAGCGCTGAACCTTCATATCGTTTTCCATATTGAACAACTCCCCTCTCAGGTCTTACAGGATGGTTTCATCCACGGCCATCGCCCCCTTTCGTGACCGGCAGGTCAACGGTTTTGATGTTGAAGACCGGCAGCGCGCAGCAGCGGCACTGGTAGTCTTTGCCGGGGTGACAGCGCCGCCCGGTCTTTTCATCGACCACCGGCGGGTCATCCCAGCGGAACCGCTTATGGTTCAGTGCAGCATGGCTTGGGCGGACGCGGCTATCGCCAGAGGTTGACCAGACGTACTCCACCACGCCTGCGTCCTGCTGTTGCTGCTGGGTGATGTCACCGTTCAGCTTGGCGATCTGGTCGCGGGCAAGCAGTTGGGCGTGCCGCCGGTCTACGCTGTACGTCCGCTGAATCTGCTTGACGATGGCCGTCGTGGCTTTGCCGTTCCGATAGCCCTCCAGCACGATCTGGCGCATACGCCCCAGACTTTCCTGCGGGATGGTCTTGATGAGCGCCACGTTGTCCTCGACCCAGCGTTCCATCATCGTTCTGTACAGCTCGCCGGTGTAGTAGTCATCCATCAGGTCGATGCCCAGCGTGGACTTAACGGCTTTCTTCCACTCACGGATGCTCAACTTCCGCGTGAGCTTTGCCATAGACTCGATCTTGCTGCGCAGGCCAAACATAGAGGTGCGCCGCTCCAGCTCCACGGTCATCTTGGAGAAAACCGTTTTGACCTTTGCAATCAGGTCTGAAGCGTCATCATGGCGCTGACCAGCTTCACGCTCTGCGCGGGCCGCGTCCCTGATCTCCGGCAGATACTCCTTCAGCAGTTCGTTCAAGATACGGATGTAGGCATTGGTGAGCCGCTGGAACTCGCGTTCCGCCTGCACAGGGTACTTGGATGAATATTTGCATATCAGGTTATCGTGACTGCCGAAGCGGTGGCGGAGCAGGTCTTGTACCATGTGTCCGTGGACGGTATCATTCACTGTTTTCGCCTCCTTTTCTGGTTCTGAACAGCAAAAAAGCGGCGATTTGCACCGCCGCAGTTGAGATTATGGCTTAATGCCCTCTGAGAGCTTCTGATGAGTGCCGGGAAACGTCCCAAATGTGCTTGTGGGATAATTTTGTGTCAGAGGGTTGAAAGCCGCTGGATGGCTTTATTTGCGGCAGTTGCAAAAAGCCCCTGCCTGATGCTCGGCCCCGCGCCCGCACCGTTGGCAAATTTGAACGAAGTGAAAATTTGACAACAGGTTACGGTTTGGTTGGGTAAGGTACGGTTATAGTCGGACGCTCCGCCGGATTGTCCGGTGGACGTTCCTGCGGATTTTGGCCTATTTTCGGCCATTTTTGAATATTTATCCAAAAACAGGTGGATATATTCCAAAAGCAGCCAATTTCGGGCTTTGCGTTTTCCGACCATTTCGGTGATTGCGGTGGAAAAGCGGTTCTTTTCCAGTTTACAATCGCCATGATGTCGGTTTACAATGCGGTGAACTGCGGTAAAACGGGCGGTTCCTTGCACAGCAGGCGGAAGGTTTCCCGGCCCTTCGGGGCGATGAGCGTCTGGGTCCCGGCCCAGTCGTTGTGCCGGCCCAGTCGTTGTGCCGGCCCGTGCGTTCCTTCACCTCGAACAGGCCGTTGTTCTTTGCCGCATGGGAAATTCGGGCAAAGAAAAAGAGCGGTGGTTTTCCATCGCTCTTACACAGCAGAAAAGCCGCAAACCTCACATGAGGCTTACGGCTTGCTGCATCAGGCTATTCTGTTGTAGATCCGATGTCAAACCGGGATTTGACGATAAAACGTCGAGCAGCGCGGTGATGCTCTGGGCAAACGGCGGGAACAGACGTTCCGGATTCTGAGTGGACAGCTCGGCCACCTTTTCGGCGGTGATGAACCCCGGAGAGGTCATCTCGCCATCAGCGCACCGGATGCTGCCGTCAAAATCCGTGCAGAGGAACACATGGGACGGGCAGTACGGCGGTTTCAGGTCGCTCAGGAAGGCTACCGACATGAGGTCTTTCGGCGTGATGCCAAACTCCTCCTGCGTTTCGCGGATGGCTGCATCTTCCGGGGACTCCCCCGCCTCGATATGCCCACCCGGTCCACCAACAGAGCCGTCCTTCAGGCGAGTGCCGCAGAGGAAGCAGCCGTCCTGCACAACAAGAACGCCGACACCACAACTTGTATCTGCATCTTCTTGTGCTGAGACTCCAATCACCTCGAAACCATCGTCATCATCAAGCCATCTCTGGACCAAATTGTTATTCCGACTCAACGTAGACATACATAGTTCCATCCTTTTCTTCAGCTTTTACTGGCTTGAATTTTGCGGTTCCGCTGTACAGTACTTCATTTTGAATCATGAACCCCGTGCTAGAATAAGGATACGGCATAGCATTTCGTTCCTTGTTTCCTTCCTCAATGAATACGACATGTTTCGCAGAAGCACTGCCTTTGAGAGAGTTATCGCAAAAATCTTTGGCAATATATTCTTGCGTTGTCCAACTGCTACACCCACGCATATCTATTGTTCCGCCGGATTCAAGCGCTTTCTGAATCTGTTTGACCTGAGAAGCGTTTGACTTTACTCCACGATAAAGTGTTCCGCCGCTATAATGAATGTCCGGGTTATCATCAATAAACTTGCTTAAGCCATACTTCTCGTCCAGCTCTTTTCGAGCGCCTTTAGCTTTTCCGTATCCGGTTTTGGCCGCTCCATTATGGTAAATGTTCAAACCATCAACAACACTGCCTTTTTCTGCATACTCGTTATAATAATCTGTATAAGATTTTTTGAAGTCGTCATAATCGACATAGGAATGAGCTTGATTCTCATAGTCCATTTTTTTCCATTCTTCAAACGAAACTTTTTTATAAAGATTTTTTTCTTCGCCCTCAGCATTTTCATATAGAAATTTCACCGAACCGAAGCGTTTGTCATATACAGCTCGACAATTTTCATCAAATACATCCTCGGAGCCAAACGCTTCCGGGTGTGATTCGTAAAGTTGCTTGTTGAATTTTCTAGCTGCGTCCAAACTTCCGGTATAGCTTTCATCAAGTCCCTTCGTCGCAGGAGAGAATGCCGTGCTTTTCGTTTCTGACGAGTGTCCTTTTTGCGACTTGGCATCTTTGAAGCTCATACCTTTGAGCTTTCCTCCACCCTGCGCAACACCATTCTCGTCAATAAGAACATGCGTTCCGTTGATGGTCACCCAGTTTTCGTCTTCGGCGGCATCGGCATTGGTGGTCGGCGGAGTGGCCGTAGGTGCTACGGTAGCGCTCTGTTCCTCGCCGCCCGGAGCCTGCCCCTGCTCAATGTTCTTCTGGGCGGCTTCCACGTCGCTCATGGCGCTCGGCTCAGTACCCAGCAACGACTGCAACAGATCATCCTCGTCATCCTCGGAGATGATGTCTTCGACATCAAACTCCTCATCGGACGCAAGGCGGCGGCGCACCTCGGTGGGGTCGAGCGCCTGCATATCGACGTATGCCTGCGCAGTCTGGGCCTTGACCAGAGCGGTCTGAGCCTTGGTCTGGTCAACTGCGGCCTGCTCTGTGTCGCTCAGGCTCCACAGGGGCTTGAACTCCAGCTTGTAGTCGGGTTCCTCGGCCACATCGCCTGAAGCGATGCCCGCCCGGAACACAACGTCCAGCAGTGTGCGGAGATTACGCTTCAGCATCAAGCGCTGAATCTTCTCCACAAAGTTGTAATAGCTCTCGAAGTCACTGTCACCGGTGGCATTCATGCCGGCCGGTGAGCGGCCAAACAGAATCGTCTGGGGGATGTTCGTCAGCGCGGACAGCATATTGCAGGTCGCGTCGATGACATCCTTGACACCGGAAAACTGGAACGTCTTGAAGTCGTACTGCTCTCCCTCGGAGTCAATGGCGATGCTGTTCAGCAGACCACGGGAAGTGTCTACAAGCTGTAGGCGCTTCAGCACTTGGTTCTCGCCGTCATCCGTGGTCAGCAGAGAGGCAAGGCCCTTCATGCTGTAGATGGCCTGCACGCTCCGCTCCAGCAGCTTCACGCTGTCGGTGTGGGCTGTTACGGTTTCCCGCAGCGCCCGGCGAATGCGGACGTATTCAGGCATACCCCAGAACAAGTAGGTTGCATTGGAAGTCTGCTCCGGCAGAACGCCATTGCGGAACACCAGACAGCGGCTCTCATGGACCTTGAAGGAACCGTAGATGCTGGAAACATAGTAATATTCCGGCTGTCCGAACTTGGACACCCGGTTCCCAACGCCCTTCCCACCGTAGTCCTGCTGGTACAGGCTGGCGTAGTCAGGCTGCACGATGGAGCGCTCATAGACGCGCAGTTCATCAATGCTGCGGATATGTTCCCAGTCAACAGGCTCCTCCAGCCCGCGCCCATCGTCGATCAGCATGACGATAAGAGCACCGCCGTAGAGCCGCGCCCACTTGATTGCGGTGGCGGCTTTCTCCTCCCATTCGAGATCGTCCAAAGCGTCTTCCACAAAGGCGTTCAGCTCATCGCTTTTCAGGTTCAGGTCGAAACCATGTTTCAGCGCTTCCTCGGCAGGCGTATCAATGATTTTGGAGAACAGGCCGTTGCCCTCATACAGCCCGGTGAGCTGCATATCAGGGATGACCGGCTCCCGTTCAAACTTGTACGCCTCGGAGTTGTCCTGCTTGGTTCCGTACTTGTTCAGGAGGTTCACATAGCCATCCTCACGATGCGGACGCACAGCGCCGTTCTTCCGCCGGAGGATTTCACGGCCACGCTCATTCAAGCGCCGACGCTCGGCCTCATCTTCAGGTATGTGCATTGCGCTTCCTCCTTCCTGTTAAAATTCGATGCGCCCATCCGACTCATTCCAGATGCCGGCGGACACCACAACATCCGTCAGGGTGTTGAAGGTGACGTAGTACGGGTTGCCGGTAACATCAGCACTGAGAATCAGCTCTAGCAGCTTCACGCGGGCCAGCAGGTCGTTGATGCTGGACTCATGGCCATTAAGCAGGCTTTTCAGCAGCGTCCAGAACAGCAGCAGGTTCCCGCTGCCCAGATACTTCTCGCTGCTTGCGGTCATGTTGTTGTAGATGCCCTTGATGAGGTTGTCATCCGCCTTTGCCACGCTTTCCTGCGTAGCGTAGCCGGTGAGGTCTACCTCCGCAGAGCCGACGATCTCAAAGACGCCGTGGATGAGCTTGTACGCTCTGTACTGCTTCCCAGCTTCACTGTTGTTCTTACGAAGGAAATAAATGGTGTCAGCGTTGGCCTCACTGGGCGCAGGGAGAGCATCGACAGGGACGGCTTTCAGATGCCCGGCCCCGTTGACCTTTTCCTCAATATCTTCCGTCGTGGCATAGCCGGAGTCGTTCTCCAGCGCAGAGGTCTTGATCGGGACCTCGATGTTCACGACTTTGTTGTCGGGAGGAATAGCCTGCCCGTTCCGCTGGATGCTGACAATGACATTTTCTTCCGCATTGGCAGGAGCATGAGCCGACTGTACATGATCTTCGCAGGTCTTCAGGGAATCGTTGATGTCCTTGATGATGTCTTCCATCGCAGAAGACAACTCTGCAATCTGTTCTGCCGTGTAACCCTTTGCCTTCAGAGAAGCAAGCCTAAGCGCTTCAAGCGTGTTGAGTTTGTCGCTCATGTTCGCTTTCCTTTCCAAAAATAGCAGCGGCAGGAGTCCATTCCCCTGCCGCTGCATTCTTACTTATGGGTTATCAGGCGGTTGCGCCAAAGACCTCGGTCAGCATCTCAGTGACCTCAGCGTCGGTGGCGATGGTAACGACCGCGGTCTCCACGCCATTGATCTTAATATTGCCTTCGGTGGTGCCGGCCTCGACCTTGGTAGCGCCCTCAGCAATGCCTTCAACCTTGGCGGAGGTGGCGTCCCACTTTGCCTTATCGCCGGTAGCGATCTTGTCCAGCTCGGCCGCATTGGCGTGCTCATGGGCCTTGTTCAGGGCGGTCTGCACCTCGGTCTCCAGCTTTGCCTTAGTGATTGCGCCGTCGGTGATAGACGCGGTGACCTTATGAGTCTGCTCATCAATGGTGATGACAACCATATCACCCGCAGCAGAGCCGGAGGTAACATACTCGATCAGGCCGCCGACATCAACGTACAGGGTGTCGTTGGTGGCATTTGCCAGAACCAGCTTGATATAAGTGCCTTTGGGCTGGCCGGTGGGGTTGGTCACAACAGAGCCAGACTTAACCACCATATCCTTCGGAATGTTGATAGCCGCGCCAACGGCAACGCCATCCTTCATGAGCCGGTAGACAGCAGCATAGTTGCCGGACTTCTCAGACTTCTCCACAGTGTAGCCGGGAACCTTGATGTCCACAGCCTTATCCTCGATGCTCTGCACCACGCCGTTGACCTTAATGGTCTCCAGCACGTTGGCCTGTGCACCAACATCTTCCAGAGCCTTAACACGAGTAGCAACAGCGTCGCTCTCAGCCTTAGCTTTCTGTGCGAGCTGCTTCAGGTGCTTCAGGCGGGCCAGCTTTTCCTCATTGTATGCCATATCGTTCATTCCTCCATATCGTTATCAGGTGTTATCGGCGGGAAATACTTCACTCAGCATCTCGCTCACTTCGGAATCGGTCGCAATATCAACTGCGGCAGCGCCCAGAGGGGCGAGATCGCCAGCAGCGTTCTTGATGGTGTATGCGGTAGCCGTACCATCAACAACCACGGAGAGGACCTGACCGATGTACGCGGTCGGGTTCGTCTTTGCGTAGTTCTGCGCCTCCGCCAGAGAAGGCCAGACGCAGGTCGGGTCAAGAGCAAAAGCATCCTGACGTTTCATGCTCAGGGGGAACTCCATGTTGGAGTATGCCTTTGCGGTATTGTTCACAGCCATGTTCAGTTCCTCCCCTCTCAGCCCAGCGTAACCTTGAGGACTGCGGCATTGCCATAGGCAACAGCAGGCTCAAAGACCCAGACGTTGTAATCCTTCGCCGCATAGCCATTTGCGCCCTCGACGGACACGGTAGACTTGGTGAAGGTGCTGGTGACATCCGCGTTCATCGCGGTTTCGTTGATGACCTTGGTGACACCCTTGGCCGTCGCAATGCAGGCGATTGCCACACGCTGCGCACCGACGGGGACGTTGATGGTCAGCGTACCAGCGGCATACGCCTTGCCGGTCTTGCCCAGTGCGCGGATGGCCGCGCTGTCCAGAGCAGGCTTGCCGGTGGATGCACCGTAGAACACGTTACGGAACGGGGTGTAGGCAGCGGTATCCTTGGTCTTGCTGCCTGCTGCAATGGCAACGACCGGGCTGGAGTCAGCGCCGAGATTGTCCTTTGCGGTCACGCCTGCACCGTGGGTTGCAGTCACGCGGTACTTCAGGCTGGACACGGCATTGTCGCCGCCTGCATCGCCGATGATGAAGCCAGCGCCGCCGTTGTTGTCAGAGCCAGCGGTCAGGGATGCTGCATCAGCAGTAGTCACCTGCGTGGTGGCCGCATTGGTGATACGCTCGACCTTCCAGTTGGTGGCGGTAACGCCGGTGGCCGGGCCGTACTGGTAGGAGCCAGCATTCAGCGTTGCGCCAGAGTAGGCTGCAGCAGCTACCTTAGTGCCGGCCTCAACAGCACCAGCACCGGTCAGCGTGAACGTGCCGATGGACGGCTGGGCGGTGATGCTGGGCTGGAGCCGCTTGCTGAAAATCTCGGTCAGGGCATCCATGACGCTCTTGCCTTTGGTGGCGAAAGTGGCCGTGCCGTTCTGGCTCTTGGTCAGGTTGCCGACCTGCGTATAGCCACCGGCCAGCGTGATGTTCTCGCGCAGGATGACCTTATCGGCATCAACATTGCCGGTCATCGCCACCCACGCCTTGCCGTTGTAGAAGTAGGCGGACTTCTCGTAGGTAGAGTTGCCAACGGTGGTCGTGACCACGAAGACATCGCCCTTCTTGACGGCCACGTCGGTGTGCGCCTTGAAATACGCGGCGATAACCGAATCATCGGATGCAGACAGGTCTTCCTTCGTGCCTGCATACGCCGTGCCGCCGATGCCTCCAGAAACGGCATTCAACTGGTCGATGGTCGCATAGTTGCTCAGGTCAACGGTGGTGTCATCCAGACGGACGACTTCCTCACCGACCTTAGCGTAAATGTCGTAGTACCCGGTGGCAGCATTCATCACCAGATACAGCACATTATCCTGCGCCTCATCGTTGGAAGGAACCTTCTCAACTTTCTCGAAGCGTGCATGAGCAGACTTTGCAATGGCGGTGGCGATGGCACTGTTGATTGCCTCGGTCGTCATGCTGTCTGCTGCATCCATCTTTCCGTCAATAACGGACTTCAGAGCAGCCGAGAGGTCAGCTTCCGAAATTTCGCTCTTCTTGGCGAGGGAGCCAAGCTCGGATGCCAGCGTGTACTTCGCCAGCTCCTGCTTCACTCTCTCCGCCTGCGCCTGCAACTGAGCGAGGGTTACAAGCTTACTTGCGGATACGGGCATTTGCATACCTCCAAAATTATATTTCACAGCAGTTTCAGCGCTGCTATGACGAATTAAGGCCCTCTTTCAAGGGCGAGAGGGCATCAGCCAAATACTTTGTTGAGCATATCGGCTACGTCCTTATCGGTGGCAATGTCATCCTCGCTGACGTTCTTGTCATTGGAGTCCGAGCCACCGGGGTCTGGTTTGGGAGCTTCCGATTTGCCAAACACAGTGTCCAGCATATCTTTGACTTCTTCGTCCTTTGCGACTTTCCCGTCGGCGACCTGACCTTGTGCCAAATATCGCAGCAGGTCACAATCGCCGCCATCGCCGCACTTCTGAACGGTGATAGCCTGCATGATGTCCCACTTCTGCGTAGTTTTCTTCCGGCCGTCCAGCCCGAAACCGACCACGGAAACGTAGAGCTTGCCGGGCTTCAGCACATCCTTCGGGATGTAGAACGCCTCATCGGCAAACTGCACCGGGACGGGCTTGGGACAAGCGCTGCTCGTGAAGACGACGATCTTGTCCAGTTCATCCCACGAGCTGTCAAATTTGAACGCGGCCTGCACAATGTCTACGCTGCCTGCGACGAGCTGGCCTTTCAGGTCATGGGTGATTTTCTGGTCATTGACCGAGAAAATAATCAGCATTGCATTCACCTCTTTTCTTACGTTATCAGCGAACGAATATCAAACGTGTTGTCGTTGTAGTAGGCGTTCGCCTGCGAATAGCAGTCAACTTGGTCATCGTGCGCACCGCTTGGAAACGCGGCCATTTCTTCCACAAAGTCCATCACCCACGGGCAGGCAGATGCCGCTGGGATGTAGACGTTCCCAGCTTCAGCCACAGCGGTGGTCGCATGGGCGCGGACCACCTTGCCGCCAAACGGCTCCACCGGGATGATTCCGGGGATTTCTTTCTTCAGAACGTCGATGACCGCCGTGCCGTTGGCCTTGTCCTCGACCAGCTTTCTGGTGGTCTGGGGCCACTTGGAGGAAAGCCCGCGCATGGCATCCAGCGTTTCCGTGAAGCTCATGCGGCCACGCACCTGATCGAGCAGATAGCGGTCTGCGCCTTTCCTTGCCCAGACCTGCCCGACAACGAAGTCCGAGCCGTCCTTGTCCTTGAAGGTGCAGTCCCACGACTGGATGAAGTCATGCAGGCCGGACGGCAGCGCCGCCCAGCGTTTCCACCACTCTCTCTTGAACATACCGCCGGAGCTTGGTGTGGGGGTCTGCATATACAGAGAAGACCATGCATATGTACCGACGGTCTCTTTCTGTTGTGCAGCCCATGCTTCGTCGTAGCCGCCCGCAGGCCACAGCGCCTCGCCTAGCTCACGGCCCAGAGGGTCGGTAGCCGGGTCTTCGCAAACGGCCGGGAGCGAGATAATGTCCCAGTCCTCAACCTTGCCGTACTCCGGGTTCAGGAGCCGGGCGGCAAGGTCATCTTCGTGCCAGCGGGTAAGGATGATGATAACAGCGCCGCCTGCGTGCAGTCGGGTACTCACCGTGGACTGGTACTCGTCCCACAGCTTATCGCGGTAGGTGGCAGATTCAGCCTCGGCGCGGTTCTTGATGGGGTCATCGACGATAAGCAGGTCTGCGCCATAGCCGGTGATGGAGCCACCGATACCAACGGAAATCATGCCGCCCATGCCGTTGTCGAGGTTCCAGTTCGTTTTGGTGGCCTGCACTTGGGAGATGGTATGACCAAACAGCGCAGGACCGAACTCCTCGACCTTATCGCGGTTCCGCTTGCCAAATTGCTGGGCAAGGTCGCCGCTGTAGCTGATCTCGATGACCCGCTTTTCAGGGTTCTTGCCCAGATAGAACGAGGGGAAGGTTTCGGTCACGGTCATGGACTTGCCGTGGCGCGGCGGCATGAATATCATCAGCCGCTTGGTCTTCCCCTCTATGATGCTTTCCAGCTTCTCGCACACAAGGTCGAGGTGTCTGGCTCTTTTCCACCTGCCCATGTGAACGTACTGGACATAATCGGCATAGTACCGTCTCGCCAATTCATTACGAAGCTCCTCACGGGACGCGGCTTTTTGAGCTTTAGAATAGGACCGTTTATTCGGAGTCTTCTTCATCGCTCATGCAGGCCAGAGCCTCCCTCAGCTCCTCCTCGCTCAGGTTCTCATAAGGTCTGGCCTGAACAGAACCATCAAGCGTGACCTTCTGAGTCTGAGAGAACTCCTCTCTACAACGATTGTTGAGCCAGTACATTTGAGCCATTGTATCGGGAACGGCTTTCTTCGTGAGCGTTCTGACCCGGACCGGCTTCTGCTCACCAGTCCGAGGGTCTACGTCAATGACGCTTTCCTTTTCCTGATATTCAAAGCCTACAGCGCGTTCAAACAGAGATTTTTTTACTTTTGCGTCGGCGACTTCTTTTCCGCTCTGACAGGCCGTATTGAACGACGGGTACGTCTGTCGCCAGCGAATGATGGTCCTACGCGAAACGTGGAAGGCATCGGCAATGTCCTGATCTGTTGCGCCCTTGATAGCAAGTGACCATGCCCAGTCATCGTGGTACGCCGGATTGTACTTTAGAGGCGTAGGCATTTGCTATCACCTACTTCCCTGCCAGATAATCCGCAGCCCAGTATTCAAGGGCCTGCCACTTGTTCTTCGGGCCGATCTCGCCCTCCTTGACCATCTTGTCGAGCGCCTGCGTGATGGTATCAGCAGCCTCTTTGGGGATGGCCGGAGAGCCGAACAGATTGGGCAACTGCACCCACTCCTGACTCTCGTCAAAGTGCAGGTCATCGAACAGGGACTCGGTGGCCTTAATCATGGCGTGGATGGCAGCGCCGGTGTTCTTGACGTTGGCAAACTGCTGGTACTTCGTGATGGTTTCGATGAACTCCTCGTGCTGGTCAATATCTGCAACGCCCAGCATATCGGGGCTGAGGGAACCCAGAACCTTCACAAGCTGGTCCAAATCGCGGAGCTGGTGCGGCAGGAAGGTGAACGTGACGTTCTTCCAGTCGAACTCCACCTTCGGGGACAGCAGCTTCTCAAGCTCGGCCATAGGCTCACCGATGATGTCCTTGCCAATGTAGCTTTCCAGCATATCGTCCACATCGTCGATCATCTTGGCGATTTCCTTCAGGGTGGACTGGTCATCAAAGCCGCTGATGGCGTTGTGCGCCAACTGCTTTGCGGCCACCTGAGAGCGCCGCAGGCCGGTGGTGTCCAGAATGACAAAAAGCTCCGTCAGCACACCGCTGTCCTTTGCAGAACGGATGCGGTGGTGGCCGGAGATAATCTCGATTTTGCCGTCGATGAGTGCGCAGAACGGGAGGCTTTCAAGCTGGCCCCGCTTCTTGATGTTGTCGGTGAGCTGCTTCTGCATCTCGGTCTTCATAATGCGAGCGTTGATGTCCTGCTCGCGGAAGTCGGTCAGCTTTACTTTGGCAATGACCAGACCGGAACCCATGTCGGCGACCGTTTCATACTTTACGGCTGCGCTGCTGACTTGGTTTTCTCGCGCTGTTTCTGCCATCGTTCTTCCCTCCCTAACCATTCGTTCAATGCCTGTTTGGCGTTTCTATCGTACAAGGGCGACTCGTATGTGAGCCGGTAGCCCATCTTCTTATCCGGGACTTTCTTGGTCAACTCCATCAGCCCCCGCATTTCCTTGGCCTCCGGGTACTTGGTCATCTGCACCGTCTTGAGGGACTTGGCCTTTTCCTTCTCCAAATCCGTGCAGATGTTCATAATCAGCGGCCTGTTCTGTGCCAGCATGGTCAGAAGCCGCCCCAGCCGGTAGGTCTTATGGGGAACGGTCATGCCGTACATAAGGAACACAGCATCGGAAACCTGCGTACCGAAGGCACCCATCGTGAGTGCCGACTTATCCAGCCCGAACACGCCTGCCAGTTTTCCGTCGATGAGGACGGCCATGTTGATAGGCGCAGACGAACCGACAAAGTTGTGCGTCCAGAGCTTTCTGTAATACTGGGCGGCGGTGCGCTCGATCTGAGTAATCTGAATCTTGCTCTTGCGGGTGATTTCATAATCACGCGGCAGGATGCTGCAATCCAGCGGCTCCAGCTTGCCCTCGTTCGGGCGGGTAATCATTTTACCCTCGGCAAGCATGGTCGCCTCATCCGGGCGGTTGGTAGTCAGGTACACGTTGATGCCGTCACGCACACCATACCGGGCAAAGACAGGATGCCCGGCAGTGAGGCCCGGGGCGTTCTCCTCGTAGCACATCAGAAGGCACTTGGCATCGTTCATCTTGTCGTACAGCTCAGTCAGCCCGGTCTTCGGGTCAAAGATGCCGTACTCAGGTTCTTTCCACGTCATGCGCCCGCCGGTGTCATACCACTTCTCGAATCCAGCGGCATAGGTGGGCGGATTGGCAACCACAAGGCAGTGGGGGTCATCATAGCACGTTTCAAGGTGCTTCCACATATCCAGCGGGCGGTAGCTCATCCCATGCAAGGACTGCTTGGCCCTGTCGAGCTGTGCGCGGAGGCTGTCAATGTAGTATTCTCGCCGCGCCTCGAGATCGACCATCAGTTCGTAGCCGTATTCTCTGCCTGCATTGCGCGTAGCTTTCAGGTACTTCCACGCATAGAGTGCAACCGCAGGGTCAAGCAGTTCCTCGTTCGTGAAGCCGTCCGCTCTGATTTCCAGCTCCTCAAGGGACTGGCCCGTGATGGCGTACCCCATGATGGAGGTGAACATCGAAACATCGCTGGCCTCGATCTCACTGGGCTTGTACCCACACTGCGCCGCGATGTGCGACATGGCGAAAGCGCCGGCGCACGGCTCAACGAACCGGGTGTACCCCTGCTTGTGAGCGTTCTTCAGCAAAACGGCAATGAACTTTTGCTCAGGTGCGCTTATTGTCCCGCCGACAAAAAACGTACCAGGATTTTGAAACATAGCCATGTTTTTCTCCAAAATAAAAAGAAAAGAGCGGTGGTCTCCCATCGCTCTTAGATATTGATATTCAGTTTTATTCAAAGAAATTTTCTTGCCTCCAAGTTCTCTTCGGAATCCGCAGGCTGTCCATAACACGAGTTTGGAATCACGCGGTTTATGGGTTCATGTGTAGCTTGCCACTTTCGTCTTGCATTATTCAGAGAGGTTGGATTGATAGACTTGCCTTCTAAGTATTCGTCTGGCAAATCTCTTTGCTCCCAGTCATCGTACCATCCGCATACAGAACACTGCTCTGCGCCATCTGGCTGGTACCCGAGCCCAACGTCGAGAAGAGTTTCATTTCCACACACTGGACATTCATGGAGATGCCCTGCATAAATCTGTTTGAAATGAGCGCGTTCCTCTCTTAGTAACCTCACAGCACCCTTTTCCGTGAGATTTGCAAGAACACCGGCACTCGGTCGATATGGAGCCATATCGGGGGTTCCTTCCCCTAAATTTTCCCAATAGGTTTTTTCCATTATGGAATTACCTCCATCTCTACAAATACGATGTTGCTGTTATCGCCTACTTCTGCGACTTGACTAATGCCGATAGTCCTGTCTGTAGGGGATGTTTGTTCGTTGTTCCAAATTGGAAAACTGAAGTTTTTCAATTTAATGGACTTGATTCTCGTCTTTGTTCCAGCAGGAAGGACAAGTTCGCCTTCGCTTACATTTCCCTGTATTGGGCAAATCGGTGTACCTTGGGGAGCTGTAATCTTGCACCTAATGGGAGTAAAATTGTTAAAGTATCTGACTGCGCCCGGAGCTGTCGAAGTAATCGACTTGTTCTCTACCACTGTTCCTTCAAGCGATTTTAATTCCGCGCGAGTAGTAATTTCATGTCCAGCAATCGAGTCAAGCCAACTGTAGCCAACACATCTGTACAGGTCAACATCTCGACTTGTTGGGACGGCACACCTATCAACCATATCAACAAAATCTCGTTCAGCCTTTGTGAGTTCGCCCGCTCCAGAATACATTTTTTTGTTTAGCGTTTCTGCTTTAAATCCGAGACCACCTGCTACATAGGCTTTTTGCAAAGCAAGATCGTCAACATCGACAACTGCACTGCCGCTCTTTGCGATTTCATAATACTCACGAGTAGAAATGGTTTTGTCGCCGCAGATTTCCTTTGCTTTTGCGTCTGCCTCTGCGCAACCCTTTGCTAGATTTTCATAGCTTCCTTCCCAAGCTTTGCCTTCCTGATACCAAGATAGCTGCTTCTCTAATTTTTTTGCATAATTTTCAGCTCCTTTCTCTTCGTATTTTTCAATAAGCTGGTTTAACGTACCATTCTCGACGGCCTGTTTTGCCTCTTTTTCAGGTGCTCCCAATGCTTTAGCAACGCCCTTCTTAATATGGGGCTTCTCACTATCAAGAGCTTCTTGGATGGTATAATATTTTCCGTTAGTCAAGAACTTTTGCTGCTCAATAAACCTTTCTTTCACTCTGGATTTTGCATCCTTCGCTGGAACATCTGATTCAGGAGAAGCAGTGGTGGCTTTTCCACCAGTGTTTCGTCCTCCTACAGAGCTTTGGGAAGATTTTTTGCTTGGGGTTGACTTCGCATTCTTGAAGCTCGTTCCCTTGAGCTTGCCACCACTTTGAGCAACACCGTTCTCATCAATGAGGACGTGGGTTCCATTGATAGTGACCCAGTTTTCCTGTGAACTGCCAGCATCCGTTCTGAAGAAGCCCTCTATCGAGTTCAAACTGGCTCGATTACGACGAATGGCCCGGCGATAACGGTATGCTTCCTCTGGGCTGTCCTCTGAATCAAGGCGCAGTTGCAGGCGTTTTTCGCGTCGCTGATAATAGTTCATTATAGACTTCAGCATATCCCTTGTCAATTCATATCACCGACCTTTCTTTCAAAATTGCCCCTCTGGTTTCGACTGGAGTAGTTGCTTTCCAGAGGGTGGGTTGTTTCCAAAGACGTGAACATCTGGAAAGCCCTTGTTCGTAGGCATAAAAAATGGGAGCCATGCTGTTTCCAACATGACTCCCTATGGTTGGTCCGCCGAGCAGGGATTGAACCGTGCGCCCCCCTGATTAAGAGTCAGGTGCTCTACTTTCTGAGCTATCGGCGGGTATTACCACATTTTCATCTGGACTGCATCAGGCTCAACCGCTTTCTGCGGTTCAGGCTGTTTCGCCCACTTGTTTGGTGACGGGTCAGGCAGCTCCTCGATCATTTCTCCTGTTCTTTGGAGCCACCATTCTGCGAACACCAGTCTATGACACCACTCTCCGGGCTTTCGGACATCTTCGTAGCAACAAAGCACCACGGGCTTGCCCATGTCCTCATAATGCTGGAGAATCTGAGCAATCCGCGCCGTCCCCACTCTGTCCATGTGCTGGAAGTAGGGCGGCGTGAACCGCTCCCGGTTGTATTCGTTGAACAGATAACCCGGCGGCGCGATCTCCATGATGTTGCCTGCAAGCGTATACCGAAGGGGGAACTTAGGCGCTCCCCGCGTTATCCCAACGACTGTGTAGTTCCCGGTCTTGAGTTCCGGGTTACTGTACCGGCTGGTGTAAATCATGTGCCTCGCTCCTTCCGTACAAGCCCACCAGAATCTTCACACCCTCAGCTATCTTCTCATCGAGATCATAGCCGAGCTGCTTGTAGAATCTGCCGTGGACCATGCACTCATACGCTCTTGTCATCGTGGAGGACTGCTCCTTCGTGATGCCGAGCCTGAAGTCCTTTGCAATCCGCAAAGCCCCTTTGAAGTCGCCGTCTGCAACCAGACGTCTGACTTTATCGGATTTTCGTTCCATCTGTCGTACCTCCTGACCTTTTCGGTAAGATTTTGGGCCTATCTTCATTCTAACCCTTTACCCACCGGAGTCAATCGGTTTTGCATTCGGAACGAAATATTTTGGCTTCGCAGCTTGATACGAGGCCGGATGTGCCACTCGCGGTTTTTCCGGGGTGACACATCGGTTCACGCTTCGTATCTTACCACAGTGGTAATTGCACTGCAATAGCAACTTTTTTGCAACTTTGCCAAAATTTTAGTCCAACCATCCAAAAATCAGGGCGCTCAACTTGGAAATGCCCGCCTTCTGGTCGCGGAACACGGTTGACAAATCGACGTGTTCTTCATCGGCGATCTGCTGCTGAGTCTTGGGTTCAGGGGCAATGTAGAGGTCGTAAATCGTCCGATACCGACGCATTTCCTCCGCACGCTTGGAATGCTCACAGCGGAACTTGTAGTATTCCAGCATACGGTCGATGTGCTGCACGATGATGCGGGTGTGGGCAGCACTCTCCTGAATGCTCCTCACCACCGGGACCCTCACCCTGCCGTCGCTCTGACTCATCAGCTCCTCCATCAACTCCTCGAAGTCGTCATCCTCGGAGAGCTGGCTGGCTTCATACACGGCACTCTTGCTATGTTCTACAAAGCAGTGGTAGTTCTGAAGCAGCAGCTTGGTGTTATGCAGGCGCTTATCCTTGACGGCCTTTCGGTTCCGCTCCGCTTCGTGCTGGAACTTTTCAATGGCTGTTTCCGATGCCACCCGTACGATCTCCTGCATCATTTCCGGGGGAATTGTGACGTTCTTGTCTTCCTGCTCGTGGTGACATACAGCAGCAGCCGCCTGCAAGAGTCTCATCAACTCATCCAGACGGACGCTCACCATAACGGGCTTTTCCCCGTGGACAGAGAACGAGACCGTTCCCCGCGTATAGCTGGCAAGCATATTGCATTCTGCCGTACCCATGCTTTCGATGCCAGCCGGTTTGCCATCGACCGCCGCAAAGGTGGTCACGGCTGCGTTCACCGTCATCTGCACCCCGTCAGGGATGCCGGACACCTGTGCAGGGACCTTTACGACATGGCCCATAAGGGGATTCTTATTTTCTTCCATGCGTTCTCCTTTCTCAGAACGGGATGTCATCATCATCGGGCAGCGGGCGGAAATCATCGTTCGTGGGTTCCGGCGCTGCCTGCGGGGTGGAGCCGCTATCTTTCTTGGACTCGCCGAAGAAGACCTGATTGCAGCGAACCTCCGTCCGCTTGCGCTTCACCCCGTTTTTCTCGTAGGTGCGTGTGGTAAGGACACCGCTTGCCTCGATACGCTTTCCCTGCTTGAAATACCGGGCGACAAACTCAGCTTTCTTTTCCCACGCCACGCAGTCGATAAAGTCCGTCTGGTCCTTAACGCCGGGCCGGTCAACCGCAACCGTGAACTCCACAACGGGCTTTCCGTTGGGAGTGGTGCGCAGTTCGGGGTCGCGTGTCAAGCGGCCGCTGATGGCAATAATGTTCATAGGGTAGCTCCTTTCATCATCGTAGTAGTCGAGTTCCAGATAGTTCTTCCCGAATGCCGCCCGGAAGTCTGCGACGCTGGCTTTGTGGGCCATCATGTACTTGATCTGCCAGAACTGCTTCAGGGCATCGGAGGTTTCCCTGCACTGGTGCGCCGCATACCGACCGTTCCGATGGCAGCTCTCGCCGCACAGGCCCACCTTCAGGCCATACTTTTCGGACTTGTCCCGGAATGGCCCCGGGTAGACGTGGTGCTCCTCCAGCCAACCGGTCTTTCCGCACAGAAAACAGGTTCCGTACCTCATTCGGCATCACCCTTCCGGGCGTTGGGGTTCTCCACCTCCAGCAGGATGCCGCCGCATTCCAGACATTCTACCACGATCTTTTCCGGCTCCTCATGGTCGCCGACCTGAACCGTGCCGAAGCCGTTGCAGGCGATTTCCTCTGCCAGATGAGGCTCCAGAATACTGTCATCCACATGGCGGGGGTCTTCTGCGAGGTAGGCAGAGCCGAGGGCGATGATGCCGTCTGCGGTCTCCGCATAGCAGTGGCCTGCACTCCGGCTCACCGTCATCCGCTCTCCCACAAGGACTTTGAGGATGCCCCACTGGTCCTTGATGCCGCACTTATCGGGGTTGCGCAGGATGTAGCCCTTGTCATCGCTGATGACCGTGTAGTCAACATCCACGATGCCTTCCGGGAGCTGGGGCGGTTCCTGCTCCACAGGGGGCGCAGCATTCTGGCGGCTCTGGGCCGTGTCGAAAAGCGAGGTCTGCCCATCGTCGATGTCCTTCATAACATACTCCATCAGCTCCTCATCCCACACCAGCTTGCGGTTGCCGGAGAGGTTGCCGGTCGTTTTGTCCTTGACCTTGATTTCGGTGCTGATCTCGTGGCTGAAGCTGGGCTTCATCACCTGCACGGTGTCCCCTCCCGCGTTGCATCGAAGTTCCGTTCCGGAGCCGGGGTCAGTGCCACGCTGATTTTGCAGTTGATGGAGGCGCTGTCGCTCTGGAGCCTGTCCATCTTCTGAAGCAAGCGCTGGAGGGCGCTGTCGAAGTCCATCTTGAAGGCGTTGAAGGTGTCCGCGCTCAGGGACAGCACATACGTTTTGTCGCTCATAGTCATTCTCCTTTACTGTTCATACGGTATATCTGAGATTTCAACGATAACACGCGGGATGTCTGAGTAGAACTTCCGAACCAGTGCGTCTACGATCTGGGCATCATCGCGGTAGGCAATGCCGTTCAGGGCATCGCAGATGATTTTGCCGATGTTGTCGAAATCAGGCTTTCGTGTCGGGCGTATCAGGCGGTCGATCATGGCAAGGTGTTTTTTCTGGCTGGCCGACCTCGGGACGGAGAGGAACGCAAAAATCCTCACGCTCAACATGGCGTCATCAGCAAACCGAACCCCGGATTGGATTCTGTACTCGGTCTTTACGAGGTTTTCGTACAGAACCGTGTTTTCCGGGGTTCTGGCTGTCACATGGCCGCATACGGTTGAGAATTTCGGGCGTTCCTTACCTCGCGGCTCCCCGTAGATGCAGAATTGCGTCCTCATTCCCCTGCCGCCTGCTTCGGCTTGTCGTTCGGAGTGTACTCCAGATAGTATTCGTAGCTTTTCTTGCCCTGCCGGACGGTGTAGTCGTTCTTTACGAGGATGGCAGCTACCGTAAGCCGGTCCTCAACGCTTGCGATGATAACTTTATCCATCGTTGCCCTCCAAAAAGTTCTTCATCTCGTCAAATCTGCGGGCCGCTTCCGCCTTTCTCCACGACCGGCCTGTGAACTGCATCGGGTAGCACATTTCAAAGATACGGTCATAGATACGGGTGTAGCGGATGTCCGCAGATTCTTTCATTTCGGTCATGCTCAGGTTCGTGGTGAGGATGATGGGGAGTTTGGCTCTGTACCGGCTGTCCACAATGTCGTAGACCTTTTCCAGCGCAAAGTCCGTGCTGCGTTCAGCGCCGAGATCATCAATGATGAGCAGCTTTGCCCTGTTCAGCCGGGCAATCAGGGCGCTGTCATCCTCACTGAAGCCCTGCATGGTTTCCAGCAGCTTCACAAACGAGGTCATCACCACCGGGACCCGCAGGCTCAGGAGATGGTTTGCAATACAGGCCGCTGCGAATGTCTTCCCAGTCCCGACCCCGCCGTAGAACAAAAGCCCCTGATTCTTTGCCAGCATTTCATCGAAGTGCTTCGCATACCGCAGGCAGAGCTTCAGGTTGTAGGCGTTATCCTTAGTCTGCTGGAATCCGTCAAAGCTGATGTCGCGCAGGCGTTCGTCCATGAGGCTTTGCCGCTGAAGCGTTTGCGCTGCCCGCATTTCCCGGTCCTGCATGAGCATCTGCTCTTCCTGCTTCCGCCGTTCTGCCCGGCAGCGGCAGGATACCGGCATCTTGACCCAGACTTTCTTCTTAGGGTCGAACGGAACGGCTTTCAGGTCGGGCATATTGACCTCTACCTGCCGACGGGTATGGCAGTTCCCACAGACGAGGAATCCTTCATCGTCGTAGTAATCACCGTTCTCCGGCTGATTTGCCGCCTGCGCCTGACGAACAGCACCTTGCAGCAGGCCATCGAACTCACCCATTCTGCTCACCCCACTCTCTGAACGGATTATCCTCAGCCGGTGCTGCCTCGCTAACGCTTTGCTGAAGCAGGCCCGGTTTCTTTTCTTTGACCCGGTCCACGACCCAGCAGAGGATGGCGCGGTAGTCGTCCTTGTAGGTCTTTCCTCGTGCGCCCTTGTAGTTGTCAAGCTCCACAATGCAGGCATCCGCAAAGGCTTTGCCGTACAGTTTCACGAGCCGGTCGTAGTTCGCTTCGCTCATCTTCACAAACTCCGCATAGGATTTCTTATCAGGTTTCGGCTTTGCTGGCCGCTTGGCTTCTGGCTCCACAGGAAGTTCCATCTGTTCCGGCTCCGGGGTCTTCGGCGCAGGCTTTGCGGCCTCACGCTCCATCTGGCGGGCTTTCCGCTTTCGTTCAGCATCCAGCCTGCGGTTTTTCTGGAGCTTATACCACTGCTCCTGCCATGTGTCCCAGTCGTGGATGTAAAAGCCGTCGGCCGCCACATCAATCCAGCCGGTGTCCACAAGGGCCTGAACCACTTTGCCCATGTCGAGCTGGCAGTCCTCGCCGCAGCCGTACA
>OGON01000684.1_pt1 | contig 26407 bp, 40 predicted proteins | sample 1552671 | NCBI WGS metagenome assembly OGON01 (sample SAMEA2580136, study PRJEB22360) | human gut metagenome | biome: human gut; feature: human-associated habitat; material: faeces | place: Denmark | collected 2008/2010 | reverse complement strand
TCCAGACCATTCGTGAGCTAGGAGAAAAGATGGCAACGGTTGATCATGTCGCCGATGCCGAAGGAATGTTCAGTGAAATCAAAAGTGCCTCTGATAGCTTTATTTTTCGCCTCGAACACTGCTTTGCTCTTTATCCTGACTTTCTGACAAATGTGGAGATTGAAGCAAAAGTTATTTCTGCTTTGCAAAAAGCAGAAAGCTATATTGTGCATCTGAAAGAACAGCATCGGCAGCATCTTCTGGAGACTGCCAACAGCCAGTAAAATGCTCTCAAAAAATTTGTTTGATGAAAAAGCACTGGAGGTGAATGCCATTTCAAATTATTTGACCGCTGATACTCCACTGCCGCAATATCTGCCGTATGCTCGCTTTCTGCTGGATACAGACCTGAGCCACACAGCAAAGCTGCTCTACACCCTGTTGCTGGATCGTGCAACACTTTCCCAAAAGAACAACTGGATGGACGAGTGCGGCTTCGTCTATGTTATTTTCCCGCTTTCATCATTGAGCGATGCTCTACGATGCAGCACCATGAGCATTAAACGTGCGTTGCGTTCACTGGAAGATGCCGATTTGATCGAGCGCAGGAGAGGTCACATTGCTGTTCCCAACAATATCTTTGTAAAAGTCCCGACAGAACAAAAATGTTCCTCTGCATGGAACGATTCTGCTCCATGTGATAGAACAGAAATGATATCTTCCATGGAACAAAAGTGTTCCACTAACCAACGTAATAAGAACGACCTGAAAAATAACCACCTGATAAAAACAACAGATGCTTATTTGACCTTTGGCGAATATCAGAATGTCTTTCTAACGGAAAAGGAGTACAAGCGGCTCAAGGATGACTTTGCAGGGCTGGATTGTCTGATCGAGCAGCTATCCGCTTATATCCAGTCTACCGGAAAGAAGTACACCGACCATGCTGCTACACTTCGTATCTGGGCAAAGCGGCAGAAAACAGAACGAAAATCGACGCCGGGCATCCCGGACTACACATTCAAGGAAGGAGAAAGCCTATAAAGACGATTGAAAAAATTTTTGAACAGTCCGTTTCCAGTATTTCCGAAAATCCAGAAGATTATTATGGCAAGGACGGTCTGCTTTATTGCGGAAAATGTCATACCCCAAAAGAAGCATTCTTTGCAAAGGGCATTGCCCTGATGGGCAAGAACAAGCACCCCATTGAATGCAGCTGCCAGCGCACGGAAAGAAAAAAACAAGAAGTCCTTATCAGCCAGCAAAAGTACAGCGACCTTGTGCGGCGGTTGAAAGTAGAGGGATTTTCTGACCCGTCAATGCTGGACTGGACCTTTGAAAACGACAATGGCCGCAACCCACAGATGCACCACGCACGCCGCTATGTGGAGCAGTGGCAGACCATGCGTACAGAGAACCTAGGACTTCTTCTCTGGGGCGGTGTGGGTACAGGCAAGAGTTTCCTTGCCTGGTGCATCGCAAACGCTCTGATGGAGCAGGAAGTACCTGTGCGGATGACGAACTTTGCCCGAATCCTGAACGTGCTGAACGGCAGCTTTTCCGGGCGGAACGATGTTGTGGACAAGCTCTGCCGCTATCCCCTGCTCATCATTGACGATTTCGGCATGGAAAGAGGCACTGAGTACGCACTGGAACAGATCTACAGCATCGTGGACAGCCGATACCGCAGCCAGAAACCGCTGATTGTCACTACCAACCTGACGCTGGACGAGATACGGCACCCACAGGATACAGCCCATGCCCGCATCTATGACCGCCTGCTGGAAATGTGTGTTCCTGTTTCCTGCATCGGCGTGAGTTTCCGCAAAGAAACAGCGCAGGAAAAGCTGGAGCGACTGAAACTTTTGATCGGATGAATCAAGGGATGTTTCTAAAATTCGCAGGACAGTCAAAGTTCTGCTACAAGAAAATGGAGTTGCCTATTGAATAATTGCCATCGTACAGAAACCGGCCCTTCCTCTTCGGAACGCTCTACGCCCACACTCGATGAATGGAGCGCATTCGCAACCTTTCTAGCCGATGTGATTGAGAAGTACGCACCGGTCTTGGGAATAGACAACGCCGTATCCTCAACCAACAACGAAAATCAACAAGATACGGTTGATGCCGCTCTTGCAGCATGATATAATTTTCTTGTAATATTTGTCCCAACGCAATGGTAGGATCTTCCCCTCCACTGTATTACATACACGGAACGAGGTGCTTAAAATGAATCGACCAGATGACTCTCCTAAAAATTCCATCCTCATTTACACCACAGAAGATGGCCTGACCAAAATCGACACCAGCTTTGATGGTGACACCGTCTGGCTTTCCATTGATCAAATGGCTGAGTTGTTCCAACGTGACAAATCCACAATTTCCCGTCACATCAAAAACATTTTTGCAGAGGGTGAGCTTGAACGAGATTCAGTTGTTGCAAAATTTGCAACAACTGCCGCAGACGGAAAGACCTATCAGGTCGAATTCTACAATCTTGACGTCATTATTTCTGTTGGTTATCGTGTCAAATCCAAACGAGGCACACAGTTCCGTATCTGGGCAACTGGCATCCTGAAGGAATATATGCGCAAGGGATTTGCACTGGATGACGAACGCCTGAAAAACCTGGGCGGCGGTGGATATTTCAAAGAGCTGTTGGAACGCATCCGTGACATCCGTGCTTCCGAAAAAGTGTTCTACCGTCAGGTTCTGGAAATCTATGCAACCAGCATCGACTATGACCCGAAAGCCGAAATATCTGTTCAGTTCTTCAAAAAGGTTCAAAATAAAATCCATTATGCCATCCACGGTCAGACTGCCGCTGAGGTCATTTACAATCGTGCAGATGCCGAAAAGGAATTTATGGGTCTGACCACTTTTGCAGGAAATCAGCCCAGCTTACGAGAAGCCACGATCGCCAAAAACTATCTGAACGAAAAAGAGCTTCGTGCTATGGGGCAGTTGGTTTCCGGTTACCTGGATTTTGCCGAGCGTCAGGCAGAACGTGAACAGCCCATGACAATGCAGGATTGGGCAAACCACCTTGACCGTATTCTGACTATGAGCGGCGAGCAGCTGCTTGTTGGCAATGGCAGTGTGACCCACAAGCAGGCAGTGGACAAAGCTACTACCGAATATCGGAAATACAAGGCTAAAACCCTTAGCGATGTGGAGCAGGATTATCTGGATTCCATTAAGTTTTTGGAGCAGAAAACAGACAAGAAATAACCGTTTTGTGAGGTTTTCTTATGTCACAGGAAAAGACAAAGGTTTACACTTGCACCCGTGTTTCCACGGCCATGCAGATCGATGGCTATTCGCTGGATGCACAAAAGGCTCGCATGAACGCCTACGCTGACTTCAACGACTACCAAATCGTCGGCGAATATGAGGATGCTGGCAAACTCAGGTGTCTTGGAGTATTCAGTGTAGGATTCGGATGTCAATGAAATAAAGAAAGGAGCGCTTCATGATTTCTGCTGACTTAAAGCCGCTTGTAGACAAGTTCAATGAACAGGGAAAGATGAGTTTCCTTGAAGCAACAACTGAAGAAAAGATAAGCAAATTTGAAAAAGAAAACCGCATTACACTTCCATCCAAATTTAAAGAGTGGTTACTATTTTCTGATGGCGGAGAATTATTTCTTCCAGCCGGTGTCCAATTATATGGAATTGATCATAAGCCATTTATAGATGTCAACGATAATTCAAGACCGAGCGATGACTACATTGTAATAGGTGCGTTTGCTTTAGGTGACCCAGTTCTATGTAAAAAGACTGTTGAGACAATTTCTATATATAATCAGGAAATAGGCGAAATCGATAAAGAACTGATATATCCGGATTTTATAGCTTTCCTAAATGATTTATCCGGACTACTTGGCATAGGAGAATGATTCTATGGCGAAGAGTAGTTTTATAGAACGGAACAAAGCAGTCCGAGAAGCATGGATTAAAGAGCAAAATCTTGTTCAGGAAGGAAAAGGCACGAGAGCATGGACACCTGAACAGCAGAAGGATATCCTTGAAAAAGGCAAAGCCTACGATGATAGTGGCAAAGCATTTGAAGGGCAGCACATGAAAAGCGCTGAGCAGTATCCAGAATACCAAGGAGAGCCCGGAAACATACAATTTCTCACAAGGGCAGAGCACTTAGAAGCACATAATGGTAATTGGCAAAATCCGACAAATTGGTATTTCAATCCAGTTACCAAAGAGAGAATAGACTTTAGCGATGGGCCTTTTATTCCATGTGGAATAATTCAACTACCTGAGCCCATAATAAAGTCAAATATACGTGTAGACACAAATCATTGCTGCAAGGTTATCACAAATAAGCCTAAAAAAATCGCGCCCGGCTGTCCTGCGAAAAGTGTCCGGCGCAAAAGCCAAGAATCTGATATGCGCGTGAGATTTTACCAACGGCCATGTCTATCAGGTTCCGGGTCTCCGGGTCTGACACCTCTGCGAGGGCTGCTTTGAACGCCTGCTCCGCCTCGTCCACCTCCGGCACGTCAAACCGCTCTACGAGCTGCTGGGCGGTCTCCGAGGTAGCGAAGCTGCGGAGCCGTGCCGTCTCCCGTTCCCAAAGCTGCTCCGGGGTGGGAGCTGGCGGCTGCGTCCGCGTAAACCAACGGGCATAAAAGTCGTCGGCCATTGTGATACCTCCTGTGGGCTTTCTTTTGTTCTTTTCTTTCTATACTCTACTTCCCTTTACTTTACTTCTCTTTACTATACTTTGCGGCTTTCCGCTGTCGGAAATCCGGCTGCGCGCTCTTTGTTGTCCTGCTCCGCCCCGGATATTCCGTTTCGTCGAGGTTTTCTCCCCGGAAACTGCTGCATAGCGGGCTTTCCTCCGCCCGAAACGAAAATCCAAAACTCGAATTATTTGGTGTATTTTCCGCCTAAATTCTCGCAAAATAGTGGCAAGTAGAAAAATAGGTTTTCCGTCTCGGTGATTTTCGGAAATTCTCTCCCCGGAAATCGCCGCTTTTTATTTGTCCGGCTTCGGGGCCTCCATGTCGATGCAGTTCATGGCCCTCTGCCGCTTGATGTACTGCTCCTCCCCGACGGCCTCGAGTTGGTTCTTGTGGGTGAGGAGCGTAACCGTTCCGCCGTAGGCCTGCACCACGAATCCGTACTGCGCTGCGAGGCCCACGACCTCACTCCAATGGCTGTCAAGCTCCTTGAGCTTGTTCTCATTCAACGACACGCTGCTCCGCCTCCTCTGCCAGCCGCTTCATTATGCGGAGAACTGTCCCGGCCTTTTTGAACGCCTCCGTGAGCTTGCCCTCGGTGATGTCCGGGCTGCCCTCCGTGACGTACCCAGCATAGGTCATGTAGGGAATATCGTGCTGCGGCCCGCCGTAGAAAAAGCACATATCCAGCGTGTCGCAGAACATATAGCTGTTCTTGACCGGGCGTGGCTGCCTGCCGTCCCGGAATCGGACGGAAATTCTCTCCGCCCATGTGTGCGCGTCTGCCGCGCAGTTATGCCATGTGATGTGGGAATCCAACCCAGCCTCGTTACAGGCCTTGGCGATGGCTCTGGCCTGCTGCTTGTCCGTCATAAAACCGCCCCCTCTGAAAGCCTGCGCGCCGGATTAAACTCTTTTCCGGCGGAATATCCGTTGTAGTATGCGCCGGCAGAGATACTTTCCTCTGCGCGGGATTTGAAAGCCTCTTTCCCGAGCCTCTGCGCGGCCTCTGTGACCTCTTTGGGCATCACCAGTACAAGTCCCCACTCCTCTCTGTTCTCCTTTTCCTGCTGCTCAAACGCGGCACCGACACCCATGACGAAGCCGTAGCCGTAGCTGTCGCATTCCTGCTTGATGAACTTCGAGTAGTATGCGGTGTAGTCTGCGTACTCGCGCCTGATGTTCTTCACCCCGGCCCGTATGCAGTCCACGGCGTACTTGAATACGGCTATGCAGATTTCCACGTCGTCCTCGAGGCCGATGAACCCCACGTGCTGCGTCTGCTGGCCGTGGTAGCGTTTTCTGTACCCCTTGCAGCAGTAATTCTCTCCGATGGTGGCGGAAAGCGGGATAATCCACGGCTCTCGCCTCTTACTGCACGTGATGTCCGTCAGCACGTCTTTGACGGCCTGCTTCTCCGCCTCCCGGCACTCCCGCTCCGTGAGCTTGTGTTCTGCCATGAGCTGCCGGGCCTTGAGGAGGGCGGCCCGCGCCTCTGCCTCTACCGGGCTTTCTGCCAGCGCGAGGAGCTTCCTGATCTTCTCCTTGTAGTCAACCATCTGCCTCAACCTCCCTCCGGGCCTCGTCGATGCGCTCCTCGAGGCGGGATTTCCGGGTGTAGCGGTTCGTGTTCTCCTTGTAGAAGCAGTAGCCATCGAACTGCCAGTAGCCTCCGCCGAGGTCGTGGAACGTGGTGTACGTGGGCCTGCTGGCCCCGCGCTCGTCTACCTCGCTGCTGTACGGCTCCCCGCCCTGCGTGCAAAAGGAAAGCATAAGGACGGGCGGAACGCTGTCTACAAAGTGCTGCACCATGTCGTCGTCCACCTTGTCTCCGGGGAAACAGTAGTCCTCGAACGAGGGCAGGCCGCTCGCCTGCCAGCCCTCGTAAGTCTTGACCGGGTAGCTGTCGGTGATGCGCTTGCGCTCCGCCTGCACCGTCTCGAGGATTTCGAGCCGCTGCTGCGCCGTGAGCTTCACGTCGTCCCCGTTGCCGCAGGGGAAAGCCTTGACCCCGCAGAGGAGGAGCTGCACGTCCACCACGCACGTCGTTATGTAATGGCTCCCCCGGAAGATGTCGTATGTGACGGTCTCTCTGCTGCTCTGTGAGCCGCGATAATATACGTACTGCGACATTCCCTTACCCCCTCCTGCAAATCTCCGTGACGGCTTTCTCAAGGCCCCTCTTGAGGCGCGGGTCGGCCAGCACCTCGTCCACCGTGTACCCCAGCGCGTCCAGCGTGTCCTCCGTGTCCATCGTGTAGCCGTACTCGTGGTTGTCAAGCTCGTAGAGGAACATCTCGTAGATGAAGCCCTCCCCGGTCTTGTCCTCCGCGATGGCGGCCTCTCGCTCCGCCTCGTGCCTGCTGAACGTGTCCCGGATTAGCTGCGCGTCCGACTTCTTGTAGTAGCCGCCCGTGCTGCCGAGGCGGTAGATTTTGTCGAGGTCTTTCTCCGGGTCGAGGCCCCAGCCCTGCATCATCTCCTCGAACTGCCTGTTACCAAAGGCGAAGCCGATGGGGAGCGCATTGACCTCCTGCTGGTGTCTCTGGCAAAGCTCTGCGTATCTATTCATCGTCTGTTCCCTCCAAGTCCGTGTTGTGTGTCTCATAGTAATTGAAGAAACTTGCGTAGCACTCCGCGCTGTGTTCCGCCCAGGCCCGGTCAATGTACCTGTGGAATGCCCGGATGCTGCTGCGGATTTCGTATCGCGGAGCCTCCGCTTTCTTCCCGCGCTTCATTCCTCGTCCTCCTCGTCGTAGTCGTCCACGTCCTCGTTCTCGTTCCGGTAGCTCCACATATCCTCGCTGTTTGGCGCTGCCTTCAGCTCCGGGTGCTGCTCGATGTAGGAGGCGGCGGCTTCCTCAAGCATCTCGACCGCCTTATCATAGAGGCTGTCCGCCTCTATTCCCCACATACCGCGAACAATGACCGCAACCTCGTCCCCGCCGTTCTTAATGAGATACCGGGCTGCCGGGTTGCAGGTCTCCTTGCCGTACCCAACTCCGATGTGGTCGCCGTCGTTGTAGTTCCGGTAGCCAATCCGGGAAACGGCTCTGACGATCTCCCCCGCCACGGTGTCGGCCTTGCCGCTGGCGAGTACAAGCTCCGAAAAAAGAGCGTTGATTTTCTGCTCTGCTGTTGTCATGGTGGTTATCTCCTTTCGCTGCCCTGCCATCATCAGGCCGGGTAGGGCGGCTCCCGGCGACGGGCCTGCGGCCCGTTTCGGCTCATTGTGCTGGTTTCAGCCTCGCTTCCCGTAGGTCAGAAAGCTCAAGGGGGTATATGCCGTACTCACACGGAATGGCTCTGCCAGTGGAAATCCAGTGCGGATTTGTCGCGTCCGTCCCGAGCGTCCCATCTGTGGTGAGGTAGAGCTTTTCTTCACGCCCGCTTTCGTAAACAATGGTGTCCCCGTCGTGCAGCTCCTTGCCATCCCTGTCGAAGTAGCGGTAGGCCCCGTTTTCTTCAACGATTTTTGCCTTGTTCTCCATATTCGGTTTCCTTTCTCCCCGTAGGCCCGGTAGGTCAGGAGGGTTTATTACCACTCGTGGCTCTCGAACTCCTCAAGCGCGTTCTCTGCCGCGATATGGATTTTCATGTACTCGTCAGCAGCGGCCTCCTGCTTCTTGGCGAGGTCTTTGCCCGTCGTCTCGCTCTCCTCGTATTCGTGCTGGAGCTTCCTCGCGGCCTTGTAGACCTCGCCGGTTTTGGCCTCCTCCTCGACAAGTAGGCGGTGGATGTATTCCAATGTCTTGATGGTCATGTCGTGTCCTTTCTCCCCGTCCTGCCGATAGGTCAGCGCCCCGTTATGCGTCAAATCTGTTTCATGTGAAACACCGTAGTCCCATTTTGGGGCGTGCTATGGTAAAAAATTAGGTAGCCTCGCGGCCCGCATAGATGCCGGAAATGTTCAGGAACAAGTACCAGCAGCCCTCCGAAGTCTCCTCAACGCCCCAGCTATAGGTGCCGTTCTTGCTGTACGCCTTGATTTCCTCCGGGTCGTTTGACCACGCAGGTCTCCACCCGGTCGTGTCCTTGAAGTAGCCGCTCTCGCAGCTTTCTCTCATGCACTCCACCCATCCGGCGATGTCCCTGCTGATCTCCCGGAACGTCTTTTAAAAACGCCGTAGGGCCGTCTTGTAGCTCTTGCAGGCGGTGAACATATCAATCGAGATTTTCCATCCGTCGTCAATCGCTACCGGGATTTCCTCGTAGTCGCTGGCGTTTTCAAAGGTGTCCGTCCAGCTCTCGTACTCGGCGTAGCTGCTGAACTTCTTCATAATAGCGTCCTCCTTGATGTTCCCTTTCGGCTCCGAGGTTTCCTTTCGCATTGCGCTTCCCGCTTGAGGCCCGTGGGCTGGGCGGTGCTGTCCACATTCTGTTTTATCCTCTGACCCGTTTCGGGGAACTCTCTTGTGTTTCCCTCGACTGTGCCTTAATTATAGTCCCTATTTGGGGCAATGTCAACCAAATTTCCAAAACATTTTTGAAGATTGCCACGTTTTGGGGCATTTTGTTGACTGTGCTGTATTCATAGTATCAGAATTGTGGACTGTGCCCCATTCAGGGCAAAAAAATAAAGCCCCTCCCACGGATTTCTCCATGAGAGGGGCTGGCCCGTCTTTTCGACGGGTCTGTTATTCTGCTGTCTGGACGGTCGGCTCAGATTTGAGCTGATTTACTGCCGTCTGCGCGATGGTCGCGGCGGTGGCCGCTGCTGTGCTGGCAGCGATGGCCGTGGTGTCGATCTCGCTCTCCTCCGCCGGGAGCGCAATGGTGAGCGGTTCTGCGAGCTTCTGCTTGCGCACCTCCGCCTCGATTTTAGTCGTCAGGTACTCCGTGATGTCGCCGTAGGCCGATTCAATAAACGCCTGCGCCGCCGGGCTGATAGAGGCGATACAGGCGGCGAGGGACTTCTGTAGGGCCTCTTTCTGCGCTTCCAGCGTGAACTCCCCGGCGTTCTTGAGCGCGTCCACGTAGGTCTGGCTGGTGGCCGCCACTGCGTCCGCGATGGCGTTGGCAATCTCCTTGATATACCCCTGTACCTTGATGTCCTCGGTCTCCGCTGCGGCGTTGTCCCCGGCCTTGCGAATCAGCACGATTACGTACCCCGCAATCACCGGGACGGCTGCCGTAACGACCGCCGTAAACAGGTTCATCAGAAATTCTTGCATCACGTTCTCCTCCTTAATCCGGGAGCTTCAATACCTGTCCGGGGTGAATGGTGTCGCTGGACAGTCCATTGAGGCTCTTGATTCCCGTGTAGCGGCTGCCGTTGCCGAGGTACTTCGCGGCGATGGCCCAAAGGCTGTCCCCGCTCTTGACGGTGTAGGTCTTTGCGGCCGAGGTGCTGCCGGACGCGCTGGAGATGTCCGCCTCGTTTACCCAGCCGTACACGGTGCTGCCGCCTCCGCTCACGGCGACGAGGTGGTACGGGTGCTTGCTCTTGCCGAGCTGGTAAATCTGTGTGATTTTGGCCTTGCCGGGCTTGCAGCTCACGCCGCTGGCCGCGTTCGCGCTGGTGTAGTGCGTGCTGCCCGTGAAGTTCACCACGTCGCCCACCTTGAGGCTGCCCGTGGTGGTCGTCCCTGTGCTGCCGCCTGTGGAGCCGCCGGAGCTGGTGGCCTTGCTGCTGTACTTGGGTACGCCGTAGCCCCGGATATTCTTCCCGTTGACGGTGATCGTGCGACGCTTCACGCTGTTGGAGTAGTTGCCCTCAATGACCGTGATGGTTTTGCCGCTCACCTTTTCCACGATGCCAACGTGGTCTGCGCTGCCTGTGCAGTCGCCGGAGCCGTTGTCGTCCCAGTCGTAGAAAATGTAGTCGCCGGGGGAGGGCACATAAGCGTCGTTCTCCTGCCAGCTCCCGAGGTTCTTAAAGAGCTGGATATGCTTCTCGCACCCGCACTCCGTCGGGATAATGTCGGTCAGCCCTGCGGCGATGGCGACCGCGCTGGCGAACGTGCTGCACCATGCGTCCGTGTACTTCACCGCATACCCTCTGGCGAGGGGCTTGTGGCTGTTGTAGAGGTCGATGATTTTCTTGTGGCTGCCGTCGGCCTCGTTACACCCGAGGTAGCTCTGCGCGATGCTGACTACCTTTTGTCTCAATTCCTGTTCCGTCATACTGGTTCCTCCATTTCCGGGCGCGCTGGCCGTGGCCGCGTACTTCTTGTAGTAGTTCTGGCCGTAGCCCGCCCTCTTGTTCTTTACTGCTGTGCTTTGGTCTGCCGGACGCTCAAAGTTGAGGAGTACGCTGTCGCTGGCCGTCTGCACGTCGCTGGCCGTCTTGAGGGTGTCCAGCACCCCCTTGTACCCCTCTGTCAGCTCCTTGAGCAGGTAGTCGAGCTGCATCTCCAAGTCCCCGATGGACTTGCCTGCGTCCTGCGCAAAGGCGAGCAGCCCCTCTTTCCGGCTCCAAAAAGTCCACTGTGCAAGGCCGTAGCCCGCGCTGTCGTGGACAAAGTTGCTGTAGCTCCCGTTGTCTACGGCGGTGGTGTACGTCGCGTCGGTGTAGCCCAGCTTCTTCTCATAGCTGTTCTGTAGGTTCTTCGGGTTGAGCGCGCTCTCCGCGTAGAGGTTCCCCATCAGGCCCGCCGCGCCCGCTGCACTCAATCCTTTCCCAACGAGGTAGTTCCATATCTTCTCCTCGTTCGTCTTTCCTGTCAGCATTGCCTCTCCTTTCTACTGGCCCACGCCGGACGGCTCCTTCCATTCCGGCTCCGGCCCAGCGGTGTCTGCGGTCTGCGTGGCCGCCGCCCGCTTGTCCGGCCAGTTGTTGTTCTTACTCAAATTCTCCACGAGGGATTTGATGGCGTAGGCCAAAACCACGCCGATAATCTCCGTGACCGCGACCTGCGAAAGGCTCTCCGCAATCTGCATCTTGTCGAGGTACGCGAGGATATAGCTGCACCATACCCACGCAAAGCCGTTGCCGAGGCAGACCCAAACCACCTTTTTCATGGTCTCCGTCCGTTTCCTCTCCTCGCGCTTACCGCCCGCCCGGAGGGATTTCACCCTCCGGCGCAGGCGTTCGACGGTGCCCCGGAAAACCAAAAAGCTCACCAAGGCCCCGGCGAAAAACGCGAGGACGGCGAGGAGGATGTTGTTTCCTGTTTCCATCGCCGTCCCCTCCTTACATCGGTAGCCCGAGCTTCCCGAGGAAGTAGGCCACGACCGCCAAGGCGACCGCCGCCACAATCCCGCCCACTACTTTCTCCCACTGGCGGGCGGGCTTCATCTCCAAGTCGGTCACGCGCTTGTTCAGCCCCTCGACCTCCTTGCCGATGTTCCCGAGCTTTTCCAATCCCGAAACGCGGGAACTGAATCCGTCGATTTTATCCCCGAGGCCATCCAACTTCTCCATGATGTGTTCGTCCCGCTCCTCGCGCTTGGCATCTCCCTTTTCAAGCAGCTCCAACCGTTTCAGCAGGTCTTGGTGTGTCCTGTCGGATTCGTTTAGATGTCGGTCGATAATTTTCTCGAGCTGGCGGGCTTTCTCAAGCCCAAGACAGTCCCGGTACGGGTCTAAAATGCACTTTTCATCTGCCATTCAATAGACCTCCGTAAATTTCCGCCTTTCAGAAAATGAAACGGGGGCGCGCCTGCGCCCCCCGCTCCGTCACTCTCCGATTAGCTTCTCCCTTTCGGCTGCCGCCGCCTCCATCTTTTTCTCAATGTCGGCCACGGCCCCGAGCTGCGCAAGCGCGTCCGCCTGCGCCTGAATGATGTCGGCCTGCTCCTTGACGAGGCCTGTCAGCCTCGCCACAAGCTCCGCCGCCGTCATTCTGCGTACTCCTCCCCGGTGATCTCCGCGTACTGCTCTGCGGTGATTTCGCCGTCAGCGACGCGGCCCGCGAGTACCTGCTTCACCCCGCTCTGGCGGGCAGCGGGCATCTCCGCCCAAGTCTTTGTTCCGGCCACCAGTCTGTTCGCCCAAATTTCGTTCATCAGTTTTCACCTCCGCTCATTGCCATAATCATCTCGTCCAGCTCGCACAGCGCGTCCTCAACCGCCGTCGCGTTCTCTGTCGAGGCCGTGTCCAGCTCGCACAGGGCCTCCTCGATTTCCACAATGGCGGTGTTGGTGTTCTCCTCGTTCTCTGCAATCCTTGCCCGGTTGCGGAAAACGTACTCGGAGACCTCGCCCTCGGTAATGACGGCCTGCGGCGCGTCCGGGATTGCGCTCCCGCCGCCGATGTTGTAGAGGTCGCCATTTACGGAGATGCCCTCCGCCTGCGCTTCCTCTGCCTCGACGTATGCGCCGCTGGCCTCATTCTTCCTGACGTAGCGCGGCTTGTCACAAAGCGCAAGCAGCACCCCGCCGCTAATGATTGCGTACATCGTCTCTTACCTCCTAACCTTGATTTTCAATGCGTCCGCGAGCTTTTGCAGTTCCTCCGGCTCCGCCGCAAAGAAGTCCTCATTGAACAGAATTACCTCCACGTCCTGCCGCAGGAAGTGGCTCCAATCCCTTTCCAGCATCTTGATCTCCTCGTCGCTGAAACGCTGCCGCCGCCCCTCCGCGCTGTACCGCTCCCGGTTACTGTAGGCGATGGCGTAGGTCAAGGCCCCACGCTCGAGGCCCCGCCCGTCGTCGTTCCGGGCGAAGTGCTTTTTCGCGTTCTCGCTGGTGCTGTAGCAGATTGCCCTCCCGTCCGGCATCACAATGGAATACCCCTCCGTGTGCAGCTCCGTCCCGTATGGGATGTTCAGCCGCTCCCCGCATAGGGCCAGCTCCTTGTACCTGTGGTGCGTAACGTAATTCATGCCGCTGCTTCCTCCTCTCTGACCGAGCCGTGCCTCCTGTAAATCCAGCCCGCCTCCGTCTTGGTCGCTTTCATGGTGCATTTGAACTTCTTCCTCCGCGCCATCAGCTCCGCCTCGAACAGCCGGACAAATCTCTCGTCCATCGTCCGCAGCGTGTCATAGCTGTTGCACCGCAGCGCGTGCGCCCTCCACGACTGGTAGGACTGAAAAATGTCCTCCGCCGAGAGTTTGCCCTTGTCCAGCCACTCCCGGAAAATTTTAATCTTCCTCCGCATGGCCCGGACGCTGCTCCTGCTCAACTTCATCGTCACCTTGCCTCCCTCCCGCAGCGTTATCCGCATCTTGAGGAATTTGAAGCTGTGGTGCCGGAACGGGGTAATCCTGCATTTCTTCTCGCTGAGTGCTATCCCCATCTCCTCCGCCATCTTGTGCAGGCATCGGTCGATGTCCCGCAGCTCCTCAAGTGAGTTGCTGATCGCGTACCCGTCGTCCATATACCGCCCGTACCCGTGTATGCCGCGCACGTCTTTCACGTAATGGTCTATCGGGCTTGCGTAGTCCAGCGCGATAATCTGGCTTATCTCGCTTCCCAGCCCCACGCCGCGCTTGCGCTCCGCCGTCTTGTCTGCGGTTTTCATCCTCTGAAAATCGTCCACAAATTGGCAGAACAGGGCGTAGAGGCGGTCGTCCATGATTTTCGCCCTCGCCCTGCGCTTGATTTCGTCGTGGGGCAAGCTCGCAAAATACCCCTTGAAGTCGAATTGGTAAATCCCACCCTCTGTCCCGAACTTCCTGTAGTGGTCTTGAAGATGCTTCTTGAGCCGCTTTAGCTGGAAGTCCATACCCTTGTCCGCAAGGCTCGCGCCGTTGTCGTAGATGAAGCTGCGCGAATATGCCCGCGTCAAAAGGTTGCTGCATAGGCACTTCTGAATCGCCCTCTCCTGTATCGGGAGCGCGTCGATGTTCCGTTCTTTCCCGTGTTCAATGGTCGTGAAGCTCTGAAAGCCCCGGAACTTCCTCGTGCCGTTCTGTAGTGTCTCATAGGTCTTGAGGCTTTCTGCCAGCAGGTTCGTCTCGAAGTTTATCGTTGACGTTTTCCACCTCGCGCCGTTGCAGCAGGCCTTGCCCGCCTTGCAGAGGTTCCCGAACGACATCACCTCGTCGAAGCTCGCGCCTCCGGCCTCCTGCGCTTTCTGCTGCCTCCGCGCTTTCCGCCGTTGGTATCTCGCCTCGCGCCTTTCGCTGCTGTTCAATTTTCTCTTGCCTCCTGTGCCGCCAAGATGCAGTCTCCCACACGTACAGCGACATGGCCCTGCGGGTGGTTTGCGGGGTGCATCACTCCCCCGCACCTCTCCCGCCAGCCATGACGGTTTTCTCGTAGCTGCGTAACGGCTGCTCATGTAACCGGGGCACTCCCGTCAAAATCCCCAGCCATGCAAGAAGCGTCCGGGCCTCCGCATCGTGTGGTAAGTTTAGGATTGAAGCCCCGTCTCCGGGGCCAGTCTCCAAGGGTCAAGTCCTCCTTTAAGTTTTGGGGCGCGGCTTCGCATTTCGCTACTTGTTCTGGCCCCAGTCTGTCCTTAAATCCCGGCGCGAAGCCATTCGACCAGTTCGCGTTGTTGTTGTTCGCGCTGCCGTCCGTGTTCACATTGCAGAAGTTGTTGCTGTTCGCCGCCCTGACGGAGCGGAGCCACCAATTGCAGGCGGTGCCGTCAGGACTTGCCCTACAAAAAGTTACGCTTTCCCGGCCTCCGCCGCCTTGCGGCGGTAGCCGTTCCAACGCTTTTTGTCACTCTCCAAGACCGCCCGGAGCCGGGAGAGCGCGTTGTTTGCCAGCGTCGTCCACGCTTGGAACGCCTTTTCGTACTCTGCCTTTCCCGCAAAGAAGTTGTTCCCTGCGTCCACCATCTCGTAGCAGAACGTAATCTCCCCGCAAATCGCGTCCGCGCTGCTGCACGCTATCATCAGGTAGCGGTGCCGCAGCTCGTAGTCGTGTTCGCTCATGTCCTTGTGCAGGTAGATCGCGTTCCCCTTGAGGGCATTGAGGTATATCTCCCTCGCCAGTTCCAGCAGCCCGTTCGTGATGTCGCGGTAGCTCTTGGGGAACTTCCGCGTCACCCGCACGGTGTACTTGCGCAGCTCCCTCGCGTCCGCAATGAACTGCGCAGCAGCGTCTTTCCTCCGGGATTTGTAAACCGACATTTTCTGTTCCCTCCTCTCGCTCTGTGCGTTCCTGTCGTTCCGCTAGCGGGGGCTTTCGCCCCCACCGCTTCACTTGCCTCCCTGATTTTGGATTAGGCTACCTTAAAGCCCGGCGCGAAGCCAGACGACCAGGGCGCGCCGTCGGTGATCGCGCTGCCGTCCGCGCCCACAAGGCAGAAGGCGCCGCTGCCCGCCGCCCCGACGGAGCGGAGCCACCAATAGCAGGCGGTGCCCGTCGCGTTGTGCTTGTACTTCACCTTGCTGTTGCCGTTCTTGTAGTAGTCATACTGCTTCTGGTAGTTCTGCTCCGCGCTGTTCGCCCAGCTACGCGAGCCGTGTACCTCGAACTCCGAAAGCAGCCAGATTTTGTCCTGCGTCGCCGTGACGTAGCTGGCTGTGTTGCTGCCGCCGCCCCGGTTGTCGCTGTACTTGGTGCAGGCCACAATCACGTTCTGCCAGTCCGCCGGGAGCGCCGCGAGGAATGCCGGGCAAATGGTCTTGCGCATATAGCTGCTCTCCCAGCCGCCGGAGTTGGTATTACTGGTGTTCATCACGAATCGGGCGTTCTCGTTGTTGCTGTAATACTCGTTGTACCCTGCGTCCACAAAGGCAATGTCCTTGCCGCTCGCGTCCTTGCCGAACTGGAAGTGGATGCTGTTGCCGCCCTCCACGCCGCTGTTGTGGTTGAATCCGAGGATAAAGGCGTAGTAGGTGCCGTTGATTGTTAGCGACCCCACCTTGCCGTTCACCGCAATCGGCATCTTGTCGCCCGCGCTCCAAAGGTTCGCCGCCTGCCCGGACTGGGCGGCCTCCTTGATGGTGGCCGGGTCGTTGTCCTCGAGGGACGGGCTTGCCATCTTCACCGTCACGCTGACGGTCTTGTTGGCCGGGGCCGTGTGGTTGGTGCCCTCCGCGCACTTGACCGTAATGGTCGCCGTGCCGCTGCCCTTGGCCGTGATGGTGATGGTCGTCCCGCTCACACTCACGGTCGCCACGTCCGTCTTGTTGGAGCTGGCCGAAATCACGCCGTCGCCGCTCCGGGTGGCCGTGACCGTCCCGGTGGCGGTGCCGCCGCTCAAGGTGAGGCTGCTCTTGTTCAGCGTCAGGCTGCCCGCCGCCTTGTTGATTTTCCACGTGATGCTCTTGGCCGTGGTGGTGCCGTCGCTCCACTGGTAGTTCTTGCCCGGCGTGAATGTGGCCGTGTAGCTGCCCGCATTGGCGCCCGAGTTGGTGCCCCCCAGCGTCATCTTCCCGCTGTCATAGTTGGCCCATGTGGGGGACTGCGCGCTGCCCGTGTAGGTCAGGCTGCCGCTCTGCGACGGGGTGGCGATGTTCGCCCTCCCAATCGTCCAGTTCACGGTCTTTGCCCCGGTGGTGTCGTCCTCCCACTTGTACCCCTCTTTCGGGGTGAATGTCACCTGATAGGTGCCCGCGTCGGTCGCGCTCTGCGTCCCGCCGATTTCCAGCGCGTTCGGGTCGTAGTTGTTCCAGCTCGGGGACTGTGCCTGCCCGTTATAGGTCAGCACGCCGCCCTGCGAGGGAACTGCGCTGATTTTGGTCGTCATTTCCGTAATGGCCTCCTGCGCTGCCTCTGCGGTCTCTTTGGCCGCCTGCGCAATCTTCCTCACGGCTTCCAGCTCCGCCCCGGTAACGCCCGGGACGTTTACCGCTCCATACGCCATGCCTTACTCCTTTCCGTCCTCAATCCAAAACTCCGCCGAAATTGCCTCCGCCGGAACTTGGATTGCACGAACTCGAATTTTCCCTGCCATCGTCTCGTTGGTCGCGCACAGCCCGCAGGTCTTTGCTGTGCCGAGGCTGCCCGGCGCAATCGTGATTGCCGCCCGGTCGTTCGCGGTTACTCCCTCCGCCGCAATGTCGTAGTAATGAGGGTAGTCCCCGCCGCTGTCGCTCGCCCAGCCCGTGGCCGGAATGGTGATCGCCACGCTCTGCGCCTTGTCTGCCTTGGCCTGTTCCAGCTCCTCGATTGCCTCGGTCGCCGCCTTTGCCAGCTTTGCTACAAGGCCGCCCGCGTAGTCTCTCGCCTCCTCCGCACAGGCTTTCAAGTGTTCAAATACTGTGATTTTGCTCATGCGTGACACCCCCCCATCATCGGAAAAAATAACAGGGCGGGATTACTCCCGCCCTGTCTCGCTCCTTTTCCTTGTTGGGTTAGGCCTGCTCGGTCGCAAAGACCTCGTTCAGCATCTCCTGCACTTCCTCGAGGGTGGCGACCTCCATGCCGTCCAGCTTGGCCTTGTCCTCCTTGGACATCAGGCCGTTGGCCTCGCTGGTGGCGGGGGCGTAGGTGGTGTCCTGCGCGGGAATGCCGAGGCCAGTGATGTCCTCCTTGGTGACGGCCTTAACCGCGCTCACGTGGCCGGTAGCGTCCACAGTCACCTTGTAGAGGCCGCTGGCCTGCTGGGTGTAGCTGGGGTGGGTGTAGTTGTTCAGGTCCGCCAGCTTCTCCTTGTCCTCGGTGGTGTAGTCGTTGGTGGAAAGGCCCTTGCCCTCCTCCTTTTCGACGTAGTTGGTGAGGTCAACAGTGGTGTCGTCCAGCAGCACGACCTCGTTCTCCACCTTGGCGTAGATGTCATAGTGCTTGGTCTTGCTGTTCATCACGAGGTACATCACGTTGTCCTCGGCGGTCTCCGCCTCGGGCACAGCGTCCACTTTCTTGAAAGAGGCGTGCCCGGTCTTGGCGATGGCGGTCTGGATGGCCTGCGCGACCTCGCTGTTGGTCTGGAATGCGCTGTCGTTGGTCAGCTCGGAGACCTTAGTGGGAACAGTGATGTCCACGGCCTTTTCGCTGACCTCCTGCGCCACGCCGTTGACCTTTACGGTCTCAATGACGTTGGGCTGGCCGCCCGCGCTTTCCAGAGTGTCCACGCGGCCGGAAAGGGCGCTGACGCTCTCCTTGGTCGCGTACTTCTGCTCGGACTGCTGTGCCAGTTCCTGCAGGGCCTCGAGTTTGGTGAGTTTTTCCTTGTTGTAAGCCATAGTTTTTTCCTCCTTGAAAATAAAATTTATATTGTTTAACGCGGTGGCTTAACCGCGCAAAACACGAGTTAGTCGGTGCCCTCCGCACCATAGATTTCGTCCAGTGCTTCTTCCACTTCACTGTCCGTCGCGGCGATGTCCTCAATGACCGAATCGCCGTCCACCGAGAGCGTGCCGTCCGCCGAAACGGAAAGCCCCTCTCCAATCTTCACGCCGCCCAGCCGGGTCGTCGTGGCCGCCGGGAGTACGTAGCCGTCGCCCCCGGTGGAGCCGCCTCCGCCCGCCGCCCCGTTCGAGGCGTTCAGCAGCAGTAGGCAGGCCTGCATCTCCGCTGTCGGGGCTTTTTCGGCGTAAAGCCTGATTTTCCCCTCCATCGTTCTTGCCGCCGTGCAGAGGCCGCACGCCTTGGCCGTCTCCATGTCCGCCGGGAACACGCTCACGGACGGAACCATCTCCTCCGTCACGTCCCCCTGCGGAATGTCCAAATAGAAGCTGCCCTCGGCTCCCTCCTCCGCGCCTACGTCCCAGCCCGTGGCCGGGATTGTGATTTCCCGCTTGACGGTGGCCCCGGCGATAAGCTGCTCTACTACCGCCCGCGTCACAATGGAATCCGGGTCGATGGTCGCCGTCACGTTGTCCACGTCGCCCACCGCCGCAATCAGGTCGAATGTCGCCAGCTTGCCTACGGCGGAGCTGGCCGGGCGAATCCACTCCGGCCCGTTCTCCAACACAAGGTACGTGTACGGCACCTCGCCCTCGTCCGGGTCTGCCGCGTAAAGCAGAATCCCCGTGGCGTAAAAGCCCGTTTCCACGTCGGAGCTGTTGATCTGCACCGTGACCTGACACTCGCCGTCCACCGGGTTTGTGACGGCGGAAATTTTCGCGTCCATCACATACCCCGCAGGCTCCCGCATGGTTTTCGGGGTCTCGCCCTCGGGGATGGTGCCCTTGCCGACCGCCGCCCTCGTGTAGTGCATCTGGCATCTTCCTGCCATGACCTTTCCGAGTAGCGCAATGCCCGGCGCGCTGCTGTAGCTGCCGTCCTCAAAAATAGCCATCCTCTGTTTCCTCCTATTCTATAAGTTTGGATTTGGTATGCGTGTGGCAGTACATACCGCCCGCGCCCTCTGTGCGGCCCGTGGAGGCCCTTTTGGGGTCTGGCGGTAATCCGTCTACCCCCGGCTTCAAAAGCCCACCGTAGGCCACGGAGAGGTCTGTCCTGCCCGTTCTGTCCTCCCCGACCGGGGCGGTGTCGAACTCTGCAATGGCCCTCCCGCTGTAGCCCACCGCGAGGGCCGTCCTGCTGGTTCTGTCCTCGCCCACGGGCGCGGTCTCGAACTCGGAAATCGCCCTCCCGCCGTACCCGATGTAGAGCTGCTTCCGGCTCACCCTGTCCTCGCCCACGGGCGGGAGCTTGAAGTGCGCGCCCGTCGCTCCGCCGAAGTGGAAATCAATCCTCTGCCGGAACGACCTCTGAATGTGGACTTTCACGTTCAGCGCGAGGTGCGCGGGTATGCGCCGCGTCAGCGTGTCCCACAGGTTCATCTCGTCAAAGACTTCGCCCTCAATCGTGATGAACACCACGCCCCGCTTGAAGTCCACCGCCACGGCCCTTTCCGTGTAGTTTGCGATGATGCCCCGAATCTCCGGCTCCCCGATGTGGCCGTACCCCGCGAGCCGTGCAATGACGACGCGCTTCCTCTGGTCGAGCGTGAGCGGCCTCGTGTAGGTGATTTCCAGTATCTCCTCCCACACTCTGATCGTCTCCGCGTCCGCCGTGAGGATAAAGTTGTTGAGGTACGTCTGCTCGATGTTGGCCTCCAAGCCGTCGGCCACCCGGCCAAACGCCTTGAGAATTTCCACCATCTCGAAAACTTCCCTGTAGTATCGGGGATAGTAGGTGATTAGCTCCTCAAAGTTGTTCTTGTAATACTTCTCGTACAGCTTCACTCAATCCTCACCTCCCCGAGGACGGGCACATCGTCCTCTCCGGGGATGATGTTCTGCGTGCCGCCGTTGAGCTTCAAGTCGGTGTAGTCTACGAGGCTTTTCAGCCCGCTTAAAATCGCGCCGATAGCCGACACCCGCACGGTTATCACCGCCTCGTCGTCCGCCCCCAGCACCAGTTCCCGGAGGTATCTCTCGATGGCCTCCGCCGCGTCCTGCTGTACGGTCTCCTGCGTGGCACCGCTCGCCAGCTCCGCGCCGAACGTGACCTCGATTTCCAGCGCGGTCGCGCCTACCGCCGTGAAGTGCGCCCCAATGTTCGCCACCCCGTTCCCGAGGCCGTCCCCGATGGTGTAGGTCTTGCCGTCCACCGTGGCCGTCATGCCCTTGTCCGCCGGGTCGATATAGTTCTGCACTTCCAGCACCTTTGCCTCGCTGCACGGCTTGCCCGTCGTGTCAATCAGCACCGCCTTGACCGTGTTCTCGCCCAGCCATAGCGGGAAAATCCGCGCCCGGCCTACGCCGTCGATGCTCTCGCACCATGTCTTGTAGTGCTGCTTGTTCCCGTTCTCTGCCGGGCCTGCAATCTTCTCAATCACGCGGTTGCGGAGGCTCTCGTCGTCCTCGTCATCGCTGCCATTCTCGTAGATGGCTCCGAACGTGGCCGAAATCAGCCCCTCGATGTTGTTCACTGGCACCGCCGGGGTGCCCTCGTAGATGTCGTTGCCGTCCTCCCCGGCGGCCTCCGCCTCAAAATAGAGGAGGCCCGTCTCCGCCTCCTGCCGGAGTACGAAGTAGGCCCCGTCGTAATAGAAGCGTTCGCCCGGCTCCGGGGTAACGCCCTCGAACTCTGCGCGGTATTTGGCCCGCGTCGCCGCCAGCCGCGTGATGCCGTACTCTCCGGCCTTTGCGTCCAGCGCGTCCCCCGTGGTCGTCGTCAGCCTCGAAAGCTCCACTACGAGGTCGAGGTCGGTGTAGAGCTTTGCGACCTTTATCAGCACACCCGAAACCGCGTCGTAGAAGATGCTGCCCTGCCGGGTGTCAATCCCCTCCGGCGCGTTGTTCAGCACGTCCTCCAACAGCCGCTCGTATGTGTAGTCCTCAAACACTCTAAATCACCTCCTCTACCTCTGTTTCTCCAAAAATCGTGTCCGCCCGAAAAGAAATACGCGCACAGTCCTCCTCGAATTCAATCTTGAAGTCGTAGACGGACAAAATGCGCGTATCTGGCGCGAGCGCGTCTTTCACAAAGCCCTCCGTAGCGGCCTCGATGTAGTCCCGTGTTGCGTCCTTTGCTATAATCGCGTCCTCAATCTCGCTCCCGTACTGGTGGTCGTAAATGAGGCACTTAAATCGCGGCGTGATGATGGCCTTTCTGATCGCTTGGTTTACCGCCGTCAGTCCGTCCACCTTTCCAACAATCCTCCTGTTGTCGAGGTCGAGCCTGTAGGTGCGGCTGGGCTTCTCCTCCGCCTCCTTGACGGTCTCGACCGGGATGGGGATAAACGTGTCCGGCATATCAGCTCACCCTATCCAGCACGAAGTATTGCTTCCCCTTGTTGAAAGCCAAAACGTGTACTTTCTCCCCCACCTTGAGCGCGTTGTGTACCGTGATGGCCTTGCGCCCCTCGATGGCGTGGCTGTGGGAGGCGAAAGATGCGTCGCCGCTGCCGCCGCTCTCGCTCTCCGTCCGCCAGTGTACCGTTACCTCCGTGCTGTAGTCTGTCAAGTGCCAAGGCACAATGGTAATGTTCTGCCCGATAATCAGCTTTTCGTCGTTGACGATTTGGATTTTCAGCGGACTTGTGGACTTCACAATCCCCTGCAAAACCTCCGCCCCGTTCCCGACCATTCCCTGAAATAGCTGCTTGATACTGGTTTTCTCGGTTTCCTCTGCCATATCCGCACCTCCCTCTAACTAAAAGTACCGTCGTCTACCCAGCCATATACCCTCGTGCTGCTGTCCGTGTGTATCAGGTGCCACGGGTGCTTTGCTCCCTTGGCAATCAGCGTGATTTTCGCCGGGCCTGCCGCGCACTTGCTGCCCGTGGGGTTGCTGGCCGTGCTGCTCACGTAGTGGTAGCCGCCGTTGAATTGCACCACGTCGCCCACCTTGTAGTCCTTGCTGCTGTCCTCCGCGCCCTTTTCCTCCTTGGCGAGGTCGTTCGCGTAGTTCAGCTTGAGCGACATCGTGTGTTTGTTGTCCTCGAATGTGTGGGTATCCTCGTCCACGTAGAACGTCCGGGAAATCTCCAGCTCCGGAATGATGATATAAACGCCGATGCCGGAAATGACCTCGGCTATCCCCATCGCCTCAACCGAGAGCGTCCGCTCCGGCGTGCCCTTTTCCTCCATGATGCTCTCTATCAGGTCGTTCACCTGCGCCGCCGTGAGGCTTTCGTCCGGCTGGTCGATTTCTTGGAAAATGCCGATTTTCTTTTCCAGCTCGGCATTGCTCTTTTCGGCCACCGTCGTGCCCTCCTTGCTCACCATCTTCACCCGCGTCTTGATGTCCTCAATGCTGCGGCTGTAGGAGTAGGAGGTAATGTTCTGCCCCACCTCAATCACCCATTGCAAAATGTTTTCCCGCCGGGTGAGGAGGCTCAACTTGCCCTTGCTGCTGGCGACGTAGTGCCGTATGCCCGTCGCGTCGAAGTCGAGGCTCAAAGCGTCTGCAATCGCGTCGAACGCGGTCGTCTTGCTCTTTGTCAGCTCCGGGATTTTGTAGCTGCACTTTGCCACCTCTCCCATCGGGAGGCCGAAGCGGGTGCAGCAGTCCCGGAACACGTCGCTCGCTGTCTTGTTCTCGTAGCAGAACGTATCCTTGTTGTTGGCGAGGTAAATCCCGTTGTCGTAGGCCGTGAATTGCAGCTTCTTTTGGTTGCTCTGCGTCTGCGACATGATGATGCCTCGAAAAAGCTCCACCCCGTCATAGCTGAAAATGCACTGGTGCCCCTGCTCCACGTCAACCCCGCTCCGGGCGTGCTTGTCCCCGTCGTCGTCAATCAGTGTGACCGCCAGCGTCCGGGAGGACGAGCCTTTCCGCCCTTTCCACTTCACTTGCTCGACGAGCTGGGTAACGTCGTAGCCCTGTTCGCCCTTTAGAATAATCAGGCTCATTCCGTCTGCCATTGTCTCGCCTCCTCAAGGTAGTGTTAAAACCTGTCCGGGATAAATCAGGTTCGGGTTGCCCCCGATTGTCCCCTTGTTCGCGTTGTAGATTTTCGTGTAGTCCGAGCCGCTGCCGTAGAACTGCTTTGCAATGTTCCACAGGCAGTCGCCCGACTTGACCGTGTAGGTTTTCGGCTGCACGCTGTTGTCCACCCGCGCCTCCTCTTTCTCTACGGTGGCCTCCTTGCTGGGAATGTCCACTTTGACCTGCCGGACGGTGATCTCCCGGTACTCTTTCAGTGTGATGTCGTACTGGTACGTTCCGGGGTCTCCGCCCTCCTCGCTGTAGTTGAATTTCTCAATCGAACAGTAGAGGTCTACCCCGCAGGCCGTCGCAATGAAGTGTACGGGCTTCTTGCTCGCTTTCCACGTGTTGATTTTCTGCACCAGTTCCAGCGGCTTTGTGATGCTGCTGACCTGCAATCCGGGGAAGCGCGCCGCCGGGAAAAAGCTCGAAAAGCTAAATTGCAGGGCCGGGCGGCTCTGCATGATGATGATTTCGCCCAGCCCTGTAATGTCCATGCTGTCGTTGCTGCTCCCGTTGTTGGTCTTGAACGTCTCCGGGAGGACGGGGAGCTGTATTTTCTCTTTCTCTGCGTTGTACGTCAGCCACATTTGATACTTAATACTCATACGACATATCCCCCTCCTCGTAGATTTCGCTCTGGATAATGCTCATTAGGATAGGCTTGAGGTTTTCCCACATGATTTGCAGCACCGTCTCCCGGTCGGCTCCGTTGCCGCTCACCTCAATCGCGCCGCTGCCTGCGATTTCCAGCAGTATGCGCTTCACCTGCTCCTGTGCCGTCTCCCTGCCGCTCGAGGTCTCGCTGCCTCCGCCACTGGTGAATACCTGTAGAGGCTGGCGCACCCCCCGCCCCGGGGGAATCCCTGTAGGGGCTGCCGCTTCTCGTTCAGCGCAGCAATCAGCCTGTCGGTCTCCTGCGTCGGGAACACGGTGCTGCCCTGCTCCCCGACGATAAGCTCCGGCCCGTTCTCCCCGGCGATAAAGTAGTCCGTGCTGTCGGTCGTGCCGCTGGCGTAGGCCGCCGCTGGCCGGGCGACAAGCTCCGGCCCCTGCTCGCCCGCGAGGAAAACGCTCTCCGCGTTCGTGGTGCCCTTTGCGTGGCCCGCGACGCTGCCGCTGGAAGTCACGTTCACATGGATGGTGGCGTTGGCCGAGGACAGGGCAGACGGGACCGCGCTGGCGACCTCCTGCGCCGCCGACACCGCGCCGTTCTTTCCGGCCCGGATTTGGTCTGCGTAGGAGCTGATGGTCGAGCTGGCCGCTGCGCTGGCCTCCTCGCTCAAGTCCATGCCATTGATGGTGTCCTGCATCTCCTGCTCAATGGCGTTCATCTGCGCCGTGAAATCCGTCTGCCAGTCCGCCACGGCTGCCGCTGCGGTCTCCTTTGCGGCCTGCACCTGCCCGACAGTCTCGGCAAGGGCCGCCACCGCCTCGGTGTTGCCGCTGTTGATGGCCTCCGCCATGCTCGCGGCCAGTCCTGCGGCCTCCTCGCTGCCGGACTGTGCGTAGGCCATCAAAGCCTCGTAGTTCTCTTGGGTAACGCCCAAGTCCTCCGCCGAGGTGTTTTTCAGCGTCTCGACGTTGGCACTGTAGCTCTCCCAGTAGGCGAGCTGGCTGTCGAGGGCGGCCTGTGCGTTCGCCACGGTCGCGTCCATGTCGGCCTCCGCCTCGTCGAATAGCCCGAACTGGCCCTCGAAGCTCTCAAGGGCCGCTTGGTACGCCTCGTCGTAGGCCGCGCACAGCTCCTCTACTTTGGCCCGGACGTTATCATAGGCAATGGAGACCGCTTCCTCGTAGGAGGACGGGCTTTCCGCCGCTTCCTCCGCCGCCTCTGCGACCCCGGCCCAGTCGTCCTCAATCCCCTGTAGGGCTGCTTGGTTCTCGGCGTAGGCTGCGTTCAACTCGTCCAGCGCGGCTTGGTACGCCTCAAGGTCGTCCCATTCGCCGCCCGTCCAAAAGTGATCCCAGCCGCTCATGTTGTCCATGCGCTCCTGCTCGAGCCGCACGTTCTCCTCGGCCTTGGCAATCTCCTCCTCGAGGTTTGCCTGCTCCTTTAGGAGGTCAACATACGCCTGCTTCTGCTCTGCCTGCCGCTCCTGCTCCGCTTGGGCCTCCGCTGCCTGCTTCATGGCCTCGATGCTCTTTTCGGTGCTGCTCGCCACGTCGTCGTAGGAGAGTGCCAGCTCGGGCAGATCTGTGTTGAGCTGGTCTATGACGGCTTTCATCTGCTCCTCTTGAGCCGCCGTCCTGTTGGTGGTGGAGGCCAAGTCCTCGAGCTTCTGAATGAGGGAAAGTGTGCCGACCTCGTTCTGGTCGATGGTCGCCATGCCCTCCTCGTAGCTGGAAATCAGCTCGTCATGGCTCTGCACCAGTGCGTCCACCTCTGCAGTGAACTCCTCCACCGTCTGCTTGTTCGCCTCGTAGGAGGCCGTCAGGTCGTCAACCTGATACTTGAGCCGCAGGGCCTCCTCCGAGGTCTCTCCGTACTTCTCGCAGGCCTCCTCGTATTCCGCGTTGAGGTCTTGCAGCTCGTAATACTGCTCGCGGGTGGTCGCCGTCAGGCCCTCCACCTCGCCCAAGTCCTCTTGGAAAGCGTCAACGAGGAATAGGGCC
>OGON01000656.1_pt1 | contig 27242 bp, 17 predicted proteins | sample 1552671 | NCBI WGS metagenome assembly OGON01 (sample SAMEA2580136, study PRJEB22360) | human gut metagenome | biome: human gut; feature: human-associated habitat; material: faeces | place: Denmark | collected 2008/2010 | reverse complement strand
AATTGCAGCCGGGGGCGATATTGGCGAAGGGACCGCCGTGGACAAACGCGGGCGTACCCTCGAGCGTCTGCACCAGGTTGGGCTTGAGCGCATCCTTAAGCAGCGCAGCCATGGCACCCTGAGCCTTGAGGTCGCGCGCGCGGATGGGCTCGCCGGCAAAGCTGTATCCGACGACGATCTCGCCCAAGCGCTCCTTAAGGTCGTTGATGCTCGTGGACAGGCACAAGATCGCCATGACCTCGGAGGCAACAGTAATGTCGAAGCCATCCTCGCGCGGCACGCCCTGGGCCTTGCCGCCAATGCCGTCGATAACATGGCGCAGCTGGCGGTCGTTCATGTCGACGACACGCTTCCAGGTGATGCGCTTAACGTCGATACCGAGCTGGTTGCCTTGCTGAATATGGTTGTCGAGCATGGCGGCCAGCAGGTTATTGGCGGCACCGATAGCGTGGAAGTCACCGGTAAAGTGCAGGTTGATGTCCTCCATGGGGATGACCTGGGCCCAACCGCCGCCGGCGGCGCCGCCCTTGACGCCAAAGACGGGACCGAGCGAAGGCTCACGCAGGGCCACAGCGCTCTTGACGCCGCGACGACGCAGACCGTCGGCAAGGCCGATGGTCGTGGTGGTCTTGCCCTCGCCGGCGGGCGTGGGGTTGATGGCGGTCACGAGGACGAGCTTGGCCTGGTGGTCGGTCGGCTCGTTGAGCAGTGAATAGTCAACCTTAGCCTTGTCGAAGCCATACGGAATCAGGTGCTTTACGTCGACGCCGGCGTTCTTAGCCACCTCGGTAATGGGCAGCGGCGTGACGGAACGTGCGATTTCGATGTCAGTAGGCATGGGCGGTCCTTTCGTTACTGGATGAGAAAAAGACCAATTCAGCATAGCACGGGCGCGCAATAGTAAAACACCCGTAACCGATGAATGGCGATATGTTTATCCAATGCTCAGCGATAGCCTACAGACCAGCCAAAACAAACCCGTCTCTAAACGGCTGGCTCGATGCCCAAGTGCTCAAAGGTGCGAAGCGTTGCCTGGCGGCCCTGGGGCGTGCGAATCATCAAGCCGCACTGCAGCAGATAGGGCTCATAGACATCCTCGAGCGTACCCGGGTCCTCGCCCACCGCGCTGGCAAGGGTCGTCAGGCCCACGGCACGACCGGAGAACGTCTTGGCAAGCGTCTCCAAGATGCGAATGTCCATCCAGTCCAGACCAAGCTCATCAATCTCGAAGAACTCGAGCGCCTGACGGCAGATATCAAGCTCAATAGGCCCGTTACCGCGTACCTGTGCATAGTCGCGCACACGCTTGAGCAGACGGTTTGCGAGGCGCGGCGTACCGCGCGAGCGCGAGCCGATCTCGAGCGCGCTCGGATGGTCGATCGTCACGCCCAGGATGGTCGCCGAGCGCGTCACGATCTGGGCGAGCTCCTCGACCGTGTAGTAGTCCAGGCGATACGAGATGCCAAAGCGATCGCGCAGCGGGCCCGTGAGCATGCCCGAACGGGTCGTGGCCGCCACCAGCGTAAACTTAGGGATATCCAGGCGAATCGAGCGCGCAGCCGGACCCTTGCCGATCACGATATCGAGCGCAAAGTCCTCCATAGCGGGATACAGGACTTCCTCGACCGAGCGGTTAAGGCGGTGGATCTCGTCGATAAACAGCACGTCACCCGGCTGCAAGTTGGTAAGGATAGCCGCCAGGTCGCCGGTACGCGCGATGGCCGGGCCGCTCGTCGTCTTGATCTGAGCGCCCAGCTCGTTGGCGATAACCGTGGCCAGCGTGGTCTTGCCCAGACCCGGAGGGCCCGAGAAGATCACGTGGTCGAGCGTCTCGCCACGGCTCTGTGCCGCCTCGATCAGCACGCGCAGGCTCTGTTTGATATGCTCCTGACCGCAGTAGTCGTCTAGGCGCTGGGGACGCAGGGTACGGTCGACATCGAGGTCTTCGGGTGTCAGTTCCGAGCCCACCATGCGCTCACCGTGCGCCATGGATGCCGCCGGCGAGCTGCCGGGCGTCGCCCACAGGTCCTGAGAGTCATCGGCTTCCCACATCACGCATCCATTCCGAGTCGCTTAAGCGCCGCGCCGAGCAGATCCTCGACACGCATGTCCTGCCCATCATACCCGCTCAGGGCAACCTCGGTCTCCTGCGGGCTAAAGCCCATGGAAAGGAGCGCCGCGCGGGCATCATCGATCGCCGAGGGAACGGCGGCGGGGACCGGCATCGCAACCTGACCGGGAATTACGTCGACCGGAACAAAGCCCTTGTCCTTGGCAAAGGTACTCTTGAGCTCCAAGATGAGGCGCTGCGCCGTCTTTTTGCCCACACCGGGCACCTTGGCCATGCCCTTGTCGTCCTCGGCCATCACCAGGGAATACAGCTGCCCCACGGTATAGGTGGAGAGCACGGCAAGCGCCAGGCGCGGACCGACGCCCGAGACAGAAACGAGCCGATCGAACATCGTGCGCTCGTCCTTGGAGGCAAAGCCAAAGAGCGTCATGGCGTCCTCACGCACCTGCATACGGGTATAGAGGCGAATCTCGCCGCCGGGCGTGGGCAGCGTGGCGGCAGTGCTGCCCGAAATACCGAGCTCAAAGCCCACGCCCGATACATCGACGACGGCCGAGCTCATCGTGGCCTCGACAAGCGTTCCATGGAGCTGGGAGATCATCAGTATCCGGTTCCTCTCTGTTGATAGAACTCGCCGCCGGTAAGCACCCGGGTGCGGCTTAGGTTAACGTGACAGATGGCGCAAGCCAGGGCATCGGCGGCATGGTCTGGATGAGGGTCGTGATCGAGCTGTGTGAGCGTGCGCACCATGTAGGCAACCTGCCGCTTATCTGCAGCGCCCGTGCCCACCACGGCCTGCTTGATCTGCATGGGCGTGTATTCGCCAATCTCGAGCGCGCACTCCGAAAGCGCCACGAGCGCGGCACCGCGGGCATGCGCCGTTGGGATGGCCGAGCGGACGTTAGCGCCAAAGTAGATGCTCTCGATAGCAGCGGTATCGGGGCGATAGCGTTCGACGATATCCTTGAGGTCGCGGGCAATGTGAGACAGGCGCACCGCGAGCGGGCTGCCCGCGCTGGTCTCGATGCAACCGTAGGCACGGCAACGAACCTCGCCACGCCGCTCCTCGATAATCCCCCAGCCCGTATGGGCCAAACCGGGGTCGATACCCAAGATAACCAAGCCGACCTCCCCTCGTCTTTTGCCAAGCACAAAGCAAGGCCCCGCGCACTATTCACGAACGTCTGTTCTAGAATAACACAACAGGGCCAAGGTACTTAATGCAAGATAGATTCGGCAGAAGCAATGTGTGCGAGAGAATCCCTCCCGCAATGTTTCCGTCTGCCCTAGTTCTGGCTAAAGAACGGAAACTGTCGGGGGTCCACCGGCGGATGCGGCATCGGACCACCCTGGGGCCCACCCTGCGGGTCACTCTGGCCGCCCATCATCTTTTCGATGGCATCCTGGACCTCGCCCTCAAACTTCTTCATGCCCTCGTGCAGGCGGCGCTGGCCGTCCTCGGAGCGCAGCTCTTCCATCTGCTCGGGTGAAATACCCAACAGCTCGCCCAATAAGCCCATCATCTCGCCGCGCATACGGTCATTCGTATCGTCGTCGGCAAAGCGACGCACCTCGGCGCGCGCCAGCGAATCAACCGTCATGCGCTCCTTACCGTTGAGCCCCAGATCGGACCACGCAAGCATATACGGCCAGGCGCGCTCGGCAAACGAACGGGCCGAAACGATCGGCGCCGTCGGTAGCATGCGACGAGCAGCCTCACCCTGGCGCACAAGCATCAGCAGCAGCGAGCAGGCCTCGGGCTTGGCGGCGGCCATCGGGATGTCGTCAAAGGGACGGTTGCGGTCCACGTGCGACTCGAGCGCACCATCGACCTCGCCCGGCTCAAGCCCGCCCAGCAGCTGCGCCGCGCGATCGAGCATATCAACCGGGCCGGCGAGCGTCGAGAGTGCCTGCGCCAGCACGCGATCCATGCAATCCTCTACCGCGTTGAGCGTCACGAGCTCTTGGGGCACCACGGCCGAGGCGCGGTTGCGCACGCGTGCCACAAACTCGAGCGTCGACAGATACACATCGCCAAAGGGCGCAAAGTCGCCCTGGTAGCCGCCGGACAGCGCGGGCGCCGCCAGCGCGTACTCGGTCTTGGAAAGCGGGCTCAGCGCCATAGCGCCCAGCTCGAGCGCCGTATCCTCGAGCATCAGGCCCAGCGCACGCGATCGCAGGCGTTCGGCATCGCCCGCCGACACGTCGCGGTCGAGCACGCGCGCCGCATCCGGCGCATCGCGCTCGACGGTGCGAATGTGCAAGCGCTCGGCGATTGAGCGCACGGCAGAACAGCGGGTGGCCTCTGCCTCCTCATGCGCCGGCGTAAAGATGCGATTGCGCCCCAGCACCAGGCCAATCACATTACGCGGACCCAAGGCATCGACGGCAAGCGCCGCAAGCAAAGACGACGGCAAATCACCCTCGAGCGCCACCACGGCGCGCGACGTGCCATGGGCACGGGCGTTATCGCGCACAGCGAGCACCAGCGCCTGCCACAACCACTCCTCGGAACGAAACTCGGGCAGCTCGTGGTCTTCCAAAGCATCGAGCATTACGCCGCGCTGAATTTCCTGAACCAGCAGGCTCTCCTCAAAGCACGGCGCTTGGGCCACCACGCGCCCGCAGTCGTCGAGCACAAACGACCCGCCGGTATACACCGACTCGTCATAGGCACCGACCGGCGCCATGCAGGCAAACCATACGCTGCGCTTGGACGCGATCTTGCGGTAGGCACCGCTGCGAACGGCGGCAATGGCGGCCGTCTCGCGGTCGGTCATATCAAACGCGTTGAACTGAAAATAGGCGATGAGGTCGACGCCGGTCGGCAGCATCTCGAGCTCGCGGTTCAGGTCAAACACCACGGCGATGCGCACGCCGTCCACGTCAAACACCGGAGGCGCCCAACGCGCGTCGTTGTTCTCGCCACGCTGCAGGGCAATACTTGCGCGCGCGGGCACCACGCGACCATCTTTGAGCATCATATAGTCAAGCAGGGGCTGGCCCTCAAACGAAACCGCAGCGGGCACGATGCAGATCATGTCGAGCTCTTGGATGCGCTCGGCAACGCCCGTCAGGCCCGTCAGCATATCGTGCTCAAAATCGGCAGCGCCTACCAGGCTGCCCGGCATGGCACCCATAAAGAGCGGGGCCGGAACGCACAGCACGCGCGCGCCGCGCTCATGAGCCAGGCGAGCCTGGTCCTCGATGCGGCCGCAAATGCCCTCGATGTCACCCAGGCGCATATCGATCTGTGCAAGTGCGAGCTTCATGGCCCCGCCCTTTCCGTCTTAAAACGTCGTTGTCGTAGTAAAAGCGCCGGCCGCATAATGCAGCCGGCGCTCGCATGTGCATATGCTAGCTATGATACCCCGAGCGGGGGCGCGCTCCTAGAACGTCGCGGACCACAGCCCATGCAGGTTGCAGTAGGCATAGACGGTACCGGTCTTGGAACCGCCAGCGAAAAACGTCGTGGGCTTCATGCCGGGCTCAAGGTAATGGACCTCCAGGCGGCCCTCGGCCTCAAGCGCGATCCACTCGATGTAGTGCTCGGGCAGCATGGGGTGCTCCGTCGAGCCCACGCGCGCGCGAATGACGTGGCCGTCGCGCTCGATCTCGACAACAGGCACGTGCTTCTCGTGCGCCGCATCCTCGGTGTTTGCCGTCAGCTCCGTGCAGCCGGCAGGGGTCGCAACGCCGTCGCCAAGGGCGGCAACGAGCTTGCCGTCGGAGTCCTTAAAGAATTTCGCCATGATGTTCTCCTTTGCTGATGTGCCAATATTCCTAATGCTTCTTATGCCCAAAGGTAGGCGAACCATCCACGGCATGGCAAATGAACACATAACGGGTGAGGCATGCGGTCGGGCCGGGACGAACCGGCGACCTGGCCCGACCCGGCAGCCCCCATCCCGTGCGCAGCTAGCGACCGTCGCCACCGAGCAGTGCCAGAACATCCTCGCGCGTGAACAGTGCCGATGAGATGCCATCGCCGCCGAGCACGCTGTTAACCAGATCGCGCTTGGACTCCTGCATCTGCATAATGCGCTCCTCGATCGTGTCCTTGGCGATGAGCTTGTACACGGTCACGGTGTGCTGCTGGCCAATGCGGTGGGCGCGATCGGTCGCCTGGTCCTGCGCGGCCACGTTCCACCACGGGTCGTAGTGGATGACCACGTCGGCAGCCGTCAAATTAAGGCCAACACCGCCCGCCTTGAGCGAAATCAAGAACACCGGCACCTCGCCTGCCTGGAACTGCGCAACCATCTTGGCGCGACTCTCCTTAGACGATGCGCCCGTAAGCTTAAGAAAGGCGATATCCTCCTTGACCAGGCGCTTGCCAATGATATCGAGCATGCCCGTAAACTGGCTGAACAGCAAGATGCGGTGACCGCCGTCAAGCGCGCCGTGAACGAGCTCCATGCACGTATCGAGCTTGGCGCTTCCCGCCTTGTAGTCCGCATAGTGCAGATGCGGGTCGCAGCAGATCTGACGCAGCTTGGTGAGCTCGGCAAGTACCTTGAGCTTGTCTTTCTTAAACTCCCCGGCCTCGCGGTGCTGCACTTGCTGGGCAATGCGGTCCTGGTTGGCCAGGTAGAGCTTGCGCTGCTCGCCGGTAAGCTGCGCCATCACCGTATCCTCGATCTTCTCGGGCAGATCGGCCACCACCTCTTCCTTGACGCGACGCAGCACAAACGGCGATACGAGCGCCTGCAGACGAGCGGCACTGTCGCCCTCGGCATGCTCGACGGGACTTTCAAAGCGCTTGGCAAATGAGTCGCGCGTGCCCAGAAGGCCCGGCATCAAAAAGTCGAAGATGCTCCAGAGCTCGGACAGGCGGTTTTCGATGGGCGTGCCCGTCAGGGCAAAGCGCACGCCGGCCGGCAGGCGCTTGGCGGCGCGGGCCACCTGGGTGAGCGGGTTTTTAATGTACTGGGTCTCGTCGAGTACCACGCGGGCAAAGTCCTGCTCGGCATACTCGTCGATATCGCGGCGCATAAGGTCATACGACGTCACGACCACGTTATGCTTGGCCACGCCGGCGATCTGCACGCGGCGCTGCGCTTTGGCGCCCACAATGGCGCACACATCGAGCGACGGGGCAAAGCGCTCCAGCTCGGCGGTCCAGTTGTACACAAGCGACGCGGGGCACACCACAAGCGTGGGCTTAATGTCCCCCGCTTCCACACGCGCCAGGATATGTGCAATCATCTGCAGTGTTTTGCCCAGGCCCATATCGTCGGCCAAGATGCCGCCAAGGCCCAGGTGCTCAAGCGAGCCGAGCCACTGATAGCCGTCGACCTGGTAGCCACGCAGTGTAGCCTTGAGTGAGGCGGGTACCGTAAAGTCCATCTTGCCGAGCGTGTCCAGGCGCTCGACAGTGCGGCGGAACGCCGCGTCGCGATCGGCCTCGAGCGCCGGCGTGCGCGCGAGCATGCTATCGACAAAAAGGGTGCTCGACGCGGGAAGCGACACGCCGTCGAGCAGGTCGACGACATCGACGCCCAGGTCCTCGGCAAGGCCAAACGCGGCGCGAGCTCCCTCATCCAGGCGCACGATGTCGCCGGATGTAAGGCGAGCGAACGTCTGGCGGCGCTGGTACGAATCGAGATAGATGGCAAGGTCGACCGCCGAAAGGCCGCTCGCGCCCAGTTCGACGTCGAGCAAGTTGCTCTTGACGGTGGCGCGCACCGAAAGCTTGGGCGCAGGGCGTACCGAGATCTGGCGCAGGCGGTCGCTGAGCATGACCTCGCCCAGCTCGGACAGGGCAGACAGGCCCTCGGTCAGCAAGTGAAACAGGCGGGCGTCATCGCGCTCCTCAAACGCCAGGCCACCCTCGTAGAAATCGAAGTACAGGGCAGCCGTGTCCATAACGCGAAACTCCGCCACCGTATCGCGGGGCGGAACACCGGGGCGCTGCTCTTCGAAAGGACTGCCCGGAGCACCAAGACTAAAGAGATCCGCCGACCAATCGCCGTAGGTCACCGTAATCTTACAGGTCACGAGTCCATCGTCGACGCCAATCGCCATGGCAAAGCTCGGCTCGGGCGCCACGGCGTCGAGCGCAGCGGGCGCGGTCAGGTCGGTGTAGTCGCGCAAGATAGGCAGCGCCATGCGGCAGAACTCGCCCACCTGGTCGGCGGCGATATGGACCGGCGTGCGGCAGGGCAACAAGTGCGACAGGAACGGCGCCGCATGTTGGGCAAACGCCATGTCGGTACGGCGCGCGCGGCGCGTATCGACCAGATAGGCTGCGTCACCAGCGACAAAGCAGTACGTATCGGCCGGCAGGCGCAAGTCGTAGCTGCCACCCGCCGCCGGTGCAATCTTGGCGGCAAGGAGCGGCGGGCGCTTGGCCGGGACTTCGCCCTCCCCCTGCGGCGACGGCTCGACCGCCACCTCGTAGGCGCGATGCGTCGTCGTCCCCCGCGACCAAGCAGGCTCAAAGGACATGGTCCTGCCGCGCAGCAGGTCCAGCACGGACACGATGGAATACTCGGATACCGGCAACTGACGCTCGGCGACAAAGCCGCTGCGGGCAAAGTCGTACGATGCCGAGCGCGAACTCGTGATGTCGCTCAGGTAGGCGACCGTCATTGCGATAAAGTCGAGCAGCTTTGTCGACACGTCATCGAAAGCCTCGGGCACATGAACAAACGTAAGCTTCTTGCCATAGGAGAACGTACCGCCGCGCACATAGGCATCGGCCATGCCGTCGATATCCTTAACCACGTAGGACACCGAACCGCAGCGAATGCGAAACTCGAGTGCCCAGTTAAAGCGATCGGCAAACAGCGGATTGTAGTACGGCACCAGCGAGGGCTCCAGCACCGCTTTGGGCGCATCGGGGTCAATGGTGCCGGCGAGCTTGCGACGCATGGCCACGAGCTCGTCCATGCGCGCGTCCGAAAGATCGGAAAGCGCCGCCACAAGGCTTGGGCTCGTGGGGACGGGCGCCGGGAAGGGAAAGTTGGGATTGACCGCAGATGCGGTGGGCGCGGGACGGGCGGGCTGCTTGGACTGTGCGGGCGGTACCGTAAACGTGCGGACCGGCGTGCGCAAACCCTCGACGGGCTCGGCGCCGCTGGCATCCAGATACGCTAGCGCCGTGGCGATGGCGTGCTTGCACATGCCGGAATAGCGGAAGGCGGCCGGGCAATCGCAATCGTAGTCGATAACCTCGTGCTCGTCCATGTCGAGCGCCACGTGCGTCTTGTACAGGTCGCCGCGCGAGCCGCGCACTGTACCCTCGATGTGCACGTTTTTGGAGAAGCGCGAGCCGGAATCTTCGAACGACAGCACGGCACCGTTGAGCATGAGCGAGCGCCCCTTCATAAAGGTACTGCTGAGCGCCGCCTCCTTACGAAGCGCCTGCACAAACGTCCCCTGTGCCATCACTTCCTCCAATCTCGCGCGGACCAGCAAGGTCGCCCTTAGATCACCGTCACTCTGCCTTGGTTGCCCACGATGGCCTTTGCCTCTGCCAACAACGGAATCGAGCGTGCGTTGACCTTGGCCGGTACCTCGGCACGCAGTACGCGCCCGTCCACCTGCTCGATAAAGATCTCCACGCGGTCGCCGCCCGGGTTGGTGGTAAGCACCGTGGCAAGACGCGCCATATTGCCCTGGCTAAAGCGGTTGTTGGGCACCATGACCTCAAACACCTTGGGCTTGTTGTTCTCCTCGTTGAGCTCCAGCGGCACGATCTCCTGCGCAATGATTTGGTCGCCGCGGTCCGAGCGCTCGAGCTTGCCCTTAATGCGCACAAACGCATCGGACAGCTGCGCGCCGGTCTCGGGATCGACCTCGCCATACAGGTACCCCTCGGCCTCCTTGTAGGTCTTGGGGAACACCACGACCGTGGCCTCGCCTTCCATGTCCTCGAGTTGCACGATGCCCATGGGGTCGCCGTTTTTGGTCACGCGCTTGGACACGCTCGAGACCATACCGGCCCACCACAGCGCCTTGCCCTCGGGAATCTCCTGGTTGATGGTACCGCCCGTGGGGTTTTGCACCTCGTAGCCGGTGTCGATCTGCGAGAACGAGAAGTCGCGTGCCTTGGCTAGTGCATATTCAAACGGGCGCAGCGGGTGATCCGAGACATAGATGCCCAGAACCTCCTTCTCCTGGCTCAGCTTAAGGTGGCGGTCCCACTCCTGGCCGTCCGGATCGGGTACGCTCACCTCAAAGCCCGAGCCCTCAACGTCGCCAAACATATCGAAGAACGACGTCTGGCCGCTCGCGCGATCCTTCTGGCGCTTTACCGCGGCGTCGATGATGTTCTCGGGGTTGTTCTTATCCACAAAGTGCATCATCTGGCGACGCGGATAGCCCGTGGAGTCGAAGGCGCCTGCCTTGATCAGCGATTCGATCACGCGACGGTTTGCCTGGCTGGAGTCCACACGCTCGACAAAGTCGTGCAGCGTCTTAAACGGACCGCCCGCCTCGCGCTCGGCGATAATCGCCTGCGCCACGCCAGTGCCCACGCCGCGGATGCCGGCCAGACCAAAGCGCACGCCCTCCTTGGTAGCCGTGAACTCGGTGCCGGACTCGTTGACATCTGGCGACAGCACGGGGATGCCGTCGTGACGGCACGCCGAGACGTAATGCACGATCTTGTCGGTCTTGCCCGTGTAGGACGTCAGAACGGCCGCCATGTACTCGTGCGGATAGTGCGCCTTGAGCCACGCCGTCTGCATAACCAGGATGGCGTAGCCAGCGGAGTGCGACTTGTTAAAGGCGTAAGATGCGAACTCGAGAACATCGTCCCAAATCTTCTGGGCGACCTCGCGCGTGTAGTTGTTCTTGATAGCGCCGTTCATCCAGTGGTCGTAGGTGGTCTCGTCCGAGCCATCCTCCCAGTGGAGCACCGTCGACGTGAGCAGCTTGATCTTTTTCTTAGCCACGGGCTTACGGATACGCGAGTCCGATTCGCCCTTGGAGAAGCCGCACATCTCGACGGAGATGAGCATAACCTGCTCCTGGTAGACCATAGTGCCGTAGGTTTCGCCCAGGATGTCGTCCAGGCGGTCGTCGTAGGAGACGGCCGGCTCCTTGCCGTTCATACGGTTGATGTAGGACGAAACCATGCCGGCGCCCAGCGGGCCCGGGCGGTACAGGGCGATCAATGCCACGACGTGCTTGTACTCGGTGGGCTTCATATTCTTGATCGTGGCCGTCATGCCGGCGGACTCGACCTGGAAGACGCCGGCGGTGTGGCCGGAACCCATGAGCTTAAAGATCTCGGGATCGTCAAAGGGGATCTCTTCCTCTTTGATGTCGATGCCGAAGTTCTTTTTGATGTTTGCCTTGGCCTTGGAGATAACCGTCAGCGTGCGCAGGCCCAAGAAGTCCATCTTGAGCAGGCCCATGTCGGCAACGGTATGGCCCTCGTACTGGGTAATCTCGACGCCGCCCTTGGTGTCGAGCTTGGTGGGCACATGCTCGTTGACGGGGTCGCGGCAGATCAGAACGGCGCACGCGTGCACGCCCTCGCCACGGGTGAGGCCCTCGATCGAGAGCGCCGTGTCGATGATGCGGCGGGCGTCGTCGTCCTTTTTATAGGCCTCGGCAAAGTCGGGGTTAAACAGATCCTCTTTGCCGGGTTGTTTTTCGAGTACCTGCTTGAGCTTGACCTTGGGGTCGCTCGAGACCATCTTGGACAGGCGCTGGCCCATGTAGACGGGGTAGTCCAGAACGCGCGCGGCGTCGTTGATGGCCTGCTTGGCCTTGATGGTCGAGTAGGTGATAACGTGGGTGACCTTCTCGGGGCCGTAGAGCTGGCGAACGTGCTCCACGACCTCGAGGCGCCGCTCATCGTCGAAGTCCATATCGATATCGGGCATCTCGGTACGCTGCGGGGACAGGAACCTCTCGAACATCAGGCCGTTCTCGAGCGGGTCAAACGCGGTGATGTTCATGGCGTAGGCGACGATAGCGCCGGCTGCCGAGCCACGGCCAGGGCCGACGCCGATGCCGTTGTCCTTGGCCCATTGCACGTATTCGGCGACGATCAAAAAGTAGGCGGCAAAGCCCTTGTCGCAGATGACCTTGTATTCGTACTCAAAGCGCTCTTTGATGTTGACGCCACAGATCTCGCGCGTGGCCCAATCGTCACCATAGTGCTGGCGCAGGCCCTTCTCGCACTCGCGGCGGAACTGGCTCTCGTGCGTCTCGCCGGGATCGAGCAACGGGAAGCGCGGCAGGATGATGGAGTCCCAGTCCAGCTCCACATAGCACTTGTCGGCAATCTCGAGCGTGTTGTCGCAGGCCTCGGGGCAATACGGGAACATCGCCCGCATCTCCTCCTCGGTCTTCATGTAAAACTCCGAGCCGGTCATGCGCATGCGGTTGGGGTCGTCGACCTTGGCGTTCATGCCAATGCACATGATGACGTCCTGCACGGGCGCGTCCTCGCGGCGCAGGTAGTGGAAGTCGTTGGTGGCGATGACCTTGACGCCCACCTGCTTGGCAATATCGATGAGCGCGCGGTCCATCTGCTCGTCGGTCAGGCCGTTGTCGGTGGTGATGCCGTGTTCCTGGATCTCGATATAAAAGTCGCCGGGGTCGAAGGTGTCACGGAAGGTCTCGGCCCACTTGATGGCGCCTTCCATGTCACCGCGGTCGATGTACTTGGGAATGATGCCCGCGATGCAGGCGCTGGTGCAGATCATGCCCTTGGCGTGGCGGCGCAGGTTGTCGAGCGTCACGCGCGGCTTGTAGTAAAAGCCCTGCACGGCGGCCTCGGAGACCGTCTGCATCAGGTTGACGTAGCCCTCCTGGTCCTTGGCCAGAAGAATCATGTGGTAGAGCTCGGGCTTATGGTCGCGGGCGAGCGTCTCGTCCGGCGTAAAGTAGACCTCACAGCCAAAGATGGGTTTGATGACCAGGGGCGGCTTGAGCTCGTCGATGTTGCCCTTCTCGTCCCACATGGCCATGTCCTTCACATACTGGGCATGCTCGCGCGGGTTTTCCTCGGGATCGGGCTCCACCAGCTCGTCGCGGCGGTCCTTTTCCAAGAAGGCCTTGTCGTGGCTCCAGGTTTTGTACTCGGGCGTGTTGTGGTTGACGGCGTCGCAGGCCAGCGCCAGGTCGGGCACGCCATACATGTAGCCGTGGTCGGTAATGGCGACGGCGGGCATGCCCAGCTCTACGGCGCGGTTGACCATATCCTGGATACGGGTTGCGCCGTCGAGCATGGAGAAGACGGTGTGGTTGTGCAGATGGACGAATGCCATGTGATGAGCTCCGATGCGGGTTCGTGTTCTGACTGAACGATTTTACCGCACGGCGCGGACGGCACCCGAACCTAGCCAAACCCACACGGCTCCTCTTGCAGTTGCGGTGGAATAGTTCCCGCTTGGGCCACCTGGGCCGCAATGCAGGAACTATTCCACCGCAAGTTATCTGAGGATTAGAAGTTATAGGTGACTACTTGGGGCTCGGCGGGTTCGACGAAGATGGTTGGATTCGCCTGCTCCACGCGAACGAACTTGACGGTCACGGCCTCAAAGCCCGCCTTATGCAGAACATCAGCGTAGACGCGCGCCTGCAGGGCGTGCTTCTCCTGCAGCTGCTCCGGCGTCTCGTCCGGCGTGCCGCCCGTCTTGTAGTCGATGACCAGTGCGCGCGACGGATCGGCCGGGTCGGTGGCCAGTGCATCGATGGCGCCCTCGGCATATGCACCGTAGCGGGCAATGTCCTCGTCCTCGCAACCCAGCGAGAAGAACGGTACCTCGGCACGAACGCACGGCCAGGCAAGCAGCTCGGCACGGACCGCCGACTTGAGCCAGCGATTCAGGGCGGCATCGAAGCGCCCGCGCTGCTCCGGCGTCAGGCGCCACAGACGCGCCAGCGCATCGGCGCGCGCAGCGGGCAGCGCATCGGCACCCATCTCGATGAGCCACTGGCAGGCGGCGTGGAACGCCGAGCCCAGCGCCATAGGGTTGCCGGCGGGCTCAACGGCGGCCACGTCTGCATCCGTCATCTCGGAACCATCCGACTCCGCATCATCGCCGGACTCGTCCATGGGAACACGCGCCTCGGCGGCACGGTCTTCCGTCTCGGCATGGAGTGCCGCGGCGATTGATGAGTAGCTATACGAGTCACGCATCGGATACGGGCAGATGCCCATGCGCACGCCCACTGCCTGGGGATACACAAGCTCAAACGAATCGGGATCGGGGTCGGCGGGACCGGGCACAGTTGAGTGCGCAGCATTACGCGGCAAGGCCGCGGACAAGCCTGCCCTCGGCATCCAGCGAAGCGTTGGCCTCAAACGCCTGCTCGCCAAAGGTAAAGTCCGCGAGCGAAATGAGCTCGTAGTCGCCCGGCTGGGAGTTGTCGAACACCAGGCGGTCGGCATCGAGCTGCGGCATGTCCAGAGCGTCGGTCGGCAAAATACGGCGCAGCACGTCGTAGGTCAGATCGGTCTCGACATCGAAGGTCGGCGCCGTCACCTTGCCGCGGCTCACGCCGGCGTCCATCGCCAAGATCACCAGCTCGCGCGCACGCGTCATGGCGACATAGAGCAGACGAGCCCGTTCCTCAAGCGAAAGCTGCAGGTCGTCGTTGCGCAGGCGGGCAAATGCCTCGGCGGGAGAGCCCGTCGCGCATACGTCCTCCATAAGCTCTGGCGGCAACCACAGCGACGTGCCCTTGCCCTTAAACGCGTGTTCAAACTGCTTTTTGACGTCATCGCCCTTCACGAAGGTCCCATCGGCAAGCTTAACGCCATCGAAGCGCGCCGGCAGCGCCACGACTTGCGCCCCACCGTCGACGCGGCCCATCTGCGCCGCACCGGACGATTTGCGCACGCCAAAACACTCGGCAACCGCTACGACCGGATACTCCAGACCCTTGGACGCATGCACGGTCATGATGCGCACCGCGCCGTCGCCCTCCTCGTTGAGCGCGCCCGGGGCCTCCTTGCCCGCCAAGAAGCGGTCGAAGGCGAGCGCGATGGAGCGCGGAGAATTGCCGAGCTCGGCCTCTGCCTCGGTCACGGCGTCGAGCGCCTTGAGCACGTTGGCGGCAATGGCCTTCCCCTCGGGGCCGCGCTGCGCCAGACGCACGAACCAGCCGGAGGCATTGACCGCGTCGCGCGCGATGGCGGCGAACGAATCGCGTCCCACGCGACGAAGCGCGTAGCGCAGTACCTCGCGGGCACGCGTCACGAGCGGCAGGTTCTGCAAACCCGGCACATCGGAATCGCTCATGATGCCCACATCGATATTGCGGCGCGACGTCTCGCCCGTCCGCTCGTCGAGCTTGGTCGCCAGCGCCAGGAACTCCTGGACGCCGAGTGCAAACATCGGCGAGGCCAGCAACGGCATAAGACCTTGGGCCGTATCAGCCGGATTGGCGAGCGCGCAGACCAGGGCACGCACCGTCTGCACCTCGGCTGCCTGGGCAAAGACCGAGCCGCCCGCGATAACGCAGTCGAGTCCCTGGTCGCGGAAAGCCTGCGCGTAGACGTCGGCATTAGTCATACGGCCCAGCAACAACACCATGCTGCCCTGGGGCTGGCCCGCTTTAACGAGCGCTTGGAACCGCTCCGCAATCGCACGGGCTTTCGCCTGCGTTCGTTCCTGGGTGCTGCCGCCGGCAACGAGCAGCGCCTGGCGGCGCGAAGCCTTTGCCTTGAGCTTGTCCTCGCGATCGTCACTCGGCTCAAGATCCAAGAACCCCTGCATCAAACCACCGGTATCGCCGTCGAAGACGCGTGCTACGTAACGCAGCACCTCGTCATGGCTGCGGAAGTTGCGCACGAGTTTAACGAGCTCGCCAGCAGGGGCGTCGGCCACGGCAGTCGCCTCGGGCGCAGCAGAGGAGCCCACTTTGCGCTCTTGGCGACGGAACACCTCGACCTCGGCGCCTCGGAAACGGTAGATCGACTGCTGTGCATCGCCCACGGTGCACAGCGCGCGCTCGCCCGCACCCGTCAGATAGCGAATCAGATCGACCTGCATCTGGTCGGTATCCTGGAACTCGTCGATCATGACCATCTTAAAGCGGCCCTCATAGGCAGCTCGAATAGCCGGGTAGTCGCGCAGCGCCTCGTATGCCATGCGCAACAGATCGTTATTGTCGAGCGCGGACTGGTCGGCCTTGAGCGCACGGTACTCCGCCTCCACAGCACGGGCAAGCCCCACCAGCGCATCGAGCGCCGGGCCGCCGCAGGCAAGCACGATATTGATAAACGCATCGGCTGCCTCGGCCTTGAGTAGCTCCACCTGCTCCTTAGGAAACGCCTTGCTCGCGCGTGGCATGCTGCACGACATCATGAGTCTCGCCGCATCCTCCATGGTTTTGCCGCTCGCCTCAAACGCGTCGATGGCGTCGAGTGCCGCCTGCGCTTTCTCGGTCGTGGCCTTGCTTGCGCCCAGCGCCGCACGATAGGCATCGGCAAGCGCCGAGGTGTCGGCCTGGCCGCGCGCCACGCACACATCGTCCATGCCGCCCGGCAGCTGGCTCGATAGCTCCAACAGGTCGCGCACCAGGCCTTTGATGGTGGTACCGGCGCCAAACGGCCCGCCCTCGCCCGCCATGGGATACCAGGCGTAGAGGGCCTTGAGCGATGCCGCGAGCTCGGGGGCGGCATCGGGCGCCGTTGCGCGACCCAGCACATGCTCGACAGCCTGATCCATGAGCTCGTCGGTATCGGTGAGCACTGTGAACTCGGGATCGATGCCCAGCTCCAGCGCGTGCGCGCGCAGGATACGCGAGCACATGCCGTGAATGGTCGAGATCCACGCGTCGTCGACGGTCAGTGCTTCCTCGTCCATGCCCTCGTCGATGAGCGCGCGGCGCACGCGGTCACGAATCTCGGCCGCGGCATCTTTGGTAAAGGTAATAGCGAGCACCTGGTCCAGATGCTCAACGAACGGACCGGATTCGGGAGAGAGCGCGTAGACGATGCGGCGCGTGAGGGTAAAGGTCTTGCCCGAACCGGCGCCCGCCGAGACAAACAGCGGACGGTCGAGCGTCTTGACGATCTGCAGCTGTTGCGGCATCAAGGTCGAAAGATCCATGGTCTACACGTCCCTCCTTACAAACGTTCCTTGGTGGTTATACGAGCAGCGCGCATGCGCGGCCTGAGCCGACGTCGGGTCGACGGCGGCAACGTTGCCTGCCTCGAGCTCGCGCAGGCGCTCGGCGATGCCGGCCTCAACGCGATCGAGCAGGGCGTCGAAGTCCATGCTGCCACCCTCGCCGGGGAAACCTTTCTTAAGGCCCGGGATGCGACCGTCGCCGCGCTCTTCCTCGAGCAGCTCGGCGCTCGCGGCACCGCGCAACGCCGGCTTGCCGCCCTTGGTCGAAAAATAGAGCGCAGCACGGGTATCTAGGCCCAGCGCCCGACGCATGGCCTGCGCGTAGATGAGCGTTTGGGTATGCGGTGGCAGCCAGCGCGGATCGTCGATGGGGGCCTCGCCCGTCTCCTCGTCGCGCACCGTGGGGTCGGCGAGCTTAAACTCCTCGACACCCGAACGATGCTTGTAGTCGATTACCACGGCGCGATTCTCGGCATCCACATCCACGCGGTCGATGCGACCGCCGAGCGGCCAACCGGCATATTCGACCTTAAGCTCATTAAAGGCGAACTCAAGGTAGCGCGGGGCAAAGGGGGCAAGCGCCTCGGACTCGTAGGCAAGCACACCTTCCAGCTGGGGCAAAATCTCGGCCACCTGGCGCTCCTCCACTGGAGAGAGCGGCACCAGCGGGCCCTCGGTACCGCGCTTGCCGGCGTGCTCGGCCAAGGTCTCGTCAAAGACCTCGTGTAGCAGTTCCTGAGCGCGCGGCAGGTTCTCGGGCGTCACGCGCTCCATGCCCTCTTGGGGCAGACGGGCATGCAGATGTTCCAGCACGTCGTGGACAAAGTTGCCCTTCTCCATGTTGCCAAAGCCCGCGTCGATAGACTGGGGCTTGACGCGATACGAGACGAACCAGCACAGCGGGCAGGTGGAATAGGCCTCGATCTGCGAGGCGGACGTCAGACGCGGCACGAGCGGCGCGTCCTCACCCTCGCCATCGCGACGGCACAGGACCAAATACGGCACGGCCTCGGCACTCAGATGCTGAGGGGCTTCACAGGTCACGCGCTCGCGCTTGAGGCCTTCGCCTGCCGCGGGATCGAAGTCCCTTACGATATCGCCCTCACCCACGCACGTGGGCTTGGCAGCGCCAGCGGCCTCGGCATGTGCCCGCAGCTCGGTCCATACGGCTGCCGGGTAGCACTCGCGTGCCTGGCGATCGTGCGTCACACGGGCGAGCGCGACCGGACCGCTCGTCGCCTGCATTGCACGGCCAAAGCGCACGCGCAGCAGGGCGGCGGGCTCCAAAGACACGCCGTCGCGGCGCAGCTCGGTCGTCAACGTGGCAAGCGGGCCCTCTTCGTGCGAAAGCGGATAGCTGTCCAGGTCGACATCGGCAAACAGCACGGCATCGTAGCCGCCAGGACGCAAAACCGACGCATCGGCAAGCGACACGAAGCGCACTTGCGCCCGTGGCGTGCGATCGACCTCGTAGGTCTCGTAATCGTAAGCGGTACTGCGCTTGTCCACCTTGGTTCGAACGCCGTCGAGAACCGGCACGGTCGCGGCCTGCGACACGTCGAGCGCGCGAGCATCATTCATAAGGATGTCGATGGCATGGCGCAGCAAAGCCGTCTCTGCCTGGCGACGGGCCTGGCCGTCAAGGCCGCCTAGAGCGCGATCGGGCAGCGCCTCGGCAACGGCGAGCATGGCCTTGAGCGCCGTCACGGGTTTGTCGCGCCACAGCGCCTGAAACACGTCCGAGACCACGCACGGCACATTCTTAAACCAGTTATCGTCGCTGGCGGCCTTGCGGGCACCCCTCACCTGGCCCTGCACGCTCTGCAGCAGGCTCTTGACGCCCGCAGCGGTCTTGCTGCGCGACAGGCGCATGTTCTTGTCGAAGCCGCGGGCGCTCGCGGCGTCGGCACCCGAAAGCGGACTATAAATCCAGTCGGCAAGCTCTGGAGCGGGCCACCACTCGGTCTTGGAAGCGGTGCCCTCGTCGGCGGCTTTCATACGCTCGATCAGGTTGGCGAGCGCCGTAAACTGCCTGCCCGCGACGGACTGGGAAAACGCCGTGAACTCAGTCGTCTCGGCCGCAATGTGACGCGCCGCCAGACGGGCAGCGAGTTCGCCGAACAGCTGGGGCGCCCGGGCGGAAACTACGAGCACGCGCGCGGGGTCGGCGTTCGTCGCGGCGCCGTCGCGTGACACAGACTCCTCACATGCCGCGACCAGGTTCTCAAGAGCATCCACATAAGCGCGGGCGCGGGCATGGGGGCCGGCCACCTCTATAAAAATAGGCTGGGCAGCAGGCGCAGAAGCGGTCTCGGACGCGCCGGCGTCCTCTCCCAACGGGGCGACCTCAAACAGCACACCGCGGGCATCAAAAGCTGCGGCCAAGTCTTCGCGCATCGCCGCCTGCTCGCGGGCAAGCAGCACGACGACCTCTCCCCCATTGTTCGCCACGGCCGACAACAGCTCGAGCAGGCTATGCGTAAACGACGTGACACCACGCACGCAGACGGCGCGGGCGCACCCCGGCAGGTTGTTCGCCAGGGCTTCTGCCATCATATCGGCGGCTTCGCAGGGCTCGACCATGTCTCGACGGTCCAAGCCGCTCGCATAGGCGCGCAACAGCTCGAACACACGGGCCTCGGCGTCGCTTTTGGGCTCGGGCTGAGCGGCGGCATCGCGACAGCGTTCGTCGCCCGTCCCCGCCACGCCTGGCAACACGCCGCGGGCCATGCGAGCAAGCATGCGTACCGTGCCTTGGCTGCGCGAGAGCGGCTGCAGAGCAGCGTCGTCGCGGCGGTCGACCATGTCCGAGAACAGCATCTGGCGCTGAAGGTTATCCACAAAGCTGCGGCCATCGCCCATAAGCTCCCACAGCGAGCGGAGCCACGATGTGGGCGTCTTGTAATCGATACCCAGTGAAACCCCGGCTTCTGCCGCATCATGACGGCACAGGTCGAGCTCGGCAAATGTTGGCGCCAGCAACACGGCGCGCCCGTGGCGGGCAACCAGGTCGGCCAGCAGCGCCGCCTCGGCATCGCTCAAATCCGTGCCGGCATTGGTGGTATAGATTCGAACAGGCATGGTCCTCCACTCAAACTGTTCGCAATATTCAACGCATCTATCCTACCCGCCCGCGCGGACAACCTGACCCCAATGCACCAGATCCCCTCGATGATCCGTTTTCCTCCGTCCCCAAGGGATCAATTATCGACACACAAAAACCGCCCCCGAAGGGGCGGCTCCAGCTGATCCGTTTGTTGCCGTTGACCTACTCGCCATCCTCCAGCTTGATGAGGATCTTGCGATAGCCACCGTACTCGCCGTTCAGCGCCTTTGAAACGCGGCTCACCGTGGTGGACGAAGCGCCGGTACGGGCCTGAACCTCAACATAAGGCTCGCCCTCGTCCAAATAGCGCGCAACCTGCAAGCGCTGCGAAAGATCGCAAATCTCGCGCGGTGTGCAGATATCGGTTAAAAACGCCTGGATATCCTTCTCGTCATCCAAAAGACTAAATGCGTGGACTAGCTGCTTGACATCAGGCTTGTCAAACATGTTCTCGATGTTCATCGATCACCGCCAAACCCGCCAAAAGGCATCGAAGTTGATACTGACATCGGGCATCGTTCACCCGTAATATGCAATAAAACTATGCATGGGCCATTTGCCCGTAGCAGTGTAGCACACCACCAAACTAAAGCGACAAGACTCTCTGCCAGCGGCACGTTTTTTAGGACGAACGCCGTTTTGAAACCGAATGCGCACGTAAGCTCCACGAATATCTGAGACAATGGGCGGCCGAACAAGGCGGCATACCCGCGCGGCCGTCCAAGCTGCCGCAGCAAGCCGCTTCGCGCGATGTCAATACATCCTGCGCAAGAAAGGATTCACACCATGCGCTTTATGCTTAACTGGCTCTTTACCTCGATCGCCATCGCGATTGCCACGTTCCTCGTTCCCGGCATCCAGCCCTTCGGTTTTGCCGAGGCCTGGGTCTGTTTCGCCTTCGTGGGACTGTTCCTGAACATCGTCGATTCGTTCGTCAAGCCGTTCCTGACGGTCATCTCGCTGCCGCTCACGATCATTACGCTGGGCATTTTCCAGCTTGTCGTCAACAGCTTTATGCTTGAGCTCGCGAGCTACCTGTCGGTCAACCTGCTGGGCGTCGGCATCTCCATCGCAGGCTTTGGCTCGGCCTTTATGGGTAGCATCCTGGTATCCATCATGCGTAGCATTCTCGACAGCATCGCCAAGGACTAAAACGGCCATTCCGGCCGTGCCCGTCTCAACAGCCCAAAACGAAGGCCACCCATCGCAAAAATGGGCGGCCTTCTTATTTGTCAAGTCTTAAAGGGCGAGAGCATCTACCATTTCTGCCCCGTCCCCACATGACAGGTGGGATTAGATGACGTAGTCGTAGCCACGGTTGGGAGCGATAAGTTGATCGAGCGTCACACCGTCGAGGTAGTCGTTGATGAGCTTGTCCAGGTTCTTCCACACGTCGAGCGTGGGGCACTCATCCGAACGCGAACAGCCCTTGCAGTCGCCATCCAGGCAGGCGACAGGCGCCAGACTGCCCTCGGTCAGGCGTAAGATCTCGCCCACCGTGTACTGCTCGGGCGGGCGCGTGAGCACGTAGCCGCCGCCCTTGCCACGCATGCCCGAAAGCATGTTGGCGCGCACGAGCGTAGCCAAGATGTTCTCGAGATATTTCTCGGATATCCCCTGTCGCGCCGCGATCTCTTTGAGCGGGATGCGACCGGCCGCCTGGTGCTCGGCCAGGTCGACCATAACGCGCAGGGCATATCTGCCCTTAGTAGAAACCAACATGTATAGTGCTGCCTTTCGGTCATTTAGTCCGTAGAAATTCTAGCCGAAAAATTGGTTTTGAAAATACCCGTTCCGGTCAAGATGGTTAATCGACTCGTAATAATCTTCTATTTCCTATTGCGTTACTAGGCTTTACTGTCTACTATGCTTGCCAACAGCAAAACGAACAACCCATAAGGTTTATAGGTTTCACTGCTGCACACACCGTAAAACCACACGGTATCCAGTCATTTGAACACTTTGGAGGTTCACTATGAGCAATGTTTACACGTCCATCGATCAGCTTATCGGCCACACTCCGCTTCTGGAGCTCACTCACTTTGAGGCCGATGAGGACCTCAAGGCCCGCGTGCTCGTCAAGCTGGAATACTTCAACCCCGCCGGCTCCGTTAAAGACCGCGTCGCCAAGAACATGATCGACGAGGCCGAGAAGGCCGGCAAGCTCGTGCGCGGTGGCGACTACACCATCATCGAGCCCACGAGTGGCAACACCGGCGTCGGCATCGCCTCGGTGGCGGCGGCTCGCGGCTACAAGGTGATCATCACCATGCCCGAGACTATGTCCGTCGAACGCCGCAAGCTTATGCAGGCATATGGCGCGCAGCTCGTGCTCACCGACGGTTCCAAGGGCATGAAGGGCGCCATCGCCAAAGCCGAGGAACTGCAGAAGGAGACGCCCAACAGCATCATCGCCGGCCAGTTTGTGAACCCCGCCAACCCCGCCATCCACAAGGCCACGACCGGCCCCGAGATCTGGGAGGACACCGACGGCAAGGTCGATATCTTTGTTGCAGGTGTCGGCACCGGCGGCACCGTGACCGGCGTTGGCGAGTACCTGAAGAGCCAGAACCCCGCCGTCAAGGTCGTTGCCGTCGAGCCTGCCACCTCCCCTGTGCTGAGCAAGGGTACCGCCGGTGCGCACAAGATCCAGGGCATCGGCGCCGGCTTTGTGCCCGACGTGCTGAACACCAAAGTCTACGACGAGATCATCCCCGTCACCAACGAGGACGCCTTTGCCACCGGCAAGCAGGTCGGCCACAAGGAGGGCGTGCTGGTCGGTATCTCCTCCGGCGCTGCGGTCTGGGCCGCCATCCAGCTGGCCAAGCGCCCCGAGAACAAGGGCAAGACCATCGTGGCGCTGCTCGCCGATACCGGTGAGCGCTACCTGTCCACGGCGCTCTTCCAGGACTAAGGGCCCGTCGCTTGTCGATAGGCCCAAGGCACGCCGGCCTCCCCTCTCTTCTGGCTGCCTGAGCCCATCTCGTTAGGGTATCCCACGAGACGTCCGAACTTGCTACAATGTCTGCGGCGCGGAACCAGCCTCCCGCGCCGCTTTTCTTTTTTGGCCACATGCCACCAAGGAGAACCTCCCCATGCACAACAAGCGCGTGCTCGTCGCCATGAGCGGCGGCGTCGATTCCAGCGTGACCGCGTATCTGCTCAAAAGTCAGGGTTACGAATGTGTCGGTGCCACCATGCGCCTCACCTGCCCCGCGCCCGATCCCGTCACGGGCATGAGCAAGGTCGACCGCGACATCGCCGATGCAAAGGCCGTCGCCGAGCGCCTGGGGATACCCCACCATGTGCTCGACTTGCAGCAGACCTTCGACCACAGCGTTATCGAGCGCTTTGTGAACGCCTACCAGGAGGGGCTGACGCCCAACCCGTGCATCATCTGCAACCGCCACATAAAGTTTGGCGCGTTGCTCGGTGCGGCGCTGGACATGGGCTGCGACTACATCGCAACGGGTCATTACGCCAAAACAAGCCAGACAGTAGACGGCACCTGGCAGCTGCATCGCGGCGAAGATCCCAAAAAGGACCAGAGCTACTTTTTATATTCGCTTACGCAGGAGCGCCTGGCGCACACGATCTTTCCGCTGGCAGGCCTAGACAAAGAGCGCGACGTGCGCCGCATAGCCGCCGAGCAAGGCTTTACCAACGCCCAGAAGGCCGAAAGCGAGGACATCTGCTTTATTCCAGACGGTGACTATGCGGGCTATATCGAACGTCGGTGCGGACATCCCGCTACACCGGGCGATATCGTGTGGCGCGACGGCAGCCTGGTCGGTCGCCACAACGGCGCGCTGCGCTATACCATCGGCCAGCGCAAGGGTCTGGGCGTCGCGATGGCCCATCCCGTGTACGTAACGGGCGTCGACGCCGCCAGCAACATTGTGCATCTGGGCGAGGCCGAGGACCTGGCGGCCACAGCGCTCACGGCCAACGACTGGATCTGGAGCGCGCCGGCAGAGCGCATGGAGGCTGAGCTCAATGCCGGCGGCATTCGCGTGGGTGCCAAGTATCGCTACCGTCAGAAAGACCAGGCAGCGACCCTTACGCGTGACGAAGACGGGCAAATGCTGCTAACTTTTGACGAGCCGCAACGAGCCATCGCCCCCGGCCAGGCAGTCGTTATCTACCGCGGCGACGTCGTCCTGGGTGGCGGCACAGTTACGGCAGCCATCAAGTAGCCGCGGGATTATCGCCGCACGTGTCGAAGCACTTCAACAGCGGCACCGACCTCGATTACGCGACGCTCCAGGCCGCGGCGAATGGACTCGAGCCGACCCTCCGCCGTGGCCCACTTGCTCTGCGAAAGAATCTCAATCGCCTCATCAACAAATCCGTTGAGCCGCGATGAATCGAACCAATCGAGCGAGTCCGCAAGCGCCAGCTGGACGGAAGGGTCGGGCCCAAACGGCTTAGCAGCAAACCCGAACTCCCCAGCTGCGAGCACGGCAGTCGGTACGCTGTACCACAGGCAGTTGCCGCTATCGAACAGCGGAGCAGGTTTTATCTCCAGGGTGTCGACATTGCGGATGATGCCGAAGTTTCGCCAATGGCGGTCGTCGTTGGCCAAAAGGGCATCGCAGACAATCATCTGCGACATAGACCTTCTCACGGCGGCCTCGTCTGCTCCATGCTTACCAAGGAAGTGGCAGTACCGGTCGTACGTCGAGTTTCCCCGCTGGCTACCAAGTGCGCCCTTAACGTAAACAGCCGGAACGTATTCCTCGCGGCCGTCAAGAAAATCCTCGCACAGGCACACGGGGCCATTGAACATCCGCTCAACCGTATAAGGAACAAACTCGCCCTCCAACAGCAAGCGACGATGTAGAGCCGTTGCAACCGCCTCGTTAAAGGGACGTTGATCGTCCATCCCGCACCCTTTAGCCAAAACGCGAATGCCGTTTCGGATTATCCACGATTTAGGGAGCTCGCCCTCGGACGTGTTATCCGGATTTTTAAGACCGATGCCTTCCAGCCAACCCGAACGCTCTTCGGGCGCCGATCGCTCAAATTCGTTCTCAAAGTAATTGATGTTTTGCCATTCGAGCTCATCGCATTCTGCCGGCCGCAGCCAATAGCAATCCGAAAGCGAGAGACCCAGGCACCGAACCGGAACCTCGATACCACTGGCAATTCCCAGTTCACGATAGCGCGAGACGAGTCCGGGACGGACGTCAGGCACCGACCGATGGCTCCACCACACGTTGAGCTCCCGTTTATTCACTGTAGGAGAAGAGCTCGAGCACGTGCCTAACGGCATTCGTTGCGCATCGAGGACCTCGGCGATTTCGAAGGGAAACTCGCGCGTCGGATCAAATGAGACATGCGCGACCTCATGGTCGGCCGACATCAGCGTAAACTTGCGTCCCACATCGGCTGCAGGACGGCGCCCTCGTTTGCGGACCTTTTGATAAGCAACCGCAGAATCATACTCAACCATCTTCCGTCCGCCCACAATATCGCACGCGAGCGTTCCCGATGCGGCAAGTTGAGATATGCGGGCTTTCGTAACGCCCAACAGGTGGGCAGCATCACCCATAGACAAGTACTCAGATGTATCCATACGCCGCATCACCTCGTTAAGTATTCCAAACGTAAAGTTAATTAGTTACATACAGCATAATACTAAACAGACTGACGCGAAAAAAGGCCCGAGCAATCGGGCCTTAGAGCAATTGGTCAGCCGAGTCGCAAGCTGCTCCCCTAGCGCTGTACGTAGGCGCGGACGAGCTCAAAGGTGTTACGCACACCGTCGATGTGGCTGCGCTCGTAGTTGTGGCTCGCGTACACGCCGGGGCCGATCAGGCCATGGCGAATGTCGTAGCCGGCCGAGAGCGTGGCCTCGACGTCGGAGCCGTAGTGTGGGTACACATCGATGGCGTAATCGAGCTCCAGCTCGCGCGCGATGTTGGACAGCGTGGTCACCAGATCGTAGTTATAGGGGCCACCCGAATCCTTGGCGCAAATCGACACCATGCGCTCGGTGCAGCCCAGGTCGTCGCCCACGCAGCCCATGTCAACGCTGATCATCTCGCGCGTGTCGGCCGGCACGAAGGCACCGCCGTGGCCGACCTCCTCGTACACGGTAAAGAGCAGCGACACCTTGCGCGAAAGCGTCACCTCGCCGTCAGCAACGGCACGGGCCAGACCCAGCAGAATCGACGCCGACAGCTTGTCATCCAGGAAGCGGCTCTTAATGTAGCCGCTCTCCGTCACCGTGGTACGCGGATCCATAGCGATGATGTCGCCGGTCTGAATGCCCAGCTCGAGCACATCGTCCTTGCTGTCAACGTTCTCGTCGAGCAGGATTTCCATGTTCTTCTCGATGGTCTTGACCGGCTCATCGGCCACATGCGCCGAAGGCTCAGTATTGAGGACCACGCCCGTGTAGACATTACCGTCACGCGTGTAGACGGTGCAGTTCTCGCCATCGGCCGTAGACCACTGGTGCCCGCCGAGGGTCGTGGGGCGCAGGCGACCATTATCCTTAATGGAGCGCACCATGGCGCCCAGGGTATCGACATGGCTCGCCAACACGAGCGGCTCACCCTCGCCGCCAAGCTCAACCAGCACGTTGCCTTTATTGGAGCGCTCGGGCCCAAAGCCCATATCGCGCAACGTTTCCATCAGATAATCAGTCGCCGCACGGGTATAGCCGGTAGGCGAAGCAATCGAGGTAAGCGCCTTCAGCTGGTCAGTAATATGGGAGAGCGTAGAATCCATCTTGGACACCAAAGTCACCCTTTCATATCGAATTAAACCCACAGCAACAATACCACCGCGAACCATCTTTTTACCTAGCGAGATGACCCATCGAGCTCCCCGGAACTGTGCCCGCCACGATAACGAGCCGGCGGCCCCTGCCCGTTAGCCCCACAATCTTTCCGCAGGACGGAGGAAGCCCCCGCCGCACGAAGTGTGAACTGCCTCCCATTTCTTGGACATGAGAAATGGGAGGCTTTTTATGCGTGTCGACTTGAGGGTGAAGCACGACATCGAG
>OGON01000651.1_pt1 | contig 27355 bp, 24 predicted proteins | sample 1552671 | NCBI WGS metagenome assembly OGON01 (sample SAMEA2580136, study PRJEB22360) | human gut metagenome | biome: human gut; feature: human-associated habitat; material: faeces | place: Denmark | collected 2008/2010 | reverse complement strand
GGACTTAGCGTCCCGCTGTTATCCGTTACGGCTACGGCTTCGTGCAGGGCGCTGACGCTGCTGCCAAGGAGATCGGTGCTACGGATGTCAACATCAAGTACTGGTACTCCGGCGGCTTCGCTGCTACCGATGAGGTCAAGAACAAGATGGACGGCTGGTACTCCGAGGGTACCGAGGTCGTCTTTGCCTGCGGCGGCCCTGTCTGCCAGAGCTGCGACGCTGCTGCTCAGGCCAACGGCGGCAAGATGATCGGCGTTGACGTTGACCAGTCCGGTCAGTTCGACACCGTTGTCACCTCCGCCATGAAGGGTCTGGCCGAATCTGTCAACGAGGCCCTGACCGATGCCCTGAACAACGGCTGGAAGTTCAGCGAGACCTACTCCGGCAAGGAGACCAAGCTCGGCGCTGCTGAGAACTGTGTTGGTCTGCCCATGGCGACCAGCAAGTTCACCAAGTTCACGCAGGAGCAGTACGACACTATGTATGCTGCCATCGTGGACGGCTCTCTGGCCATCGACGACAGCTTCGATGCTGATGTCAAGCCCGCTGTCACCACCATCACCGTGGACTACCAGAGCTGATCTGATACGACAGATGCTTTAAAGGCATGACTTTTGACCACCCTGCGCACCCCGCGCAGGGTGGTTTTTGTTGGTTTTCTACAAATTCTGACGACTTTTTGCGCAGATTCTCTTGTGCGCAGCAGAGTTTTTCTGTATAATATAGAGTAAGAATTTGTGTACAAGCTCGTACACATTGAAAGGGGCGTGCAACGATTGGCAGATAATTATGTCATCGAAATGCTGCACATCACCAAGGAATTCCCCGGTATCAAAGCCAACGACGATATCACCCTGCAGCTGCGCAAGGGCGAGATCCATGCCCTGCTGGGCGAGAACGGTGCCGGTAAATCTACCTTGATGAGCGTGCTCTTTGGTCTGTACCAGCCGGAGCAGGGTACGATCAAGAAAAACGGAAAAGAAGTCAAGATCAACAACCCGAACGATGCCAACGCACTGGGCATAGGCATGGTGCATCAGCACTTCAAACTGGTCGAGTGCTTTACGGTGCTCGATAACATCATCCTCGGCGTCGAGGATACGAAGCACGGCTTTTTGCAGAAGGACGAGGCCCGCAAAAAGGTCATGGCCCTGAGCGAAAAGTACGGCCTGAAGGTCGACCCGGACGCGCTGGTCAGCGACATCTCCGTCGGCATGCAGCAGCGTGTCGAGATCCTGAAAATGCTTTACCGCGACAATGAAATTCTGATTTTCGATGAGCCTACGGCTGTTTTGACCCCGCAGGAGATCGATGAGCTGATGGAGATCATGCGCGGCTTCAAGGCCGAGGGCAAGAGCATCCTCTTCATCACCCATAAGCTTAACGAGATCATGGCTGTGTCCGACCGCTGCAGCGTCCTGCGCAAGGGCAAGTATATCGGTACGGTCGATATTAAGGACACCACCAAGGAAGAGTTGTCCAAGATGATGGTCGGCCGCGATGTGCAGTTCGCCGTTGAGAAAAAGCCCAGCGAGCCGGGCAAGCCGATTCTTGAGGTGGAGAACCTCGTAGTGCCCAGCAAGGTACACAAGAATAACGCCGTGCGCGGCGTCAGCTTCAATGTCCGCGCGGGCGAGATCGTCTGCATCGCCGGCATCGACGGCAACGGCCAGACGGAGTTCGTCCAGGGCCTGACGGGCCTGGATAAGATCACCGGCGGCACCGTGGAGCTGTGCGGCAAGAACATCACCCACGCCTCCATCCGCCGCCGGGGCGAGAACATGAGCCACATTCCCGAGGACCGGCACAAGCACGGCCTGATCCTGGACTTCACCCTGGAGCAGAACATGGTGCTCCAGCGGTATCTGGAGCCGCAGTTCCAGAAGGCGGGCTTCATCAGGAACGCCGCCGTCCGGGAATACGCCCAGCACCTCATCGACCAGTACGACGTGCGCAGCGGCCAGGGTCCCGTGACCATCGCCCGCAGTATGTCCGGCGGCAACCAGCAGAAGGCCATCATCGCCCGCGAGGTGGACCGGGATAAGTCCCTGATCGTGGCGGTGCAGCCCACCCGCGGCCTGGACGTGGGCGCTATCGAGTATATCCACAGCCAGCTGGTGGCCGAGCGGGACCGGGGCAAGGCGGTTCTGCTGGTGTCCCTGGAGCTGGACGAGGTCATGAGCCTGTCCGACCGCATCCTGGTGATGTACGAGGGCCAGCTTGTGGGCCAGCTGAATCCGAAAACCACCACCGTGGCCGAGCTGGGCCTGTATATGTCCGGCGCCAAGCGGGACGATATGGGAGGTGACCAGGCATGAAAAAGAACGCACTGGCAGCGCTTTACGAAAAAGACGGCACCAAAAAGGTGCTCTCATCCCTGATCTCCATTGTGGCGGGTCTTCTGGTGGGCGGCATCGCCGTTCTGGTCGTGGGCCTGTTCAACGAGAAGATCTCCCTGAGCGGCGCATGGGACGGCATCCGCATCATCTTCGCCGGTATCTTCAGCACCGGCCGCGACGCCGCAGGTACCCTGACCTGGGGCTTCAACGCCGTGAACCTGGGCAACATGCTGTTCCGGGCCACGCCCCTGATCATGACCGGCCTTTCCGTGGCCGTGGCCTTCAAGACGGGCCTCTTCAACATCGGCGCCCCCGGTCAGTATCTGATTTCCACCATGGTCACCCTGATGGTGGCCCTGTCCATCCCCTCCAGCGCGGTGCCCGTGGGCGTTATCTGGGTGCTGGCCTTCCTGGCCGGGTGCCTGTCCGGCGCTCTGTGGGGCGCGATTCCCGGCCTGGTGAAGGCCCTGCTGAAGCTCAATGAGAGCAGTAAGAAGCGAAGAGTTGAGGTATTGATCATGTCACGCAACAGTGCGGATACCTCGTTGCGTATCTTTACCTCGATTGCTCATTACGGACTGGATATCACCCGGGCGGTGTTGAGCGGCGGAGGACCACTGACCGGCTATCTAAAGGCATTCGGTGTGGATTTGTTTTTAAGCGCCAATGAGGAGGATGTCCGTTCTGCGCTTGCGGCCGGCTTTGCGGCGGGACGCATTTATACCAATGCGATTGAGGGCTATGATCCGCTGCAGGATATCGCTCAGATCCGGATTGCCTTTGATGGTGATGCCGTGCTGTTTTCAGATGCGAGCGAACAGATATTTCAAAAGGACGGTCTGGAGGCATTCGCAGAGCATGAAAAGGCATGTGCCCGACAGGTACTGCCGGAGGGACCCTTTGCGCAGTTTCTCAAGACGATTGCGGCTCTGCAGAAGGAATTTGAAGGGCATGCGCCGATACGCACCGCCCTTGTGACTGCACGCAATGCGCCGGCACATGAACGGGTGATCCGAACTCTGCGTGCATGGGATGTCCGTATTGATGAGGCCTTTTTTCTGGGTGGCATTACAAAGCGCGAGGTACTGAAGGCGTTTGGTGCGCACATCTTCTTCGATGACCAGAGCAGCCATACCACACCTGCCAGCAGTGTTGTGCCGAGTGCACAGGTTGTGTATGGGGATGGAAAGTGAAAAAATTAGCAGGAGCAAAGACTGCAAAGTAACAGGCAAATATGATAAAATAAGAAAGATGAATGGAGGATTTCTATGAACAGCAGACATAAACTACGGGAGCTGGCAATGACCAGCCTGTATCAGCATTTTTTATTACAGAAGGATATCAAGGAGTGTGTGTACGACAACAGTGAAACCAATGAGATTGATCCGTTTCTCTACACGGTAACCATCGATGCCATCCGCTATCAGGACGTCTATATTGACAAGATCAATGCGGCACTTCGTCAGGACTGGACGTTTGCGCGCCTTGGCTTTGTGGAGCAGGCCATTTTGATGATGGCGGCATGCGAGCTGGATTTGGAAACGGCACCGAAGGCAATTGTCATTGATGAGGCTGTTACACTGGCGAAGAAATACTGCGACGATGAAACGTATCGTCTGATCAACGGGGTACTGGATCGTCTATGAGTCAGAATGTTTATAGTGTATCCGCGCTGGTTCACTATATCAAGCAGACGCTGGACAATGATATCCGTATCCAGTCCATTCTCATCAAGGGGGAGATCAGCAATTTTACAAATCACCGCAGCGGACACTGGTATTTTACCCTAAAGGATGCCCGTTCCAAAATCAGCTGTGTTATGTTCTCCTCCCATGCCAGACGCTGTAACATCCTGTTGAAGGAGGGGATGAAGGTCATTGTAACGGCCTCTGTCTCCATGTATGAGGCGGGCGGAAGTGTACAGCTGTATGTGACAGCGGTACGCTCGGATGGCCTGGGTGATCTGTTTCTGCAGCTGGAGGAAGTGAAAAAGAAGCTGGCTGCACAGGGCTTGTTTGATCCGCAGAAGAAAAAGCCGCTGCCGCAGTATCCGATGCGCATCGGGGGGATTACCGCGAAAACCGGAGCGGCCGTACAGGATATTCTGACGACGATTTCCCGGCGCTGGCCGCTGGCTGAGGTTGTGGTGTATCCCAGCCTGGTACAGGGGATTCAGGCAAGTGGAGCCATCGTTGAAAATCTGCGCAAGGCGGATCAGGGCGGACATGATGTCATCCTGCTGGCAAGAGGCGGTGGACCGATTGAGGATTTGTGGTGCTTCAATGAGGAAGCAGTCGCCCGCGCCGTGTTTGCCATGCATACGGTTATCGTAACCGGTGTCGGTCATGAAACGGATACGACACTGGTAGATTATGTATCGGATGCCCGGGCGCCGACACCGACAGCTGCAGCGGAGCTGATCACGCCGGATTTGGAAGAGGTTCGCATGAACGTATCCCTGATGCGACGGCGGCTCGTAAAGGATATGGAAACACGTCTGCATATGGCGAAGCAGGCCCTGGAGCCGATTCGTTCACACCGCTATATGCGCGACCCGTTAAGCTACATACGGGAAGAGGAAATGAAGCTTGCCATGCATGTGCAGCAGCTGAGCATCGTGGAAGCAACGGTTGCCGCAATGGCCATGCAGCTGAAGCAGAATTCCCATAAGCTCGCCATACACAGCGAACGCCTGTTTCAGAAGAATACACGCAGCATCGCGGAAATCAGGCTGCGTCTGACGCAGGCACTGCACAATTACGATACGCTGCGAAAACGTCAGATAGGGAATATCAGCGCATTGCTGGATGCCTATTCCCCGCTGAAAAGTCTGTCCCGCGGTTATGCCATCGCCTATCATGGTGATGAAGTGATATCCAGCGTGGACGCTGTAGAACAAAATGACCGGCTGCGCTTGCGCATGCAGGATGGATATTTATATACGAATATCGAGAAGAAGGAGAAATTATAATGGAACAGAAACTGCCGTTTAAACAATCCATGAGCCGGCTGGAGGAAATCATTGCCGCACTGGAAAAAAATGAAATCGAGTTGGAGGATGCCATCGCTCTGTTTGAAGAAGGACTGCAGCTGGTGAATTCCTGTGATTCACAGCTGAAAAATTTTGAAAATCGTGTACAGGAGCTGCTGAACACCTATCAGGAGGGCAGCGACAATGTCTGACTTTGAAAGCTATCTGTCCCATTGTCTGGATACGCTGGAGCACAGCAGAGTCCGCGAGGCAATGCAGTATTCTCTGATGGCAGGTGGCAAGCGGATACGCCCCAGGCTGCTGCTGGCAGTACTGCGTGCCTATGGCTTTGAAGAGACGATCGGCTATCCCGTAGCCGCTGCGATTGAAATGATCCATACCTATTCTTTGATTCATGATGATCTTCCCGCAATGGATAATGACACGCTGCGCAGAGGTATGCCGACCTGTCATGTCAAATTCGGCGAGGATGTCGCTATTCTGGCAGGGGATGCCCTGTTGACGCAGGCCTTTTATACAGCGGCAGCGTGTACCTGCCGTGCAGAGGTTCTTGTGGAAATCTTAAAGCTGCTTTCCGAATTCAGCGGAGCAAACGGCATGATTCTGGGACAGATCAAGGATTTGGAGGGGGAAGCAAATCCTGGCATTGATCATGCCGGACTGCAGGATATCCATTATTATAAAACCGGCAGACTGCTGAGCCTTCCGCTGGTCTGTGCAGCACTGCTTGCAGGACACAGGGAGGATGCAGCGGTATGGGAGAGCATTGGCGCAGATACCGGATTATCCTTCCAGATTCAGGATGATATTCTGGATGTGACCAGCACCGTTGAGGAGCTTGGAAAAAACATCAACAGCGATGCGGAAAATGAAAAAACAACCTATGTCACGCTGATGGGCGTTGAAGCCGCCCGAAAGGAAGCGGATCGCTATTACCGGCGGGCGCTTGCACAGCTTGATGCGCTGCCGCTGGATGCAGCACCGGTAAGAGAGCTGTTTGACCAGCTGATGAAGCGAAAAAACTGAGAGGAGCGGTTGCATGAACATCTACGATATCAAACAGCCTGAGGACATCAAGGAATGCTCGATTGCGCAGCTGCAGGATCTGGCACAGCAGATACGTGTCTTTCTGATTCAAAGCATTGCCAAAACCGGAGGACATCTGTCCAGTAATCTCGGTGTGGTGGAGCTGACGCTGGCCATGCATTATGTCTTTGATTCTCCAACGGATAAATTTATTTTTGATGTCGGTCACCAGTCCTACGTACATAAAATCCTGACGGGTCGGGGAAATCAGTTCGCAACCCTGCGACAGTATAAGGGGATTGCCGGTTTTCAGAAACGTAAGGAAAGTGAACACGATGTCTGGGAGGCCGGACATTCCTCCACCTCACTGTCAGCGGCACTTGGCATGGCGGTAGGGCGTGATCTGCATAAGGATACCTACCAGATCGTGCCGGTCATCGGGGATGGTGCGCTGAGCGGTGGTATGGCCATGGAGGCATTGAACCAGATCGGCAGTGAACAGCGCAATATGGTCATTATTTTTAACGACAACAACATGTCCATATCACAAAATGTGGGCGCAATGGACGAGGCCTTTACCAAGCTGCGGACAAGCAAGCCCTATACGACATTGAAGGAAGACCTGAAAGGGGCATTATCCACCTCCCGTATGGGTTCCTCTTTACTGCATACCATGAAAAGCATGAAAAATGCAGTCAAGGAAAACGTGGTGGATACCTCTATATTCGGTGATTTTAATCTTGACTATATCGGACCGGTGGACGGGCACGATTTAAAGATGCTGATCAAGGTGCTGAAAATTGCCCGGCAGCACGAGGGACCGATCGTTGTCCATGTCATCACGAAAAAAGGCAAGGGCTATCGCTATGCGGAAGAGGATAAGGAAGGAAAATGGCACGGTGTCAGCCAGTTTGACCCGGAAACCGGAGAATCCCTGGCGAAGCTTCCGGCGGGACATAAAAGCTGGAGTGAGGTCATGTCCCGTACACTGATGAAGCTTGCCGAGCATGATGAGCGCATTGTCGCCATTACACCCGCAATGAAATCCGGCAGTAAGCTGTCCGCCTTCTTTGACCGCTATCCGACACGTTCCTTTGACTGCGGTATTGCAGAGGAGCATGCAATGACGTTTGCGGCAGGCCTCTGTACGCAGGATATCCGTCCGTTTATCTCTGTATATTCCTCCTTTCTGCAAAGAGCCTATGACCAGATCAGCCACGATGTGGCACGTATGCAGCTGCCGGTTGTCATCGGTATCGATCGCTGCTCACTGGTCGGAGAGGACGGTGAGACGCATCACGGTGTGTTCGATATCGCCATGCTGCGGCCCATTCCGAATATGATACTGGCACAGCCCAAGGATGCCCGGGAAGCGCAGAATCTGCTGTACTCCGCCTTTGCGCAGAACAATCAGCCCTATGCGATACGCTATCCAAGAGGTAACGTGTCCTATCAGGCGGTGGAGCAGTACACCTACATACCACCGGGAACCTGGACACAGACGGTGATCCGTGAGGATTATGCGCTCAATATCATCACCTACGGACCGGATGTGGATCGTATCATTTCCAAGGCGAGGGTGAATCAGCTGCCGATCCGGGTAATCAATGCACGCTTCTTCAAACCGATTGATGAGGAGCTTTTGACCTCCGTCTGTGAGGAGGATAAGCCGACGATCATCTTTGAACCGGATATGCTGTGCGGCGGCTTGTCCAGCGCTATTACAGAATTTGCCAATGACCACCGCTATGCGACACATTTTGTCCGTATGGGAATCGATGATCATTTCGTCGAGCACGGTTCGCTGCCGCAGCTGCGAAAGCTGGAGCATCTGGATATGAACACGCTGTTTGAAATCATCACAAGCTACCTGAGGCCGGAAAAGAAATGAGACTGGATGTATTTTTAAGCACACAGGGACTGTGTGACAGCCGTGCAAGAGCACAGGATGCCATAAAGGAGGGCAGAGTGACTGTAAATGGAAGGATTGCGAAGAAAAGCAGTATGCCGGTGGATGATTCCATGGATATCAAGCTGGATGAGGCGGAAACAGCATTTGCCTCCCGCGCAGGCTTTAAGCTGTATGATGTGCTAAAGCCCTTTGAAATCGATTTGGAGGGACGCGTCGTTCTGGATGTCGGTGCAAGCACCGGAGGCTTCAGCGATGTCTGTCTGCAAAACAAAGCACGCCTTGTCTACGCAGTGGATGTCGGAAAGGATCAGCTGCTCGAGCGATTGAAAAACGATCCCCGCATTATCAATATGGAGGGTGTCAACTGCCGCTATCTGAGTGGGGATATGTTTGATCCGCGCCCGGATTTTGCCTGCATGGATGTATCCTTTATCTCCATACGGCAGATTCTTCCGGTGCTGGCAGAGCAGTTTGGCGATATGGAAATCGTCGCCCTGGTAAAGCCGCAGTTTGAGGCAGGCAGGGCAAAGGTCGGCAAGCATGGCATCGTGAAAAATGAAAAGGTACACATCGAGGTTTTGCAGTCCATGTGCGACTATGTGAAAACCCTCGGCCTGTATGTCCATCACCTGTGTGCCAGCAGTGTGCTGGGCAGGGATGGCAATAAGGAATTCGTCATGCATTTGAAGCATACACAGACGCATAAGGTTTTTCCCATTCGGGATATTGTTAAAAATTATACAGTAAAGAGGTGAGAATATGCTTACACAGATCTATGTGAAAAATTTCATCCTGATGGATGAGGTGCAGCTGGAGCTGCATGACAACATGTCAGCCTTTACCGGAGAAACCGGTGCCGGAAAATCCCTGTTAATGGATGCCATCGGTATTCTGAAGGGAGATCGTGTTAACAGCGACATGATCAAGGAGGGCTGTGACAAGGCTGTCATTGAAGGCGTTTTTGAACTTGCAGCACAGCACAGCGTGCTGCAGCAGCTGCAGGATGCAGGCCATGAATGTGAGGACGGCCTGCTGATTGTTACACGTGAGGTAACCCGGGAGGGAAGAAGCATTGCGCGGATCAATCAGCGCACGACAACGGTTTCCTTTGTAAAGCAGATCGTTTCCCAGCTGGTCGATATTCATTCCCAGCATGACACACAGTATCTGCGTAATGCGGCATCTCACCAGCTTCTGCTGGACCGATTTGCACGCGATGAAGATCTGCTGGCAAAGACGAAGCAGAGCTATCACAGCTACCGTTCCATGAAGGATGCCCTGGAGGAAGCGCTCCACAGTGATTACAATGAGGACGATCTGGAATTTCTAACCTTTCAGCTGAATGAAATCGACGAGGCACAGCTGCAGGAAGAAGAACTGGAGGCGCTGGAGCAGGAACAAAAACGTATGATGGCATATGAAAAGCTGAGCTCCTCCGCAGCACAGGCGGTTGCCCTTTTGGATGAGGGAAGCGTTTCTTCCATCTATGAAAGCTATCGCCTGCTGCATGCGCTGCATGAGGATGAAACCTTTACGGATGCGGCTGCACAGCTGCTGGATCTGTACTATGCGCTGGATGAGCAGTGCTCCCGCGTCCGCACCCATCTGGAGGAGCTCGAATTCGATGAGGGCCGTTTCCATGAACTTCAGGAAAGAATTTTCCTGATACACAAGATACAGCGGAAATACGGCGGCAGCTATGCGGCTGTCATGGAGAAACGCAGCTTTCTGGAAAAAAAGATCGACAGCATCCTGCACCGCCAGGATTTTATCGCAAAATCCGAGAAGGAGCTGGAGAAGGCCAGAAAGGTATATGAAGAAGATTGTATGCAGCTGCATGTGCTGCGCGAGAAAAAGGCAAGGGAGCTGGAGCAGCTGATTCTGCAGCAGCTAAAGGATTTGCAGCTGCCCAATGCACGTTTCCACGTTGAACTGGAGCCCTTTGAGGGGAATGCGCAGGGCAGTGACAAAATCACCTTTCTGGTATCCATGAATGCCGGAGGATGCTGTAGCCAGGAAGGCGGGAGGGCGCCTCCGTCCGCTGCAGGCTACAGCCAGCGGCGGGGAGCTTTCCCGTTTTATGCTGGGATTGAAGACCGTCTTTACACGGCTGACGGGTATTGATACCATTATCTTCGATGAAATCGATACCGGTGTCAGCGGCAGTGTTGCGTTTTCCATCGGAAAGAAAATGCGTCAGCTTGCGCAAAGGACGCAGGTGTTCTGCGTGACTCATCTTGCAAGTGTTGCGGCCTGTGCCATGCAGCATTATGTAGTGGAAAAGCATCAGGAAGGCGGACATACGGAAACTACAATCCGCCTGCTGAACGATAAAGAGCGCATACAGGAAATGGCTGTGATATCACAGGGCAGCACCAGTGAAAGTGCTCTGCAGGCAGCAAAAGAGCTGTATGAGCTTGCAAAAAAGGAAACAGGTAATAATTAACTGACATGACCATCTCCCGAGGAACCACACTATCTTCAGGAGGTGAACGATTTGTACAAAAAAATAGTTGCTTTTTTATGCGCACTGTCCCTACTGCTTCCCATCGGCATTCACGCCAGCGATGACCTGTATCTGGGCGGTGACAGCATCGGTATTCAGCTGGATTACAACGGTGTGATGATTACGGGAACATATCCGTTTGTCGTACAGGGTGAAACCTATGATCCCGGCGGTACCATCCAGCCCAGTGATATCCTGGTAAAGGTGAATCAGGTACCGATATCCTCCATGGATGAATTGTATCAGCAGCTGTCCGCCTTTCAGGAAGCTGTCAATGAGATTCCTGTCGAAATACGACGCGGTTCGAACACCATACCGGTTACTCTGAAAACCACGTATGATGCCTCCACACGTTCGTTTAAAAGCGGCTTGTATGTAAAGGATAAAATCGTCGGTGTTGGAACATTGACCTATTATGATCCCTCCAACAATACCTACGGAGCCTTAGGTCATGAAATTATGGATTCTGATTTAAAGCAGATTGCAGAGGTACCTTCCGGAAGCCTGTATCCGGCCAATGTCATATCTATAACGAAGGCACAGGATAACATTCCGGGTGAAAAGCATGCGGAAATAGATTTCTCCTCCGCCTTCGCCAATGTACTTGCTAATACCAATATCGGTATTTATGGTCATTACGATTCCATGCTGCGAAATGTCAAGGCTCTGCCATGGGCAAAGCATGATGAGGTACATACGGGAAAAGCCGTCATGTATACTGTCTTACAGGGAAATACGATTGAGCCCTTTACGATTAACATCACGAAGGTACACCGGCAGAATACATCGGATGTCAAGGGTATCGAATTTACGATTGCGGATGAGCGTCTAGCTTCTGCGTCGAATGGAATCGTACAGGGAATGAGTGGATCACCGATTGTGCAGGATGGAAAAATCATTGGCGCTGTCACGCATGTCATCACCTCCCACCCTTCCAACGGGTATGGAGTCTTTGTCGAATGGATGCTTGAAAAATCCAGAAATATGGCTTAAAATCCGCATAAACCGACATATTTTGAGCAAATGTTATGCTTTGAAACAAAAGGAACGGCGTTTTCGTCGCTCTTTTTCATTTTTTGGAAGTTTTTGTGAAATTCTTTTCTTCATTCGACATTTTATCTGAATTTCTGCATACGGAGGTTCGTATAATGGATGTCAGTAAGGAGAGAGGAAATGTATGAATAACAAAATGAATGTATATCTGGTGGATGATAGCATGGAGATGATCCACAGTATGAAGGAAGCGCTCACAAAGAGCGACGGGTATCAGGTCATCGGAAGTGCCACCAATGGCGAGCAGTGTGTCAATGAGCTGCGCGGCAAGCATCTGGATGTCCTTGTGCTGGATCTGATTATGCCGAAGAAGGACGGCATCAGCGTTCTGCACGATTTGAAGAAAAACCATATACAGGTGGATCACATCATCTGTACAACACCGTTTGTGAACGATCTCATCGTGGCAGGTGTTCAGAATTACCGTATCGATTATATTCTGATGAAGCCCTTTGAGATAGAACAGCTGTGTGATAAGCTGAACTTCATTGTCGGCTACACACGGAAGGAGCATATATCCAGCAATGTGGTGAAGGTCAATCTGGATGATGATGAGAAGGAGCGTCTGCAGAAGCTGGAGCTGGAAAGTGAGATTACAGAGCTGTTGCATGAAATCGGGATTCCTGCACATATCAAGGGCTACATGTATCTGCGTACAGCAATTCTGGAAACCTATCTGAATGTTGATTTTCTGGGACAGATCACAAAGGTGCTGTATCCGGAAATCGCCAAGAAATATGCAACCACGGCATCCCGTGTGGAAAGAGCCATTCGACACGCAATCGAGGTAGCATGGAACAGAGGGAACATTGATGCAATTGATGATATCTTCGGATATACGATATCTGCCAGCAAGGCAAAGCCAACCAATTCCGAATTCATCGCCATGATTTCCGACAAGCTGCGCTTAGAGCACAGACTGCGCAACAAAAACAATGTGATCAAGACATTCCGCTAGCTTTTCCCCTGTAAATCCAGTATACTATACTGTAAGACAAGGGAGTTGTTTTATGGCAGGAAGAGTTATCTTACATATTGATCTAAATTCCTACTTTGCAAGTGCGGAGATATTGAAAAACTCTGCACTGGAGGGGCAGCCGGTCGTTGTGGCGGGACTGCACAGGCGAAGTGTGGTATCAACGGCAAGCTATGAAGCCCGCAAGTACGGGGTACACAGCGCGATGCCATTGCATATGGCAATGGAGAAGTGTCCAAATCTTGTTGTTGTTCAGGGCGATTACGGCTGGTATGAGGAATTGAGTAATCGTTTTTTTAAATATCTGCGTCGTTTTTCAAGTCTGATCGAGCCGGCCAGTATCGACGAATGCTATATGGATGTCACCGATGTCATCAAGGACTATAAGCGACCGCTGGACCTTGCCTGGCAGATACAAAAGAGTGTGCAAAAAGATTTGAAGCTGCCCTGCAGTATCGGTGTGGCACCGAACAAATTTCTGGCAAAAATGGCAAGCGACATGCGTAAGCCGATGGGAATCACGATATTGCGCAAGCAGGAGGTTCCCAAAAAGCTGTGGCCGCTTCCCATCAGTGATATGTGGGGAATTGGAAAGAAGACGGTACCACTGCTGATCAAGCATGGAATCACAACGATTGGCGACCTTGCGGATGCAGAAAATGAATCCAAAATCATGACGCTGCTTGGCAAGCATGCCTATACATATATTCAGAATGCACGTGGTAACGGAAGTGCACAGCTTTCCTTCAATACCAGTGTGCAGTCCATATCGCAGTCCACAACTCTGGATCGTGATATTACGGATTATGAGGAGGTTAAAACCGTTTTGAAGCGTCTTGCGGCCACATTGAGCAGACGGGCAAGGGAAGATCATATCAAGGGTTCTTTAATATCCATCAGTATCCGCTATTTTGACTTCACCAATGCCGTTCGTTCCACCAACATTCATTCCTATACCGATGATGCAAACGTGCTGCTGGAGCATGCACTGCTCTTATTTGACCGTCACTACAACGGCAGGGAAATCCGTCATCTGGGAATCGGTCTGGGCTCTCTGTATTCCGCAGAGCATACGATCGATCAAATCGATTTGTTTCAGCATGAGATTCAGCCGCTGAACGATGTCGAGGATGTGTTGAAGGAGCTGAATGCGCAGCTGCCGGGAGCGCATCTGATACGAGCCAGTGATATTCATGCGTCCAAGGGACAGAAATAAACGAAAGAGCCTCATAAAAGCTTATGAGAAGTTTGTCGATAAGTTGGCAGCAAGACTGCCTTCTTTTTTTCATATAGTGTAGTGAGGTGACAATATGAAAAAAAATATTCCCCTAAAAAAGAGGCAGGGTTATCATGGGTTTCTCAAGAAATACCATAACGTATATCTGTTTATAGCGATTCTTGTCGGCTGCGGGATACTGATGGGTATCATTGTATCCAATTATATTGATGTATCGGATATAAAGAGCTTATCCAGCTATCTGACGACCATTGATTCCGGTGTTGATAAATACGATTACTTCGTATCGCAGTTTTTCAGCGGTATCGTGTTTATTCTGTTTGTGTTTTTGCTGGGAACCTCCCTGATTGGAATTCCCATTATCAGCTTTATCGCCTTTACGAAGGGTATGCAGATCGGCTTTTCCTGTGCGCTGTTTGTGTATACATATCATTTAAAGGGAATTGCAGGCATTATCATGACCCTGCTTCCACAGGTGGCAATGGATCTGATTGCGACCTTTCTGATCTCCGCCAGCGCCATTCAGCTGTCCATGTATATCATCTATTCCACAACGAATCGGGAGCGGCTCAATTTCAAGCAGCTGGGCAACAATGTACTGAACGATATCTTTATCTGCTTTGTGATCATTCTGGCAGGCAGCTATCTGAAATCGACACTGGTGATCGAATTCATAAAACTGTTTAATTTGATGTGATCTTCCGCTATAATAATAGAGACAGGGAGGTTGCAGCATGGAAAATTACACGTATGATTATATCAACGGGACGGATATTTATCTGTATCAGCATAAAAAGATGTTTCGCATCAACACAGACACGGCGCTTCTGGCGCAGTTCATGAAGGTCAAAAAAGGGGAACGGGTACTGGATATCGGCACGAACAACGGAGCGTTGCTTCTTGCGGCACACCGCTATGCTCCGTCATATCTGTATGGCATCGATATCCAGCCGGAGGCCATAGCGGTTGCGGAAAAGAATATGGAGCATCACCATATAACGAATGTGGTGCTCATGGCACAGGATATATGCGATGCCGCTTTGGAAAAGGTGGATGTTATTGTCTGTAATCCGCCATATTTCAAGGTGGATCAGGAAAGCAATCTCAATGAATCGCAAAGTCTTCAGATGGCGCGCCATGAACGCTTCCTCACACTAAGGACCCTGTGTCAGCGGGTCAGTGAGCTGCTGGATGAAAAGGGACGCTTCTATATGGTGCACCGGGCTTCCCGTATATCGGAAATCGCCTATACCCTGAAGCAGCATCGTCTGGAAATTCGTACCCTCCAGTTTGTCTATGATGCCAACAGAGAGGAAGCAGTCAGTGTATTGGTGGAGGCGGTAAAGGATGGCAGGGTAAACGCCCACGTACTGTTACCGCAGATCATAGAGCGATGAATCTGCAGGAGGCTCTGCAGGACTATCTGCATTACATACAGGCGGTTGATCAGAAATCACTGGCAACCATTCATTCCTATACACAGGATTTGCAGGAATACCTCAGCTGGCTGCAGATGCAGGGAAAAACGGAGATGGAGGATATTCTGCCCCGGGATATCCAAAGCTTTTTATCTGATATGGAGCAGGGGGACATACAGGAGGACGGCCTGTGCTATAAGCGCAGCAGTGTCAATCATATGCTGAGCAGCATTCATATGTTTCACCGCTTTATCTCAATGAACCATCCCTCGATTCTGGATCCCTCGATCCATCTGCGGGGAGGGAAGAAGGAACAGAAGCTGCCCCTGTATTTCAATCCGCATGATATCGAGCTGCTGCTGGACAGCTTTGGACAGGATGCGCAGGGACTGTATCAGAAAGCCATTCTGGAGCTGCTGTATGGCTGCGGTCTTCGTGTCAGTGAGGTGTGCGAGCTGCGCATAAATCAGGTACACCTGGAGCAGGGCTATCTGCGGGTGATCGGAAAAGGGGATAAGGAACGCATGGTGCCGATGCATGAACGCTGTATGCGTGTCCTGCGTACGTATCTGACACAAATCCGTCCAACATGGGAAAAGCGGAAAAGTACACGTGTTTTCCTGAACAGCAGAGGAAATGTTCTGACACGGCAGTATGTTCATACGCTGATTAAGCAGCGCCTGCAGGCACTGGGGCTGGATGAGCGTCTTTCAGCGCACAGCTTCCGTCACAGCTTTGCGACACATCTGTTGGACGGCGGTGCAGATTTACGGGTTGTGCAGGAGCTGCTGGGACACAGCGATATCGCAACAACACAGATTTATACTCATGTGCAGAACCGGAGGCTGAAGGAAGCCATCGATCAGTATCATCCCCGCTCCGTTAAAAAGGAGAAATGACAACGAGGAAAGCGCACATCATAAGCTTAGTCATATACCACCTCACTGCCTCTGCTGCATGGAGTGCTGTCTAAGATAACATACAGGAGGAAGGCAGTTCTAGTTAAAATTATAGAAGGTTTCTGCACGAACAGCGCATAGCCTTCATCGTGCTGGCAAAGAGTCATTTATCGCAGACAGGAAACGCACCTTCCGTTTGCTATACGAGCCCTACCATCCATTTCGCGAAAAAGTGAATCGAAAGCATTGGAAAACGATGCGAAAAGATGTAAAATAAGATAGGTTATACAGATAATATAAGGAGAGCTGAATATGAGTAACTGTAATTCATGCCCCAGCAAGGGAACCTGCGGCAAGCAGGCTGACAGCTGCGGCATCCAGAATAATGAACGCAATAAAATCCGTCATGTCATCGGTGTGATGAGTGGCAAGGGCGGTGTAGGAAAATCCAGTATGAGTGTACTGATGGCAAAGGAAATGGCCAGAAGAGGCTTTCGTGTCGGTATCATGGATGCGGATATCACAGGACCAAGTATTCCACGTCTGATGGGACTGGAGCATGCACAGGCATTCGGTACAAACGACGCCATTGAGCCGGTCGTGGATAAGGATGGCATCAAGGTCATGTCTTTGAATTTTCTGATGGAGGATGAAAACCAGCCGGTTGTATGGCGCGGTCCGATCGTAGCAAATGCAGTTAAGCAGTTCTGGACTGATGTCGTATGGGAGGAGCTGGACTATCTGTTCATCGATATGCCTCCGGGAACTGGTGATGTCGCGCTGACGGTACTGCAGAGTCTGCCTGTCAGCGGAGTTATTATGGTATCCACTCCGCAGCCGATGGTATCCATGATCGTATCCAAGGCAATCAATATGTGCAAGCAGGTCAAGGTCGAGGTACTGGGGATTATTGAAAATATGAGCTATGTCGTTTGTCCGGATTGCGGTAAACGGATCGAAATCTTCCAGCACCGCAATGTGGAGGATTTTGTCAGGGAAAATGAGGTGCCTTTATGGGCAGAGCTGCCGATGATGGACAGCATTTCCAGAATTTACAAGGATGATGATTTCGATACGGAAACAGCACAGCAGATGTATGCCTGGATTTCACCTGCGGCAGATCAGCTGATTGAAAAAATGGGCAAATAAATACATAAAGAGGAATGTTAAACAGCACGATAACCTTTATTGGATATCGGCTGCATCTTCCTCTTTTTTTTGCGTAGTCTTACTACAACAGCAAAGCTCCTTTACAGGGGATATTTAGATAAAAATGCTGGAAATCCTTTCACCCTTCTTGGATGAAACAATTTTCAAAAAAAGATGTTTATTTTTTACATGAAGTGTGCTATATTAGTAAAGGATTTTTTAAAAGTATCAATCTGCTTTGAAAATACCCGTAAGGAGGAATTTTTATGCCAGGATATGTAGTTGTCGGAACCCAGTGGGGAGACGAAGGAAAAGGCAAGGTTGTAGATTATCTGGGATCACGCATGGATGCCGTTGTGCGATTTCAGGGAGGAAACAATGCGGGTCATACCGTCGTTGTACAGGATAAACACACAGGACAGAACCAGCAGGTGGTGCTTCATCTTCTGCCAAGCGGTGTGCTGCAGAAGGCTTCCTGCATCATCGGACCAGGGGTTGTTGTGGATCCGTTTGTCTTTCTGGAGGAAATCAATCAGCTGGAGGAGCGCGGTTTCAATACAGATCATGTATTGCTCAGTGACTGCTCACACATCATCATGCCCTACCATGTACGGCTGGATGCTTTGATTGAAGCAAGTCTGAAGGATCATAAAATCGGAACAACCAAGCGGGGAATCGGCCCCTGCTATGCGGATAAATATTCCCGTCAGGGACTGCGTATCGGAGATTTGCAGGATTTTGAAAGCTTTAAGAAAAAGCTGAAGCTTGCAGTGGATATGAAAAATATCACCTTTCAGAAGGTGTATGAGGATCCGGGCTTTTCCTATGAGGAGCTGGTTGCGCAGTTTGCGCAGATTCGCAAGGCATTACTGCCGCGTATCATCAATGCACAGATTGTAATCAACCAGGCACTGGATGCACAGAAGCAGGTTTTATTTGAGGGTGCACAGGCCGCCATGCTGGATATCAATTACGGGAACTATCCGTATGTGACAAGCTCCTCTCCAACCTCCGCCGGTGTTTGTACCGGTGCCGGCGTTTCACCAAAGAAGCTGGATGTCATCATCGGTATCGCGAAAGCATATTCCACAAGAGTCGGAGAGGGACCGTTTGTGAGTGAGCTGTTCGACGATATGGGTGCGTGGCTGCGTGAACAGGGACATGAGTTCGGGGCAACCACCGGACGTCCGAGACGCTGTGGCTGGCTGGATGTGAATGTGGTGCGTCATGCGGCTATGATCAACGGATTGAGCGATCTGGTTATCACCAAGCTGGATATTCTGAGCGGCCTGAAGAAAATACGCATGTGTGTAGCTTACGATATTGACGGTGTACGCTATGATTATATCCCGAGCAGCATGGAAGAGCTACAGAGGGCAAAACCGATTTATGAAGAGTTTGACGGCTGGCAGGAGGATATTTCTACGATGAAGACCTACGAGGAGCTGCCTGAAAACTGCAAAATCTATCTGCGTCGTATCGAAGAGCTGTGCAATACGCGAATTTCTATGATTTCTGTCGGTCCGGAACGCAACTGCAACATTTATCTTCATGAAATGCTGAAATAGTTGACAACAGCACATCACTTTTGTAATATAATACTGTTATCGGAACAAAGGCGTTCTACAGGCGGAAAACGTAGCTTTTCCAGATTTGTAGACGCCTTTTTCGTATAAGCGGCCAAATGCCACACAGGATAGTAAGGAGGATGCATATGGTGACAAGTGAACGTGAAATTATGGAATTCATCGAGGAATATGATGTGAAGTTTATTCGTCTGGCTTTTTTCGATTTGTTTGGCAACCAAAAAAATATATCCATCATGCCCCGGGAGCTGAAGCAGGTATTTGCCCATGGCTTGAGCTTTGATGCAAGTGCAGTTAGCGGATTTTCTCAGGAATCACAATTTACAGAGGAGCATACCTCCGATCTGTTTCTGTTTCCGGATATCTCCACACTGACCATTCTTCCATGGCGTCCGCAGATTGGGCGTGTTGTCCGAATGTATTGTGAGATACGTTATCCTGATGGGAGTGCATATGCTCTGGATACACGCTCTCTGCTGAACCGTATGAGAAAGCAGGTAGGCGGGAAGGGAATGCAGATTATGGCAGGCACGGAATGCGAGTTTTACCTGTTTGAGCGAGATGAAAACGGAAAGCCGACAACGATTCCCTATGATGAGGCTAGATATTGTGATATTGCGCCACTGGATAAGGGTGAGAATGTCCGACGGGAAATCTGCCTTGATCTGGAGGAGATGGGCATTCATCCCGAAAGCTCGCATCATGAGCAGGGACCCGGGCAAAATGAAATCGACTTCCGTTTTGACGAGGTTATGCCCTGTGCTGATAATCTGATGACCTTTCGCAATGTCGTGGACATGGTTGCTCTCTCCAGCGGTCTGAAAGCAAATTTTCACCCAAAACCGCTGCAGCAGCAGCCGGGAAACGGTCTGCATATCAATCTGTCCCTGTTTCGAAACGGCGAAAATCTGTTTGCACAGGAGCAGGGCCGCTACATGGAGGCTTTTCTGTCCGGGATACTTCGTCGTATCCGGGAAATTACCCTGTTCTTAAATCCGGAAACAGAATCCTATCTGCGTCTGGGAGAGGATAAGGCTCCCAAATATATTTGCTATTCCCGCAGCAACCGTTCCGCACTGATTCGGATACCGGCAGCCAATGAGCATCGCACACGCATTGAGGTACGCAGTCCCGATCCCTCCTGCAATCCCTATTTGGCACTGACACTGCTTATTGCCGCAGGTATGGAGGGCATCGAGGATGGATTAACGGCGAAAGAGTTTCATGGAAATGTCTATCTGCATCATGAGGGTCTACAGGAACTGCCCAGTTCACTGCAGGAGGCTCTGCAGCTAGCTCAAAACAGCAGCTTCACAAAGCGTGTTTTGGGAGAGGAACTGCTGCAGGGCTTTCTAAACGCGAAGATCAAACAGCTACGCATGTAAGAAAGGGGGACTGGTCATGTTACATGTGCTTCTCGTCAGTACGAGTGAGAAAACCACAGGAATTCTAAAGGAATATCTGAATATGGAGGACTGTATGAATATCACAGCCTGTAAAACGGCCTCCAGGGCACGTAGAACGGCTCTGGAAACAGCCTTCGACATGATCATCATCAATTACCCGCTTGCGGATGAACGTGAATATGAGCTGCCGCAGGATCTGGCAGAAAAAAGTGATGCCTCTATCATGCTTATGGTACCGGCTGAGGTCTATGATATCATTGCGGATCGCATGGAAAAAGCCGGTATTTATGTGTTGTTAAAGCCGGTTAATAAAACAGTACTGCTCTGCGTCTTACGCTTTGCCATTGTCACGCAGAAGCGCATCCGCGCCATGCGTATGAGAAATCGCTCACTGAAGGACAGACTGAGTGAAATTAAAGTTATCGATCGGGCAAAATGCCTGCTTATGGAACATGAGCAGCTAAGTGAAGCACAGGCACACCGGTATCTGGAAAAGCGAGCTATGGATTCGCAGATGAGCCGACTGCAGGTGGCGGAGCAGCTGTTGAAAAAATATCAGCTGCCCTGACTGTAAGGAAAGTGATGCAAGAGCTGCCTTACGTTTTCTGCATATGCAGGGAAGCTGCAGTATTGGAATGAAAGGAAACAATAGAAAAAGGAAGGTCATATATGAGTAAATTTATATTTGTAAGCGGCGGTGTTGTGTCCGGTCTGGGGAAGGGCATCAGTGCAGCATCCCTGGGACGACTGCTGAAAGCAAGAGGTCTGAAGGTCAGTGCAATGAAGCTGGACCCCTATATCAATATCGACCCGGGGACGATGAGTCCCTACCAGCATGGCGAGGTATTTGTGACGGAGGATGGAAGTGAAACCGATCTTGATCTCGGTCATTATGAGCGTTTCATTGATGAGAATCTGAATCGCTACTCGAATGTGACCACCGGAAAAGTATACTGGAACGTCTTAAACAAGGAGCGGGAAGGGAAATATCTGGGGGAAACCGTGCAGGTTATTCCGCATATCACCAATGAAATCAAGGATTTTATCTATAAGGCACAGGAGGAAAGCGGTGCGGATATCATGATTTGTGAAATCGGAGGTACCACCGGGGATATTGAGAGTCTGCCTTTTCTGGAAGCAATCCGTCAGGTTGCACAGGATAAGGGAAGAGAAAACTGTCTCTTTCTTCATGTAACACTGATTCCCTATCTCGAAAGCAGCGGGGAACATAAGTCAAAGCCGGCTCAGCACTCTGTCAACCAGCTGCAATCCTATGGTATCTTTCCGGATATCATCATAGCGCGCTGCAGCCGCCCGTTGGAGGAGGGGATTCGTGATAAGCTTTCCCTGTTTTGCAATATACCAAAGGAGTGTGTATTCGAAAACAGAACGATGCCTTCTCTGTACGAGGTACCCTACATGCTGCAAAAGCAGGGGCTGGATGATGTCGTTTGTAGAAAATTCCATATCGATGCACCACAGGCGGATCTGCGCTCCTGGAGTATGCTCATGGAGCATGCAGGGGATGTGACAGAAACAGTGACAATTGCTCTGATTGGAAAATATGTTCGCCTGCATGATGCCTATCTGTCTGTGGTAGAAGCGCTGTATCATGCGGGATTGAAAAACAATATAAAGGTACATATCAAATGGATCGATTCAGAGAATATTACGGAAGGCAGTATCCGGGAGCTGCTGCAGGATTGCAGTGGCATTCTGATACCGGGAGGCTTTGGTACGCGCGGAATTGAAGGAAAAATACGGGCAGCCACCTATGCCAGAGAGCACAATATACCTTATCTGGGTATCTGTCTGGGAATGCAGATAGCCGCAATCGCCTTTGCACGAAGCGTACTGGGCTACAGCGACGCCAACTCCTATGAATTTCAGCCGGAAAGCAGCCATTTGATCATTCATTATATGGCAGATCAAAGCGATGAACAGGATATGGGAGGAACCATGCGTTTAGGCGCATATCCATCCAGAATCAAGGAAGGGACGCAGCTGTATCGCGCCTACCGGACAACGGAAATTTCAGAGCGTCACCGTCACCGCTATGAATTTAATAATCAGTTCCGTGAGGAATTTATACAAAACGGCATGGATATCACAGCAACCTCACAGGACGGTTCTCTGGTGGAAGCTGTGGAGTGTGTCAACAATGATTTCTATGTCGGTGTGCAGTTTCATCCGGAATTCAAAAGCAGACCAAATCGTCCGCATCCGCTGTTTACCGATTTCATCGCCTACTCCAAGGCTAACAGAAAGTAGCTGACTACGGTGCTGCGCATTACCGCCGTAAGAATAGAAAAAGACTCTGATTTACCTATATAATCAAAGTCTTTTTTTAATTTTTATGCAGAATAGCTTAGCCTACACATTGATCTCCGCATGCAGACCCAGCGCCTCCTTTTCTGTTTCCAGAACCGGATCAATGCATTCTTCGAAAAATTCCACGGTCTGACTTGGCGCACGTCCAACAAAATTGATCGGGGACATAATAGCCTTCAGCTGTTCCATATTCATAGGGAACATTGCATCCTCTGCAATACGCTTCAGCAGGTCATTTTCCAGCCCCTCCTCCTTGACAACCTTACCGGCAGCCATGGAGTGAACACGGATACGCTCATGCAGCTCCTGACGGTCACCGCCTGCCTTGACAGCATCCATCAGAATCATTTCCGTCGCCATAAACGGCAGCTCCTTCATCAGGTGGGATTCGATGACCTTCGGATATACAACCAAGCCATCGGTGATATTGAGATATAAATCCAGAATACCATCCACTGCCAAAAATGCCTCCGGAATACTGATACGCTTGTTTGCAGAATCATCCAGCGTACGCTCAAACCACTGGGTAGCAGCAGTTATTGCAGGATTCAGGGTATCTGCGATAACATAGTTTGCCAGAGAAGCCATCCGCTCACTGCGCATCGGATTGCGCTTATAGGCCATCGCACTGGAGCCGATCTGTCCCTTTTCAAACGGCTCCTCCACTTCCTTCAGATTCTGAAGCAGACGGATATCATTGGAAAACTTATGTGCACTCTGCGCTATGGAGCCCAGTGCATTCAGAATTCGGGAATCCACCTTACGGGAATATGTCTGTGTGGAAACAGCAAAGGATTTTTCATAGCCCATTCTGTGAGCGACCATCTGATCCAGCTGTTTTACCTTGGCTTCATCATTATCAAACAGCTCCATAAAGCTCGCCTGTGTACCGGTTGTCCCTTTGCAGCCGCGCAGCTTTTTATTTTCCAGAAGGAAGCACAGCTCTTCATAATCCAGCAGCAGGTCCTGTGCCCAGATAGCAGCACGCTTTCCCAGTGTTGTCGGCTGTGCAGGCTGAAAATGTGTAAATGCCAGCACCGGCAGGTCCTTGTAATCCAAAGCAAACTTTTTCAGCTCCGCAAGGACGTTTACCAGCTTTTTCTTCACCAGCTCCAGCGCCTCATACATGACAATTAAATCCGTATTGTCACCAACGAAGCAGGAGGTTGCGCCCAGATGAATGATTCCTTTCGCATTTGGACACTGCTGTCCATAGGCGTATACATGGCTCATGACATCGTGACGGACAATTTTCTCCCGCTCCCTTGCGACATCATAGTTAATGTCCTCTGCATGTGCCTTTAATTCATCGATCTGTTCCTGTGTGATAGCAAGACCCAGCTCCTTTTCGCTTTCCGCCAGGGCAATCCACAGCCTTCTCCATGTACGGAATTTCTTGTCATTGGAGAAAATGCGCTGCATCTCTTCACTGGCATAGCGCTGTCCCAGAGGGCTTATGTATCTGTCGTTCATCTGAAAACATCCTTTCTATGTATTCGTTTGTTGTTCAATTATTTAATTCCCAGTCTTCTGTATACTTCCTGATATGCATCCTCAACATTTCCAAGGTTTCTTCTGAAACGATCCTTATCCAGGTGATCATGCGTATGAATATCCCAGAAGCGGCAGGTATCCGGTGAAATCTCATCAGCTAACACAATGCCGCCCTTAAAACGTCCAAACTCCAGCTTGAAGTCAATCAGCTCGATATCAACTGCTGCAAAGATACTCTTCAGCTCTTCGTTTACAGCAAACGCCAGCCTTGTAATCTCATCGATTTCCTCCTGTGTGGAAATACCGACAGCAAGTGCCATGTAATCATTGATCATAGGATCCCCCAGATCATCATCCTTATAGCTGAATTCCAGAATCGGGCATTTCAGCTCCATACCTTCCTTCAGTCCCATACGCTTTGCAAAGCTTCCGGCAACCTTGTTTCGGATAATAACCTCCAAAGGAACGATTTCCACTTTTTTAACGAGTGTTCTGCGATCATCCAGCTCCTCGATCAGGTGTGTAGGAATCCCTTTATCCTCCAGCTTTTTAAACAGGAAGTTCGTCATTTTGTTATTAACAACGCCTTTTCCGAGAATCGTACCTTTTTTCTGACCGTTGAATGCCGTCGCATCATCCTTGTAATCTACGATGACCTGATCCGGATTTTCTGTTGCGAATACTTTTTTTGCTTTACCTTCGTACAGCATTTCTAACTCTTTCATTTTGTTCTTTTCCTCCTGCTAGTTAACAATAACTCCAGCGCAAGAATGGGCAGATTCTGCCTTTTTTTCTTACCATATTATTATAGGTCAGCCCCTCATGCAAGTCAAGAATGCGCAGGACATTTGAAAACATTTTTCAAGCCCAGACAGCATGCCTGTAAATTTCTTACGCATCCATAGAAAAACTTCACCAAAACAGCTTTTTTTCCTGTATAATAGAGAGGTGTTTTAAACATATGCAGGGTGGACATCCTATAAATAGATACTATGGATTGATTTTCCCTGCGGGGTATATAGGGGTATATACAGGAGGCTGATTTATGACGACGTTTGCAATACTGATAACAAAACTGGCCGGTGCTATGCTGCAGCTGATTCATCGCGGCGGCTCGCTGCCCGGACAGATCGGGCTGAAGCTGTGTCCGGATATACTGAAAAAGCTGCGCATTGACTGTCCACTGATTCTGGTAACAGGAACCAACGGCAAGACTTCTACCAGCAATATGATAGCCGCTATGCTGGAGCAGGAGGGTCGCATTGTCGTAAACAATCGGAAGGGCGACAATCTGAAAGAGGGAATTACGACGGCTTTACTGATGCACACAACGCTAAGAAAACGGGTACAGGGGAATGCTATTGTTTTGGAAGTGGATGAGCTCAACATTCCTTTCATTATGAAGAACCTGAAAGCAGATGCTCTGGTTGTGACAAACTTTTTCCGGGATCAGCTTGACCGTGCCCGGGAGATGGAGCAGCTGATTGTTAAGATGGAGCAGGCGATTTCCGATTTCGAGGGAACTCTTATTTTAAATGGCAATGACCCCAATGTAGTACGGCTGCACGATGCGGCACCGAAAGCATCCATGCTTGCATTCGGTATGGAGCGCTGCTCCTTCAGCAGTGAAACAACAGGGGAAGCAAGTGAAGGCAAGTTCTGTCCACGATGTGGAAAAAGACTGGAGTATGCATTTTATCAGTATTCCCATATCGGCGTATTTCACTGCAGCGGCTGTGATTTCCAAACACCGAATCTGGATGCGGCAGGAGTGGTGGAAAGCATTCCAAAACGCAGTTTCCGCTATGAAGGCATAGCATTCAGCGCACCGCAGGGTGGATTCTATACCATGTATAACTGCATGGCTGTTCTGGCAGTCGCAAAGCTTTTGAAAGTGGATACAAGGCATGCTGCAGCGGCTTTTACTCACATTAAGGTACCGGATGGACGAAATGAAGCATTTACATATAAGAACCACACCTGTGTGCTGAATCTGGTAAAAAACCCGACGGGAGCCAATGAGGTCATGAAGGTGATCGAAGAGGACGAAACCGAAAAAAGCATCCTCATTGTATTAAACGATAATGCACAGGATGGAACGGACGTATCCTGGATCTATGACACCTTTTTCGAGAAACTCATGAAGAATACTACAAAGCGTATCATTGTTACGGGCAGTCGCTGCTATGACATGGCACTGCGTTTAAAATACGGAGGCTATACAGGAGCGCTGGAGGTTCAGGAACAGATGAAGGAGGCTGTAACAGCTCTTCTGAAATCAAATGAAACCATGTATGCGATAGCGACCTATACCGCCTTGCAGCCGGTACGCAATCTGCTGCTGACTCAGGGTGTGCAGGAACGAAAAGGAGGCGCATGATATGGAGCTGAATGTGTGCTGGATGTACCATGATATTATGGATCTCTATGGTGATAAGGGAAACATGATGGTTTTACAGAAACGCTGTGAGGAGCGCGGTATCAGCATCACCATTGATACCCTGTCCATTGGAGATCAAAGGGACCTTCGCGTGTATGACCTTCTTTTTCTGGGTGGGGGCGCCGACAAGGAACAGATGATGCTGATCGATGATTTGCTTTCCAGAAGGGAAAATATTCGTGAGGCGATGGAGCAGGGGACCTTCGTTCTATTGATTTGCGGCGGTTATCAGCTGTTTGGACAATATTATATCAGTGCAGATAACGAAAAAATTGAGGGGCTGAAATTTTTCGATTATTATACGACTACCGGCAGCAATGGAACACGCTGTATCGGCAATATCGCCATACGCTGCAATCTGGATGGTCATGAAATCACTGCTGTTGGCTTTGAGAACCACGGTGGCCAGACCTGCAATGTAGCAACACCGCTGGGGAAAGTCATCAGTGGCTATGGAAACAGCTTTGATAGTGGATATGAGGGCTTTTATAACGGAAGTGTACTTGGCACCTATATGCACGGCCCGCTTTTCCCGAAAAACCCAGAAATTGTCGACTTTGTTATCTATAAGAGCCTGAAAAAGAATCATCC